>JAABUO010001878.1_pt1 | contig 26402 bp, 32 predicted proteins | sample 5559291 | NCBI WGS metagenome assembly JAABUO01 (sample SAMN10711878, study PRJNA513372) | rock metagenome | isolation source: Antarctica rocks | place: Antarctica: Victoria Land, Finger Mt sud
AGTTCTTGAATGAGACGATCATTATCATGTCATTTTTCTGAAATGAGAAGATAGATGAGCTTTGCTTTGATTGCTTGAATTGAACTTTGACTTGATTGATGATAAAAAGCTGTCAAATAATGCGATGATCAGAAAACGATATGTAAGTCGTTTTTCATTCATTTTAAGCAATCGAACTGAAAACAAACTCGTCGATTCTTTATAGACTTTCTCAAGTAGCACAACGAACTTCAAGAAATCAAGATATGCTTCATTGAAAAGATAGCATGAGCAATCAGTAGAATATCAATTTTGTACTTACGACTCAGAGCTTTCACACTGCAGTTGCAACGAAAATGTATCTTTTTCAACACTATTCAAGCTGATTCGTCTTCAATGTATCTCTGATGTACAAAGAAATTCGTCTCTCTAAAATTGAGTTTCTTAAAGAACTTTTCATGTGATTTGAAGACAAGTTTATGTTTATATATGAAATCGTTCTCACAATTGCAATGATTGCTTAGAAACAGCTTCTTTAAGTATGAATAGCACATACTTTCACAGACAGTATTACTTTGACGAATTTTATGAGTTGAAAGAGAAGTCGAGAACAGATCTAAGAACTGTCTCTAATATTTTTCTGGCATGAGAATTTCGATGAAAGAATATGAGAACTGCAAATGAACAGCAAAGTCATAGAAGATTTAGTTTCTGATCGATCTCAAGTTGCATAATCTCTTGAACATGATTTATCATCATTCTTTCACTTGATTGTTGCATCGCTTTCAATGATGATTCTATCTTCAATGCACACATGATTTTGAGCATTGAGTGACTTATTGTAACTTGTGAAAATGCTGATTGAGCTTTTGTGATTGAGACTGATATAAGTTCTTCTTGTCTTATTTCGCTGATCATGAATGACTTTGAAGCATTTAGCAAAGAGTAAGTGCTTGAAAATCTCATATATATAAGCAAAGAGTAAGTGCTTAAAGATCTCATATACATAAGTCGTAATAATCGTCGAATTCGCTTTCTCTTGATTGTCTTCTCTGAACACTCTAATGAGACTTGAGACTTTCTCAACTGTCTGAACTGTTCTGCAAATGTGCAGATTCTTTGAAATGTTTCTTCAAGATCAACAAGACACATCTGCTTATGATAGTGCATGTAGTTCATTGAATGCTTAGCAAAATCTGCACTTCATAGAAATGACTTATAGAATCTTCGACTTGCGAGATCTTCTCTTCAACTTGAATCATCATATGATCGATTCATCGATCTAATACATCTGTGATGACAGATGTTATGCATTGCTCTTGTTATCATGTTCTGAAGGTTTTAGAGCCTGCATATGTTTCTGTCTGATATTCTTTCATTTCGTCACCACAACATTATTCTCATTGAAGAACATGACATTGATAGCTCACTCATCACTTCTCTCTTGAACATTCAAGTTCAAATCATCTCAGTAGACAAAAGCTTTCTGAAGAACTTGAAATTCAGATCACTGAGAGTTGTAGATAAGATATTGCTCTGCGACTGCATGCATCATGTAGTCGACTGCAAGACGCATTCAGATCTCGATTGTGTTAGCAATCTGCAAGAAAATGTGAGCGACGAAGAGTGTCTTGAAGAAGAGAGAGTGTCGAGAAGAGAGAAGAATGATATTGATTCTGATATATTCGCTGTGATAAAATTGTCTGTCGCTGATAGAAAATACGATAGAGAATATCTGTAGTGCAAAAGATTCAGTGTAGAATTTTTCAGAAAAGCATACTGAGAGTGATAAAAGTCAATAAAAAAGAATATAGATGTGATCATAAACATGTTTAGAAGACTATGTTTGCTGCTCTTTCTTTGATTCGCTGTGAAAATGCTCTGACATAGACTATTGCATTGATGAAGTTATGCATGCAACATTCTGCATCGTATTGTTAAGTCTTTTCATGATATCATAAATTTTATCTTTTAGAATTCTCATCTTCTTCAAGTGTCTGAAGTGATTGAAGTATGCATTGAATAGAATATTTGTTTCTTTTCAGCTGTTTAAGTGCTTGAAGTGATTGAAGTATGCATTGAATAGAATTGTTATTTCTTTTCAGCTGTTCAAGTATTAGCGAACGAGAACGCTTAACGTAAATTTCTGTTCTACATATATTATCTTAACTTCGTTCGCTTGTCACAAAATCTCTTAGATCACGACAAAGCTGACAGAACATCATTCAGCGCTCAACGACATTCTTCAAAGCGACTCTCAGCGTCTCGACGAATATATAGATCTGAATTGATGTCTTTCACTCTATGTCTGACAGTTTCGTCTTCATATTACTAAGTACTAAATTCTCTTCTTGTTCATGACATTCATCATGTCTCATTATATCGTAAAGATAGATATAGCGATAGAAGACAACTTTACTTTCTCAAGAATTACTACTTCTGACTTTATCTTGAGCAAAAGCTGCTTAATTGCAAACAAAAAAAATAGATATATCATATAGCGATTGAAGACAACTTTCATACTTTCTCAAAAGTTACTACTCTTGATCTTATCTTGAGCAAAGACTGCTCAATTGTAAGCGAAAAATAATATGATGATCGCTGAGTCTTCTTAGCTTAGATTGACACAGCGTCGCTGCGAGATTTTATTCTTGATTAAAATGTAAGAATCATAATCTGTTCAGTAATCTAGAATAGTTCTCATCATCTGAAGAGAGTTGAGAAGCTGAGAAGTGATAAAATAGCAATTTGCGATTTCTTTAAATTCTTGTCAACAATATAAAGCAAATATATTTTCTTAAGCTTTTTCTTTCTTTGTGTAGAAGCGAATATAATAGTATTGAGAAACACTGACTATTGAAATGTCTTTCTATAACGCTTGTGTAAACTCACTTGTTCTCATCTTGTTTGCATTCTTAAAGTCTTTCATCTGAGATGATAGCATTGATTCTCATCTTGCAGTCTTGAAGAAGCTCATGCTTCTTGAACAGCGAGAAATAAAAGAGACTTTGACTTGATTGATGATGAACTCATGAAGAGCGATCGAATGACACGATGATCAGATAACGATATGCAAGTCGTTGACATTTTCGTGTTCATGTTCAATGTAGACGAAGTGCTGTGTATCAAACATGAAATCTTGTTGAAATCATGTCTAGAATCTAGTCTCTCTGCAGTGACGTAGTGTCTAGCTGAATAGAATGTTTGATCATTAAAGATAGTTATGACTAGAATAGTAAGAATACAGAAGAAAGCAAAGACAAATTCGAACTGTATTTATAGTAGAATGAAACAAAGAGAACTGAGTAGATTTGCTAGAGGGTGAAAGAATCTGAATAAAGTGTCAAAGCTAGAAATTAATCATGTGTCGAAATTTCTAGAAATTATTGACTAGAAAACTCTATTCAATCTCGACACACTTGTAACATTATCTTCTTCTCTTTAAAAGTCATGTTTCTATGACTTGTAGTGTAGTTCATAGCATCGATGTAGAAACTCGATATCAATCTTTCTATCAATCTTTTTATCAACTCAAATCAAATTCAAATGTCTTCTTGAAGCAGATTCGCTATGTTGAATGAAAAATGTCTTTGAAGCATGTTCGCTATGTTGAATGAAAGATGTCATTGAAGCAGACTTATTATGTTGAGTGAGAGATGTCGACTTTCTAGTAGATGAGACGATGAGATCGATGAGTTCATTGCACGAACGAAGAAGAATGTCATTGAAGCAGACTTACTATGTTGAGTGAGAGATGTCGACTTTCTAGTAGATGAGACGATGAGATCGATGAATTCATCGCATCGACGAAGAGTATCATTGAAGCAGACTTATTATGTTGAGTGAGAGATGTCGACTTTCTAGTGAGTGAGATGATGAAATTCGATGAATTCATCGCACGAACGAAGAATGTCATTGAAGCAGACTTACTACTAGATATAATTCTAAGTCAGTAGATCATCGCATGAACGAAGCAGTAACAAATCTCTATATCAATGATTGATGAAGCGAAACTGAAGTTCTTGATGACTTGTTTTATAATTCAACACAATGTCGAGTAATCAAAGAGACGATAGACTCTGAATCAATGATGAAGTTATTTGCAGCTGTGAAACAGAAATGATTTTCTATCAAATCTCAATTTCGATTGAACATCGAATCTCAATTTCGATTGAACATCGAGTCTCAATTTCGATTGAACTGTGAATATATATATTATATTTATTTGCACAAATCTAACAGCTTCTGACGATTTCTAGAGTCAAATTTTGCTCTGAAAGTCGCTCTGAGATGTCAAGCACTTTCTCTAAGCGACTGAGTCTATGAAGTGAGTGAGTGAGGCAAAAGCGAGTTTCTGCGAGAAACTCAAGAGATGAAGAATAGAAACAGAAAGAAGACTGTCTATTTATCTCTCTGTTTCTCGCCTGACTATTGCGTAATTGATGACAACGATGTAATGATGATGATGAGATAATCATCTCTTCTATCATCTTTCATATTCTTTCTTCGCTTGTTGATAGCATTCAGTCAAGCTGATTCTTCATGTGTTCGAAGCACTGTTTGACGTGTGTTATGCGCCCGACCGATATGCATTTTGAAGCATGTAGAGAGTTTGATAGAAAGCTCGATCGAAAGTTCAAGTACTCAATGCGCATATGTTGATTCGAGCGAAGAAAGATGATGACAGGCGAGAGATCGATCAATCAGCGCTTTGAATCTCGCCAACCTCGATTTCTGAGTCAAACCTCAATATTTTTTAATTATTTTGAAAGCATTGAATTCAGCTAATTCAGAGCTACAATTATGTCACTCAAAGTATGTCAGATAGTCATTGCGCATATGTTGATTCGAGCGGGGGAAGGTGGTGACAGGCGAAGGACTGGTCAACCAGCGCATTGAATCTTCTCAACCTCATTTACTAGGTCAAACCTTGACATTATTCAATTATTTTTGAAGCATTGAATTCGACTGACTCAGAGCTACAATTATGTCTCCCAAAGTATGTGAGATAGTCAGCGCGCATAAATCAATTCGGGCGGGGGAAATTGATGGTTTTGATGTTCAAACTGATCCGCGCTAGCAAAACCCTCTAAAATCTCAATGTTCAACATTTTTCTAAAAATGTAGTTTGATGTCGTTGAGTTCGATATTATGTTCGTGGATACAGCTGACTGAAACGAATAAGACCTGAAATTTTGAAGAAAATCGGCCCAGGAAGTTAAATGATAGTCTGCCTCCGAAAACAATGGTAGTCAGCTCTCTGTTCCCAAGTTCTCGCTTAATTTCCTCTCCAAAAACAATGGTAGTCAGGGCTGCCTACCATTACCCATATGGGATAGGATTTTGAGTGCGAATCTTATGGACCACGTAAGAATCTAGGTTTTTGACCCTTTAGGGTCGTCAAGTATGCCTATAAAAAAAAAGAGGAACCGTGTCTCCTGGCTTAAGCAGTGATGACCCACTTTCTTGAGCAAGAGTCTTCGAAGTAATGATGAGCATGTGTTGAAATATGACTGAACTAGAAGGTTTTGCAGCATATGTATGATGTGTTTGAGTGAAGTTCTATGGAGGTTCGAAGCTTCGGTTAAATACAGCCTCGTGTTTCTGACAGCTACATTATTCAGCCTTCGTGCTTTTGAACACATCTTTGGCCTTCAAGAATGAAAGATCGGCAGAAAATCGACACCAAGCAGCTGTTTGCTTCCCACGAAATTGATCAACCCAACAATCTTTACAGCCGTCTCGTTGATCAGTGGCTGGTCTGCTCAATCGGCATTCGTAGCCGTAGAGCTCTCAGTCCCGGTGGGTTTCGCCACCAGCGCATGCAGACGGGAGAATTGGGAACTCCGTGGGAGTCTTGGTGAACTGATCAAGGGCCGCATTCACGGACAGGTTCCCAAGCCACCTAGTATCGACGACGAAGAGTTATACAAAGACGAGAGTCACCCAAACTCGCCCGGTTCGGAGAATAAGCCTCAAATGAAACCTTTTCGAATGTTCCCACTTCTGCTGGTTTCGGCGATCTCTCTACAGTGTCTACGTCGACATCGCACACATTCTTCGAGACATTGTTCCAAGTTCACTCCGCAATATTTCCCTACTCTATCCGGTTCATTCGTTTGGCTTCCACAGATGCTCTTCTGAGCTGTCGCAATTCACTTGACCTGCATCTTTATTCATGTCGTTATTGCTAAGGGGTTCATATTCTGCTTCGGAAAGCCGGTCGATCGAAACTTGTTGAGACTAGCTATTATCATTTCACCTGTGCTCACGCTACTTGTTCCGGGTGGCATGGGAGACGTTTTCAAGGGCATGGTGGTTTGGACTCTCTTACGCCCTGTGTTTTCGTTGCCCTCAGCACTAGCGCTTTGAGAGTGCTCTTGCAGCCCGAAACACTCAAAGCGTGCGCAGCGGTTTGGCTCATTTATCGCAGTGCATCAATGTGCATTGGCCTTGCTTTCGCCCCGCTCGTGATTCGCCATATCAACGAGAGTTTGAGTCTTGGCGCAAAGAAAGAAACACATCTCTTAGTTCAGGAGACAGAATTCTTTACCCTCTAGTCGACGATAAGATAATGTGGAACTAAGGGTGTTGCAGGGGAAATCGCGTTTTCTCCGTGTAATTTACAACCGATTCCCATTTCTCTATATGCAACCACACTCAGTGTATCTCGGGGTCTCTACGCGTCTACCCTGAGTGGCGATTCCAATATTGCATGGAATATACTGCGACTAGTATGGTTCCTTCAACCGTCCTCGAAGGCATACGATTCAATGCAATATGTATTTGAGCTTTCGACCATGTTTACTTCATACTATTAGTGTATCGGCTGTATGGTCTCATTACACCTTGACATTTGTAATGTGTTTCCACTGAAGAACCAGCCTATTAATGTCGGTGAAGCCTTTTTATTGCACCATCATATTTGAACTCGAAGTTAGCAACTATTCCTTCAAAGGCTGGCCTCGAAGCCTTCACCATTGCAGATAAACTTCGGTTTAGCGTAAAATGCAGCGACGTCTGCGTTCATCAAAGCTTAGCGATGAACGATCCAGAGTATTTTTTTCCCGAGATTTTCTCAGGCCCGGTACACAAGGCTGGCGACAAAAAGCCCAATCACCAGTCCACCGAGGACGACAGCGAAGATCCCGTAAGCAGTCTTTCTTCCCAGTCCCAAGCTCTTTCGGACAAAGTCTCTATTCAAGTCACGTCTTATTAAAGGAAGTGCGAACAAGAACCCTACTCCCGCCACCCAATATCCAGCAGGAATGATTACGGCCAAGGCGACTTTTGTACTGGCAATATATGCCGGACTGCCACTTGTGTCGCCCCTTAAAGCCAACCCAATGATTTCTGGACCTGCAGAGTATACAAGGACTTGAATTGCTGCCCATAACCCTAATCCGAAAGTCTTGTATCGTGGCGGTAATAAGAGCACAACCAAACTATTCAATGCGCCTAGCCAGAGCTCTGCGGTGAGGTACGCGGCGCTCATGGTGCCGTAGAGTATATTAACGCCCTTGTCCTCACTGCCTCCAGCAACAGATCGAGAGAAGATCATTAGAAGAACGAAGAGTGAAGATACCATACCACCAACTCCGGTCAGATAGATGGGTACCATTTTTGTCCTCCGCCAGAAATATGAGGTCAAAGAACCTCCAAGAAGAACAGCGACAGATCCGACCACACCCACGACGATTCCATAGCGAGAGAGAAGATCTGGATGGGATGGATACAGACTCGAGAGATATGTGGGCATATAATATCCAAATACATTGCCCGAGAGCTGGCGAAAGGACGCCGAGAGTGTGAGCAGCCAGAAAGAGCGCATCCGTACAAGATAGCTGAAGGTAGCTGCCAGATCATTGCGTGCATACGCAAGCTTTGCTTTGGTGGAGGTCAAGTGAGGATGCTCTCCCAGATGGTTTAGAGACCTAGATTTAACCAATGAGGTCTGTCGCAGAGGCTCCCGGACAAGGAGCCGAACGAACACCGCCACGACAACACCTACGATTCCAATGGCGATCAAAGCAGTATTCCACGGGGTGTTTGTCTTAGCAAATGCCACAGCGATCTGGCCGCTAACTGCTTCGCCAATGTACACACCTACGTACAATACGCTAGACCCTGAATTAGCAGACACAGAGGAGGACAACCTTCCATGTGGCACTGCTGACGTACCTTTCAGCGATAAAAACGTACTCTTTACCCATCAAGTCACTGATGAGACTTACACTGAGTGCCTCTACTGGTGCCTGGCCAAGGCCCATCCCAATACGTGCCAGCAGGATCTGCCAGAAGTTCTGGCTCAAGCCTTGAAAGATCGCACAGAGGCTCCACCATATTGCGGCAACAGTCAAAACCCATACTCTAGCACCAGTATAATCAGCAAGAAAGGCCGTGGGTAATGCAAGCAATGCATAGACGATACCGGTGGCATAGCCAGACAGAATACCATAAGCGGATGGCGATAGACTTATGGAGGCCACCACCTCGGTCTGAAAGTATGAAAGGATAAATTTGTCATATTGCGCAAGAAAGTAGTTCAAAAAGAGAAGTGTGAGTGATATGACGATACGCCATACGGGCACGGCGGGTCTGTCTATCAGATCACCCTGTACATGTCGAACTTCCACTGTTTCCTCGTGTTGGAGAGCCTCAGCATTTACACCTATCTCCAAAGAAGGCTTTTCCATATTGTATTTTCCGGTGCCTCCTTTGTCGCAGGATATGAGGTTCTGGTGTTCGTGTAGAGGAGTCTTGCTTGTGCAAACGACAAGAGGCCCGAAGTGAGAAGAATCAAACAGTTCCACTTCTCTGCGTCCTCGGATCGTTTACTGTAAATGGAGCAACAAAGTTTCAGATGCCATTGTGGGGAAGTGGGGAAGTGACGAAGACTGACTTTTAGTATAGGTATTATTACATTACACTTGCTTTGTACTGTAATTTTTCCACATCCGGGTGTTTGATTAGGAATCAGGCCCCATCCGCCAAGAGCAGCTCAACGCCGGCACAGTCCAAGCAACTCTTTGAGCGATCCCAACCCCCACAAGGCTAGCCATGATCCAGCACCACCATTCAATCGCCCTTGGCCAAGCCAGCATGGCCGTTAAGATCAGTCCGCTTTCCATTCCTTCGATTAGCGCAGGCCTCATCATCACGCTTGTCAGCTCTTTGGCTTGGGCTCCACCTTTTGATACCCTTTTCTCGGCGACGGCAGCAACGTAGAACAACACGAAATTGTTGATATGAAAGGAGACTTCGAGGACCGCAACTGCTTTCCAAGCACCGGCCGTGTCGTCCCACCCAGCTGCTATGCCAATAGGTATCGAGGAGTAGACGATGAAGTCCCCCAAGAGATCCAGAAATCCGCCAAGGTCTGAAGCAGTCCCCCGATGGCGAGCCAAAGCGCCATCCAAGCAGTCGAGAGCCCGATTGAGCGCCCAAAGCATGAGGGAGATTGTAGTACTTGTCATACTGGCAAAGTAGCAGGAGAGAAGTCCTGTGGAAAAAGCGGCGGCAGTTATATGGATTGGAGTAATGAAGCTTGGCACGTATTGGCACACAGGCTGGAAGATGCCATCTTTTAGCGATCGCAGCTCAATATCGAACATGATGTATTAGGATAAAGAGTATTGAAATACTTGAATCTACACATTTTATATAGAAAGAGCTAAGGAGTTAATATACATATCAGTAATTTTACACAGATGAAACACACTAACGTATAGAACTAATACCGGCCGTGGCTTGAACTTAGAATTAAGCTTCTTTGGTGATGACGATGAGAGTCTTCTCAATTCCTTCGCATCGATCCTTGCACTTCACACCCCCGAACGAGGCCGATGAACTCGATTTTTCCACTTCTGGCGTCCTAACGGATTGCACTCGTCTCCCCCTACTCTTCGACCTTCAGTTGGTGTATACTGACGGTAATAAGCATTGCAGTTACGCCCACGATGCGGAGTCCTCCAGTCTCCACCAACCCTCCCCCAACGGCCTTGGTTCCGCGCCTTTGTCTTGGCCTGCTCGTGGGAAGTGCCCTCCTGGTTCCTTCCGTTTACCAGCCATGCCTCGATATAGCCTATGCCTACCTCTATACATCACCGCTTTACAAATCCTCCACCTTCGAGACTTTCTGGACTGTTCTGTGCTACGCAATCATCGAGCCCCTCTTCACCTACAAGTTTGGACACAATCCGCACCTGCGCTTAGCTGTACAGAATGACAGAGATAACGCTGGACCCAAGCTTCCCAAGCTACAGAGGCCATCGAAACGGTTAAGAGAAGGTCTCACCTCCATTGCGCCTCTTCTACTTCTTGACCTCATCATGATCAAGAAGTTCAGCGGTGTGCCTGTTGAAGATATGGCTTTTTCCGGCAATTACGATCCCAATACCGTAGCCATGCGAGGCAATTTCCTAGCACCAACTCCTCATCGATTCACCCTTAACTCTCCGTTTCAAACGCAACGCGCCTTGCCCCTTCTACCACCTACAAGTCGGCAACTGGCCCTGCAGCTGGCAACGAGTCTCTTCATATATGATGCCGTATTCTTCCTCTTCCATCTGGCCTTACATAAGATATCCGTGCTCAGGAGGATTCACAAGGTGCATCACGGACACGCGGAAATCAACCCACAAACAACCAACCAATTGGACGTCATCGAAAGACTAGGACTGGTATTCCTGGCAAACTTCTCGCTCAACATTATTGGCTCGCACGTTCTTACTCGCACACTCTTCGTGCCGTTGTTTGTATGGTTGTTGGTGGAAATACATTCGGGAATGGATTTGGAATGGGGATATGATAAGCTGCTACCACAGGGTTGGGCGGCCGGGAGTAAGAGGCATAGCCAACATCACCAGACCGGTACAAGATATTATGCACCCTTCTTCAATTGGTGGGATAACGCCTTCGAGTGCGTAGCCGGGGCCCAATATCATGAACCAGACTCAAACGTTCAACTGAAGTCGGGAGGATCAATGAAACCTTGAAAGCGGCTTTTGTATTCGGCGACAAGATCCTTCAAATCTTGAGCTCGGCACGGCGCAAATATATCCATAAGCCATCCCCTCGGCTTGTGACTCGAGAGGCCCAGTTCCGCTAGCAGCATATCCGTATAATCAACCATGTCAAAATAGAACCAGCTACCCAGCTCTCCCTTATTCAGGTACCGTCTTCGACACCACGCCACAGTCTTTGCAATCTCCCCTTCAGTTCGTGTCTTCTCCTTCATGAGCAATGTGGGCTCAGACTCAAGGGTTGAGGGATACAGGTTGCCGTCCAGATATGCGACAGCCCATAATCCTTGTACTTCGGCGGCACGAAAGTTATTTCCAACGACTAACTTGCCGAGGAAGACAATTGAGTGATCTCTAATATCATTAAGAGGAACCATAGCTCTGTGTAGACGGAACGGCGTGTGTGTAGATTTCGACTTGTGATAAGCTGGAGGATGAGCGAGCGCAGGGAATCGGGAAATAATTTCAGCATCCTTGAGGTCTTCAAGCTCCTTCCAGCGGGATTCCTTCGTGGGATCAAAGTCAGAGAGGGATACTGGAAGTCCAAGCTCTGATGCCATAGACGCTGAATATAGAGGGCTAAGAGGAGTCCAGCCGGTACAGTAAACCAGAACATCCAAAGGTAAAGTGTAAGGTAATTTCTTTTCGGAATCTGTCTTAGGTGATAGAGTGATAGAGTTAGACGATAGACGGTGGATAGATTGGCGGTAGACATGAACTTTGGTCGCAATCGTCGGATATAAGTCCGGGCGCTGGTTTACGCCTGAACTGTCGTTTTGCCAAAAGACCCTATGTCGCGAGCATACGATTAGCATTCTCCTTCGCCTTCAAAAACATACTCATGCATACGGTGTATCCGGCTCTAAACTCGCAAACCCATTTTCCCTTCCCTCATCCCTCCCAAAATCCGCTTTCTTTCTATTCTCCCTATCCACCCTCTCCCACATCTTCCTTACCATCCACCTACCTACCTTTGATCCATGCAAGAACCGTTCCATCCATGTCGGCTGCCCAAACCGAAAAGGGTTTGGCAACCAGCTGGCCGTGAACCTAGTATAAAAGCTGTCGTTCGCGTTCTTGTACGGTCCCTTCCCCTCTGCTCCCAAGAACGCAGCTGGACCATTTCCTCCCTCGCGGATGATCCACGAGACAGACTTTCCCGCCTTTGCAGCCGCATAGGCAACGTCGGCGGCTGACTTGCCGCCGCCGAGTACGGCGACGTGCTGGCAGTTCGGATCGCCGAGGAAGGAGGACTCGCCGAAGGATTTGTGGTGAAGGGTGAGGCCACGGAAGGAATCTTGGCCAGGGATGTTTGGAATGTAAGGGAGGGATGTCAGGCCGGTGGCATCGATGAGGCGGGAGGTGGTAAAGACCTGAGAGTTGGGCGTACAGGTGATTTGCCACGTTTTGTTGGGAAGTTTGGAGATGTTAGTGACGGTAGTGCTGAAGTGAATGCGAGAACGGAGGGTTTGGTCGTTGTAGATGTGAGAATCTAAGTAGGATTCCAAGTACGCTGTGACGTACTTTGCAGGGAAGAAATTGTAGTATTGCTCTGATGCGGGGATGGGTGGTAGTTTACGGTCTGAAAATTCGGCCATGGATGTTGGGGTTTGAGTCCAGAAGGCATCGTAGATTCTTTCTTTTTACGAGAGTCAGCAATAAACACTATATAAATGCAGAGACGGAGTACAATTTTTCGATTACAAGATACCCTAATAAGCACCCGGGAATGCGACTAATGATGGTAGAATAAGTTCGATTGCGACAATCAATGAGCGAGTACTAATATATCATATTATTTGAAATATCAAGTACAAGCAATACAAGCGAGACGGACTGAGAATAGGAATATTTTGATATTACTTGCACTCCACACTCCTCCAGCCACATCGTCGGATTCAAAGATGGTAAGTTTCGCTTCAGGATGGATGTCGAGATAATATCGTGCTGCTTGAATTCCATAGAGGCCTTCCTTTATCAGCTAGCAGTCACAACGATCATCTGAGAAGTAAATGGAGCACACCAGAACCGATGATTACAACATCCAACTCCTGATGACTTTGCTTTCTTGACATGGTGTAGCAGAGGAAATGAGATGGTAAGATTTCTCTGGATAGAGTATCATACATTGAGAGCAGCCATTGTGATGAAAAGTTCTGAGTGACGCGCTTGATCCAGTTTGCCGCACCCGAAACCTCTCTCCGGCCAATCATCTGTTTCCCCATCTGTATTGCAAGCAGTATTCCACAAAATCCTCAATCACCAAAACACCTGTAAAACACTCACCAAGCTTGCTCTCCATCGCAATCCCACAATTCGAAAAAATGCCCTCAACACTGTACATCCTCTATAACGCCGACGCCTCAATAATGGGCAAGCTATCCTACGGCTACAAGAAACTCACCTCTCAATCAAAAGACGGGCCTATATGTGCAGCATGCGACATCACCCACGGGGGCCTTCATCTGGACGAAACGGCTGGGTGGAAGGAAGCGAAGCAGCAGATTGCTAAGGAGGGAGGCTTGGAGATTAAGCAGCTGCACCGGGATGAGTTGGATGATAAGGTGTGTGTTTACTGATTATTTCTACCACTACTACTGTTACTCCTATATACTGAGGAGTTTAGACGAAAAACTATGTGGATTCGAATGGTCTACGCTTTCCAATGGTCCTTTCAGGCGACAACGAGGGTAGTCTGAAAGTCGTAATGAACAGTTCGGAACTGGGCACTTGCGCTGGGAACCCACAGCAATTTGTGAATAAGCTGAGAGAAAAAGGCGCGTTGTCCTCGTCCGTATGAGCCTCTTCGTGCTTGGCGTTCAAAGTAGCTACAACCGTTGTTTGAAGTAGGCGTCAGAGTCAAAGATCTAATAGGTTTTTCTGCACGATCTTGACATTCACCGCCTTGGTTGGCCTTTGTGTTGGTAGCTGTTTCATATCTCTTGCCCATTCTTCTGGCCGCACATCTGCCTGCCATCCAAGCCAACCTTGTACGCCGCGAGGAATGTTCTCTGCATGTTCCTGTATGTCCAACTTCGTGTTCGATCCAGAATTTGTCGATAAGATTCCAATACAGGTTTTAGCAACTGTCATAGCAACTTCTCTCATCAAACAAGCCCCAAGGCATGCTTTGGGGCCATCGCCAAACGCAAAGCCTTGCTTCGTTCCATCTTCGTCTGATGAGGAATTGTAATATCTCTCTGGTACGAATTTATTGGCAGTTGACCCAAACATAGCTGGATCGCGAGCCGCTCCAACAAAATACAGCCACACATCCCAAGATTTCGGGATAAGTGTATTCTCTGTACTCTGTTGTCCGGATTTCAGTACCACTTCACTTAAGCTTCTTCGCATGATTCCAACAACTGGCGGAGACAATCGTTCATTTTCCAGAAGGATGCTATATAGGAGTGCGTCTCGATTATCGTCATTATCGATTGACAGGAGTCTGTCCGCCAGCGAACTATCACTATCTTTATCTCTGGTCGGGAATATATATATATTAAGAACAAAAGCCGTTAGAATCGAGGCTAACGCTTTTACTGCTAGAGAAGACGTAAAGAGTAATAAATGATTTGCCACATCATCCTTTTCCGACTCATTCTTCGTGGCAAATGGACACCCCGTTGCGCCATCTGCTATTTGAGCTTCCAATAATTCTTGGAGTTTCCGCCTCGCTTCTAGTCCTTTGGCCCGTGGAGAGCGCCAGAGTCTGGTGTTGATGCTCACCGGGAACAAGGAGAACTGGCCACGAAGGAGGGTTTCTTGCAGGTGCTCGATCTTACGTCGTGCTTGTTCGATGAAGATAGAAAGATGCCTAGTATTATCTTCCACGACAGTGTTTTCATTGACTCATATAGATTGATTATTGCACCGGAATCGATCTTTTGGAAATGTGAATGTACGATAGGTTGTATCAAGGTACGAGAATTTTCAGGCAAGGATCCCATTCTTGCAGTCCAATTCTTTTTCATTGGCCCATGCGAAGGGGCATCTGACAGCAACAGATTTGTGGGTGGAAAGAATGGTGCCATCAGCTCATCATACGCTTGGCTAGCACCGAAGCTCGAAATTACGTCTAATCGGCATAAGACCTGTTGGACTTGATCATAAGACGAAATGACGGCAACATTTCGATTCAAGACCTTAGCACGAACAGGAATTCGAGAATCCGCCAAGTCGGGATGAAATTCACGAAAGGCGAGGACCCGAGAAGTTATGAAAGCCTCAGGGGATGAATGGAAAGAGAAAGTCTCCGATAGACCCGAGAGAATGGTTGACGAGCCATGTGGAAGGACTGGTAGTTGGGACTCGGAGGCCATCGTTTCTGGGCAAGGAGTAGTTCGATAGATCTAATCGCCCTTTCTGCAAGGTGAGGGTGCAATCGTACTTTCTCGCGTTCACCCCATGAGCGTTCAGATAGCAATAACTACAAGGGAAGTCTAAGGAGCAAAAGCTGTAGGGAACAAATACACATCTATATGAGCGAATCTGTGATTTGTTTTCAGACTACTTCACTGCGGGAACATTGTTGAACACCCATGGCCGCGAGATGGTTGATGGTTTGAACAACGATAAGCAGGGTACGGTATCCTCTACGAGTATGTATTCTAGCCACTAGCTACGTCGTCGTCATAATCTCATTTCGAGTTCCCACAGTCTTTCGAGTAAATTCTGCAAACGCCTGAAATAAATAAAAATGCCACTCCTACCCTCGCAGATTGCTCTGATATCCTCCGCTCTGGGCTATCCTGTTCTCTTACGACTGCTTTGTGGCTCCAAGCCTTCACCTTGGCGCTTTTCGAAATCCATCAAAGCAATTTCCACCCTCCACTCCACCCTTACAATCCTTGCCCTTTCCGCTCTCCGGCAGCTGCAATGGCAGTCACCGGAGACTCCAGCGGAGCTATCCAATTCCTCAAAGGCTCATATTGCAGGTACCGGAGGATACCCCGACGACAGCGACAACCCATTCATTACCGCAAAGTCAGAGTTTGCCAATACTATCACCGCGATTGAGGTTGGGTACCTTTTGCAAGATACGTTTGTATTATTATACGAAGCCCGTTTGCATGGAAGTGCCAAGAGGTTGGACAAGACTCTCATGACCCATCATGTGGGCATTGGTACCGCTCTTCTTGTTCTGCACTACTATATCGCACGTGGCCGTGAAGCTGGCATATACATTATTGTCATGTTTCTGTTGATGAACTCGTCCACTCCAATCCTCAATCTACGATGGTACCTTCGCAATTTCGCGGCTCAGAGAAGAAAGTCTATATTAGTAGCTGATGCCGCGTTTGTCGTCAGCTTCTTCCTGGCTAGAATTTGGCTCGTTTCAAAGATCCTTGCTGTTTATGGAACGTATCATGGATGGACGGCTTGGGAAACATTTAGATACGGGCTACGAACGCCTTGCAAAATTGGTACGGGCTCTTCATGGATCGCAAACCTGGGCTGGTGGACTATGCTTGTGATGAATACATTCAGCAGGACGAAGAATTCCAGTTTCACCTTCGGCGGCCAATGAAATGGACGGGGTTCCCGAATAGCAATGCGACAGTAATACAAGATTAAGGTAACATTATTTGCTTTCTAGGGTATGAAAACAGCATGTACAGTAGCGAACCGGTTCAAACCTAATGGCCCAAATTACATGGACCGAAAGCAGTCAATAACCTTCTGGCCTCCTCTTTCCAGGAAAGTCTGTACTACGATCCTACCATCTTGACCTTCTGGGTCATCTCGTAGATCGTAGCTCCCCTCGACGCCAACACCAATAGAACGCCCTATGGACCAACGTTAGCAGAATTACAATAGAAAACCATCCCTCTTACCGGAGATCTCATCATCCACTGCACATCTAACCACCGCATCCACAACATCTTTGGGATTTCCGACAGAGAACCCGTTGCTTCGGTACATCCCAACGAAATCTTTTGCCATAGGCGTATCCATTATGTCTGGGGCAACGAGATTCATTCTACACCCTTTCTCCGCCATTGTCGATCGAATCGCTCTAAAAAAGCCCCTTACCGCAGCCTTTGACGCAAGGTAATCGGCAATCGGCGGGAAGTCGATATAGCTAGCCAGTGATCCGAAAATGATCAACGATTTTTGATCGCCAGAGATGCTGTGGGGTGGGGAAAGTAGAGAAAAGTAGTGTTCAGCAAGTCGGCTGGTGAAGCAGATTCCTTTGAAGTTAACATCTATTACAGCCCCGACAGTCGGAGGCTCCTGCGGATCTTTGTCGAGGGATGCCGGCTCGCTGCTCGGTAAGATAAAAGGGGAACCTAAGAGGCCTGCAGCTGCCACAACTATATCTAGACTCTGATTCCGGGAGTGGCCTATTGCGGATTTAAAGGCGGCCACTTGAGAGGACCAAGAGATTACATCAGTGTGAGCAAAATTGACGCTTCGTTTTGTTAGAGGTTGATACACAAACCACCCCTAATGCCAATGGGCACTATTTAGGGAACTCCACACCTGTATCCTTTAGATGTAAGTTCTTTCGCATATTCGTTTCCTCTTTGTTCGTTGATGTCCGCGATGGTGACGTGGGCCCCATGCTCGGCGAATGTGGCAGCTATGCCTGAACCTAGTCCTGATACTCCTCCAGTAATGAGGGCGGTCTTATTCTTCAATTTCGAGATATCGATATGCTTGTCAAAGTCGATCCTTCCTGCCATGATGCCGAAAGCGATGAATTCCAATGGACCTCTAAGTATTCAAGATATGGAATATGCCAAAGTCTCTACTACTCGTACTGGACAATGGTGAGGGCGGAAACATGGAAGGGCGTATCTCATCAAGCTAGGTAGGTAGATACTTAGTCCCCTCAGCCTACGGTCGCGATAGATCCGCGCACCTAATACCAACTCGGGGGATCGCCTCTGTATAACTGGCCAAGACTGTAGCGGTTGATTTCATTTGTTCTCGTGCAACATCAGTGTTGTTAATCCGGTGTAAATCATGCACAGTGTGATTGCAGATACATATCAATGGTACGGATACATACAGTGCTGTGCGCATAGAAGTTGAAAGAGTGAAGACCTACTCCGGAACAGGTAAGCGCAGGCACAAGGGCGGGGCTCGGAAGTCTTGGCGCACCAAACGTACGTCATAACCGAGGACCCCCCCCCACCATCAGCCCTACACGGTGCTTGAAGTAGAGTACTGTACGTTACCTGGGGCGGATTCATTTGCTTGTACCAACGTCGTAAAGTCAATAAATGAACCCGAGCTGCTCGATATCTCTATCATCTGGTCAATCGAATCTCTCATTGACGTATACGGCCATCAATCCTCTTCAACGATGACTACAATAGTCCTTGGAGCGCAAGTCGGGAAGCTCCACCTCTTATCTTTGTGTTGCTGCTAACAGGTTCGTCAGTGGGGCGATGAGGGTAATGCAGTTGCAATCCTGTGAAATCACGGCTACTACGGCTGACATCCATCAAGGAAAGGGGAAGTTGACGGACCTACTCTGCTCTTCCATGAGCGTATGTGCCAGGTCCCAGGGAGGTGAGTTCTTCTCTCTAATGCCAGCTATAGGAAAAGCCAGCTAACTCCGCCACAGGTCACAATGGTATGCCTTCCACTCAGAATCCCCGTACCGACACACTCGGGACTGAAATCTAACAGCTGGTCACACAATCGTCGCGGACGGCATAAAGTTCGATGTCCACCTAATACCCAGCGGTATCGTTACGCCGGGGGTCAAGAACCTCGTGGGCTCAGGCTGTGTCGTTCACGTACCTAGTTTCCTCCAAGAACTCGAGTCATTAAAGAGCAAAGGGGTGAACACAGAGGGTAGGATATTGATCAGTGATAGAGCGCATGTAATATTCGACATGCATTTATTGGCCGACAAGCTCGAGGAAAAGAGGTTAAGAGAGGGAAGATCAGGCAAAAAACTGGTCAATGGGGAGAAGGGTGGAAAAGAGATTGGAACGACCATGAAAGGCATAGGTCCTTGCTATACGACAAAGGCTGCGCGCGTTGGGATACGACTACATCAGGTTCTGGATAACCGGGAAGAAATGAACAAATGGTTGAGAGCCATGGCCGAGGACATGAAGAATAGGTATGATGGATTTGAGGGGTACGATGTGGACGAGGAGATCAAAAGGTTTGATGTGAGGAACCCACCATTTCTTGAGCTTACGAAATATACCGCTGACGACACGCTTCAGAGCTATCGGGAAACGCTGCAACAGTATAGGATCGATGCTGTGCTTATGATGAGCGAAGCACAAGCAGCAGACAAGCCAATCCTTGTCGAAGGCGCCAACGCTCTGATGCTCGATATCGACCACGGGTACGGTGTTCTTGATCCGAAAGGTCACAACAAGACTGACCGTTTCCAGAACATACCCCTTTGTCACCAGCTCGTCGACGTCGACAGGCGGTGCGATTTCAGGTCTTGGCATCAACCCTCTCAAGATTAAAGAAATAATAGGCGTAGTCAAAGCTTACACTACACGGTAAGCTCACCTGGCATTCAACCCCTTTATAAGAATTCCACGGCTGACACTCCTCAGAGTCGGGGGCGGACCCTTTCCGACAGAGCAGCACGAGAAAGCCGGCCATAAGCTCCAAACCATCGGCCGCGAAATTGGCACCACCACCGGCCGTCCCCGCCGCTGCGGCTGGCTCGACCTCGTCGCCCTCAAATACTCGCACGCCGTAAACCACTACACTTCGCTTAACCTGACCAAACTCGACGTTCTCGACACTTTCCCATCCATCAAAGTCGCCGTTGCCTATAAACTCTCCTCGGACGGAAGCTTACTGAAGAGTTTCCCCGCCAACTTGGATGTGCTGGAAGGGTGCGAGGTCGTGTACGAGGAGCTACCGGGGTGGGAGAGCGATACGACGGGGGTAAAGACGTTTGAAAATTTGCCGGAGAATGCGCGGGCTTATGTGAGCTTCGTGGAGGAGAGGGTGGGGGTGAGGGTGAAGTTTATTGGGACGGGACCGGGGAGGAAGGATTTGATTTTTCGGTGATGGGATTAGAGGTTGGGGACTGATAGAGGGTGTGCACTGTAGATACAGGGTAGAGTAGGTTCTTGGTTTCAGACTATACCGTTTGTTCACAAAATATTTCTCCAGATTGTCTGTGTTCCTTGGAAGATGCCGAGATAATAGCATGAATAGGAAGGATACTGCTCTCGAGACGGTAAGTACATTCTTTTTCTTCCAACTCTCTGAAACTTCCATCCACCAATAACGCGGACTCGTCTTTTAGCCTCCTTATAACCAACCAACGTCTTCCGCATCGCCGAACTGTCCACCAGGCTACACGGAAGTCACAGCCATCCATTCCCATCTACAAACCGAGTCAGCCCGAATTCCTCTTCCGCGATTCCAAACACGTCGAGGCCCTCTTTTCCTCCTCTCGCAACCAATCGGGGGGGGCTTTCGAATCGCTATTCTCCCACATTCGTAGACACAGAAATCCCTGAATCGACACACCCCCATGAATTCAACGCTCTCTTCTACACGATCTCCGTTCGCTTCAGGCCGAGTAAACCATGTTCGGACATGGTAAGGGTACGTACATAGTACGATATCGAGCGGTCAAGCCAACAAGGGTGACAATAATGCACCGGGGCAAATTATGCTGTAGTGTAGCCCCGCTTGCACAGTTTAGGTTCCAGCACAGGCATCCCAAGTGCATGATATGTAATGTAGAGCCAAATCATAAAGCCATCTGCCAGTATCAAGCATATCTTTTCCCGTTATCTCAACAAACCGAAAATAGAGGTGAGAGAGTCCACCCGAGAAGAGTTTTGCCCAGCTCTTGGCTGGATCATACGAAACGATATCCGTTGGCTGTATCCCCGTTCATGTAATCATAAATCGTCACGCGCAGTCCCGGCTCTTGATCCCATCATCAACCTTTTCTGCCCCCGTGCAGAAAAAGCCCCAAAGCCCCTCCATCAAGCCCCCTGTAACTTTTCTACCTCCCTCAAACAAACCCCCGCGGCCACCCACGCAAAGCTCACCAGCGCCCCGACCTTCTTCCTTACCCTCGTGGTATTGACCCCTACGGCCAAACACGCAATACTCCTCTCCAGCGCCTCCCTCTTCCCACCCCCACCACCACCACCGAACCCGACCCCCTCGTCATCATCATCATCATCCACGCAGTCGCCTTGGCGGATACAAGCGACGGTGTACGCGACGTCGCGCTCGTGTTTGTCCTTCATGCTGACGGAGAACTCGCGCTGGCGTTTCGACTGAGCGCCGTTTTTGCCGATGATGGCGCCGGCAAAGACTTCGATTTCGGAGATGAAGTGGGGAGGGTGCGTGGAGTAGGTGAGCATGGTCTCGGTGAGATTTTCTTCGTAGCTGTGGTTGCGTATGGGTGAGCTGTTGGGGGTTTGGAAGGGGTTAGGGATTCGCGGGAGGAGGCTTACGCATCACGGACATCTCTAGCGAATTCGAGGAGGTGGCTCCATTGGATTAATGCTGTCTGCTTCTGCACGTATCGCCAGACAGCATCGATCAGACTCCGGGTATGATTGCGAATCCCGTTGGTGGATGTTGATTGCCGCTGGACTTCCTCGAAGAACTTGTACTCGTCAATCGCACGGTACAATTTCCCAAGGACTTTGTGGCTCTCGTAATATCGCGTTCTTCGCGTTTCTGAGGGCGATTCTTCCAGGTCATCGTCTGCATCTTCCTCTCCCAATTCTAATTTTTCCACCTTGATCGCTTTCTCGATGAGCACGCGTGGACCAGGCGCTTGAAAATCGGGCTTGACGTTTGAGTATTTCGGCATTAAGGATAGATCGACCTAGGGTATGTCAATGTTTAATAGAAACGGCCCTTACAAGGGTTCACACAACTTACAGGTATTCCAGTCTTGGAAAAGTCGACCGCTATAGATGCCATGCCAGCCAGAACGATGCAGTCAGGATCTAAAGTTCCTTTCTCTTTCTGATCTGCCAGTGTTTGATGCAAGGTCGAGATTCGGCCCAATGCATCGTTCTCCATAAATCGGATGAAGAAGTCTGTCATATCCGACCGCGTTACATCTCTTCCTATATCAATTGGCTTTGCAATTGGATAATCGGCTGGATCGACCTCCTTAGCTGGATAGAGGCTGCCATCGTAGATTATATTATACAGATCGCCATCTAAATCGCCGCCGCTAAGCTGCGATGGCAAGTCTCTGTCACCTTGGCTGCTGAAAACCACACAATTATGGAGTGCTCTCAAAGGAGACTTTGGAGGGACATCCACCGCAATAACAACCCGCACGTCTCCTGGATGTAGGGCAGGACACCGCGTAATGACAACGTCGCCAGTAAGTATCGAAGGTGTTGTCTCCTCTCCATGCTGGGCAGAACAATATATTTGGCCCTCTTGTAGATAATTGCTTTCGTCCATTATCCCTTGAATGTTTAGCTGTTGCCACTAGTGATTGAACAACACGTACCATATAGCGTCATCCCGTTTACTACCAGAATACGAGACCTATGCTTGAGTTCGCGCAGTTGAACCAATACGGCCAGCTCCACGACGTTACGAAGGAAATCGTCATCGCTATAATCAAAGTCAAGATAAAAAAGCCTGCGGATAAGAGTTGAAAGCCCGGCAGCTTTTCCAACCAGATTTCGTTTGAGAAAGTAGGCCGCATTTATAGGCGATGATGCTGTGATACGGAGCCTTTCCACGGCTTCTTCCTGGAGCTTTAAGAAAGACTGATCAGGAACGCCTAGGTCTTCGAGTATCTTTATGACCTGGCGATTCAGATACATTGGCAGCGGCTTGAACCCAGCGCCGCATATCTCAATGTCAGTCGCTTTGGACCCTCCGAACTTGATCATGGACGGCCTCAGGCAGAGAGCGTCCACTCGCAGTCTGTCATCCAGCGCAATCATACCTTTTGCCCCTGTCAATTTGAATAGTCAGCGGAGAGGAGGCTAATATCCTGCGTGATTCATACCTGCAAATCTGATTTGAAGGAGTGTTGGCTTTAGTGTCCGAGATTCAGCATAGGCACCCCATATCTTACTAAGTACCGAAATGGAGCAGGTTCCTACACCATCACTAAACACACGGCCATTCCTTTCAACGTCTGGTATCTCTTTGAAAGCATCTTTGGGAAGGCTAACAGAGCTGAAAGTTTGCGAGAAAGCTTGTCCGATGCGAGCTGCGCATTTCGCTGGCGAACGAATTGAGCTAAAGTCACCTAGATCTTTCACGACAGCTCTAGCGTGCGTCAAAACTCCTTGAAGTACAAATGGTGCCATAAACCAGCAGGTTTGAGACCGCAAGGACGAATGAGAAAAGCCGAGGAACTACAACATTCGTCAGTCTTGTAGTATAAAGCGGGCTAGCCTAAACATGAGTATGCCCATATGAGAATCCTTGAATTGCCAGAAGCATACTGTGGTTTCATGAACAGAAGATGTAACCACATAGAAGAATACTGCAGCGGTCCTCGGGCAGAAATCAATCTATCAGTAAATGACTGATTATGAGACAATGCGAACTAGGCATATAGAAAACTTACTTCATATCCTCGACCCGCGATGTTGATGACTCCTTCCAGAATTCTCTTAAAACGTTTTTGGTAAATGTCTTCGTTTGAAGTCTCACGCTCATACCATATCTGTTCCCCGTCCTCGTCAAGGAACGACACTTGAAGGAAATAATTAGAGAATGCCGAGTACTTCCGGAGTACACGGTTCTTGACCTCTGGTTCTGGGCCTGATAGATAGATTCCGGCTGGTGTTACCATTGCTTTATGGATGGCGGCTATATGTTCATAGGTTTTGGCAATACCAGCAGAATAGGCTCGATCCCTTATGATAGTCTCTAAACTTTGAACAAACAGTTCAGACAAAGTCTCCAGACTTAGCTCCGAAGATTCAATATTAGGTCCTGGAAAGGGAATCTGGTTACAAAGTCTTCGAATTGCGGCTATTGGTACGGAATCAGTGACATTCACCTCGAGGCGTGCGATCGCCTCTACAAATCTTAGGACCTTGAGTGGAGAAAGATAACCATTCTGGGCGAGCTTCTGGATTTGAAACTTTAGCTCAAACGGGAACTTGCTGTATTGCGGTCCTCCCAGCGCAGAGTTCAGCAAAGTCATCTGAGCCGGAAACTTCAATTCCGTGACTGCAGTCGTGTCCCAGGAAATGCTTTGAGGGATTTCAGTAATTCTTTTGAGAGCTTGAACCTGAAAAATATCCGAGGAATCTCGCAAGACAAAGCGGTAGCAGAGACAGCTGGAAACCACGACTTCATGCGACTTGCTGACTGCCATGATTCTCTTTCGTTTGACAGCAGGCTGCGAAATCTGGAAACTAAGTTTCTTCAATCCAGTAAATAGTTCGCTAAGTTCCTCTGGCGGCGAAACAATCTCATACATCTTTGGGGCTTCAGACAGCGAGACTGTGATGGTGGCATTTGCCTTGTTCCCAATCGTCATCGACTCAACACTGTTGTAAGGGATCTCTATCTGATGAGCTGGAAGATATGCATGTGGCTTGCTTTCCAAATAGACAGTTAGGGCCCGTCGGCCAAAAACCAGTCGCCCTTCCCGTTGGTCGTGGAAGTGTGTATAAAATACAAGTCGACGCTCAATGTAGTCCCACCGTCCGCAGGAAATTCCGAGAATGTTAAAATCCCGCTGAAGGTCTCGCGGCCGGCCTTGGGCTGGCTTCGATTTTCGATTCTTACCTGCGTTGATCTTTTCAATCTCCTCTTTTTGCAGGCTCTTTAAAAGGTAACGGTCGGGCAACTTGTTGCTCTCACTACAATTGACAGGCTTTCTCATGTGGAAGAGTTTCTGCTGGACTCTATCAAATCCCTCCCTGCCAGATTTAGTCTGTCCATGGAGTAAGAGGAAGTTTTGCCCCTTGTTGACATCAAGAAAGGTTAGAGTCGCCAATCCTCGTCCTTTGAGCTTCTGACAATGAAAGGTGTTGATCTCAAGCTTGGCTAGGATGGGTCCAAAGTACCGTCTGACCTGTTTCTCCGTGATGGAGTCTGGGAGATTTCTCACAAACACCTCCATTATTCAATCTGGATAGGGCGTGACAAAGAGAGAATTACACCACGATTGGAGCTACCATTACACGCAAATTGTCTGGTTGGTAGAACAGAGAAGCTTGAGATTTCCAAGCCTTCGATGAGAACGAGCATGCATGCTAAGGAAAGAGAAGTGGAAAGGGAACGAAAGGCTGCGATGAAGTACATGCAGGACAGGTGGGGCCTTGCATGCGAAGACAGCGGGCAAGGCAGAAGTCGACACTGGCATGCCCAACACGCGTGAAGAGGGAGAAACTGTCACTACTTCAACTGTGAAGGATTGTTTGATGCTTCATGATTTTCTGCTGATTACCTGCAGCTGCCTTGGATATTTCCAATGCTCATTAGTCATCCAGGCATTTTTTAGATAACCTCGTGAGGGTATGAGAGGAGTAATGTGCAGTTCCACGTATTCGTTTTCCGCAAACTACGTTAGAAGTGTCAAGAACATCTGTTATTCCATCCACATTATTGACACCTTTCCTGAAGTCTAAAGAAAGCTGCCATAATGGCTCGTCACCGCATAATCATCTAGTTATCCTAACCGTCACATGCGCCAAACACCAGGCTCCAGTTTTAAAATGCAGCTACCACCTGCCTCCCCCCCAACTACTACCACCCTGGCTGCTGTGATGTGAGCCATGGTGCGAGCCTTGACTTCCACTTTCCTTGAACCTGTCCTGAAGCTTGCTACCTGCGATCGCTCCACCGATCATACCCAAGATTCCATGTCCACCACCCATCCTGTTCCCAGCATAACGACCCGCCAGCCCACCGGCAATGGCTCCACCGAGTCCACGTTCTCCTTCGGGGGCATTAGGGTCGAACGGGGCGTTGGGATCGTGAGGAGGCATGTTTGGGTCTTGGTATCCTTGCTGCTGATGGTGCTGAGGAGCGTTGGGATCCTGGTGATTCGGTTGCTGGCCATAGGGAGCTTGGGATGGGTATTGGTTCGTATCCGCTGGGGCTCCGTACTGGTTGTGTGCTGGGGCGCCACTAAAGCTATTATTAGCTAGAAAGACGGGGATATGGTTCGAAGACTGACTAATAGCTTGCTTGGCCTTGTGGATTGCTCGCATCGTAAGCACCGAATTGACCGCCTTGCTGACCGTGTTGAAAACCACCGTGCTGAGGGGGGCCGTAAGAGTTCACCCTCTGGGGAGGGCCGTAGCCAGCAGGCGCATCGCCGTACTGAGGCGCAGGAGGTGGATAACCATGCTGGCCATAAGCTGGTTGACCGTAGCCTTGGGACTGGTCGTAATGTTGTCCTTGCGGAGGGTAGCCTGGGGCGGGTGAAGCGTAGTTTGGAGGGTATTGGTTATAGGGGTTAGACATCTTAGCTCA
>JAABUO010001880.1_pt1 | contig 26388 bp, 27 predicted proteins | sample 5559291 | NCBI WGS metagenome assembly JAABUO01 (sample SAMN10711878, study PRJNA513372) | rock metagenome | isolation source: Antarctica rocks | place: Antarctica: Victoria Land, Finger Mt sud
AGATCTTGCACCTCAAGTCTAGTCTTGAGGTGATGCTTGCAAACACCTGCTCAACATCCTCCAGGAGACAGCTTTGCTAATTGTGTCTTTGCTGGTGGGCTATTTGCAGACCGCCTCAGCTTGATCTTGTGCTCTGGCCTGTCACATAGCTCACAAGATGATGGTGTTATGACATATGCTGCATATATCACTGCTGTCATGCATTCTTCCCCACACCAGCAAAGTCTGTACTTGCTGGGAGGCTTCAGGCCATCTCAAAACACTCAGTGGTGCTGTCAACCAGTCTTGATCAGTGCAGATCAACTGTGACCATGGCACATATGATGGTGTGATCTGGCTGGTGAAGACATCAAAGAATAACAAAGAGTGCCACGTGCACTGTCTTGCAGACATGGGAGTCCAAGGCCAAGCACGCCTCCAATGATAAGGAGACAGCTCTCAAGCAGGTGTCAGAGCTGCAGGAGCGCCTGGATGCCCAAGGCAGCAGTGCACAGCAGTCCAGCCAAGCCATCAGAGCCATTGAGCAGCGCACGGCAGCACTGCAGCGCCAGATGAGTGTCAAGGTGTGTTGCTGCAGCCTTGCCTGCCACTTGAACCTCACGTGGTCAAGCACGCACTTCATGACTCTTGCACTGTGCCGCTGCTGAAAGCTCAGCACTGAGAGCTGTTTAAGGCCAGGTCAGAGCCTCACGCTCCTGGCATCAAAACCCATTCATTGTCACCGTGTGAACTGAGCTACCTTAACCAAAGTTAACAAGTATCTTATATCAAAGAAAAACAAGATATCCAATTTGTGCATCCTTAAAGAGGTTAAACATGCGTCCTCGCACTGGATTTATACAAGGTTCTCAAACTATGGAGTGTTTGGTCAGTAAGACAAGGTGAGCTGCAATAGCAGCAACTCAACCTGTTTCTGCTGTTACAATTGTGCATGCTGTGTCTGCCAGGATGAGGACCTGGAAGCGCTGAGGCAGCAGCTGGCCGAGAGTCAGCAGACAGCTGAGGCACTGCGTGGCTCAGGCGTGGAGGCTAGGGCACAGGCACAGGAGTATGGCGAGCGTGCACGAAGGGCAGAGACTCTGAACCAAGAGCACAGTGCTGATCTGGCTAGCCTCAGGTACTTGGTTCTTGACTGCACAAGCTCTTGCCTGCTTGGCAGCAAAGGCTTGTCAGACAACGTGTTACGGACCTGGTACAGGTTTGCACAATGAGCAGCCCTGTAGTCTTACAGCAGATCCAGAGCTGCTTGGTGTATGGCAGCTCGCAAAGCCATACACCAGGCATTGAAACGCCTCCCTGCAGAATGCCTTGAACAGCTCTCACAGCGCTCCAAACACTGGCATGTGCCTAAATGTCATAACTGCTGGTACAGCATTTCAGCAATGGAACATGCTTGCATGAGCAGCATGTCTCATTGCTGTTCTGTAACACATTGCTGGGCATAAAAGTGAGTGGCTGAGCACAGCTGGGCTGTCTTCCGCACTTCTTTGAGTGATTGCATCAGCAGACATGTACCCGCATGAGCCTTAAGAAACTGGAATGGCATGTCAGGCTGATGACGTTGTATGATTCAGGATAAAAAAGCGTTTTTATTATTATTATATTATTATTCAGGAGTGAGCAGGAGAGGCTGAAGCACAGGGCACGACAGGCTGAGGACCATGTGACAGGGCTGAGACGCCAGCTGGATGATCGATCCCGGGAAGTTGAACAGTTGACCACCCTGTCACTCAAAGGAGACGCCACTCTGCAAGAGTATATGGCTCAGCTCACGGTCAGTATGCTAATTATGCCTGAGTCAACTGCACAATCACTACCCCTACCTCCGGGAAACAAATCAGCTGGAGCACTCTTTCTTTGGAAAGTCTGTCAGCTTTGACCTGGCTTGTGATGAACGGCAAGTGCGTAGCATGCTGCAAGGCATCTGAGTGGCTCAGGTCTCATTATACTGGTTTTAGTATAATAAGACAGCTCTTACTTGCCACGCGTCCTGCCACAGATATTTTGACTGGCAGGCTACTTTTGAGAGGGCCATTATAGAACTGCTGTGGATGCCGCAATCAGTCACAGCTCCAACTGTGCACACTTATGCAGAGAGTCTCTTCTGAGGCCAAGGCCGCAGATCTACACTCCTCAGACCTCCAAGCAGAGCTGCGCCATCAGCAGGAGGTTTCAGAAGAGAGGGATGCCGAAATTAGAAGGCTTCAGAAGGTACACTGTTCAGCTTCACATGTTCAAAGGACATTTTACGGATTGCATAGTACCTTACCTGACAAGCTGAACTACAGGAGCTATGGCTGGAACAAGACTTGCTGATGTCATCTCATACAGCACAGTAAGCGGTGCATCCTCTGGTACCTGACTTGACTTGTTTGTTTGTGATGTTTCAGACAGTGGAAGCAATAGATTCAGAGAGGGACGTCCTGCAAGCTGACTTAGACAGCAAGGCAGAAATGGTTGCCAACCTGACCGAGGAGCTTGAGCTGGGCCACCAACAAGCTGATGATGCCAACAGGTACATACGGCATGAAGTTGTTTTGGCAGCATGATGAATGCTAGGTACAGGAAACACTCCTGCTTTGTGCACTATCCCCAGATCTGGAACCATGCACAAGAGTCATGCAGGGACCTGCCTGCATGCTTTTAGCACCAATTGTGCGGAGTGATCTAATCTCAAATCATGCTGCTGCATCTACCTAATGCAAAATTAAGAACATTATCTGCAGTTGCCTTTCAAGCTGCAGTTGCCTTTCAAGCTGTACAGCATTTGGACCCGCAGTGCCTGTGTCTTGATTGCACAAACTGTACTGCTGAAACGCCAAGCATGCAATGTGCCGACAAGATGTATAAGCGCATGATAGCTGTGTGATTTGCTCTTTTGGTAAAGTCCCAACCAGTGACTGCCACAAAAATGCTGCAGCACATTGTACGCCCATGCATGTTTCACAAGTCACATGTTGACTTCTTACTGGAAATGCATATTTGTGAACAAGTTGCAGTTATTTATACGTGCTGTCTGCATGACATGCAGGGCCTTGGCTGTTGCTGAGGGGGAGCTGCAGCGAGCCGGAGAACAGATTGCCGAGTATCAAAATGTCAACAGAGACCTGGTTGCACAGGCAGATGACAGTAAGCAGCATCTTCAGGTGAAGCTCCACAGATCTGCATCATGCTCCTGCTGTTGTCTCTACACACAGCACAACACAGACATGCAGCATGTGATGAATATGCACACCATAATCAGCCCGCTGGCCAAAGCTTGTGCACCATGTCTGTACTGAGAAAGTGCACCACACAGGCATGTGAAGGGGAGTCCAACGCTCTGAGGGATGAGTGTCGTGCCATATCTGAAGACCTAGAGGTGCTAGTCAAGGAGAACCAAGTCGTCAACCATCAGCTCACCACTGCTGTCACTGAAAGGTATGCAGCAGACCAGAGGGTTGTGCTTTTGATTTACAACATGCATGATGTATCAGCAAAGCACATCGCATGTATGGACAGAAGATGACTGTATCATTGGCCAGCATGTGATTTTGTGGTATAAGGCAATATCCTGAATGCTGCAGCCTTTTGGGGTGCTGGAAATTATGTACCTGTGTGTGCTAGTAGTAAGCAGACGGCGTTACTCTGACAGCTGCATGACATTGTGTGCCTAATTGCGCTATAATTTGTCAGCCTGCACTTGTAAGACCCTTCAAGCTGTACTGTGAACACTTCAGAGGCCTCCATGTAGCCACACGACCTCTCAAAGGCAACAGAGTACAATGATCACCTCGCGGCATCAGCTCATTGCCAGTGAATCACTTGAAGATACTCCCTGGATGTACTGATGTGCAGAGCGCGGGCGCTTGTGATAGTGTGAGTGTGCTTCCTCTTTGCAGGGATGATTGGCACGCTGACCTACGGTCCACCAGGAGCAAGCTGGCTCAAGCAGAGCAGCTAGCTAGAGCAAAAGAGAGTGAAGTGGAGGATTTGCGCAAGGCTTATGAGGTACTGCAAGACCATCACCACTAAATAGCATGTTTCTCATTGCTGGTCCCATTGTTGGATCAAGAGCTGTGTTTTGCCTGGTCAACCCTAATTTCAGCTCTTTGCTAACTGCTCTTTGAGGCTGCAGCATAGCAACTACATGCAGGCATAGGCAGCAGAATTGCCAACCTGCATGTTACTTTTGATAATGCTTTGGGAACATTTAGAGCCTGTGCTGTGCTGTGCTGTGCTGTGTGGGTTTGCAGAGGCGGGTGGTTCACAGGTTGACGATGCCCTGCAAACAACCAACAGTGTGCCGATATCCCTTGCAGATCCCATCAGACAAGAAGCAGCGTCTACATACAGGGCATTGCCCAAAGCAGGGAATTGTATCTGCTGCCCCTGTCACACCTGAAGTCTTGTCTCTGCATTGCAGAGCTTGGCAGGCGAGAAGCGGCGGCTGCAGAGTGGGGTGGCTCAGCTGGAAAGGGAGCTGGTGGCTCGGGAAGGGCAGCTGTCTGGCCAGGCTGGGGAGCTGGCTGCCCTTCAGGAAGCCCAAAGGGATGCGCATGCCCAGATGAACCAGTATGTCATGGACCTCCAGGTAAGGACCAGCTGAAGCTGTCTGTGTGTGCCTAGCTCGGCTCTGCAGTCTTACTTGGAAGTGTGTTGTCCTGATGACAGTGATGAGTATATGGCAAGTTGCAACACCTGCATATCACCTGCATGTTCCCATCCACAACATATTGATCCATCTCCTCACCAGGACAATATGTTGTGGACAGGAACATGCAGGTGATATGCAGGTGTTGCAACTTGCCATATACTGATACACCAGTTGAGCTGGATCATAGCAATTTGCTGGTTGCATGCGCTTCCACCTGCTTGCCTGCAAATGATGACCTGAGTCAGCTCTTACACAAAAATGCCTTTCCCTGATTAAATAGTCAAGCTGCATCACAGCAGTTTGTTTATTGCCTGTGCACACACCTGCTTGCCTGAATGCAGAATCAGAGTCAGCTGTTACAGTCATGACACCTTGTCATCTGTTTCTACACTGTCTACACCGGGACCATTGCTCTGCACGAGTTTATCTGATCACACTTGTGTAGAGCGACAAACTGTGCTTTCAATCCTGTGCAATCAAATGTGCAGAGCATCAAAATGTGTACCCACTTTGACACAGTACTTCACGAGCATGAGGGCTTGCTGTTTCAATGCTGCAAAGATAGATGCAGTTCAACATCCAAGCATGATGGCTTAATTGCCAGGCATGCACTGAGGTGTGTGTGTCTGCAGGCAGGGGAGAGGCAGGCAGATGTGCTGAGCCGGCAAGTCAGTAAGAGCAGCACAGAGAGCCAGGACCTTGCCAGGGAGCGGGAGCTCCTGCTTGATAAGCTGCGGGCAGCTGAGCAGGTGCGCCTGTGCCTGCACATCTTTTCAGAGCTGCGAATGTCTTATCATGCCATGCATGCCTATGGTTTGTGCTGAGCAAACATGCTCTGTATGTGATTTGCGGTACCATGCAGCACTTTGTCAAGTCTGTTCATGCATACTGTCCATCAATCTGATGTCAAACTGACCTCAAACTTTGACATGCTTGTGGCTGTTGCTTTGACATGTGAGATGCTGTTACTGGTTCTGCTGTCTTTGCTGTTGTCACTTGTTGTGGATAGCTAAAGCTCCTGCCTATATGCCAACTTGGAACATAGCATCAGCTTGGTAGGGGGCACCAATAGACCGCCTCCACTCCATCATACTGCGCCACCTTGATAGTCACTATGATACATTCACATGTTGCGCCTTGAACATACCCACTTAGCATATCTGTGTGACCAAGCTGTGATTGCAGCTTCTCTTGTTGTGATTTGTTTGTAGACCAGGCAACATGATGTTCTGGTACTGCAGGTGCGCTTCCAGCTGGAGCAGACAAGGGAAGGGCTGCAGCGCCAGCTGGCTGCCACAGACGGCCAGATGCACATCCTGCAAGCCCGCTTGGAAGACTCCCAAGCTGAGCAGCAAGTGAGTGCATTGCAGTGCATGTGCTTGCTGAGAGCATGTCAAGAGATTTACTGGGATGATGCCAGTCTGCATGTCATCATGTCCTCAGTGACTCGTTTTTCTCCTGCTGTCTTTTATGGTGATCCGGCATGCTTTGGCCCACAGCTGTTGATATGCAGCTGGCCGCCATATTGTCGCAGCCTGTGCATAGTTCTAAATGTTGGTGTCATTTAAGGGTCATCATCAGCAGTGGCGGTGCTGGACACATCACTGAGTCATTGCAATAGTCAACACACTGCATCAGTCACACGTGTGATCAGCAGCATGTAATGCAGCATTGGTCTGTCAGTCAGCACTACAGCATCAGGCGACAACCAGACAACAGAGCTGCCATCAATCTGCAGTGTCACTGCACTAATACAGCGCATCTGCTCGTTGACTAATTGGTACAACACTTCAGCAGGTCTTGCACCAAATGTTGGCTTTTGAGGTCAATACAGAGGACTGTTGTGATAGAAAGTGCACTTCCAAAGAGTCAAAGCATCTTGTTGGATGACCAATCTGCTCTTGCTTGACATCAGGCAGTGCAGCACAAGCTGGCCTTGGAGGCCAACAGAGTCGGCGAGCTGGAAGGGCTGCTGTCAGGCATGCGCACCAACCAGTTCAAGAGCACCTTCAGCGAGCAGCACAGTGCAGACAAGGCTGGCAGCCTGCAAGCACGCAACACCCTGCTCACGCAACAGGTACGCCAGGCTGCTCATGCATGCACCACCCTCCTGACCAGTTTCTCATGCCCTGTGCTGTGCATTGCACAGCATACCTGCTCCCACCTCTGAGACTTGTCGCCTTTGAGTCCTACCTTTGTTGTGCTTTTTCGACCATGCTTGTGAAAGCAGCAAGTGACAATATGCAGCTAAAAGTGCAGGGTCACCTGCATGTGGGTACATGTCAGGTTTGTCAGTTGTACAAGCAAGGTCACTCTTTATGCAACTGGCTGGGAGAGACGCCAACTGCGCAGTCCTGGGAACTTCGCATTTCCTATGCTGTCTCATCTGGTGCACACATTGGGCTTGAAACTATTTCTATGCTGTCTCATCTGGTGCTGACTGAAGAAAGGAGCTAGGATCAAAGCCTGTGTGTACAGGTGGCAAGCCTGCAGAGCCAGGTGACAGGGCTGCAGCACACAGCCTTCACTCAACAGGCTCAACTGGAGAGGGTGAACCAGGAAGCCCTGGCCTTGGGCAATGCCTCAGCACAAGAGCAAGCTGCCCTCAGGCAGGACACTCAGGCCACTGCTGGCAACCTGCAGGGTGTGGAACAGCAGAGGTAACAGCAACATTGCAAAGATATGCCTGCAGTCACAGATATGCACGCAGTCCCTTGCAAAAATATGTGTGCATCACAGGACGAAACGCTAGTGCTTCTGAATTAGCAACAATGACACCTGGGACAGGTGGCAATGGCTGTGCTTCTGCTGTAAATGCATCAGGCATTGATTGGTGCTGAACCTCAAAATGTGCAGCATCGACATTCTGTACCACATCAAGCAACTGTGACAATATCAGCGAGGCCGATACCACCAGTCCCAACAGCACCCAGCATGATGAGAGTCGGATTTCCAACATGTGCAGCAAGCTTGACCAATGGATCTGGACAGCCTACACAACATGTCTGATACTTGTACCTGGTTTGTCTGTAAAAAAAATGGTGCGGTGGCCTGCCCCACAAGACCCTTGTTCCCAGGGTGCACTTGCAAGGGCAAATGGCCTCCCTAGAATCTCAGCTGAGCCAGTCACAGAGGACAGCCGCAGACCTGCAGTTGCAAGTGTCAAGCCTGGAGACAGAGAGGCAGCAGCTGGAGCAGGCCCTCCAAGGGGCACACGCAGAGATCCAGACGCTACGTGGCACTGCTGGGTGAGCTTGTTTGGTTGCCATGCACTTGCCAGGTGTCAAACCTGCCTGCTGCTGCGCATTATATCAGCCACCATCACCTTGGACCCCTGCCAAAGGGACGATGCGGAAGATGTGACAGTAACAATCGGCAAGGGTGCTTAATTCCCCTTCTGTTTTTGTGCTCCAATGCTGCCCATACATGTGAGACCAGGCCCAGCTATGTTGTTTTGCTGGGTCGAAAGATGCTGCATGATCTTGCCACACCCATTTGCCTAACTCAGGTTTCCCTGCTATAGCGTGTCATGCTGATGTGTTCTCTGCCCACCGCCAGCTCTCATACAAACAAGGAACGAATGACGCAGGTTGAGGTCTGGTACCAGCTTGCTGGAGATGAGCACATCGGGCACAGGGGAGCTGCATGAGGCACTGCAGAGGGTGACTGCAGAGCTAGAAGAGGCCAACAGGGAGCTGCATGACCTGCGTGAGGTAAAGCCAGTTGCACTGGGAAACTCATCAAGCAAATGTCCATATTCAGTGTTGCTCACACAAACATTCCGTGTGTGCACCTAAATCAACAATGCCATTGCCAGCGTCCAACCATCAGATTGCCACATGCACCTTGCTATCAAGTGCCGTCTATGCTTGATACCATATGACAGTCGCAGCGCTCTTTGCAAGCCAAATCTAACATTGGCATATGTTGCTACACAAGGTGACAAGCTGTGTTGATTAAAAAATGCTGTGGGTGCTGCTTGCATGTTGCCTATTGTGCAGGCAACAACAGATGTGTGCCATGCAGGAGAATCAGCATGCTATGGACCTGATTGCCAAACTGGACCTGGAGAAGGCACAGCTGCAGCGTGCCCAGGGTTCTGGCTCAAGGACAATACCTGCCAAGAGTTTGTCTCCTGGGAAGAGCCTGTACAAGGCCTTTGGGCAAGACAGTGACAGCACCATTGTTGCAGAGCTCCAGAGCCAACTGGAGCAGGAGAAAGCCAACAGGCATCGGGTGTGTTACGCAATATGACGTTGCTGTGCATCCTGCATGTGATCATGCAGATGACATCATTGGCCTTTTGCAAGTAATGTGTGAAGACTCAGTCACTGAAATGTCAGCTGCTTTGCGTGAATTGTCTATGTTGACTTGTAAGCACATGCAGAACTTTAGCCATTACTGCATGTGCTGTACCACAATGTGTTTTGCAGGCAGAGCGAGATTTCAATGACCTTGTTGAGTCCGTGGAAGCAATGCAGCTTGGCACAGGCCTAAACGATGGAGGCCAAATTAGCTCTTGATGAGGAGCGCCATGCTAGCTGTAATTTTGGCAGAACATGTTGACCAGCCGACAGGCTTGACTCACATGAGATCTATGACATCGCAGAAGTCTGCTTTCGTTTGAAAACATTTTTGCACTGAGCTTGTTGACAAAATCGCCTATGAAATTTTATTGCTCCTATACTGATGTTGGCCTGGGCACATGCATAAACTGTCTGCATTTAACTATCTATGTCTTTGCTGTGAATGCACACTGCACTCAGATATTCGAAGTGACATTTGACAGGTGAACCACACAAACCACCAAAATATGACAAGGCTATATATACTGTTGTACAACCCTACAAACACAAGGCAGGAGCAGTTCGCCCGAGGACTAGTCTGCCTTTGTGGCATCCTAATCCTGGGAAACTTTCCGACGCTTTCTAGCCCTTTTCTCTTTGGGTTCACTGACGACTGCTTCCTCAGCTGGTTTGCGCTGGCCTTCTTTTCGTTTCTTCTTCTTAAACGCCATTGGGTTGGGTCCCTTTGCTTGGTTGTGTCTGTAAATTGAGGTGTTGATATCTGGCTTTGCACGGCGCTTGGCATCCACGACTTCCTTCAGCACCTTAGCCTTCAGGTCTGAAGCTTGCAGACCCTGCTGGTCTTCAGCAGCCTGTATACAATGCAGGACAGCTGCCCAGATGCAAATGCTGCTTTCTGATGCACCTGAAGTATGTGAGCATGCAGTGTCACAACAGCGAGGCACATAGCCCAACATCTCCTTAGGAAACGTGGCTTTGCACACATGTGCATGTGCAGCAGACAGTACGATGGCATGCAACTGTGAAAGGTGATCACAGCAGCAGTTCATTGTTGCTTTCATGAGTGGCAAAGACATGCTTGCTGTCTTACCTGGTTGATCACCTTCTCTTGTTTTGCAGATGGCTGTTCTAGGTGCAAGCCATTCACAGAAACAAACATGGAGGCACCTGCAGGAACTTTTGAAATGGCTGTACGAAGCTGCTTGTCTTGAGTTCCAACAAAGAAATGCCCAGCATTATCTTCACCTGTGAAGAAGTCCACATCAACACATCAAATTGCCGCTAAGGGGTGAGCACAGAATTTGAGCATTTACAAAGCGTTACCAATGAGGGACCGCAAGCAGTCTGCAGTCGGCTCAGCTTTGTCGTCATGTCCACACTTGTACAGCTGTATCTTTTTGCATGCTTTATATGTGTCTGCATCCGCAAAGCGATGTCAGTGCAGCCGTAGCAGGCTTCCAGCAGAGCTGACCAGGTGATGCAAGGCAAATCCAGCACACCTGCATAATCTTTTCCTAATGCCTTGAGCTCATGCATTGCACATCGAGTCGTGAACAAGCGGACTTGTCCACCAAGCAGGCCTGCAATAAGGTCTGTAGCCTCCTTCAGACTGCAGGAGCAGGAGATATCTCGTTCTGAGATGGAGAAGGTCGCTCACACAGCATCATGCAGCCGAACTGCCAGGCTGAGTTGCTGAAGCAGTAGTTTTTTACTTACTTTGCTTGCAGCAGTGCATGCACAAAGCTGCTGTCCAGCACCACCTGCACACATTTAGATTATCAGCTGCAGCTTTTGTAAGGAGACTGGCTAACTCGCCCAGTGTGTTACAGAGCTCGCACAAACAAGGACCCGGAAGCGCACCTTGTAAGGCTCTCGGAACCCGTGGTGTATTTTGTAAAACTTGACTGCACGTCGAGTGTGCTTGTGCTTCTTTCGCCGCATTGTCCAATTGGCAGTCTGTTGTCACTATAAAGTACGGCAGAAGTACGCTGTCGCAGCGGTTGGACCAGGGTTGGACTGCAATGTTGTGCAGCGTTCACGGAAGGTATACTTACGCCTGGCGCCTTGTGTTCCGTGCCAAATGTCGCCCCTGACTAGCTCGGGGCATGAGCAGCGCATATTGCTGTTGTGGGTGCCGGTGTAGCAAAGATCGAGAAAGGTATATTCGAGAGTGCCCACAACGCCACCAGCAGTCAGCTTGTATCGAACCCGCGCTCCTGATCCGTTCATCGACATGGCCGGTTAACACGATCAGCACGTCTACCGCCGGCAGCCCATGTGGCACTGCCCCTCGTCCCACTTCTGCGCGGCTGAATTTTGTTAGGGCAGCAAAACAACCTGGTGACGATCAGACTTGCCAGCGATGCTGCGCAAGTCGAGGTCCTGAGCGTGCGCAGGACCTAGCTGTTGCGCCGAAGTGTCGACACGCTTCACTGATACGCACAAACTGTACCCGAAGCCATGTGGGTCCTGGCGCTCTCGCTCTCCTGCCTTGTTTGTCAGGCTTGGACACAAGTCCAGGACCAAGAAGCCCCTGCACTTACACAGCCTGACTACACGGTGTACAATACAAAGTAAGCATTGCTGCGGTCACTTGCCCCATGCATGCTATTTTGCCAGCAATGGACTTGGCCAATGCAGCAGGGCCATATAAGTAATGCCTCATGCCCTTATTGCAGAGACCAATTATTTCATAAGGTGTTTGATGTCGTGGACAAGCATCCTCTTTTTATGGAGGTAAATCTATGCGTTCCCATTTGATGTGCGCAGCTATATGCCATGCTGCTGTTTGACAAGACAACTTGCTGCAGGTTGATGAGATTCCACTTGCTGTTGACGAATACGCTGCAACACTGACGGTAGGCTAGTTGACATACATGGATGCTGAGTGGGACATGCAACAACAGCTTGCTAGTGAGGCATTGAAATGAAAGCAACACTCTTGTGTAACAGGTGGTCACAGTTGAGCCAGGGGGACTATCCAGGGACCATGACGACAAGATCAGGCTGCTCATTGTAAGCATGCATTGCAAGCTAGCACATGGCCTCAATGCACTGTGAGTCAGCGCTAACATGCTGCATGCCTGACAGCCAGCTGCTCTGAGCATGCAACCATTCAGATGTGCCATACTGGCTGCTTAAAAATCTCCCTCGTCACACACTTCTTTGCAATTGCAAAGTGGAAATTTGCTATGTGTGGTTTTTTCCTGTGTTGTCTAATGTCTGTCCTTGCTACAGAGCTTTGGTGAGCATGGCAGGGAGCTGATTACTCCAGAAGTGGGATTGCGGTTGCTGGAGATGCTGGGTGACCTGGGTTCTGAAATGGAACACGGTGTGCAAGCTGCTACGCCACAGCAGAAGCTGCTGCAGCGCACTGTCTTCAAGGTACTCTGCACCATGACTTGATGCTGTTTTGGTGGGCATGCACAGCTCAGGGTAAGCTCTGCACAATATCTGTGCGCAATGTATGCTGATGTGCGGTTGCCAATTCTAAAAACACTCCATGTTATTGGTCAAAACGCCACTCGTCAATACCCACCTTACACTATAACAGTAGTAACAGAAGGTAACAGGCGTAAATGGCTGCTAGGAACAGGTTATTGACCCTAGCGACACACCGTGTATCAGCAAGAACATCTCCAGCATGCAATGACTAAATTCAGCTTTGAGTGAGAGTGAAGTTTGGGGTTTATCCTAAACCCTTGACCCATGTAGCTCTTAGACAGCGAAGGAGGAAGAGTAGAAGCCACAGCCATTACTCTGCCTGTGTACACTGTTGTAGGGGTGACAGACTGTTGAAAATTGATGAGTCTTGATTAACAATTTCTTGGCCACTATACCTCCTCGGTGATGCTATGACTTGGAAACACGGCGTACTACATACTGTGTATTTAGTATTATGTAGGCTGCAACCCTGTACTGAACTACGCAGATTTTGCCCTTGGAGAATGCAAATGGGAGGAAATTGGTTGAGTCAGGGCAGCTGTGTGAGCGCAAAAATGGTAGGGGGGTGGACCCCAACAGGAACTGGGATGCCCATTGGGGGTTCAAAGAGTCAGACTACGACCCTGCTGAAGAGTACCCTGGTGCTGCCCCCTTCAGGTTAGCCATCTGTCTTAATGTATCTGTAATAGTGTCTGTCTGCCTTGCTGTCTGTCTGTCTGTCTGTTTGTCCATCTGTCTTTCTGTCCAGTCGCCTGGGCGTCTGAGGCATAATGACACAGGACTGCTGTCAGCTCAGATGAGGACTCAGAATTCTGGCAGGCCTTGACTTGATGTAGTGAGCTAAGGATTGCCTTGCCATAGTAGTGCACTCTGTGCATTTTGCAATGGCAGACAGCCGCCCGGTGTCAGTTCAAGCTGGCAAGGAGTGAACTCCGTGGTTTGTGAATTTGATGCAGCGAACCAGAGACTGCTTTGCTGCTGGCCCTGACAAACTCCTTCCGGCAGCATGTGTGGCTCAACATGCACTCCGGCATGGAAGCCCTCTTCATGCCCTATGATCACCTGGCAGAGATCCCTGAAGGCCCTGGAGCACAGGCCAGCTTGCACATCCTGCAGCAACTCAACACGTGAGCCCGTGTTGCTGTTCCCTGCTGCTGACCATGTAGTCTGTTGTTTCATGTCTTTGTTTTTCGTATCAAAAAATGGTTGTTTTGCAACATTAAATGGTATTCTTGATACTCAAAAGGATACCAACAGCCATTGCATGCGTGGTGCAGCTTCCCTGATGCCTGCAAGTGCAGTCTCATAGGACAGGGGCATTGGAGGCACGGGCGCACCGGCCCCTTTCAACATACAGTCGCAGCTTGTCATGTAAAACCTTGACATGCAAAGTGCAAAGCATGTCAACAACATGAGTGGCATCATTGCACTGCCTTGCACTTGTCTTCAGCCAGCAATACCATCTCTGGGCTCTTGCAGAATGAGCTAGTTAGGAGTGCATGCATCCAGCTGTCTGGGTAACACAGGATGAAACAGGGTGTTTAAATATGCAGGCTGCACTGTGGGGGCCGGTGTGCAGTTGGGTCTGGCGGCAAGTCTGTGGGATACTTGGCCCATGGCACTGCTACAGACTACATGTATGATGTTGCTGGAGTGCCTATGTCATTCACATGGGAAATCTTTGGTGACTTGAAGGCAGACTTCTCTGACTGCTTCAAGATGTTTAACCCTATAGATCAGGCAACGGTCGAGGCGACTGTAGCGAATTGGGCAGCAGCAATTCTGAGCCTGGTCGAGTTGCTGCCAAATCACCCTGATATCGCAGCCATGAATTTGACACCAGTTACAAAGGTGCCGGCAACTGGCTCAAACAAGACAGCAGCTATGGCTGTGACAGCATCAAAGCTTAGTGCTGAGGAGAAGGAATCTGACCCTGCATTGGCTGTTGGCGGGAAAGACACACAAGTGCATGATGGTGCCGTACATGGAGGGAGAAATGATGCCATGTTGCAGTTGGCTGGCGACATCAAGGAACCTGCCTCAGAACATTATGATCTGGATGGCTCTGTGCATGAGAATGTCCTGAAGAGTCAGATGTTGCATGCCAGTGACATGCCGGGATTCAGTTGGTTATATCTCCTGCCTGTGACAATTTTACTGCTGCTCGTCTTCCTTCTGAAAAGAGCAAGAATTGACCGAACGCCATGGCTCAGAATGAGGCACCGAATGGTGTGATAAAGTTGAGATGCATACCTGTCCATTGGTTCTGCCAGCTCAGTCAAAGGGGTAGTTGGTATGCTTGCTATCGAAACAATTCTGGTCATTGCACCCAACAGGTGCTTCCTGTTATTGTCATCGTCCATATAACAGTCTGCGAGTGGGTTGCAGCATGCAACATGATGCAATGATGACAGGCAGCACACAAGATGCTGCGGCACAATGAGCTGTCACCTGAGAGGAAGTAATGTCACGTCGCAGAGAACAACGACGAATTGCTGCAGTGCAGAAATGTGTAACAAGTTGTATGCTTGAGCAAGTAGCATACAGCAGTCTTCTTTACTTTCTCGATATTATGATGTTGACCCTAATCACACCTATGTTAGATGTGGCACGTGCTTGCTGCAAACGGGATACATATAGGCTGATACTTCAAGCTCAATCAGAGCATTACCCGAAGGTGTTGTATGATTGCTCTTCTCACCAGAATTAGACACAATCTGCACTCTTGTGGATATTTGGTACTTCTTGGCATATACTTGTGTAGCATTTACACAAAGCTTCAGCTGCGGGCAAAACTGACACACATGCACCTGTACTAGCAAGCAATTAAATGCTGTTGAATCATAAAATTGGGCAAGCTGCAGACATACACAACCATTCGTTTGCACTCAATAACATTCCTGAGATGATTCGTTCAGCTGCCACATGAACAACAAACAGCATCTGCTGTAGATTCATCACAACATGTTGAAGGCAGGAGCCTCCTGGGTTAGGTATTGCAACGCCACATCAGCAGTGTTAGTCAGGTTGACCCCAGTGTATGCTGAAGTGAAATTTGCCACGGTCTGTGTTCCATTGGACACTGCAGGCACCGCATTGAAGATGGATGTCTGAGCCAGATACAGCAGGCTTGCAATGTTCTCCTGCACTTGTGTGCCGTTGATGTTGCCACTGCTGGGCACCAAAGCTGCCAGCTCAGTGTTGATGGCAGCAATGACTGTTCCCACTGCTGTTGAGACCGGATCCTGCAGCAACACACAACCATAATGATAATGATAATGATAAAATCATGATAACAAGGGTGATAATGATAATGCTAATGCCAATGCCAATGCCAATGACAAGAATGCTTTCCCATTAATGAGCTAGGTATGTGCAGGACAAGTCCATGGTATGGATCATATGTCATCTCATTGGCCAAACAAGGCCGTGAAGTCTGCTGAAATGCAATCACTGCTCCTGACTTCTGTTTCACATCTGTGTGAAGTCAAATGCAAAGCTGTCTGGCAGGGAAAGGCTGAAGCATGACACAATCATAACAACAGATGGCGGTGAGCAACATGCAGATGCAGCAGATCACAAGTTATGCTAGTAACATCAAAAGGCTACAGTGCATTAGAATGCAAGCACAGCTGCCCTGACACAGAACGCATGTTTGGTCTGATGGTCAAGAGCATGGAGACATGAGCGTACCGTGCTTGTGCTGTTAGCTGCTTGCAACAGCTGCCTCCTTTCTTGCAGCAGCCGCCTGCCAAAGATATTGGTCAGAGATGAGACTGCATTCAGGACACCGCTCACTGCTTCATCAGCAACTTGGCTGGCACTGCTTGCTGATGAAGATGCAGCGCCTTTCACAGCTGAGTCCAGTGTGTTGGCAATGGTTGTTGCATCTGTGAGACTCAGGTTGCTTGTGCTAGATGCACTGCTGCCGGATAGAGATGCAACTGTTGTTGCCACTGAGGGCACCAGCACTTGGAAGACCTGTGATACACCCTGTGTAGCAGACAGCAGTGTGGTCAGCAAGCTTGCCAGTTCACGTTGGTGTCATACTGTTGACAGCCACACTGTAAGCAGCTTTGCCAGTGACTATCATGCATCCATTCAGCTGCAGGACATGCCAAAAATGCAATGATTGCCTGAACCAAGCTGGCTGCCCAAACCAGTGCATGTAACTTGGCATGAATTGTCACACACTACATTGTGCCAGGAACACAGCAATGTGGCTACTTTTGGCTGTACTTTTTGCTTCTGCAGACCATCAGACAGGATGGGTCAAAATGCTCAGCAACATCCAGTTAACAGCGGGCAGTGCTGTAGTGTATGTTCAGGGCTTGCAGCACAAGCTTGTTACTCTGCATCACAGATGCTGCTCTGAGTGCATCCATGCCTACCTCACAGCACATTGCAACACAGCATGCGCATACAATGAGTGCTGTTTGCCACTGCAGTATGCTTGCCTATCACTGTGTATGATACAGTAGAGGTTCGTATGATACGGTAGGGGTGTGTACGATACGGAAGGGGTGTGTATGATACGGTAGGGGTGTGTATGGTACGGTAGGGGACATACTAGTTGGTTGCATACCTGATCAATGGCTGACACTGAAGAGTTTGTGCTGTTCGCCACTGAAGCTACCCTCTGTGCAGCCAGGGCCAAGGAGTTGAACACCTGAGCATTCAGGACCTGAAACTGTGCACGGGTGGGGTCCTGCATGACAATGAACAATTGTTACGCGGCAAAGCTTGGCAGCAATTCAACGGCAGCAATTCAGCGACTCACGAGCATTGACCTGATAACAGACATTGACATAGTCACAGACATTGATCTAACAACAGACATTGACCTAGTAACAGACATTGTCTTAGTAACAGACATTGTCCTAGTAAAAGACATTGTCCTAGTAACAGACGTTGACCTAGTAAGAGACGTTGACCTAGTAACAGACGTTGTCCTAGTAACAGACATTGTCCTAGTAACAGACATTGTCCTAGCAACAGACATTGTCCTAGTAACAGACATTGTCCTAGCAACAGACATTGCCCTAGCAACAGACATTGTCCTAGTAACAGACATTGACCTAGTAACATTGTCCTAGTAACAGACATTGTCCTAGTAACAGACATTGTCCTAGTAAAAGACATTGACCTGGTAACAGACATTGACCTGATAACAGACATTGTCCTAGTAACAGACATTGTCCTAGTAACAGACATTGCGGTAACATGAGATGCAACGCCAAAGCTTGTCAACAGAAAAGCTTGCCACTAAGTAGTTCTTCCTAAGCACAATCCCCAGCATAAGGTACTGTAGCACAAGGGAAGTAGATAGCCTGAAAAGCCAGGCATTTATGATACTTGTGTCTACAAAACAAAACAAAAGCACACATGATGACAAGTGCAACAAGCATCACAGTCAAGACACCACAGCTGACAGGCAGTGTGTATGCTCTCGTCAGAACACATGCTTGCAGCATGTGACAACTGCTCCAGGTCACATGGCACCCATGTGTTGCATGCGCTATATGAAACGGGACCTCATGCAGGGAGCTACTCAGGCCTGTAAATACCTCACTTCAGGGAAAAGACATTTCTTATGAATGAATAAGTGCATACATGCAACTGCATTGAGTATAGCATGTCTCAATGATGTGTACAATCCAAGGTGAGACATACCGAAAGGTTGGTGAGAGCATTCAAGTATGGTGCAGCTGCAAGTCCAGCAGGGTTCTTGACACTCTCTGACAACAAGCTGAAGAGATTGTCTGGTGTGCTGGCGCCTGAGGCTGACAGCACAGTCTGTATGAGAGATGAAAGCGTGTCCACCTTTGCTACTGCTTGACTTTCGGCACTGGTGATGGCATTGATGACCATGACAGCGGATCCTGTAGGCAATCAATCAATACCTTGATGAGTCAAGCAGTTTTCCGTATTTGCATGGAATCAAAAAGGAAGTCAGCCAATTATTTCATTCGGCATCAATTCATGCCAGGCAGTGACGCGAAGCAGACCTGTAGGATTCAAGGCCGGAATTGACGCATGAATGGAAAGCGCCGAATTGATGTATTTGAATTCACGGCACGCGATATGACTCAGGAGATATGTGTCACAAAGAGTACATGTCAGAAACATGCATGCGATACAAAGGCATGTTGCAGCATAACCTGCACTAATAATGCACAAAGCCATGTGTGTAAAGAACAAACGTGGCAGAACAAGCATTGCAGGTCCAGCCACAGAGAGTGGCTTCACATGACGAACACACAACCCATTGCTTGCCATTGAGTCGGTGCATTTGTGAAGGTCATGCTTGTGACAAACTCATCAGGGGCTGCCAAGCAAGTGCTGCAGCATACCGGCAAGTGTGGCAGAGACACCCAAATGCCTGAGCAGGCAGACAAGTGTACATACCATTTGCAGGGACCTGAGCAGACAGGGTGAATGGTGGTGGCTGGTTGGTTGCGGTATCTGAGCAATTGTAGACAGTGCCATTTGTCACAATCAGGCGGCTGGAATTGGTCTGATTCATGGGGATGGTGATGCTAGCATTGACAAGCTTTGTAGAATCCACTGGAAACGAGAAGCTTCCGTTGCTAGCTGTCATGGTGCTGCTGTTGGTGCCATCTTGAGATGAAAGGACCACCTAAATTGGACACAGCACCAACACTGAGATGTGTGCAAAAATGCTGCGTGTCCCTTGACACGTGAGACATCACAACAGTGTTGTGATCACACAAGATGAACAGCCGGGAAGACCAAGATAAGTGGGAAAAGGCAATATGCCGTAGCGAATCCTTGGACACGCAAGATACAAGCCAAGCTAGCCTGGTGTGACAAAACCACATGCATATATTGTAAGAAGTTGCAGCTGTGTACAAGACCTAAACCTATTTGGCTGCAAGAATGCACGGTTTAGCACGCAAACGAGCTCGGTCACCCAGCAAGCATAATCACAGAATTCTACAACGAACTGCACGTATACAGAGCAGAAGGTGGCGCAAGCACGGAGTTGCCCATAATAGCCACCAGGCGGCAGAGCGTGAACATGCAATTTTTCCTTACCTGACAACCCGCCAGGTAACCGGCGGCGTACGCGACGCCCTGCAAGCAGGGACTGGTGGTGCAGTTTGACAACTGCACCAGTGGGGTCCCTGCTGAGTCTGTCAAAGATCCAAGGCTAGTCGCGGCCTGAGCACCCCAGCAGAAGCCTATAAGCAGAGCGACAGGCAAACCGTGTTTCGCGTTGGTTATCAGCATAACTCGGAACTGTCACAAACACCCAACGCAAAAAGGAGAATAGGTCGGAGGTGCGCGATGTTAGGGAGGGAGCAGTATGATGCAACTTCATCTTACTTTCGGAATCGAAAGCGTAATAGCATGACGTCCAGCGCCACCTGGCGTAATTACATTACAGTGCGAGAAGCTGTTGACACTTGTCGAATTCGTCTCTAAATTACAACCTTGAAGCTCTAGGGTTTACACTTTAAGCCAGGTGTTGAGACTGAGAGCACTCGCTGCAGTGTAGCCGCTAGGATGAACTGAGACCTAGCTGCGTCCTTGAAAAGCAAATCAGAAACAACTTTGAGACATGCTTGGCTCTCAGGACTGAAGAAGCCGGTGGCTGACCTTAGCAAGATGTCTGCTGGCGTTGTCAGCAACGTGCCTCCTCCAGCAAGGAGGAGTGGCCAAAAGAGACAGCGTGAGCAGACGCTGCTGGAAGAAGATGAGTGGACAGATAGGATCGAAGCTATTATACAAAGAGACTTCTTCCCGGATCTTCCTAAATTGCAGAATAAGCTTGAGTGGCTTCAGGTAGGCGCAGAGCCTTAGCATAGACTAAGTGCAGCCATTGCAATAAAAGAAGTGCACCAGCTTGCATAGCTGTGCAAGATCACTTGTTTGGAAAGCGCATGGTCAGGTCTTACTGCGAGCCTGGCGCTTGCAGGCTGTCAGGAGTGGAGATCCTTCTCAGTTGCAGCAAGCACAGCTGAACATAGCCCAGCGCCGGGCTGGCATCAGGACACCTGTAGGAGCAACTCCAGCTGGTTTTGGCACCCCAGGGGCCAGCTTACTGAGAACTCCAGGAATTGGCCTGACACCAGCTGCTGCCACACCTGCGATGACGCCCAGGCTGGGCATCAATGCAGGTGCTGTAGACACAGGAACTACCATACAGCAGTAGTGTCAGTGCAGTCTGCTTTGCTCATGTGCAAACGCTTGCGCTTGCGTCAAGTTAGCTGCATGGGTTTGCAGATGAGTCAGCAGGGCTGCTGCTTTGCATGCTTAGCTGAATGCCTGTCCTGTGAGATCAGCTCCTTCGTCGTATGTGCTGCAGAAGGTAGAGTAGTGTCAGATGGCCCCAAGGACCCAACCCTGGACAAGTTCTTTGCCCTGCACAACAGCGAGGACAACTCTGACTTCAAGGAGCTCATGAAGCTCTCACAAGAGCGTCAGCGCAAAGCCAAGCCATGGCTGTACCAGGATCACAACCCTCCCAAGGACCATCAGCTGCTGCTCACAAACGCAATCACTTGCACACAGCAACAGCAGTCTGCAGCTCTGCCTGCAGCACAGTCACAAAGTGGCATGGCAAGTCCTGCAGAAATACCTCAAGAGGTCTCTGGGACAAACAGTCAGGTGGTTGTGTATCAGGCTGATGATACAGCTACCATGAAAGACGCAGACCGGGCTGTGCAGCGGCCAGCAGAGCCGACAGATGGGTATGGGACAACAGGGCAAGAGTCTCAGACCCTACTCAGCTGGCCTCACACCAACAAGAGTGCTCTGTACTATGACTCCTCTCAGCGTGATGTTGTGCCATTCACAGAGGCAGAGCTGGCTGATATGGTGCAAGGGCCACCCAAACAGATCAAGTACTCTGCCACCCGCTTCCCATCTGACTTTGACACTACACAGCAGCCCTCAAAGGTACAGTCTGGAGTTTTCTTAATCCAATACCTTGGGCTTTTCAAACGTGACTGACGTGTACATGCACCTTTGCTTCAGGAGCATCATGCCTGTCTGCAACAGCAAAGCTCTGGTGTGTGAAGGCTGTCACACATGTCTTACCTCATGCGCTGACTTGGGTGAACCTCACCAGGAGCTGTGCAGTTGCTTGACGCTCTAATGCATTTGCGTATCACACAAACCTAACATAGTCGTGCACATCTTTGTTGCCTTCAGTCATGTTGCTTATGAAGCAGACTCAACCAACTTAGCATCGTGAATTGCAGGCTGAGGGCAGTCAACAAGGCGAAGCCCTCCAGCAACCAGGGGTGGTCAGGGGGTATGGGGTGGTGAATACTCCAGCCTTCACACCTGGCCCAGAGCAATCCCCCCTGATGACTTGGGGTGACATTGGCAGCACCCCCATCAGGCTGGATCAGGAAGATGACATTCATGTCAGCACATCCACTGGTGAGTGTGAAGGCAACTTTCTTAGTTTTATACCAGCAAGCTGGGTGTCCAGCTAAATGCTTTATTGAGTGTATTTCCTGCTCCTTTTCATCTCTGCTGCTGTGCATATTATGACTGCCTTTCAGCCCTACATAGCATGCTTGTGGTGCCTACTGTTCCAGCAAGTTGCTGGTCACATCTTCATTTGTTGCGAGTCTCACTTGTGAACATACATGCCTCACATGAGGTATACATCATACACCGCCCACAATCTCTTGCCAGAAGTTCTGAGGAGGGGGGTCTAAGTTGGTAAACTTGTCTTCGTGTTTCTGTCATTTTTCTCTTTGCAGCTTCTGGAATCCAGCACTGCATTGCAGGCCCAGCCTTCAAGATGGCAAGCGTGCCAGCGCGTGACCAGCTTGGCCGAGGCATCGCTCAGAAGGCAACTCTCTCCCTAAAGCGAAAGGCAGCTGCAAGGGCAGGCACTCCTTTGCCAGCTGGCCTGCCAACTGGCAAGCGAAGGGGGCCCGGCACTCCCCTTCCCATCTCTGCTGCTGGCAAGCGACTGGCATCTAATTTGAGAGGGGGCACGCCTGGCAACGACGCACAGCTCAGAGCCAGCTACAAAACACTTCCTCTAGGCAAGAACTCTTGCCCTGTCAGATGCCATTGCTGTATTGTGACTGGACAGAAATGAGCATCAGGAGTCACTTTGTGTGATGCATAGCTGGTGCACAATACCCTTGTGTGCTTGCTTGAGCTTTGTGGATTTGGCATCTGCATGTCGGCAGTCTCTATGACCTTGAGGGGCCCATAGCTGTTAGGTTGTCAGTAGGCACAAGTCAGGTCGACTGCATATTTCAGGTGGACTAGCCAGCATTGTGGCCTGTCCACCAATTTTGTTGCTACAAGGTCCACTTCATACCCATCTCCAAAGACAGGGGCATTTCTGCAGCTTGCACAGAGGAAGTGGCAACTGCATGTAGCCTGCGCAACAGGCTTCTGGCCAAATTTGAGCCCGCACATACTCTATCAAGCAAGCTCATGTCAGTTGGTTGACACTCGGGCTGGTATTGCAGGTCGCGCAGGTTCTGTGCAGCCCTCACCAAGAGCTGGTGATGGCTTTAGTACTCCTGTGGTGAGCAGCTTGCACAAGCACCCATCAGCAAGCAACGTTGTTCTGGAAGCAGTGCGGGCACGCGCATTGGCAGCACATGCCTCAGGCAGCAAGGCCGAGGATAAAGCAACAAGTTTGACAGACAATTTGCTGAATCTTTAACAGAGAGGTTGCTTTGTAAATTGGTGGCTGCGTAGCAGCTGGTATAATGTTCTAGCAGAGATGTTACCTGTGCATGGTCTGTGAATTAGTCAATTTTCAGGTATCCAGAATGCTGTTCACTTGCACCACATATCTAGCAGTGTAGTGGCTCGATGCTGTTCAATGAACTTCAATTTGAAATACGTGCTGGCAATAACGTCAAGTGTTGCAAATGCAACGTCTGCTGCAAACAGCACTCGGTACAAGAACACAACCTATGGTGTGCACACGTGCACATGTCAGCTATGCAAGTTCAGCACGCACGAAGTGCACAGCTCACCCGCAGTAGCAGAGCAGAACTAGCAGCATCAGTGCTTCAATCGTTTCTTGGTTCTCTGAACACAATGCCAACAAACTTCAAAAAGCTATCAAGGTAATTCAACCCCTTCAGATCTTCCTGAGGGAACTTGACAGCTCGGCTGGTCTCCTTGACATTTTGAGGCCAGGAAATTGGGCCAGAGCCGCCTTGCTCTGTACTTTTGCTACGCTGCGTTTGCTTGTCTGTGCCCAGTTCTGCCATATCATATGCAAAGCTGAAAGCATCCCTGCAATTTAAACAGGACAACAAACTTTGCAACCTGGTGTACTCACTGCATGATTCCCGAAAGCTGCTGACAGGCAGCCCCATCACAGCTACTCCTTTGCACAGAACGCATACATGCTGTGTTAATTACTGTTCATGCACATGCTGACTAAAGCAACTCAAGCTAATGCTGTGCAGCAGGTGCTGCCATGTACATCACGACCAAAAGACACAAGCCAGGAGGTATTTCCATGACAATGCCTGCAGCCTTACTTGACATCCCGTGGACCAGCATCAACAGGAGATGAAAAGTGAGCTGAGATGACTCTGCTGAAATCCCAGTCTTGTGTGATTGCATCAATCCATCTCCGAGTCGGGCCGGGGCACTTGGCAAAGCACAGTGTTTGGATGACTGGCATCACAATGAGCCTGCCCCCAATCTTGGGGAACGTCACCGGGTCTCGTAGGTGTTCAGGAGAGAAGTAGGAGATCAACAAGGCCATGCGTTTCCAGCCTGAGCAGCAGCACAGATGCCCACTCAGTGGTTGGTCATGGCAGCACAGAACAGTGACAACCATGTCTCTTGAGTTGCAGCAATACAACCTGTGCCAGCAGCAGCTGCTGAAGCACTTCATAGTCACACATGCACAGCAATGCTGTATCACTCATGCAACATAAGTGTGACAGGAAAGCAGAAAGCGGTAATTGCTCTGCGTCGAGGGTAACTTGTGCCTTTGTGATTTTGAGCACTCAGAAAACACGCCGTATGCATCAATGTTGATATTCAGCTTTCAATTAAATATCTGGGTGGCAGGGAACGAAATTGCAGGTACACGTGCTACACAGACCAAGCTCTTTCTACCCTACCCAGGCTGATCATCCTGGAACTGACTCAGGTACATTGGACTCAAGCAGTTTATGCTCCTTGTGCAGTGCATGTCTCAACAGCCAATGCACAAAACCTCGATTCACACAATGCGTGCAACAGTACTGGTTGAGTGTGCAGCCATTCAACACTGGTGGATGACAGAGTCAGTCATCACTTGCTTACCCAGCTTCTCCTGCTCATCTTGATTCCTAGGCTTCTGGGGCCTGTCTTTGGCATACAGCAGCCGCACAAACAGGTTGTCCTCTCCAGCACGCTGCAGCTTGTCCCGATTTACTACCTGGACACAACATAGCATAGTGTAGGCCTGAGACTCTGCTCAAATCATGTATTGGATAACCAATTGAAAAGCAATGGACTTACACTCTCAGTTTCCACGACACCAAATGCATGCACATCATACTGCATGAGTTGCCCCGATAGTTTCAGGTCCATGTAGATGGCTGCGTCTTGATCAGCGAGAAGTGGGAGGAAACTGGACAAGAATGTGACACGCCATGGCATTAGCTTGGCAGAGGCAATGGTGGCTGTGCTGAATTGTTTATTGGCGTAGTGTTATGTAGGCAGTACCAAATGTGCCATTGCTGTACAAAGGTGCGAAAAATCCAGGATATCTTGGAACAACATTTGCACTGCGGGGCATTTCAACTTAAACTGATCGTTGATCACAGGAGAGTCATGTGTCGCGGTCAGGCGTGTCACCAGTCATAACTAAGAACTGGTCACAAGACAAAAGTCAGCGTAGGCATTGGGCAGAGGTAGCAAGATATGGAGCCACCTCAGGAGGATCTTCAGGAATATAGACGACAGCATCGGTGACCATCAGAAGCTTGGCCTTCTTGTGATAGAAAGCCACCTCACAGTATGGCGCCAGACCAATCTTGCTTGAAAAGACCTGCACATGCAGCGAGCAGCAGCATTTCAAAGTGTCAGCCCAGCCAGCTCTGGGCCAGCCTGTAGCCAGCCATTAGGCCCCCACACAAGGTGGGTAAAGGTACTCATGCATTGCATGCATGAGTGGCAAGCATGCTGCACAGAGCATTTGTCATCTTGGACACAAGCCACCTTTGACAGCATATGCCCATACCGCGAGGTGCAAAGTTTGGATCATTGCAGCATTTGCTTCATCTGATCTTAGAACAAGTAAACAAAGCGACCAAGTCAAAAACAATAAGAGCGCCTCAGAGGGAAGACTTGGCACAATGACAGAAGCTTGCCTTGTAGGAAAGCTCTTGTGACCAGGGTAGCTCCATGTCATCTGAAGTCAGAACCTTTGCGTTGAAAATGCCCAACAGAGGCAAGGGAAGATTCAAGGGAAAGGACCACAAGCTGCATCACCACACACAGTCTGTGAAGTCAGCATGTGGTCATCAACAGGCTCCACCAGTTTTGCCTTGTGCAAAACAGCTGGCACCCAAGGATGGCTACTCTGCTCTGCTAAGCTGTGTTGTGCTGTGCTACGCTATGCTATGCTACGCTATGCTATGCTACGCTACGCTACGCTATGCTACTCTATGCTACGCTATGCTACGCTATGCTATGCTATGCTATGCTATGCTGTGCTATGCTGTGCTATGCTGTGCTATGCTGTGCTGTGCTATGCTGTGCTATGCTGTGCTATGCTGTGCTTTGCTATGCTGCAGTATACTAAGCTATGTTATGCTGTGTTATGTCAAGACATGCTATGTCGAGCCGTGCTCTGCCATATTCAGCCCTTCCAGGTGTGGCATGTCAGGATGTGCTGTACGACTATCCTAGAGGGCTGTGCTGGTGTCTTGAAGGGTATGCAAGGCACTTCCTCTTGTAATTACAGGTTGAGCTGTATGTGCTGCAGCACATGCTGAACAAGGAGGAAGAACTGACTTGGGTACAACATAGACT
>JAABUO010001881.1_pt1 | contig 26386 bp, 29 predicted proteins | sample 5559291 | NCBI WGS metagenome assembly JAABUO01 (sample SAMN10711878, study PRJNA513372) | rock metagenome | isolation source: Antarctica rocks | place: Antarctica: Victoria Land, Finger Mt sud
GATCGCCAGCTGAACGAGCTTGCCCGCATCGAGGCGGTTCACTGCCGGCCACCGATTCTGGCCGTCGCCGATGTACGCAGACAGTCCCTTCTCGCGTGCGATCCGGGCGAGCATCGCAACAAATGCACGGTCGCCGCCAGAGCCGTGCACTGTCATCGAAAAACGCACAACCATCGATCGAATGCCACGCTCGGCTAGGCCCAGCGTATAGACGGCATTCCCCGAGCGTGGATGCGCGGCGATATCCGGCATGTCGCGTTCCGTGCCGACCCTGCCCGGCGCAAGCCCAAGGGTTCCTGAAGCGATAAGCAGCGGACCGCCCGAGCCTTGCAGGACTTGGGCGAATGTTTCGATGGCTGCGCGATCTGTCTGCGCGGCAACTCCCATTTGGGAGAAGTCGTGGTTGTAGCCAAGGTGCACCACCCCCTCAGCCCGAGCGGTGGCGGCACGCAAGCCGACGAGGTCGTCCAGACTGCCGCGCACCACTTCGGCGCCGAGCTTTTCAACTTTAGCGGCGGATTCATCCGCTCGAGCCAGCCCAAAAACATGATGTCCTGCGCCGATCAGTTCGGTGACACTCGCCGAGCCAATCCAGCCAGACGCACCGGTCACGAGAATTCGCATGGGAGTTCCTTTCGAGGTTGATGTCATTGTGCGCCATCAGATTAGACACTATGATGTCACAGTGTGCCAACACTAGGAGGATCCATGGGTCGCTGGGAGCCCGACGCCGCCGGTCGCTTTCGTGCGGCAGCGATGGAGTTGTTCGGGGATGTCGGCTATGAGCAGACGACTGTTGCCGACATCGCCGCGCGTGCTGGCCTTACCGCGCGCACGTTCTTTCGCTACTTCACCGACAAGCGCGAAGTGCTCTTCCAATGGTGCGAGCGCTTGCAGCAGAAGATGTTGGACGGTCTCGGCAACGCGCCGGCAAACGCCTCGGCCATGGAGGCGATCGCTGCCGCGTTGGATGCGACGGCCGATTTCTACGTCGACACCTATCGTCCGTTTGCGCGCCAACGCAGCCTGGTGATCGCCGCTCATGCAGAGCTTCACGAACGCGAGCTGATCAAGCTTGCGGCGATTGCCGCAGGTCTTGCTGAAGGCCTGCGCTGGCGCGGTATCCCCGAGCCGGACGCCAGTCTCGCTGCCGAGGCCGGTATCGCCGTTTATCGCGTGGCTTTCGGGATCTGGGTCAAAGAATCAGAGCAGCGCGGCTTTAGAGAAATCGTCAGCGAAGCGCTGGCTCGACTCAGGAGCCTATGAGCGATCAAGTGATGCGAGTTTGGGCGCTTCCACACTGTGGTGCATCGAATATCGACATCAACAAGCTTGGACGCCCGGAAAGCCGCCCAACGTCAAGATACGCTTCTGGCCGGGTACAGCGGGCCAACGACCTCTGTTTATGGTCCGCTACCGCGTCATGTCAACGGCTTGGCGTACTTTAAATTCCGTTTTCTGAGGCGACTCCTACACTACACGGACGATTCAGGCGCGCTTTACGCGGCGACGGCTAACGGAACATTTAATTTGTAATCATCTTCCACCTGGCTCAATCATCACGCCGGCGAATCGCGAGCATATACGCGTTGTGCATGAAGTCCGGGGGAAAGGCATCGTCGGGAAGAGGGCGGCCCCGGCGATGTCGGGACCGCTTGCTGCTTCATGCTGCTGCGGCGGGCTGGCTCAGGCCGCCGTCGACGTCTTCTTCCGCCGGGTCATCGGCGTTCGCCGACGCACCGCGCAGCCCGAAGTCCTCGCCGCAGTCGACACACACGCCGTGCGTCGGCTCGTCCTCGTACGGCTCGATCTCGGTGTGCAAGCACACATCGCCGTCTTCGTCCGCCGTCGGGCGGCGTTCTGCGCTCCGAGCGATCGTCGACGATCTCGTACCCGGCGAGCAATCCGTCGTCCTGACCCTTCGGCCCGACACCGCCGCCGTTCCAACCGACGTAATCAGCTTGCTGCACGGGCGCGAACAATTCGAGGGCGCGCTCGGTCGCGAGATGGGCGCTGACGGCCCCGATCATCGAGCCAATCTGGTCAACGAATCTCGCGACCTTCGGCTCACCTCCCGTCGCGTTGGCGCGCTGCTGGCGCGCAGCGATTGCGGCGAGTCGCGCTTGAATGCGCTGCAGGTCCGTCAGCACGCTGTTGTCGATGCGATCGGCGCGGCCGTATTCGGCCTCGAAGGCGCGGATGCGTTCGTCGCGTTGCGTGCGCGCCTCGTGGTAGAGCTCGAGCGCTCGCGCCTTAATACGTGCGTTCGCGTCACTACGCGTGATTTGCAGCGCCGACGGCGCCGTGGCGACCATCGCGAGCGCGGTGCTGCCATTGCTCTTTGCTTTACGAGACATGAGTTAAATCTCCGTCAGTCAGTGACGGTGAAGCCCATCATCAGGCGCAGTTGCACTACGCGACGCCGACGTCGCCGGCGTTTCGGGCTAGTCGCCGAAGATCGCGGCGACGATCGCGTGCATCGCCGGATCGCATGCACGTAGACGTTCGCGCGTCGCGCGCGGCCAGGGCGAATCCACGTCGTTGAGCACGTCGGCGTACGCGCGGACGCACTCCGCGAAATATTCGTCGAGCCCGGAGGCGGCGTATGGCGTAACGAACGACCGCGCCGCCGCGAACGCCGCGCGAATTTGCGGGTCGAAGCCGCTGCGGTAGACGCCGTCGCCGAGCGCACAATCAATTGCGTGCGCAGTCTCGTGGCCGATCGTCATCGGAGTCCGCGAGCGCAGGTACACCGTGCGCTCCTCGACGACGAAGAGTCCCGCCGGCGGCACCGGCCAGCCGTCGACGTCGACGCCGAGACGGCGCAGTGCCGGCGACACGTCGCGATAACGTTCGCGTTCGGCGAGCGGTCGAATGCGGCACTGCGCCGCGATGAGGCGTTCCAACAACGGCGTGGGATATGCGCGCACATGATCCGCGACGATCGCGCGGTCGTATTCGCTCGCGTCGACGAGCAGCGCAGAGACGACGTCGCTCAGGCGCGACGAAACAGAGCTTCGCATCGAAGCCTCCAAAAGAGAAGCGCGGCGCCCTTTACGAGCGCCGCGCGAGTGCGTTAGTTTAGAGCTGCGCCGTTACGCGGCGCTGCGACGGTGGCGCGACCCGCGCCGTGCGCGTTCCTCGAACTCCGAGGCATCAAAGATGTCCGAGACGACGTCGGTCGGCACGTCCTCGAGCGGATGCGTTCCGAGCAGCCGCCGGACGGTATAGCCGGCGCTCAAAAGCCGCGATGCTTCATCACGCGAGAATTGCGTGAAGTCGGGGAGCGTCACGGTCGGATCGAAGTCCCACGCCTGCGCTCCCGTTCCGTCGACGGCCATCGAAAGCAGCGCCTCCAGTTGCGCCGCACTCGGCCGCGTAGCACGGTACAGTTCGCACGTCGCGTTGGCGTGATCACCGGCTTTCGTAAACATCCAGGCGCTGGTCACGGGATTCCAGACCCCGTCGTTGGCTTTCATCGCCTTGCGGCAGAACTTCGTGCGGTCGTCGCTGATCGTGTAGAGCGTCGTCATTGGTCTGAACCCTTCTCCGCCCGAGGCGGTCGCTGTTGATGGGTCCGGCCAAGACGTGGACGCGATGGAACGGCGCAGCGGACAAGGGCGGCGCAGCCGAACGTGGAGCGGAGCGCAGCGAGCACCGGAAGTGTCCCTTGCGTTTCGTCGCGGCCACGTCTTAGGATCCAAAGATCAATAGCGATTGACTCGGGCGGAGAAGCGACGCAGGCCAGTGCTTCGAGTGTGTCGCGTGCGGGCGTTTCGTATTCTGGCTGAACGATCTCGATGCGTGCGCGGCGATGGTCATGCGCCGTCCCGACTCGCTCGGGCCGTCGCGTCTCCCGCCGCCTCCAGCGCGGCGGCCGCCGCCACATTGTCGCCGTAGGTCGCCCAGTCGTGCGCCGTGCCGTCCCAAATCGTGTCGGTGATATCGGTACGCGCCCCGTGTGCCAGCAGCATCTCGATCATCGGCAGGTCGCCGTTGGCAACGGCTTGATGCAGCGCGGTGCTGTGCGCGTGCACCGGCAGGTACGCGTCGATCTCGGCACCTGCCGCAAGCAGATCTTGCGCCGCCTCTCGTTCGCCGTTGATCACGGCCAAGCCGAATGCGGCGTCGCGCGCCGCTGCATCGGCCTCGCCGACGCGCGCTGCGAGGAATGCGCGATCGCCGAGGGCGCCCGCGATCGGCACGGTCAGCGGGTAGCCCGCCGCGAGCACGTCGCGAATGGGTGCGAGCTCGCGGTGCGCGGCCGTCACGGCGATCGCATGGTCACTGGGCTTCGCGCCGGCGCCGAGCAAAAGCCCAACGAGCGACGCTTGAAAGCCTTGCTCGCGGGCGATGCGACCGCTCATTAATAGTTCGAGTGTGTAATCGAGATCGGCCAACTCGACGCCGCGCGCGATCATCAGCCGCGCGATCTCGATGATGTTCTCTGGCATGCGTTCGACCAGCGTCGGATTGTACGCGATGAACCAGAACAGCTTCGGATCGAGAAAATACTGGTGGCGTTGCGCCTCGTGATAGCACAGCGGTTCGATCGCGCGCTCGTGCAGCAGCTGCGGCCGCTCGTCCAGCTGTCGCGTCAATGCAGCAACGTCGCCCGCATGAATCGCCGCGACGGCGGCGCGAAGCTGCGGATCGGTGATGACCGGGCGCTCGAGCAGCGCGACGATCGCCGCGCGATCCGGCGCCGTTCCGTCGCGCGCCGCGTCGAGCGCGGTCCGTTCGCCCGCATCGTGTTGCCATTCAAGCGCGCCGGCGGCGATGAGCGTTTCAACAAGCGCGAGCGGTCCACACCGTGCGGCGGCGTGCAGCGGCGTCTCGCCGGTACCGTTGTCGCGCGGATTCGCACCGAGCGCGAGTAATTCGCGTACCGCGGCGAGCCGTTCGTCGTCGGGCGCATCGCTCGCGCAAACGTCCCAGAGCGCAACACCGCCGCCGCCGTCCCAGCCGGCGTAAGGACGGTCCGGCGTTTCGCCGCGCACGCGGTCAACGCGTTGCATCAGCGCGGCCCACGAACGCTCGCCGTAGCTCTGCGCAACCAAACGGTGAGCCGCGGCGAGCTTCAGCGAGCGTTCGCGCGCAAGCCGCTTTGCGGCTTTACGAAGATATTCGCGCGACGGGCGCGCGGGAAGTTCGGGCATGGTCGTCCTTTCCGTAGGGTGCCCGATGTCCGCACGACGGGCTGGAAAGGTCGAACCCGGGGCGCGGGGCGCTGGAATCTCGGCGGGCTGAGCCCTTTCCGCGGACGGGTGGCCGCCGTATCGGCCGCGCGTCCCACTTCTCCGTGCTCACGCCCATCGCCCCGGTTGGCCTACGTCCGAGGCGTGAAACACGCGTTCGAAGCTGACGACGCATACGAATCCGAACGGACCGGCAGACGTCCCTTGCGTTCCGCGTGGCAGCGGCTAGAACCCGAGGTCAACAGCAACTGCCTCGGGGCGGAGAAGCGACGCAGGCATTCGCTCGACATCAGCACGATCGACGCGGATCGCACGATCGCAAACGACCTCGACCGGTTGGTTACGGCGGCCGCGCCGGCCGTCTCGAGCTGCGCCAGGCTCGGGCGCGTCGCCCGATAGAGCTCGCACATCGCATTGGCGTGATCGCCCGCGTTCGCGAACATCTACGCGCTGGTCACCGGATTCCAGACGCCGTCGTTCGCTTTCATCGCCTTGCGGCAGAACTTCGCACGATCAGCAAATGCGAAACCACCGTATCATCTGTCGCCCGACACTACCAAGGCAACCGCGCTCAGATCACGCGTTATATTTGTCGTGATGCCGAACCCATTCCATCGCCCACTGAAGTCTATCCTCGTGGCGACCGAGCGGCGTCAGGTCGAGATAATTATAGGTGCCGATGAGGATATCCAGGCCGCGTTGATAGGTCGAGTAGGTGTGGAACACGCCGTCGCCATTGCGCAAAAATACGCTCAATCCAGGCAACTCGTCCATCCAGATTTTCCCGGCTTGCTTGAGGACAGCGACGTCCTCAAAATTGTATTCGACACTCCCCGCGGCTTCATCTAGCGTAACGTGGAAGTCGTAGTTGAAGTCGCTCGCGATCGAAGAGTACCATGGGAACGTCCATCCCATGCGCTTCTTGAACGACTCGATCTTCGAAAGCGACGCGCGGGACACCGCCGCGAACGCCGTGTCGCGTGCCTTCAGATGCACAAGGCTACCGGAAACATTGTCGGTGAGGAACGAGCAGCTGGGGCAACCTTCGTCCCAGCTCGGGTCGAACATAAAGTGATAGACGATGAGCTGAGCCTGGCCTTCGAAGAGGTCGCTCAAGCGTACCGGGCCTCTTGGACCATCGAAAGCATATTCCTTATCGATCCGGACCATGGGAAGCCGTCGGAGTTCCAAACTCAGTGCATCGCGCTGCTGGGTGGCTTGCTTTTCCTTGCTCAAGAGCGCTTTGCGTGCAGCGAGCCACTCGGCTCGCGAAACGAGGGCAGGGCTATCCATTCTGACGTGCTGCAGCCTGAGCTTTGAGTATGATCTGCGGGGCGGCCGCGGAGATCACGCCGGCCGAGAGAACTGCGGCGGTTGCTATGTGTGCGAGGCACATACTTCAAACGTTCCTTTTTGAGAAGCGGCGGCAAAAAAGAGCCGTCCGCCTCCATGACGATCGCGACATCGCATTTTCGACACATCGCGGCGCAAGATCAAATAAACGCGCCTGGAATGTCCAAAGATGAGGAGCCTTTAGTCGCGCAAGCGCTCGCACGAATACAACCGCGGCACGCGTCGCCGTTCATCGAGCGCTATGAGTCCGTCAGGCCAGAGGCAACGAGCGCCAGCCGTTTCGCGAAGAACCGGCGCTCAGGCTCACTCTGCGACACCCTAATCGCCCGCTGAAACGCAGAAGCGGCTTCTTCGCTCCTCCCAAGGCGCCGCAACAGTTCGCCCTGCGCGCCAAAAAAGGGTGCATACTCATCGAGCACGCCCGACTCACGTACTGATTCGATAGCTTGTAATCCCATTTCATCGCCGACGGTGTAGGCGACGGCTACGCTGCGATTGAGCGCAACGACGGGAGATGGATCAAGCGCATAGAGCGCATCGTAGTGAGCGCGAATGCGGAACCAATTGGTTTCTTCCCACGCGAGGGCACGTACGTGTTCAGCGGCGATAGCCGCCTGCAGCTGATACGGTCCCACGTAACGATGGCGTAGCGGGGCATCGAGTAGCGTCAGACCGCGAATAATTTTCCTCGCATCCCAGCGCGAGCGATCTTGTTCTTCGAGCAGCACAGCATCACCTAACTCATCGACACGCGTGTCGCGCCGAGCATCGTGAAAGAGCATGAGCGCGCGCAGGCCCGCGATCTCGGGTTCGGACGGTAACAGTTGTTCGAGGAGTTCCGCCAGGCGCTGCGCCTCGTCACATAGCTCCGCCCGCACGCGGTTTGCATGGGTCGACGAGGCGTAGCCTTCGTTGAAAATGAGATAGAGCACGCGCAAGACATCGCTCAACCGCTGGGGTAACGCGGTGCTTTCCGGTACGGCGAACGGTAAGCGCGCGTCGCGGATCTTTCGCTTCGCGCGGACGAGCCGCTGCGCGATCGTCGTCTGTGCCACGAGCAATGTTCCCGCGATTTCTTCGACGGTGAAACCGGCCGCGAAACGCAGCGTTAACGCAATTCGCGTGTCGAGGTTCAGCGCCGGATGACAGCACGCAAAAATCAAGCCGAGGCGGTCGTCCAAAACGGGCTCCTCGTAGTCCTGGGGCACGAGTGCCTCTAAGTGCGCAAGCAATTCGTGTTTCGACGTGGCATTCTGTTCGTGTCGCAAACGGTCAATTGCACGATTGCGCGCGGTCGTGAGGATCCAGCCCGCTGGGTTGCTCGGCATCCCGCTCTGCGGCCAGCGTTCAAGCGCGGTAAGATAGGCGTCTTGTACTGCGTCTTCGGCGCGATCAAAGTCGTTGAAGATGCGCGCAAGACTCGCGACCGCCTGCGCCGACTTCGTTCGGAACAGACGGTCGATGCGCTCGATGTCAGGTTTCGTGCTCAATGGGCCGGCGCAATCGCGCTTTTACGCCTTAGCGTTCCACCACCGGACGGACCTCGATTTTGAAGCCCAGGCGTGCGGCAGGACATTTCGCTGCCCAGTCGAGCGCCTCGTCCAGATTGGAGCAGTCCAACATGCAATAGCCGCCCAGGACTTCTTTCGTTTCAGCGAACGGGCCATCGCTGAGAACGCGCTTGCCTTCCTGCATGCTAACGGTCGTCGCGGTGCTCGTTTCTCTGAGTTGATTCCCGCCGACATAGACTCCGGCGGCTTGCGCGGCTTGGATGTAATCCGCCCACTGTTTCAACGCTTCGGGCGGCGGGGCGAAATCGGGCGGGCCGTAGATCAGAGCCATGTAGGTCATCGGAGCCATTCCTTTCAAGAACCACGGCGCACGTATGGCGCTCACTCCCATCACGAATGGGACAGTCGAAATTCGACGCCCAGGAGCTCGATAGTCCAAAAATTTACGGTGGGCGCTCTGGATCACGCAGCTTTGCAACGATCTCGCCGATGCGGCGCTGGATATACGCGATCGGCGACTCGCCGGCGTCGGTTTCCCCCCAAACCCCCCTTCCATCACTGGTCGTACCTCTCTCGGGTTCCGCGCTGCGCGCGGGGACCGCGTACTCGGAGACGATTGCTGCGGCAATCGCTCCTCCGTGCGCAGTCAAAGGCTCCGTTGAAAAAACATCGTCGATCTCGGACTCCGTACCGTCTGCTTCAGCACCACCCGGGACCGCCAGCGTCGCCTCCCCGACGCCCTTAAAGTCTGATAGGCCGGGCGGACCCTGAACATACGCTTTCAGCAGCCGATGGATCTCGGCAAGCGAACACCGCAACGCTGCCGCGATCGAGCGCAACGAGAGGCCGGCACGACGCATTTCCGTGGCCTCAGAGCGACGTTGGCGGGCCTGGGCGGTATATTCGTCCCGCGTGACGCGCGAACGGTCTCTGGCGGCTTCGCGGGCCTTCTGCCGGTCGCGCTCACGTTCGCGTTGCGCGGCGATCTGCGCCTCGCGCAGCAGCGGCGGCACGCCGGCGACGTAGCGTTCCCACACCCACCGTGCCACGCTTTTGGCAATGTGGCCGACCTCGTTTTGTTTGAGCGGTCCGCGCGGACTTGCGGCGCCGACGTCGACTGCAATTTGGCTCGCGCGACGTGCGACCGCCTCGTGCCACGCGTCGTGCGTGCCGATCTTCCAGTCGGCGATCGCGGTGTACGCCCAGCGCCGCAAGCGGTCGAAGACTTCGACGTTGCGCCCGATTCCGAGCGGGGCCGGCTTCACGGCCGGCGTCGCGAGGTCGACGTGCTGCGCGAGCTCGGCCAACGAGTACGGCGCGTCGCGGCCCACCTTCGTCACGTACGCGGCCGAGAGCGGGTTGTGGTGAAAGCGACCGCTGTACGCCGTGTCCGCGCCCAGCGCGGCGGCGTAGGCCCGCTCGATCGCGGCCGCGTAGCGCACGACCTTCAATCGGCTGGGGTCGCCGAAGTCGGTCCGTATCCAGCCGCCTAGCAAATAGATCAGATGGGCGTGGCCGTTGCGTGGATTGACGACAACCAGGTTCGGCGCCGGCAGCTCCGCCTCGATCCAGGCCGCGCCGCCGCCCTCGGTATCGATGTCGAAGCGCAGCGCCGTCAGCCATCCCGGCGGGTCCGGCGCGATCTCCGCCATCGAGCGCGCGACATCGCGCCGCTCGCGATAGGCACCGCGGCGGAAATCGTCGGTCGCATGAACGCGAAAGGGGAGATTCTGGGCGAACCGCTCGAGGGCAGGTCGAACCTGACCGGCGGCTGGCGCAAGTGCGGCCGTCGGAGTCTTTCCAACCGCAGTTGCCTCGTGGGGCGCGAGCCAATGCAGCGGCTAGAGTGGACAGGCCCGGCTCCATCCGCTAGGATGAACGTGGCTCGCCACCTATGGTGCGAAACCCGCCCCGGTCTCTCGTTTGCGCTTGTTTCTAGGCTAGACGCGTACGAAAGATGGTTGAGACGAGCCTCAGAGTGAACGCCGCTGGTACCCAACCAGTGGCGTTTTTCTTAATTCGACCCATTATAGCCGTTCCGACGCTCGCCGTGTTCGATTCCCCGGGGGTTCCGACGGGGTTCGTTGTCGCGCGTGCGTGAAGAGGGTGCGTTCCCCGGACGAAACGACGGGGTACCTCACACGCTTCGGGCTATCCGAGACGAGCCCACAGACGGAAACCAAGCCACCGATCCAGCCAACCCTTGCGGCTCAAATCGCTGGGATTATCGAGATAGTCCCAGCCGACGATAATGCGCTCGCTCTCAAGCTTTTTCAACGCGAACTCAAGCCGATCGCGAAGCTCTTTCGGTGACCCCGGCCGAGGTTTCCAGCCCAAGTCAGCAACTAAATCTCGAACGACTCGAAAAATACGCCCTTGGCTATCGGCTTCAGCGGCACGCTGAAAGAAATAGCGCCCGACGGCCTGCGCAGGGCTGACGGCGGGCAGCTCCAAGAGGCGCCTCGGCACCGTCAGCTTCGTTTGTTCGTGCGCGCTCTTGAATGGTCCAAACCATGGCCCGAATGTGTAGCGTAGTGCGACGACTTGTTCGGGATCGATTGCCGTTAAATCGATCTCACCGACATCATCGACGACGTCGAGTAGTCGCCACGCCTGAATCGCGACAACGCGCTGCCAGTCTCGAGCGCGCCTACCGCGGTATCGCACTGGCGCGGAAGCGACGAAGCTCTGATCCAGTGTGCGTACATCACTTACGGTGCGAACGCGATCGTCGGGCCGATGGCCAGCTTTGTAGCCGTCACGGCCCCGCTTCGGCTGCACGCCCTGAGCATCGAGTACGGCATCGATGTCCAGCGTGTAGTTTCCGTCATGGTCAGGCGCCGATTCAAGCGCGTGCGCGAGTAGCACATCAAATGTCAACTCGACCGTAGGCGAGAGACGTGCAACGGTCGCGCGGACATTTGCGAGCGCCGTTTCGTCGATCGGGCGCAGCTCGACCTCAGCAACGTGCGTAGGCTCGATATGCGTCAACGCGTACCCGCGCGACGTCTCATTGCCTTCGATTGCAGCGCGAAGTACGAATGATGAAACGGCACGGCGTTCAACGCCGACTCCGGAGGAGTACCGCTTACCGGCAATCGCCGGCGGCGTTGTTGCGCGCCCACGTTTTGTGGTCGTGATTGGAGCGACATACCGAATGCGAAACGCGCGCGGTGGCGTTAGACCTTCCGTGGCCCACGCATCGCTCGCGATGGTAAAGCGAAGGATCTCTTCGCGTCGTATTTCATCAGCATCAGCAAGCCCAAGTGCGAGCTGCTCCGGCTGCGTTTCGAACCAGCGCTGGGCGCGCTCGATATAGCGACGTCCGTTCTCGTCGTCATCGCCAGAGAGAACAACGTTGCCGTGTAGGCGGTGCGCATACACGACGATCTCACCAACGGTGGAATCGTCACTTTTAACAATTTGAGCGGGACGTTTGGGCATGCTTTTCGGCCTTAGCGTGCTGGCATTGCTAAGTCACGCTCCACTGCCAAAGCGGCCTCTGCAATAACGTCAGGAGCCTGTTCGATTGCCTTCAACAAAATTCGCGCCGGCATATCTGGTGTCGCTCGCCGCTGTTCCCATTGTTGAACGGTTCGCAAACTTAGGCGAAAGCGAGCCGCAAACAATTCTTGCGTTATCTTCAGGCGTTCACGGATTGCTCGAACGTCCGGCGTTTGGCTTTCGTAATGATTGCCGTTTATATGCGCAACAACACGCTTGCGGCGCCCAGCGAGTCCGAGCTTCGCTTTTTCGGCCGCGGCTTCTGCATTTATTTGGTCGCGCGTTTTCTTGCCAACCCTCGACCAATCGATATGCGGATCGCCCTTCTCATTCGATGATGGCATGCGTCACCGTATACGTTAATAACGTATACGTCAATAGCGTATGCGCTTGTGTTTTCATAGTCGAGGCAGTCCTTGTTTTTCGAAGAGCAGCGACAGTCCACGGATCGCGAGTTCTTGCACCGTTGTTTCTTCGTCCAACGCAAGTTCGTGAACGCGCCGCCATTGGTCGCGAGTCAGTCGCAAATTAGTCGCCACGCGATTTGTCTTCTTCTTCGCTCCAGCCGTTGGTGCGACCAGATTTTTCGTCAGACTAGTCTCGCTAGCCGGCTCCGGCGGAATCATCACTTCCTCCGCATGCTCAGATTCCGGTTGTAACGCTCCCCGGCCGCTTGTCCGGGCAAATGAGAGCAGTTTCGTCGGTTTGCTCACGCCGTTACGTTCGCAAGTTTTTTCGTGCGCGGCGCAATGCCAAGCTGAGTTGCGACCTCGCTCCACAGCGCGGCCACCTCATCCGCGGCGGGGCCACGCTCACGTTCAGCGATGCCGGCACCTTCAGCAAATGCTCGAGCGAATGGCCGGCGTTCGCCGATCGCGACCGCTGCGACGGTCAGACCCAACGCTACGGCGTAACCGCGCGCCTCCGCGATTTCAGGTGCACGAGCCGGGCATGCGTTCAAGACGATGAGCCCTTCGCAATTGGCGGCCTGGACGATCCGCACGCTCTGCTCCAAGGTTTCCAGATCGACCGCTGAAGGTCGAGTCGGGATGACCGCCATGTCGACAGCGCCGCACACGGTAGCAGCTTCTGTCGAGGCGCGCGGTGCGGTGTCAACGATAACGACCGTGTAGTCGTCGGCCGCTGCCGCTAGCGCTTGGGCGAGCCTCTGGACCGGAACTGGGACGACGTCAGGCGAGCCACCATTGCGCACCCGAGCCCACGCAGCTGCCGATGCTTGCGGGTCGGTGTCGATGATCGCGACGGTTTCACCGGCACGCATCGCAGCAACGGCAAGGTGTACCGCGAGAGTCGTTTTGCCGACGCCGCCCTTCATTGCCGTCAGCGCTATCGATTTCATCATTCTATACTAGGCGCCAAGGCGCCGAAGCGTCAAGACGCCTGAGCGCCGTGGCGCCATAGCGCCAGAAACCCGCCCACCCAGTTTTGACTGCGATGCCACGAGCGCCGCGACGCCATGGCGCCATGGCGCCAATTTAAATGCCCTTCGGCAAATCGGACTTACACGGACAACATTTGAACGAAAGCAATCTTTCTGTTAAAATGCACATATGAAGCGAAAGACGACCGTCTATCTGGAGGACGACGTGCTCAAAACGATGCGCGTGGCCGCTGCGCGGTCGGGAAAACGTGACTATCAGGTTGTGGAAGAAGCCTTACGCGCGTACCTCGGGCTCGACTTGCTCGAGAAGGTAGCCGCTAGGTCGTCGCTTAGTGAGACTGAGGCGCTCGATATGGCGTATGAGGAACTGCATCAGGGCCGGTTATAGAACGGGCGGTTGTCGATCCCGGTGTACTTATCGCGGGTTTGATTTCCGCGACGGGCGCGCCGCGGGTGCTGGTTCAAAACTGGCTACGGGGCGACTTTGAGCTCGTTGTCTCGCCCGCGCTGCTGCTGGAGCTCGAGCGCGTGTTGTTGCGGCCCAAGTTCCGTCAGTACGTAACCGAGCTGGAGGTCCGCGCATACGTCGGGTTGCTGCGGCGGCTCGCGACGATCGTTGGGGATCCACCGCTCATCGTTGGCCTCACGCCGGACCCAGGCGATGACTATCTGGTCGTACTAGCGCGCGCGAGTGGCGTGCAAACGCTGGTCTCGGGCGATCGGCACCTGTGCGATCTGGTTGATCCGGTCCCTCCGGTGCTCACGCCCCGGGCATTCCTCGATCGTCTCGCGTCTTAAGGCGAACGCCTCCCACATGTGCCCCAACGGTCACGATCGCGTCTTATAGACGCGCACGAGGTTCATCACGTACAGCGGCGCGCCCGACGCGAGCGGCGTGCCAGCCGGCCCGCGCGCGGCGAGCGCGTGAAGCTGGGCCTGCACATCCAGCGGAAGAAGCTCTACCGCCGCGAGCACGCGCGCCCGCTCGTCGTACCAGACGGCCTGTTTGGACTGGTAGGCGCGCTTTGACGCAGCGTCTTGGCGCCGCTCGAGCTCGGTCGCGCGGTGCTCCCGGCAGACCCACACGACGTCCCGCCAGCGCGCCGGATCTTCGATCATCCCGACCACCTCGGTGTCGCCGCAGTCGGCGCAGCCGCCGCGATCCAGCGTCCCGCGGCGTAGCGCCATCGACAGCTTGGCGCGCGCCGAGTCACGGGCTCGGGCGTCGTCGCCGCGCACGGCCGCGGCGTCCCGCCGGCGGACGGCCAACTCGCGCCGATGGTCCTCGCGCCAGTGCCGCACGGCCGCGGCGTGGCAGAAGGAGCAGTGCCGCCCACCAGGACGCGCACGGCGTTTGCACCCCCGGGCGCCGCAGAAGCGGATCAGCGGGAGCGGTGCCGGCGGCGGGAGGTCGTCGAGCTCATCGAGCGCTCGAGTACGCACAAAAACGTGCTTACTGCCGCACCGTAGTTGGTCCTGTCTCACACGTTAACATAGTTTTACGCCCGCCTGGCGCTACGGAAACAACTTCCCACTATGCCCTTAAGCGGAAGTTGTTTTGCGGGTGGAGGTCGAAGGTGAGCAGATGGGCACACCTGACCGCAGTGCCTTCATGGCCACGCTGGCAACACGCGGACTCTCTGTGCTAAGCTTCAACGCCGGCACATTGCGCCTCGCCTACAACCCGACGACCGATGCCGAGCTGAAGAAGAGGCCCGTCGAAGTGAACGACCTGTCCGGCTTCGCCTTGCAGGCGGTGAACGCGCAGCTCGACGGCAACACCCCGCCGCTCTTCCCCAGCCTGCAGACGATCGTCGTCTCATGACCCGGCGTGCTGCCGCCCGGAGCCTCGCGCACGTCTTGCGTATCGCCCGCGCGCTGCACGACGAATGACGGCGCTCGACGTCCCCGGCCCTTTCGCCCCGCGCGATTCGGTCGGCGTCGCTGGCGCGGCCGCCGACAACCGGGCTCTCGCGGCCATCACCGCTGGCGTCGAAGAACGGGCGTTCCAAGAATTCGTCCGGCTCCATGTCGCCGGTGGCGCCGCGGCGGCCGACACTGTCGCGGGCTACCTGCGCGAGGCCCGGCTCTTCCGCGACCGGTTCCTCGCGCCGCGCGCTCTCGCGCTCGCGTCGCTGACCGAAGAGGACGTAGTTGCCTACCGTCGACAGCTCGTCGAGGGCGGCTACGCGGCAACGACGATCGGCACGAAACTGTCGGCCCTGCGGCGGCTGCTCGACGCGGCCGTCCGGGCCGGCGCTCTGGCCGCGAACCCCGCCGCAAACGTCGGCGCGCCACGCGATCGACGCGACCCCGGCGGCGCGGCCGCGCGGGCACTTCAGCTCGCCGAAGCGCAGGCGCTCATCACGGCGGTCGCCGGGACCTCGTCGCTCGCCGTGCGGGATCGGGCGCTGGTCGCGCTCTTCCTGGGTCACGGGCCGCGCACAGTCGAGCTGCACCGCGCGAACCTCGGGGACGTCGACCTGGCCGCCGGCGAGCTGCGTCTGCGGGGGAAGGTGCGCGACCGCACGGTCTTCCTGCGCGCGGACGTCCTGTCCGTCGTGCGGCAGCTCGTCGGGCTCCGGAACGGCGCGGCGGTCTTGCCGCCCGACGCACCGCTCTTTGTAAACGCCGGCCGGGTGAAGGCCGGCGCCCGACTGTCGCGGCGCGGGATCCGCTTCGCAATAGATCGCGCGTTCGCAGTCGCGGGGCTCGTGCCGAGCGCGACGTCGCGGCCACGCAACGACGGTAGGACGCGGCTGCTACGTCGAGCAGCGGTGGGCAAGCGCGCAACGCAACTCGCCGGTGTACGGGTGCCGAGCGCCCACGGGCTGCGCGCCACCAACATCACCCTTGCACGCGCCGGCGGGGCCGAGCTCGAGCACATCGCCGACGACGTCGGGCACGCCGATCTGCGCACGACGCGGAAGTATTTGGATCGCGGGCGTCGTCGTGAGAACAATAGCGCCCTGCGCGTACCGCTCGATTTTGCCTCTGCAAAGGCGCGTGGAGAAGAAGCGTGAGCGTCGACGCACCCGCTGAGCCCGTCGCAAACCTCGACGATGATGACCTGGCAACCGTTAGGGATCCGCGGCGCCTCGCGCGTGAGTATCTCGTTAGCCAGCGCCTTGACGATGCGCACAACGCCTTTCTGCGACGGGTGTTCGCCGCGCGCATTGCCGAGCACCCAATCCTCGGCGGCATCGAAGTAACCAAGACCGAACACGGCGGCCCGATCCGGAATGTCGTCACCGGCCCGACACCGATCGACACGCCGATGGTTAAGGCAGTCGCCACGGCATCATACACAATTGACGACATCGAAAAGCCCGACTTCACTACCCATAAGCGGTTCGTAGACGATATCTTCGAGCAGATCACTGGCGCGCAGCTGACGCATATGTTCGATACCATGGGGAAGATCGCAACGGCGGTCGGCAACGTTCCCGACGGAAATGGCGAACTGACGATCGAGACCTTTCGCGAGTCGATTCGGAAGGTCGAGCTCGATTTTGACGACGATGGTCGGGCCGAGGCCCCGCGGCTCGTCACGCCTCCGGAATTGTATGAGCGCGCGAAAGAAGTCGTCGAGCAGGCCCGACGCGACCCGGAGCTCGTTCGTATCGTCCTTGAGAAGCGCGACGCTTTCTTCGCGCGAAGGCGCAAACGCCGGCTCTACTAGTGCTACGCATCGTCGTTGAGCAATATCTTGCTTCCATTACGAATGAGCGCGAGTTCGATGCACCGTTTATGTCGCTACTACGGGCGCAACGCTTTTACGATGTGCGCTTCACCCACGGACGCAACGAACTTGGGCGCGACTTCATCGCCAAGCGGCAAGAGACAGACGGCGTCGTTCAATACAGCTTTCAACTGAAGTCGGAGAATATCACCGTTTCGAATTGGCGGGAACTCTCGCTTCAAATCTTCGAAGCGCTCTCGACCGATCTGCCGCACCCTGATTTCGATGCAAGTTTGCCACATCGGGCGGTGTTGGTCACGACAGGAACCGCGACGCTTGATGCAACGCGCAGTATCCACGCCTTTAACGACAAACTCGCGAAGCAAGGCGTCCACGGCGTCGAGCTATGGCCCCGGACGGCGTTGTTAGAGCAATACTTACGCGTCGACCCGAGCACCGTTTATCCGGCACGCAGTGACGGCTTTCGCGCGTACGCCGACTTCTTTGTGGCGTACGGCCATGCAATGAGCGGTGAGCTAAACGAGCGCGCGCTGGAGAAGCATTCGCGGTATTGGGCACGCCCGGCATCAACCGCCAACGATGCGGTCGCGACGGCGATGCTCGAAGCGTACGCGCTAGCAGAGCGTTCCAAAGACTTCGGGGACTTGCATCTGGCGTTCGTGGCGAAGCTCGCAGCTTGGCGCGCCGTCATGGTCCGGGCGTTCGAAGCCGGCGACGACGCCGGCTTTCTCGACGATCTCATGGGGCGCGCTCGGGCAGCGGTCCTGAGCGCTGCGCGGGAGTACGTCGAACACGTCTGGACCTTGCGGGAGACCGCTGGCGGGCGGCTCGCGCGGGCGGTGAACGCATCCGGCGCGCTCTTCGCCTATCGCGTCCACGCCGCTCGTTTGATCGAAGCGCTGGCACTGGTATACTTTTTGGACGACGACATAACGCGACGAGAGATTACGGCGGAGCGTCTTCGAAAGACGGTCGTCGCGGAAACCGGCGCGGCGCAGCCGGTAAGCGACCGTTACGCGGTGTCCGTGGTAGCCGCCGTACGCGCGCTCGTCGCGATGGGCAGACGCGGTGACGCGACACGGTATCTAGGAACCGTCGCTACGTGGGTGCTCGGCCAGTATGCCGATCGATCGGGTCTAGCGGACCTGGAAGCGGACGAAGAAGAAGCCACCGAACTGTTTCTGGCAGCCGATTTTCCCGAGCTCAAGCGATCGAAGCGTACAGGAAGCTTCCTGATCACCGCCATCGCCGACCTCGCGGCATTGTTGGACGACCAAGCCTTATACTGTGACGTCGTTTCGGATATCGAGACGCACAAGATGCACCCAGAGTACGTCATCCTTACCGATACCGAGGCACAATTGTTCTACGAGCACGGAGACCTCGCCAGAATCATCAACGTGCCGTTCGATCGCGACACTACGGTGAGGGAGCATCGGGCGCATGCGCCACATCTCACCGACGAACCAGCGGAGTTTCGACTTGCGGAGCGCTACGGCAGCGAGACGCTCTTAGCGGTCTCGTTGCTTCTGCGTGACCGATATTTTCCGACGACTTTCCTTCGGCCGGCGATCTGCTTAACGTCGGGACCAACGTGAATGCCTTTAGGGCATGGTCGCATTTAGCGATGGCTGATCCTATCGCGATCGCGGCTCTCGTCGTTTCGGTCGTCGCGGCCGGAGTCGCGTTCCAGCAACGAGTTGACTCGCGGCGGTCGGCGGCGGCGGCGGAGCGGTCCGCTGCGTCCGCCGAGCGTCTCGCAGAGCTCGAACGAACGGCGGTCGTCGTGCTCGAGGAGCGTGAGAAGCCGGCGACGATCCCGGAGGACGCACTCGCACTCGTCGTCGTCCGTCGCGATCCGCAAGATCCCGATGCCGGGATCGATGTGCGCCCGCCACAACCCGCCGATGACCGCTGGCGTGTATCTCCGCGCACGACTCAGGCAGACCTTCGCAAATTTCTAACCTTACGCAACCATGGACGCCTCGCGGTTACTGGCGTCCAGATGGGATGGAGCATTCGTTACGCGACATTCGCGCAGGGCTTCGACGTTGAAGAGCGCACGAGCGTCGCCGTCGTGAATATCCCCTCGGTTGCCGTCGGCACTTCCCGTCTGGTCATTATTGAGAATCTCGTTGGAGCGGGCCTGTGGTTGACGCCGACCGCGCTAAACGTCAATGGAGATACTCTGGTGAGATGGATTCCACCGGCACCGCTCTACTTTTGGCCGAACAGCTGATGCGTGCAACAGCTCCAGCGTTCACGACCGTCGTTGCTCGCTGAATTAACTTCCAGCCCGGAAGTAGCCGTGCGAGGGGCAAGCCAAGCGCCTGTGAGTTGCCGCAAGGAGAGGTCAATTGGACACTGTGAACGACCGGGAGCATCTCTCATCTTGGAGCGACGGTTCTGTTGCCTGACACGACTACGCAGCCTAACGTTCTATACTATGGGGACAACTTAGACATCCTCCGCAGGCACGTGCCGGATGAGTCCGTAGATTTGATCTACCTAGACCCGCCGTTTAATTCCGCCCGCAAGTACAATCTGCTGTTCAAAGAGTCTAGCGGCAAAGTGGCCGACGCGCACATTAAAGCCTTCGAGGACACATGGCGCTGGACACCAGAGACTGAAGAGGCGTTTAACCGATTTGTGACGGGCGAATACGATCAGAACCTCATCGGTCAGACCGTGAACTTCGTCAACGTCCTAGGCCGCAACGACGTGACGGCCTATCTGGTGATGATGGCTCCGCGACTCGGCGAACTATACCGCAAACTCAAACGGTCAGGATCGCTTTACCTTCACTGCGATCCGACGATGAGCCACTACTTGAAGATTTTGCTCGACATGATTTTTGGCGTCGAGAACTTCCGCAACGAGATTATCTGGAAGCGAACGTCAGCACATAGCGACACGAAACGCTTCTCGCACGTCACTGACTCAATTTTCTTCTACACGAAGAGCGACGACTTCACGTGGAACCCCCAGTTCGAACCGCACGATGAAGCGTACCTCAAAGCGAAGTATTCTTATGCCGAACCTGACGGCCGTCGTTATCGGCTCGACAACATGGTGAGTCCGAATCCACGTCCGAACATGATGTACGAATGGAATGGCTTCCCGTCACCGGTTTTTGGATGGCGTTTCAAGAAGGAAACGATGGCGGAACTCGATTCGCAGAACCGTATCGTATATCCTAAGAATAAGACTATGCGCCCGCAGGTAAAGCGGTACCTCGATGAGATGCACGGCGAGATCCTCGATAATTTGTGGACTGATATACCACCTATCAATTCACAGGCGAAGGAACGGCTTGGCTATCCTACGCAAAAACCGCTCCCGTTGCTCGAACGCATCATCGAGTGCTCCTCGAACGAAGGGGATGTCGTTCTCGATCCGTTTTGCGGCTGCGGCACGACGATCGACGCCGCACAGGCGTTAAATCGACGGTGGATCGGAATCGACATCACGCATCTAGCGATCGCGCTCATCAAGTGGCGGCTCGAAACGCGATTTCAGAAGCGTGCGGAATACGAGATCCATGGCGAGCCAGTCGACGTGAGCGGAGCAAGGGCTTTGGCGGAGCTTGACCGTTACCAGTTCCAATGGTGGGTTGTCTCGCTGCTTGGTGCGTACCCGCTCGACGACAAAAAGAAGAAGGGCGCGGATGGCGGAGTCGACGGCGTAATACGATTCGTTGAGGAGCGCGGCACTGCCGGCAAGGTCGTTGTTCAGGTGAAGTCGGGGAACGTTGGGGTGAAGGACATCAAAGACCTGCGCGTGACGATGAAAAACGTTGGTGCGCAAATCGGCGTATTCGCGACGCTCGAGGAACCGACTAAGCCGATGCGCGTCGAAGCGGCAATGGAAGGCAAGTATCGTTCCGACACTTGGCAGGCGGAGTTTCCGGCAGTGCAGTTATTAACCGTCGCTGAACTGCTTCATGGAAAACGCCCGAACCATCCCCCGTCCGGATCGCCTTACAAATCATCCGAGCCGTTTCGGGAAAAGACGAAACAGATCGACCTCGGCTTCAGCGGGCCTGGCATGCGAAAGGCAGAGTAACCACGCGTCGTGCGCCAACGTGCGGTTGTGCGCCGGCACGTCAAACGCCGGGTCGTCCACGACGTGAAACGGCCTCGCGGGGATTGCGGAGCCATAAGGGAGCGCCAGGTGCCAGGCGCGCATGGAACGTTCACGAAACCGGCAGAATGGACGCTTGGTATCAAGAGCGTGAGGCGATGAGTCAGCGCCAGCGCGGTTTACGCGCCACGCTCGCAGAGCTCGGACGCCTCCTTCGCTTGCACTTTGAGGATTTACGTCCGGACCCGATGACCCAACAACCACCTCTTTTGATCGAGGCACGGGGCGAGGACGAGTTGCACGTTCGGTCGGTGACAAACCGAGAAGTGACGTTCTCGGTAAACGCAGAGGTTGGTGCAATACAGGTCTCGTCGCCGTTCAACACATCGCAGAATCGGTCGATTAATGAGATCCACTCGATCCGCCACTTCCCTGGGCAAGCCGGGGTACACGTCGTTGTGATGCCTCCGCCTGGCGACAATACCGTCTCAATCAATGAAATCTATTATGGACTTGTACAGTGGTTGCTGCGCGCTTAGATCGTGGCACCATGTCAGGAGCGCGAGCGGTTCTGAATAGCGCATCCGCCTAATTGCGACGCATCTATGCGAAAAGAGGATGCGAGACGTCTACTCAAGCTCAATGCGAGCATGGCGACGTTGTGAGTAGCATTGAGCGTGACGCGAAGCCAACGTGGACGCTAGCTGACGATCTGTCCTGGATGTGGAACGGCTTGATGGACCCTCGAACCGGGCATCCTCGCCGCGGAGAATTCTGCGTGGACCTCATGCACGAGTTCGGGCACTGGGTGGCCGGCCAGCACGGTGATATCGGAATCGACGGTCTTGGTCTTTATGGCTTGGAACACAGCGCGGACGGCGCGATAATCGTAACGCTCGGCGGTGGCGTGCCGATGGGAAGCTCCCGGCCTCGCGACTGGGAGTACGTCGTCGCGAATGTCGCAGGGCTCGTTGCTGAGAAGCTGGCCGCCGACGAAGCCTTCCGCTTCGACGATCCGGTCGGACTGCTGAGCACGCCGGATTTTATTCACGATCTCGATGAAGCGAGGGCGCACCTTGCAAACAAAGGCGTGCGTCCGGACGGCGCGGCGCGTGTCAGGTCAGCGCTGAGCCAAGCGATCACCGAAGCAGTGGAAATCATTCGGCCGCTTCTGCCGAGACTTCACGAACAGGTCGCGCAGCTGGAGACGATCGTTCGAGCAGGCCGGCTCAGCAAGCTGGAGCTAGAGTGGAGCGGGACCCATGCTGCGCTCCTGACCGGCGAGGATTTGTACGAGTAAGTAAGGCTCCGATGGCAATTTCAGCACGCAGCCGCGCACGACCCGGCCCAAACCCTCGTCAGCCCGCAACAGTGGCCATGCTAACGCACAAAACGCGCGTAGCGTCAAAGAACACTGTCGCCATCCGCAATCCTGCCGTCGCGGTCACTCACGCGAAAATGGACGCCGTTGTTCGTTTCGACCCACTGAACCACGATCTCCTGACCCACTCGCTCGGCAAACGCGTCAATCCACGGCACGCAGACAGTATCACCGCCGTCCAAGAAGCCTTGCCGCATTCGCGCGTAGCGCTTGGCGCCGATGTCGGCAGCGCCCAACAAACGACCTTCATATTTTGAGCCTTGCGAGCCTAAGCGATGCTTGCTGCCGTGCGTCGTGCTCAATGCTACAAGGTCGGCAACGACGCGCTCTTGATCGCGCTGCCGCTCTTCAAACTCATCGCTCGTACGTTGGAGCTCTGCCAGGACCAGCTCCGCTCCGACTGGATCTTGCGCCCGCAGAACGGCGAGCGCTGCTGTTGAGATAGGCGGCGGTGCCGCATCATGTTCGGAAAACCGTGTCCTCAAGCGAGCCGGCACGGTCTCGCCTCCCAGCTCGGTCACCAATTGCTCGTACCGTCGTCGCGCATCGTTGGCGCACCCGGGACAAGCCGCCGTCTTATAGTCGAAGACGCCGTGCGTCGGACACTGGACCTGCGCCACGTCAGCGACTCCGGCCGCGATCGTCGCGCTCGCGCAATTGTGCCTGTTCCCGTTCGCGCGTCTGCGCTTCGCGGAGCTTCATTGTCAGCTCCCCCGGGTTCGCGAGCGTCTTCCGCACGTCGCGCGCGACGGTTATCCGCTCGTTCGGTTCCAGGCGCTCGAGCTGATTGAGAATGGCGAAGGCGGCTTTGCGCTCGTCGCGACTGTAGCCGCCCGCTTCGCCCCGCGCGATGGGCTCAAGTTCCCAACGCAGCTTAGTAACGCTTAATTCACGGGTCGGCTGCACGTCACGCGCTTGCGCGCGTTCGACTTCACGATAATCGCTGGCCAGTTCTTTGGACCGCGTGCGCTGGCCGAGAGCGACTAAATCGTCGTACGATCCGACGGCTTCGCGTGAATAGAACATACCGTACTCGTCGGTGTGGCGCGTCATCCCGACCGTCAAGGAGCGCTGGTTCACGTGCTCGGTCACCAGCTGCAGCTCGGCGTAGCGCGTCGCGCCTTGCTCCCGGTATTCGGTCGAGCAGTAGCCGTGCTGAACACCGGGATGCTCGCGTGTATCGACGCCCACCACCGCGCCGTCTCGGCGCTCAATCTGCAGTGTGGCGTCGTCGATTCCGCGCACGATGCCGACCGAGCCGTTGTGCAGTCCGGCTTCGCGGATCGTTTCACGGATGATGACCCGGTCGCCGATCGCGAACGGCGTTTTGCCGTCGGTCGTTTCAAGCGCGACGTCGGCGCCGGCGAGTCGGCCCAGCTCGCGCCATTCGTCGCGCGCGAGTGCATTCACCGCGATCCGCTCGCGGTTGGTGTACGCTTCAATCCCGCATTCAACGCCTGAGCTCTCGATGGTTCGCCAACGATCGATCAGCACCGCGCGCGCCTCGTCCTGCGATCCCGACTCGTGAACAACCCCCCGGGTTCGATACGCGTCGATCGCCCCACGCACGTCGCCGCTCCGCACGGCTTGCGTCGCCTCACGCTGCCACGCCTCACTTTGCCGGCGCGTCTTCTCCAAGTCGACGCTGCGGTCGCCGGCGGCGCGTTGCATCAGCTCGAGCGCGTTGCCGTGAGCGACGGCCTGAAATTGCTTGTCGTCCCCGAGCGCTATGACGACAGCGCCGCGCTCGTGCGCGTCGCGCAGGAGCGCGGCACCCTGCGCGGTCCCAAGGGTCGAGACCTCGTCGATGATGAGCAGGTCGCGGTTGGTCAACCGTTCGCGATCCTGGCCCCACTCGTAGAGTTCTTTGGCGACGGAGCGCGCCGGCACGTCGGTCTCACGCCGCAGCACGTCAACGGCGGAATTGGCAACCGAGATCGCGCGGACGTTGTAGCCCGCTTCCTGATATGCCGCACCGATCTCGCTGATAAGCCGCGTCTTGCCGGCGCCCGGCACACCGGTAATGACCTTGAGGCGCGCGTCGTCGTCGGTCGCATACACGTACGCACGTTGCTGCTGCTGGTCGAGGTGCTGACTTGCCGGCCGCGCGATCGCGACGTCGCGTCGGCTCGACGCGAGGCTGTCCGCCGCGGCCGCGAGCGTATGTTCGGCGTCGAGGACCTCACGCGTCGTCAGCCGCGTCTTGCCGCGGTCGTCGACGAGCTGTACCGACTCGTCGACGATCTTCTCGGTAATCGCCTGACGTTGCTCCGTATCCGACACTCGCTCGCCGACCAGGCGTTCCACCGCGCTGAGGGTGTAGGTCGCATTGTTCGCCGTCAGGCGGTCCATGATCGGACGTGGATCTTCGAGCAGCCGCGCGCCGACGACGAGATTCTCCGCGCGCTGCACGGCCTCGCGTGTCGCTGCGCGATCGCGCGCCTGCCGCGAGCTCTCATACGGCCCGAACGTCGCGGTCATGGCGCGCAACGAAAGATCGCGGTCGATCTCCGACGGCTTGACCGTCTCGGGACTATCGAGGTCGCCGATCCGCGCACCGGTGCGATACGGCTTGTACTCCACGCCATGCCGCTCGAACGTGGCATGCACCTCGCGCCACCCCGCATCGGTGCGGACGTCCGTGCCGCGCAACATTTCCACCTCGGCCGCGGCCGAACGACATCGCTCCGCAAACGGGCGCGTTGCATCGCGTGACCGGTCCTGGTCGCGAGCGCGCTCGAACGGACCCAGCTGCTCGATCAGTTTACGGTGCGTGAGGTCCGCGCCAAGGTCGCGAGCCCGCGCGTACTCGCCGCGCTCCGCGCCAACGAGCCGCCCCCCCACGACGTCGTCGTGGCGCCCGGTTCGCACTTCCTCGTACCGCACGCCGTGTTCGCCGCAGACGCGATGCACGTCGGCCCAGGAGGCACCGTCTTTCGCCAAGGCATCGCGTACCGCGGGAGCCACGTCTTCGCGGACGGTCCGCTCGAAGGAACGCTTACGGCCGTAGTATTCAACGTCGCGCGCGCCGTGCGAAAGCTCATGGCGCTGGGCAACGTCGACGACGCGCCAGCCTTGCTCGAGCTCGGCCTCACGGCTGGCCGCGCGCATCTTCTCGCGATCTTGCCAAATGTCGCGCGCAACGTGCGTGAGCGGGTCGACCCGGTTGAACACGGCATGCACGTGATACATGCCGCCAACACCGTCGTTCTGCAAGGCTGCAACGTACTGGAGACCGCCAAAGCCGAGGTGCTCGATTTGCGTATCGAGCGCCGCACGCGCCTGCTCGTACGTCGGGCGCTCGCCTTCTGCGAACGACACGATCAGATGGTAGAGCGGCTCCTTCGCGCGGCTCTGCGAAGCGACGGCCTCCATCTCCAACGCCGCAGTTTCGACCGTCGCAACGTTCTCGCTCCAGACGGCGAGCGGCGGTGCATGGTCGCGTTCATGCTCCGGCCCCTCGCGCACGATGTAGTCGATCGCCGCGCCGAAACTCGACGCCCCGACCATCCGGCCGCGCCCGCGGTTCGCGATCATCCGCGCGGCATCCGAAGCTTAGGCGGCATCGAGCTCGCGCGCGATCGCGCGCATCACCGTCGCGATCTCGGTGCGCGGCCCGGCAACGGCCGCGCTCATCTTCGCAATCTCGGGCTCGACCCGGCGCATGAGGTCCTGGAGCGCCCAGAGCGTCTCGTGGATCTCGTCTCGATGCAGGTCCGCTCGCGCGTAATTCACGGTGAAGAAATGCGAGAGCCGGCCCGACAGTCGACCCAGGTCTGCTTCTAGGTCGCGGATCGCTCCGGGGATGCCGGCGAGCGCCGCAACGGCCGACGAGATCTCGGCAACCTGCGCGAGGTCGATGATCGGCGGGGGACGATCGTCGACGATTGTGAGCAGGAAGTCCGCGACAGATAGCCCGGACGATGCAGCGGATGCGCGCACGCGCTCCGCCTCCGCGGGCGTAAGGCGCACAAGGAGTTGCTCCGAGCGCTTGCGCTTCGAGTCGTAGACGGCTTGCTGTTCCGGGGACTTCGCCGGCATTTCGATTCTCCTATGCGGGGGCGAGCTTCGCGCAAGCGATGCGAGCAACGCCGCCCCCATACCTAGGTGGAAGCCGCCGAAGCTGGCTATCCACCCTCTAGGTTCCCCCCCTAAAAAATACTCGCGTTGCAACCACCATAGCATGCGTGCTACGATACCCGCAACCACCCGCCAGCGGAGCACTACACTATGCACGCCGACGAACCACTG
>JAABUO010001883.1_pt1 | contig 26358 bp, 38 predicted proteins | sample 5559291 | NCBI WGS metagenome assembly JAABUO01 (sample SAMN10711878, study PRJNA513372) | rock metagenome | isolation source: Antarctica rocks | place: Antarctica: Victoria Land, Finger Mt sud
CGCGCGCGCGCGCTCCTACGTGGACACCTGCGTCCGCTTCGAGAAGGAGGCAGCGATGCAGGCGCGCCGATCGCGCGCCGGCAGCGCGCCCTGTGTCCCCAAGTGCTGCCGCGGCCAGTGGTGCTGCACAGCCACGTGAGCGTGAACGCTGGTGCACGCGCACGCTTAGACGCACGCATGCATGCCCCAGTGGCCGCCTGCCCGGCGGCGCCTGTCTGGTAGTAACTGCGTGTCTCGCCGTACCAGCTCACAAAGGGAAGCATCAGTCGCTGTCCCGGGACTGAACCCTAACCCTAGCCATGGCGCAGGTGGAGTCGGTCGCGCTGGCGGCCGAGTCGGCGGCCGCGGAGCATCGGCGCGAGCTGGCAGCGGCGCGCCGCGACGCCGCGCAGGCGGCCGCGCAGCACAGCGCGGCCGCCGCGTCCTGGCACTCCGGCCTGGACTGGCACAAGGCCGAGCTGAGCCGCTGCCAGCGCGAGCTGGCGCGCGTGGAGGCCGAGCGCGACCGCGCGCGCGACGACGCCCGGCGGTGCGCGCCGCGCCCGCGCCTGCGCAGGCCCGGGGCCGCGCCGCCGCGGGTCCCGCGCACGCGCTGCAGAGGGCGGGAGCGCTCTGCGGCATGCCGTCCAGCTCCGGGCAGGGCTGGGGGCGCTTGCGGCGCGCGCGGGGCCGACGCAGCGCGCGGCACAGCATAGCCGCAGCAAGCGAGCACCGCGGCCGGCGCGCGCGCGCGCAGCCCTGCCGCTCGGGCGCGAGGCTGGGCCGCGCGCGCAGGGCGGACGCCGCGCGCGCGGAGCAGCAGGGCGCCGCGGAGGGCCTGCGCAAGGAGGCCGGCCTGCAGCTGCGCGAGCTGGCGGGCGGGCGCGGCGAGGCGCTGGCCGCGCTCGCGTCCGCGCGCGAGGCCGCCGGACGTGCGCAGGCGCAGCTGCGCGAGGCCGCCGCCGCGCGCGAGGAGGAGCGCGCCGCGGCGGCCGCTGCGGCCACCGCGGCCGCCGCGGAGCTGGCGGCGGCGCGCGGCGAGGCTGCCGCGGCGGCTGCCGAGGCCGCGGACGCGCGCGAGCGCGAGCGGCTGCTGGCCGCGGCGCAGGCAGCGGCGGCGGCGGACGCGGCGGCGGCGCGCGGCGCGGCAGAGGCGGCGGCGGCCGACCGCGCTCGCGCGCGCGCCGAGGCCGCCGCCGCGGACGAGCGCCGCGCGGCGGCGGCCGCGGAGCGCGACGCGGCGGCGGCGACGGGCGCAGCGGCCAGCGCAGCCGCTCGGGAGGCCGCTGCCGCGGCCGCCGGCGCCGCCAGCCGCTGGGAGGCTGAACGCGCCAGCCTGCAGGCGCGACGCGGGCGCTGCCCTAGGGTTGCAGCCATGCGCCAGTGTGCATGATGGGCTGCACAATACCGAGCACGTATCTCATCATGTCCGCAAAACACGTCCGAGCCAGGGCCACGCATGCAGCAGCGCCCCGGCCCGGCTGCGCTGCAGCCGGCAGCGCTGCCCGGTGACCTGGTCAGGATGTTTGCTCGCTCGGGGCAGGCAGCCCCCGGGCGCGCCGGCCGAGCGCGTGCGGCGCCGAGCAGCGCCGGGGCCGCCCGCACCATCCGGACAGGGCGTCAGGACAGGGCGGGGTTAGACGTGGGGTCCCCCCGGCCGCGCGCAGGCGGCGCGCGACGGCGCGCTGGCGCGAGAGGCCGCGCTGGCGGCGGAGAAGGCCGCACTCAAGGCCGGCCTGGGCGGCGCGCTGGAGGCGCGCGCGGCGCTGGAGGCTGCCGCGGCCGCCGCGGCGGACGCGCAGCAGCGCCTGCAGGCGCAGGCGTGTTGCGCTACCCCACCCTAAACCTAATCCTGCCTGGCCTGGGCTCGCGGTCATGTGACGAGCGGGGGTGGCCGGCGTGCGAAGGGCGCATGTCGCACGACGCATCTGTTGCACGGTCCGCCGAGCCGCCTGCGGCGGCCGCCGAGGCCGGCGAGCGGCGGCGCGCGCGCACGCTGCCCGCGCGCATTTCCGGGAGCCTGTGCCGGCCAGCACAGCGCCGGCTTGCCTGTGCACAAAAAAGTGGTTAGGATAAGGTTAGGTCCCAATGCCAAGCGGCGGCGCGCGCAGGCGGCGGAGGCGGAGGCGGCCGCCGCGGCGGCCGCCGCGGAGGCGCAGGGCGCGCGCGCCGAGGCCGCGACCATACGGGCGGAGGCCGAGGCCGCGGCAGCCGCGCACGCGGCCGCGCAGGCCGCCGCCGCGGAGCGCGCCGCCCGCCTGGCGCGCATCGAGGGTGCGGCGACCCCGCCCTGCGTGTCCGGCCCGCAACCTGATGAACGCCCACAGCGAGCCCGCCGCCCGCCCGCACATTCCGCATGTGATGCTTTCTGGAGCAGTTTAAGCGTGGCGCAGGCCAGGCTGAGGCGCTACAGGCGGCGGGCGCCCGGCCCGCGCGCGCGCAGTGCGTGACACGTGCCCAGCGTGTGACACGTGCTCAGCGCAGTGGGACGCGGCGCCGGCGGAATACGGGATCGGCATGGGCTGTACAAGGCCATGCATGCTCAGCGCACGATCCGTAGGCAGGGCAGTGGCATTTGCGGCGCCGCCGGGGGCGAGGGTCCGCCTGAGGAGCTCCGTGCGGCGCGCCGGCGGCGCGGCGGAGCTGCGCGGGGCGAGGGGCGCGCCTGATCAGGACCCGCGCTCCGCGCAGGCGAGATGGAGGCGCTGCAGGAGGCGATTGGCACAGGCAGCCTGGACCAGGCGGAGATGCTGGGCCGCCTGATCAGCCGCGTGGCCGGCCTGGAGGCGGCCGCCGCGGAGGGCGCCGCGCAGCGCCGCGCGCTGCACAACCAGCTGGTCGAGCTGCGCGGCAACGTGCGCCCGCGCCCGCCCGGCCTGGGTGCCGGACAAGGTGACGAATCTGGGGGCCGATGCAGGTCGGGCTGCTGTGTCAGCGCTGGCGCCGCGGCGCCGTTGCGCCACTTGACAAGGCTGAGGCGGTGGGTACTTGGCGCTGAGCGCGCAGCAGTCCTAGACATCTGCAAATGCTGTGTGAAGCCTCGCAAAGCCGAGCGCAAGAATGCACCACATTTCATGCCTGGGCTTGCTCAGGTAGTTCCCGTGGCAGACGGCTCTGAGTCAGGCCCTCACACATGATGCTCCCGCAGCGCCGCCCTGACGCGCGCCCCGACGCCGCGCAGATCCGCGTGTTCTGCCGCCTGCGCCCGCACCCGCGATCGGCGGTCGCGCTCGGCGCGGACGGTGCGAGCGTGCGGCTGACGGCCGAGGGCCGCGAGCAGGCGTTCACATTTGACCGCGTATTCGGCCCGGCCGCCAGCCAGGCCGAGGTGTTTGGCGAGGTCGCCGAGCTGGTGCAATCCGCGCTGGACGGCTACAAGGCGCGCGCCATACCCTAACCCTATAACCCTACCCTGACCCTGCACTACAGCAGTCCCCCGGGATGGCTTGCTTAGGTGTGTGTCCGGGCGTCTGTCCCGAACAGCCCCTGCGCGGCGCACAGGCAGGTCATGCTGCGCGCGCACCGCGCGCCGTCGTTGCCATGAGGTGATGCCGGCGATGCTGCCGGCCTGCTGTGCGCGAGGCCCCCTGACTGGAGGGCCCATGCTGGCGCGCGGCATGCGGGCCGGGTGCGGGGAGCCGGCGCGTGGGCCGCTGCCCAACGGCCGGCGGCGCGCGCAGGTGTGCCTGTTCAGCTACGGGCAGAGCGGCGCCGGGAAGACGCACACGATGCAGGGCGGGCGCGCGCCGGACGCGCAGGGCATCATCCCGCGCTCCGTCTTCAAGGCGCGCCCCGCCCTGCCCCGCCGCGCGCTGCCGGGCCGCGACGCGCTCTCGCGCATGCGTCGCGCTGCGGCGCAGAGGGCCCGCAGCGTCCTTCCATTGGACGCATGTGCCATTGCACGCATGTGCCATTGGGGGCTGCGTCCAACAGGACCACAACAGCTTGGCATGCATGTCTGTCGAGTGCATGCTGGGGGCGAGCCACTGTTGCGCGTGCACGCATGCCCTGGCGTCCAGGGTAACTTGTGACCCTATAAGGCCAGGGCCGGGCAGACCCTGCAGCGCGGCGCGCACGGTGCAGGCCGCGCGCTGGGACGCCACGCTGCAGGCGCCGGTGGTCAGGTGCCGCGGCACACTCTAAAAGGGCCTGCGGCCCGCAGATCCTGGAGGCGGTGCGCGCGCTAAAGGCGGAGGGCTGGGAGTACGCGCTGGAGGCATCGTTCATTGAGGTGTACAACGAGGCGCTGCGCGACCTGCTGGCCGAGCCGCCGCGCCGCGGCGACGCCGGCCGCCTCGCCGACGGCGCAATCAAGCACGCGGCCGACGGCGCGCTCGCGTTCCATCCACAGCTGATAGCGCTTCGTGTCGGCCGCAGCTGATATGCGTCTGGGTTGGGACGCCTGCCGGGAAAAGAAGTCTGTGCGCCTGCGAGCGCGTTGCCAGTACTGCCGCGCATGGAGGAGCGCGCTGATGTGCTTACTTGCAGTGACGATCCAGCACCTGACCAGCGGCTGTATCAGGCACCTGTTGCCCGTGCCGGCTGCCAACTTTGGGGGGCGCAGGCGGGCACACGGTGGTGGCGGGCGCGACGCGCGTGGCCGTGGCCGCGCCGGAGTCCGCGGCGGCGCTGGTGCGCCGCGCGGCGGCCGCGCGCGCGTGCGAGGCGACCGCGCTCAACGCCGCCTCGTCGCGCTCGCACAGCGTTTTCATGCTCAACATCGCCGGCGCGCACGCGGCCAGCGGCGTGCGGCTCACCGGCGCGCTCAACCTGGTGGACCTGGCCGGCAGGCGCGCGCTGGTGTGGGGTGCAGTTTGGGAGTTTGGTGTGCGCAAAAGGCTGCGATGCACACAGTGCCTCGGTGTGGCCGCGCGCTCCTGCCAGGGCTGCGCATGCGCAGCGGCTCAAGTCACCGGGACACGCGAGGAGCGTGAGGACAATGAGTGTGCGAAGGCAAGGTCCATTGTGAAACCCGCAGTCCTTAGCTGCGGCATGCCGGCACCGCTGCGTGCACGCTGCAAGCGGCCGGCGCGCTGGGGCACATAAGCTCAGTCACTGCAAAACCTGCAGTCGGGTGGTTTCTCAGGCAGAGCTGCGCGCGCGCAGCGAGCGGCTGGCGCGCTCGGGCGCGGAGGGCCAGCGCGCCAAGGAGGCGTGCTCCATCAACCGGTCGCTGAGCGCGCTGGGCGACGTGTTTGCCGCGCTGGCCGCCCGGAGCGCGCACGTGCCCTACCGCAACTCCAAGCTCACGCAGCTGCTGCAGGCGCGCCCGGGACCTGGCTCCGCGCCCCGAGTGTGAAGGCCCAACATGCCGCCCGCGGCTGTTCACCTCAGCCGCATGGCGACGCTTCCTTGATAGGACGCACTTCTGCGCGTTTGCCGCAAGCGGTGACGCTAATGCTGCTGCATCAGAGCATGATGTCGGGACATGCGGCGGCTGCACGGCCCTATGCATGCCCCGCACTTGCGCCAAAATCTGACTATATCAGCTGATCGACGTGACCGAACGTCCTGCTGTCATTGGCATGGCGCTCCAGCTGCTGCTGACGCATGTGCGATGCGCGGGTGTGCAGCCCTGTCTGGGCGGCAGCGGCAAGACGCTGATGTTTGTCAACGTCAACCCCGAGCCTGAGAGTGCGCAGGCGCGGGGGCCCTCAGCCCCCGCCGTGCCGCCTCTTCGATCTGCTTGTCTGGCATGGACGCCATCGACTTTGGTGCTTTTCTGTGCTCTCATGCTCTTATGCTGCGCCCTGCGCAGCCTCTGCACGCCCGAGCAGCGCCACCGCACTCTGACATGGTGTGGGCGTGCGGCGGGCGGCAGGAGACGGTGTGCTCGCTACGCTTTGCGGCGAAGGTCAACTCGTGCGAGACGGCCGCGCGCGGCGGCGCCCGGCGCAACGTGCAGGGCGCGCCTGACGCGGACGCCGCCGCGGTGCGCGCGGCGCCCGCCCCAGCCGCACGGGCTGCACTTGGACAGGGGTGTAGCAGCATGTGCATACTGGCAATGCGCAGTGTGGCATTTGCGCAGTCTGGCATTGACAGGATAGGAGGCATGCATCAGGGCAGGACAGCAGACTCTCACCCTGTGCTGATGCATGGGGCGGTGCCACGCGCAGGCGGCGCGGCGGCAGAGCCTGGCGCCAGGCGCGGGCGCGGCGCCCGCGGGCAAGCGCAAAGCGGCAGGGCCGCCTGTCGTGCCCGCGCGCGCGGCGCGGCCGCGCCTGCACTGACGCGGTCCGGGAGTAGTGCTGAAGGGAGAGTGTCTGTAGAGTGCGTTCGCGCATGTGTGCGAGCACACGCGCTCGGTGCCTCGGCGAGACTTTGCGTTAGGGCCTGCGCATGCATGTGCAGGCTCCTTTACAATTTGCGCTAGTTGTTTGAATCATGTAGCTGTGCAGGCTTGCAGCGGCATTCAAATGAGAGTGTTAGGTCAACACCTCACAGTGAGAGGCGGGCCTTGGCTTCAAAGGCAGCCGCGCCTCGTGAACTGGGTCCAAGCCGTGAGCACTCTGTGCCGGCTCATCACCGGACGCATGCACAGGCTCTCTAAACGGTTCATGGTGGTGCATGCTGGCTGTGCATTTTCTCCTCTTCATCCTTGCCTGCCTGCTAGCCGATTAATTTGGACCCCTCCGGAAGGGCCCCTCCCCAAGCGGCTGCTCTCTGAGGCGCATCGAAGCTATCCGTATATTGCCAGAGACAGCCTGTGTTCACCAGCCTACCGCGCAGACCAAGCAGAGCCTGCGGCGAAGGCAATGGCGATGCGCTGCGTGCTGCTTGGGGCGCTTGCGCTGGCAGGCGTGGCGTGCGCGCTCGTGCTCGACGAGACGCCAAGCCAGGCGTCGTCCGCGTGGGCCACGCTGATCATTCCTGACCCGAAGTACCAGCCGCTGCTGTGCGGCCCCCGCTTGGGAGCGCCTCGGCCGTGTGCAGGAGTGGCTGCTAGCTTGGACAAGGACGACGCTCAGCGGCGCAGCGCTGTGCCCTCAGGCTGCTCTTGTATGGTCTCAGGAAACCTTACCGTTCCAGTGAGGTCGCACTAGGCGTGGTCTTGCAGCCTGCGGCTGCTCATCCGGGCAAGCAGATCGGCGTTTGGGAGGCTGCTTCATACTGCGGCCTGACCGGGACGCTGGCTCCCTGCAGGAAGACGCCGTTGCCCCAGGATTACATAAAGGCGTCGGACCTGCCGGTGGCGTGGGACTGGTGAGCCGGCACTCGCTGCCTTCGCAGCCATGCACAACCCTTCTCGTGCTTGCTCGTGCACCTGGCACGTGCCTGATTCTGTTGCTCGCCCAGGCGCAACGTCAACGGCACGAACTACTGCTCCACAACGCGCAACCAGGTGCGCAGCTGCTCCGTGCGCGTCAAGTGTTTGAAGCAGCAATGTCTTGCTGCGGCCGTCGACTGACACGCTTTCTGTGGCCTGCTTGCAGCACATTCCGCAGTACTGGTGAGCGGGCCCTTGCCTGCTTGAGCGACTCTTTCTGAGTCTGCTTTGTGCTGCTTCCACATCAGTTTTCGCGTGCGGCTGTCAACTGTTCGCCGTGACTGTGCAGCGGCTCCTGCTGGGCCATGGGCGCAACATCTGCTCTGGCAGACAGGCAGAACATCCTGCAGGTGACCGCACGCGTCCACCCTTGCTGGCTCCTGTCCCTCTGCGCACCTTCATGCTGTGCCGGTCCTCACCAGCTGAGCAGCTCTGTGCGTTAGCTGCCGATGTGTGTAGAAACTAACAGGGAGCGTATTGGGGCTGGCAGGGGGGCGCCTGGCCTAGCGCCTACCTCAGCGTGCAGAACGTGATCGACTGCGGCTTTGCTGGAAGCTGCCATGGAGGTGCTTCCATCCCTCTGCTCCCTGCGCTGCTGTGTCGACGCGGTGACAGGTGTCAGTTAAAAGCGCCCGCGCGACCGGCAGCTGCGCAACGAGCTGTGTGCACCGCAAGGACGAAAACAGGAACTTTCTACCGGACTGGTAAGATGACGTGCTTGGGCGAGCGGCGCGCTGCTGAGGCCTGTCGCGCGGCACGGCGCGCAGGCTGGGACTCCAAGGTGTACGAGTACGCTGCAGCGGAGGGCATCCCAGACGAGACGTGCAACAACTACGTGGCGACTGACCAGGTGCACCAGCGCACGCTGCCGCTGCGCCGGTGTGGCCTCGGCAGGCCGCACGTGGGTAGCTGGAGGCACATTGGCAAGCGCACGTGCGGGGCTCGTGCTCCCTGCACGCCCTGCTGCCAAGTGCAAACTTCCTGTCAGCGCCTCTGTTGCCGGAGGGCGGGGATGCGGCGCCAGCCTGCAGCAGCAGACAGAGCCCGCGCACCTTTTCTGCAGCAGGGCGAGCAAACAATTGAGAGCCTGTACGCTTGTGCTGCGGGCGATCCTCGCGAGTGACCACCACCGGCACCGCAGCCGCACGCTCAGGCGCCCGCCGCGCGCTGCGCGCCAGGTGTGCAACGCGCGCGACCAGTGCTACACCTGCTGGCCGCGCACGGGCTGCGCGCCGCTCAAGGAGTACAACCGCTTGGTCGTGCGCGAGCACGGGCGCCTGCACGGCGCCGCGGCCATGAAGGCGGAGGTTCGCGCGCCGGGCCGGACCCGTTCGCCGGTTCTCCTTTTCCATAGCATGGCGCCGCGCAGGCGCACGTCTGTGTGGGGGAGGCTGTGACAGGTCCATTTGATGCGCTAGTTGTCGTGTTCTCCTCCCTTCTGCGCGACCAAGAGATAACACAAAAGTCTCCCAGACCGATGCACTGTGTAGGATGGCGGCAAGTGTCGCGCCGCCGGGCTCCATCGAGCGCATCAGTCTGGCAGGCCTTAAAAATTGTTGCAGCACTCCGCGCAAGCACAGCCGTTGGTGCCAGGTCTTTGCGCGCGGCCCCATCTCGTGCGGCATCGACGCCACGGCCAAGTTGGACGCGTATGAGGGCGGCTACATCTACGCCGAGCACAAGCCGTACGCCGTGATCAACCACATCGTCAGCGTGATTGGCTGGGGCGTCGAGGACGACGTGGAGTACTGGTGTGCTGCGGCCGCCCCGCCCAGATGCATGGGCAGCGCGAAGGCCAGGCGCTGCGGCTGCCTGCTAGTGTGCATGGCACCCCGAAGGCCAAGCGCTGTGGGTCAGCTTTCTGCACAACCAGGCGCCTGCACCTCCCGCGCATGTGAGGACTGCACAGTCTGGGCGCATGAAGCAGGCGGCATGCCTGCGAGTGTATGTGCAAGACCTCGAGTGTCCCTGCTATCAAGGACTGGAATGCTGAGGGAAGAGTGTCCAGCATGTACGCTCTCCTTTAGATTCCGCGGGCACGCATGGCGCATGGTCATCGCTGGCATGTTGTGCGGCTGTCGACTGGGAACGCGCACGACGCAGGATCGTGCGCAACAGCTGGGGCGAGCCGTGGGGCGAGAAGGTGTGCCCAGCCCTCAGCAGCACGCAAAGCGCCCGCTGCCGAAGCGCCCGCAGTCTGCTCGCGACCCGTGCGCGGTTGTGTTTGAGCCGCGTGCGTGTGGCACGCTCACGGTGCCAGCGTGCTACTGCCTGCGTGGTGTTTAGCATGTGCCTGGGCGCCTGTCAGGGTTTTGTGTGCGTCCGGCACCAGGGCGGCAGCCCTGCACATGTCCAGGTCAAACAGCAATGCGCGTGCAGCCGCTCCGCCACTGCCTGTCGCTTGCCGTGAAGCAAGCCGGCCGCAGCGCACAAGCCCTGCTCCGGCCGCAGCGCGCGAGCCCTGCCGCGGCCGCGCAGGGCTTCTTCCGCATCGTGACCTCCGCGTACAAGGGCGGCAAGGGCAACGAGTACAACCTGGCGCTGGAGCAGCAGTGCGGCTGGGCGGCGCCCGCGACCTGGGAGCGCGCGTCGCAGCTGGACGTCGGCGCGACCGCCGCCGCCGCAGCCGCCGCCGGCAACCCCTTCGTGATCAACGTGCACAAGGCTGCGCCCGCGGCCTAGCGCGGCCGGGCACCGCCGGCGCCGGCCGTCGCCGGCGCCTCTGTGTCAGCAAGCGTGCTCGCGGCCATGCCGGCGAGCGATTGTAGCGCCTAAGACTGTTGCGCCGCCTGGCGCATCTTGTGGCCGCAAATCTTTGTGACCAATGAGCGCGATATTGCACCTGCGCGCTGGTGGGCTGTATCAGGCGCTGCCGCGCCCTCTGCTGCGGCCGGCGACCTTATCGTCTCAGTGCCAGATTGTGGTCTGCTTGGTTGGCTGGCCATACATGAACCTGTGCCTGGGGCCAGTGCGCTTTTGGCGGGCGCCGCTAGCCGCGGCAGGCACCTGAAACCCACTCAATGTCTCACAGGCGCGTATGCGCATGCATAAACATGAAATTCCCAAGGGAGGAGTGTCAGGGCCCAGGGGATAGGTTGACAGCTCTGTGTCTGGACGGCATAAAGCTGAGGCTGAGGAACGGCATCAGGCCAGGCGCGGCCTGCTGCTTTACTGGTTGGGATAGGGGCCTTGGCTGTGCACGGGGTGGCCAGCCAGCGGTCAACCCATTCGCATGAGAATCGGGTGGCCCTGGAACACAGCTTTCCGAGGTGTGCGTGCTGATTGCGGCCGGGTGTGGGGCAGTCCTCGTGGAAGCGCTGCGCGGCAGGGCGCGCTCCGTCGCGGCTGCCAGACACGCAGCAGGCGACCTCTTGCCTGCGAGCTCCCCAGCATGGCCCAGAATGCAGGTTTTCAAGGGTACATATGTGCATCGCCCGTCCAGGGGCGTGTCTTCTACGTCGGCTGGGACCTGTATGTGTATGTGGTTGTATTCAACAGGGACCCGTGCTGACTAATAGAATTACTGCCTGCATGCGTATGCCTGCTTTGTGGCGCCTCGGGCCGCGCCCCATCTGTACCAGTATCGCCCCCCTGTGATTGAGAGCGCGGGCACCTCGTGTGGCTGCACCAGCCGGCCGCATCGCAGGCCTTCTGGGGAGGCGTGATGCGGGGTTGGGGCGGCGTGCGCCACTGTAACCAGGAAGGTGCGTGTGCAGGCAGGTGCAGGCGTTGTTTCGGCGCTGCAGCGCTGGCTAGGCAGGGCACTGATATTGGGCTTGCAACATGCGGGGACCCTGTATGTGCGGCGCAAAGGGCTGTGATGGTTGGGTTGTAGGTATCTGTTCAGTGCATGTTGTATTTGGGCTTGGCCCTGTAACATCAGCACAGTGTGTCTCTCAGTCCGTCAGCAACCTGTGGGCTGCTCGCACTTCCGCGCAAGCGCTCGACGTGCGTCAGGAGAGTTCTGGTGTGTCCTCGAGGGTTCGCACGTGCCAGGTTTGGCTTGGTTACAAGGCGGGCTGGTTATGAGGCGCATGGCAGCCGCGACGCGCCGCAGCGCCGCGAGCTGCATGGCAGCACAGCACACGCAGCGAGCTGCATCCGCACGCGCTCATGCTGTGGCACGCTGGGGAGCACCGGCGCCCCCGTGCATGCCAGTTTGCATGCAGCCTGCCTGCGGCCGAGCACCAGAGGCCGTGGCCGTGCGCCCGAGCAGGCCCGGCCCGTCCGGCGCCGCAACGGAAGCACCGTACGGCGGGCCGCGCGCGCCGCGGCGCGCCGCCGCCGCGGCTACGCCCGCTCGATCTTGGTGATCAGGAACTTGGTCAGCGGCTGCCGGTGGCCCGTCTTGCGGCGGTAGTGCTTCTTCGCGCGCATCTTGAAGATGATCACCTTGGGCGCCTTGACCTCGTCGATCACGTCGGCCTCGATGCGCACATCTTCCAGGTACGGCCGGCCCACGTGGAACTCGCCCGCCTCCTTCAGCGCCAGCACGCGCCCCAGCTGCAGCTTGCTGCCGACCTCCGCCTGCGGCCGGCCCCGGGGCGGGCCACGCGTCAGCAGCGCGGCAGGCCCCGGGCTCGGCAGTGCGCGCGCGTCCGTGCGGGCGGCAGCGGCCTGCTCCAGCGCCAGCGCGCAACTGCCCAACACGTGCCTGGTGAGCAGCTGGCAGCCAGCTCCTCCGCGCACACGACTACACGCGTGCAGCCATTGCCATGGGCACACAGTGCCGGCCGGCCAGAAGCCGCGTCAAGCCCGCTGAGCTGGCGCAGCGTGGGGCCTCACAGCCACGTCTGCCCCCGCGCCTGCACGCCCTGCTGCTCAAACACTGCGGGCACTTTGCGCAGGCTTTTGAGCCCCTTGTGATATCTCAAGTCGCCCCCAGCTCGGGCTCTCCTGGCCGCCCGCCCGACAGCCGGGGGCCGCGAGCCAGGAGCCTGGCGAGGGTGCAAGGGCCGTGCCGCGCAGCGCTATGAGCGCACCTCCAGCCGGTTGCATGTGTACCACCTCCCCTCCTCCACCAGCATCTGGTGGCCGCCAATGTCTGCGCACACGCGCGCGGCCCTCACGTCAGCGGGCCGACTCTGAGCCTGCACATGCTCTCATCACCTTTTCTCAAACAAGCCCCTTCATGTACAGCAAAGAACCTTCTGCACAGCTTGGTGCAAAACTGCATGTTACTTCGCGGGGTCTGCTCTGCGAGCGCCTGCCACGAGCGCTGGGCGCCCCGCAAGCAGTGCCGCAGCCAGCTCTGCTCACCTATGACAGCGTACTTTGCCGCCTCGTCCACCGGCCCCGGCGCGCCGTATGTGGCGGGCTCCGCCGCTGCCCCCACGCGCGCAAGCGTCAGACCGCGTCCTTGAGCCGCTCCAGCTTACATAGTACGACAGGCGCTCTCCCTTGCTAGCAAGCTCTCCGTTTGCAAGCCAGGCAGCGGAGCAATGCCTCCTCGCGACATGCGCGGGGCTGCGTCCACATGAAACAGCTGTGCACGGCCTAGTGCCTCCCCTCACACGCGGGGGGCCGCTCAGCAGCATGCTGAACCATGGAGTGGGTCCCCACCCGCAACCGCCTGCAACTGCAGGCGCTGCAGCTGCGCGGGCCTCCTGGCGGCTGCATGCCCGGCCAGCACTCCTGCAAAGGGGGCCGGAGCGCGCGCGCTCGCGCGCGCTGCAGGCAGGCAGGCAGCCTGGCGGCCGGGCTGTGCCAGCGCGCACGTGGGCGCATGCGCTGCGAAAGCCATAACGGGGCGATGCAGGGCTCCTCAAGGCCGGCAAAGCTGTCACGCACTCACTGTCAACAGCTCAGGAAGCTCACGACGCCGGTTAGGCCGAGGAGCAAGCTGCAGGAAGCAAGCCTGAGCGCTAGCGAGCGTCACCGGCTAACCGTAACCTACCTGAGAACCTGGGAGCACAGGAGGTGTCCTGGCTAGGCGCGAATGCGGAGCTCCCCACTGCAGCTATGGCGCACGTACAGGGCTCAGCTGCCGGCACGGTGCATGCGCTGCCAGCGGCCCAGGGCGGGCCCCGCGCGCCGCTCATGCTGTGCAGCAGCTGCCAGGCGGCGTGCGGGTGGCGCAAGCGCTACAGGTTGGGCACGCGCCGTCGCGCGGCCAGCACGCATGCTGCATATATGGCCAGGCTCGCATGCTAAGACCTTGCTTGTGTGCAGGCGCGCACCACTGGTAGGCCAGCACGACTGGCCGGCGGCCTGGGGTGCTCGGTGCACACCTGGAGGACCGGGCAGGGCGCGGCGAGCCGCCACCATGGCCGCGCTGCCCGGGCGCATGCCACCCGGCCCCGCGCACGACTGGCAGACGGCCTGGGGCAGCCTCGGGGCGCCTGCCCCGGGACAGAGCGCCGCGCGGCGGCGGCCGGGCCAGCGGCGGCGGCAGACGCGCGTGGCAGCGGCGGCGCGCTCGCCGTACGACATCCTGGGGGTCCCGCGCGATGCGGACCTGGTGCAGATCAAGCGTGCGTTCAAGCAGCGCGCGCTGAAGCTGCACCCGGACGTGAACAAAGCGGTGCGTGCCCGCCGCACGGGCCCGCACGAGCGGCCTTGGCGGGAGCCCAGGCGGGAGGCCGCAGGCCGTGGGTAGAGGCGGGCAGGCAGCAGCGTGCTGTGGTGGCAGCGCTGCAGTGTGGCTCACGCACATATGGCAGATCATATGGCCGATCTCTAGAGTCTGTGCGAGGTCGTGGACTTGCCTGGCTGTGTGTGTGACACGGCCAGGTTCCCACACGTGCGAGCGCCACCGTGCAGGCGGACGCCAAGGAGCGCTTCATGGAGTGCAAGGTGGCGTACCAGACGCTGTCGGATGCGACGCAGCGCGCAAAGTTTGACCGGCAGCAGGTGAGCCGGGGCGCGACTGTGTCCGACACCTCGACTGCACGCCCACTGTGTCTGGGGCTTGACTGCACGCTGAGCGACTATGCCTGCGGGTACCTGCGTGACTCGACCTGAACATGCATGGCATCAGGCTGCGATGCGTCAGGTGCGCGCCGCGCGCAGTTGGGCGTGTCGCCTGCGGTAAGGCACACGGCGTGAGTGCGTGTCACCTGTCGCGACCTAGGTTCTCAGGTGCACCACCTTTCTAGCATGCGTGCGCCACCAGCAAGCGACTCAGTGACAGCTGCTGCTGGCTCGCCGCGCCAGGGCGGCGGCCTGAACTGGGACGACCTGTTCCGCGGCGGCACCGCCGGCACCGCCGGCGCCGCCGGCGGCGCCGGCGGCGGCGACCCGGCGCAGCGCGCGCAGAAGGCGGCCGAGGAGGCTTTCTACTCCGTCGGCGACTTCTTCCGGGACGTGGAGCGCGACCTGGGCGCGCGGCGTGCGCAGAGCGAAAAGCGCCGCGGCGGCCAGCCGGCCGGGCTCTGGGAGGAGCTGGCCGACCTGGGCGAGGAGTTTGTGGAGTTCCTGGAGCAGGTGCGCCCCCTGGCGGCCTCCCTGGGAGCAACATAGGAAAGGGTAGGGTGGGGTAGGGAGACTACCATGTCATATAGGGTATAGGTTACCTTGGGCATGCGCTGGGGGCACACACGAGGCATGCTGACACCGTGTCCCGCCCGTGTGCGGGCGGAGGGCGCCGCGGCCGCAGACCGCTGGCTGACGCGCACGTCGGGGCAACTGGCGCAGGAGCTGGGGTGGCAGGACCGCTCGCCCAGCGGTGGCGCCACCAACCCCGGCGCCGGGGGCGCCGCCTCCGGCCCGTCCGCGCGCGGCGGCGGCGGCGCCGAGCCGCTGAACCCCGGCGCGCCCGGCCGCGGCCGCGCCGGCGGCCGGGACGCCGCCGGCGGCGCCGAGGCGGCCGCGGCGCGCGCGGCCGCGGAGGCCGAGGCGCGGCTGGCGGCCGCACGCGCGGCGGCCGACGCGCAGCGCCGGCGCGCCGAGGACGAGGTGGAGGATGCGCTGCGCGCTATGAAGGAGCGGCTGGGCCGCCGGGGCTAGGGTTTCCAGGGAGAAGGGTTGGGGCGTGGAAGTCTCGGGGCAGGCCCGACTTGTTGCAGTATGCACCAGTGGCGCGGAAGGAGGCTGGCAGGGTATGCGCGAGTGGGCGCGGGCGCCCGGGCTGCAGTTGACTCAGCATGGCTCACCTCCTGGTCAGCTCCTGCCACCTGCTTCCGTTTCATGTCCTGACGGGCGTCAGCCCCGCTGGGCGGTTCAGCTTGTCGGTGGCAGCATGCATGGTGCGCCATCTTACAGCAGTCTATGTAGCTCGCGACCTGGCGTGCTTAGGCGTGACATGTCCATGCACAGCTGCCCGTCGTCAGAATTGTTTATACTCTGCCCAACAAGTGCCTGAATCGGGCTGAAGCGGGGCAGTGGTGCTGCTGCAGGGCCGCTGTGTTCGCGGTCGGTTGGTTGCGGGCACAGCTGCCTCCGTCATGCGATGTATGGCTCGGGACCAAAATGCGTGTACACTATGGTGTGGTCCACGGGCTGTTGCCTGGCAGCCTGGTTGGTTGTGATAACTGACTGACCATGTTTGCATAGGAATATGGTAACCTCCGCAAATGCGTGCAGAGGCAGTGCTGCAGAAATTCTACAAGCCGGCCCTCGAACATGGCGAGCCGACCTGGCAAGAACGCCAGCAGCGCTGCAGGCAGCTTACACAGAACTATCCTCCGCCTGCACAGCAAGCAATCCGTGCTGTAAGATTGATTGGCATTGCCAATCCGGCAAAGAAAGGCACAGAGTGGATAATGCTGTCAGCTGTGAGCATCCTGACATGGGGGCGTTTCTTCTGTACATTCAGCAGCAGGTGCAACAGTGTGTGCCGCTGTGATGCAGCTGCAGCACTCGCACCTGACCTCTCTAGTCTGGTCCGCGGGAGTCTGGTCCGTGGGGGCCTGTGGCGCGCCTGCAGCGAGAAGGCTAGCCCGCGCGGCGGCGGCGACGCAGAGTGCGCCGGCGAACGCGCGCGCCAGGGCCACCGCCGTGAGCACGTCTGCTCAGTCTGCGTGGCCACCGTCCCTGGTCTGAGCAAGGAGGCCGTCGAGCGCCATTGCCTTCATTTCGTATGAGGCCAGTTGCAGACCAATTGTGCGACAACTCAGGTGCATCTAGGTCCTGGCTCTGCGGCAAGGTCTCAGCAAGCCCCATGGCAGGTTACTACAGGGCCCCATGGCGGGCTGCTAGCGCCCGCGTGCAGGGCGCCTGCATGTCCCGCTGCACAGCCGCTCCCGCTGCACCGCGGCTCTCGCTGTCGCGTCGCCGCGCGCGACGCGACGCGCTCAGCCCGGCAGCGCCAGCGCGGCGCGGCCCGGCCGCGCGACGATGAGGTAGGTCGTGCCAAAGTGCCAGCGGCTGACGCTCTCCACCTCCAGCCCGGCCTGCGGTGCATGTTGCGGGCGTTTTGGGAGCGGAAGTGGAACTGCGTGTGCACCCCCTCAGCAATGTAGTCAGACCGGTCCTCATACCGGCCACACCCGGCACGCACGCATATCCAGGATGGGCACCAGCCTGCCCGCGCACCTCCGCGACGATGTCCAGGATGGGCCGGTTCCAGTGGCAGCCAAACTTGGCGTGGTGCCGCTCCGCGCCGTCGTCCAGGCGCTGGTTCAGCCAGCCGGCGCTCGCGCGGCCGTGCTCCAGCAGCAGCAGCCGGCCGCCCGGCTTGCAGACCGCAGCCATCTCCTGGCGGGGCGCCCCGGCGCACGCAACGATTCGGTGCGCCGCGGCAGCGCGCCGGCGGCCCCAGCGCACGCAGCGGTTTGGTGAGCCGCGGCGGCGCGTCGGCGATGCGCGTCCCGCAGCGCTGCGCTCTGGCTGCTCGGCTCTGACTGGGCTCTGCGCACCGCTTGGCTTCGCATCCCGGACACACCGCTCGCCTCCGCAGAGCAGGCTGCAGCACGGGACCCCCCCCAAGCCACACCCGCATCGAGTGGACACATGTACACACACGGGGCGCGCCCGCAGCGTCGCGACCGGGTCGGCGTGCGAGCACAGCCCGAAGGTGTCCACGACCGTGGTGAAGCTGGCCGGCGGGAAGGCGCGCACGCCCGCCGTGAACGGGCTCTCCGCCGGCTCGCCTTCGCGCGGCGGCGCCGCGACCTGCGCCGCTGCGGGAGCACGGGCGCCGGCGTCATGCGCCCGTTTGCCGTGCGGCGCTGCCAGTGCGCTCGGACCCCAGCGCCGTGCACGTGCGCCGCCCCAGGGCTGGCGCAGCCTCCCACAATCTTTTTCAGCGGCGGGGCGCTGGCCGTGCTGCGCATGGCCTGCGGACGGCGCAGGCAGCGCTGCGCGACCTGTAAAAGCCGAGGTGCACGCAGCCTGCTCGGCAAGCGGTTTCCGGCGGCAATGCGTCATTCAGGGAGCATTCGCATATGCCACGCTAGCTGGTGCGGGGCACAGGTGCTCATGCATGCCACCAGCCCAGAGTGTGTTGTGCATCCTGGCGCGCTCGTGAGGCAGGCAGCGCCAGAGGTGCGCCCCGCCAGGCGGCCGCGGGCGAGGCTGCATCAGGGGAGCAGCAGCGCCGCGGTCAAGCAGTGCCGGGGCAGCTCACCGGCGGCGCCGCTCTGCGCCGCGGCCTCCCCGGCCGCCGCGCGCCCGGCGCCGCCGTCCCGCGCGGCGAGCCGGGCGGCGTCGCTGAGGTGCACCGCCGTCGGCACGCCCGGCGGCGCCGCGGCGGCCTTCGCGCGCGCGTGGAACAGCATGCCCCTGCTGCTGTCGGTCAGCGTGAGCGACGTGAGCTGCTGCCGCGCGTAGAAGGGCAGGTTGCGGCCCGTGCCGGCAGACACCTCCAGCACGTCGCCCTGCGCGCGCAGGCAGCCCACAGTCTGAGCCTGCAGCAACAGCCCGGGAGTGGCAGAAAAAAGCAGCCCTGTGCTTATCAGCACGTGTGGTGTCGGGTGTCTATCAGAACATCTTGATGCCGATGCACACAGTGCCGGTAAGCGCTTTGAGACCACCAGCATACCTGATAGCAGATGCGTGTGCACTGGCCGTGCAGGCGGGGGGCGGCCAGCGCGCCTGTGCGTGGGACACCAACCACCAGCGCAGCAGGCGCAGGCCCATCAGCGTCTCGTCCAGGCCGACCTCGCGGTCGTACGAGTCCGACAGCGTGTCCCACTGCGCGCCGCCGCCGGCGGGGCAGCCGCACGGGCCGTGCATCCCTCCAGACGTGATGCGGAACCAGCGGTAGCTGCCGTACAAGGACACGCCGTACACGCCCAGGCCCGTCAGGGCGAGGAACGAGCGCACGCTCATGCTACCGCCAGCCTAGGTCTGGGGAGGCGTCCAAGGCTTTGTGCAGCTCTGCGTTTTATTGGCAATGGCAGCGGTGCGCTTGTAGCAGCAGCAGCACAGCTCAAGCTTTGCACCACCAAGCACCACCTGCATGTGCATGTACACTGCATGCGCATGCCACCTGAGGGTGCGCCCAGCGCACAGCCATCAGCTGCTGCTGCAAGTGCCATGGATGTGTGCCCCCCGGCACAGCCATCAACTGTTGCTATTATTATCTGGTGCTAGTATTAAACCTGCGCTTCTGTGTCTCTGCACAATACTGTCTCTGCCGCACTGGTCGCTTCTGGGCGTGTGTCATCATCTTGTTACACAGTGCAGCGGCTGCACGATTGTTGGGAAGCGGGTCACAGAGGAGGCGCAGAAAACCAGCACTGAGCTGTTAACTACTTTGGGCGGTGCAGTATGACTACTGACTTCATCCGCCAGTGGGTCACCGTGCCTGGCTACAGAGCCCCCACAGAGCTGCTGGGCACACAGGGCATAGGCGAGAGCACAACAGGTATGCCGCTGCTGTTCTGTGGACTGCTTCGTTGTCACAGGTCAGCAAGTAAATGTCGGGGCCTTGACGCGCGCCGAGTGCCCAGCCACGCTGCAGGTGCTGCTCATACCGGGCAACCCGGGCGTGGCCAGCTTCTACACTCCGTTCATGCGCTACCTCCAGACGAGCCTACTGCCGCAGCGCACCGACCTGTTTGCCTGCAGCTACCTGGGGCACACGCGCCACGCCGCGGCCAAGGCTGAGGTGCCGATCCTGTGAAACGCGGGTGACAGCCTGTGACACCCTCAGAGCTGCTCCGCCTCCGTCGAGGCCCCCCTGCGAGCGCTGAGCGTTGACCGCAGTCCCGCCACCGGCCAAGCAGCCAAGCCAGGACCAGTGCCGCTGCAATGTCACAAACAGTGTTGCTGGTGTGCTCGCCGTCTGCACCAGGGCCAGCGCTTAAAAACGTATTATTGTCACCCTTTGTTCAATCCCGCCAAGCACTCTTGCCTGAGTGCTCTCCAGAGCAAGTGGCAGCCGTTCAACCCAGAGGTCTCTAGCCACCGCTGCAACGGGGCGCCTTCAGGCAGCGGCGGCTGCGGCGCGCAGCTGTACACCCTGGAGCAGCAGGTTGCGCACAAGGCCGCGCTGCTGAGCGCGCACTTCCTGCGCCCCGGCCGTCCTCCGCTGCTCATCCTGGCGCACTCCATCGGTGCGGCCTCTGCTGCCGCGCCTGTAGTGCAGCAGTCCAGTCTGCAAACAGTTGCGGTTGCGGCCTGCTCATTTGTCTACCTCCAGCACTGCGTGCCTCTGCGTTGGCGTTGGTCGCCTCCGCAAGCGGTGGCAGCGCTCTGTTCGCTGTCTGACCTGGCGTGAGCTGCGGCCACTGCTTGCTGCCTACATTCGCTGGTGCGCCGAGCCAAGGCTGGCGCGGATCCTCCCGACAGGAGCGTACATAGCGCTGCATGCGCTGGAGCGCTTGGAGCAGCTTCACACTGGCGACGGTCCGCAAACCAGCGCTACGGCGCCCGCCAGCGCCGGCCTGCCGCCCGTGCTGAAGGCGCGCACCCTGCGACAGTGGGAGGCCAGGTCAGGAGTCGTCATGAGCATGCCTCTGTTTAGCTGTGCAGGCGGGACTGCAGGGTACCCGCTGCCAGGCCCTGTGCTCGGGCCATGCATGCGCGACCCCACAAACGCGGCCACAGCTGTGTGCTGTCATGCCTCTTGCCAATGCTGATCAAAATCCGATCCACAGTGGCGTGCTGTCATGCCTCCTGCAACTGCTGATAAACTCCGGTGTGTTTGAGGAGGACAACACCCGCAACTTGTTACTCATGTCACGTCAGCGTGTAAGCTCGTGTTTTGCTGACTTGCCACGCTTGCAATGGCAGCTTGGTGTGCGCCGAGGTCAGTGCCCAGATGCCAGCTGCTGCCCTGAACGCGGCGAGCGAGCAAGCACATGCTGTTTGTGGTTAGCCCACATATGGATGACCATGATCGTGTGGTGAGCCCACGTAGGTATGGCACCGATCGTGTAAACATGTACCGATCGTGTCTTCCCGAGGCAACAGGTGGTGGCGCTGATGCCGTTCCTGACGGTGGACCCGGCGTCGCGGCGGCAGCGCTTCCTGCGCGGCCTGGCGGCGTTCCCGTTCGTCATGGGCGCCGCGGCGGGCGCGCTGGGCATGCTGCCCATGGCCGTCAAGGTAGCTGGAGCCTTGCAAGGGGCTGGCCTGTTGTCGCCCCTGTCAGGCAGATGACAAACGCCTGCCCGCCCATGCCAGAGTCTTTCATCATCTGACCGCGCCTAGCTCATGTTTGCTGGCTCGGTGCGTTGACCTGCATAGACAGGGTCATAGTCAGGTGCTGGCACTTCAAGTTGGCAGCGTCACCCATTAGGCTCCATAATGTGAGCTTAACTGGTAAGTGTGCGACTTGATGCCGTGAGATGCACGCCAACATGTATTTGCCTCATGTCTACAGCATTCCGGGGCCTGGGCTGTGTGCCATGCTTCAAGGCATCCTTTGTGACTATGCCAAAGTGCAGTGAGGACCCAGCGCATGCGGCACCATGCGGCAGAGGCGGCTGGTGGCAGGGTATGCGGGCAACCTGGGCGCGCACGCGGTGGCAGCCAGTGTGGGCCTGCTAGATGCGGGCGTGGCAGCCAACGCGTTCCACCTGGCGCAGCACGAGTTCCGCGACCTGGCCGCACCCGCTGACTGGCGCCTCCTGCAGCGCTTGGGTGCGTCTAACGCTGCATGTGTTCACTGAGGTCATATCAGGTGCCTTATCCAGAACTTGCCCTCCAGCACCGCACCTGCTGAGTGCGGTCACTCCTGCCGAGTGGCGCCTTGCTGCAGCGCCTGAGCACATTCGCGGCGAAGGGTTTTTGCGCGCTGTTTGAACAACACACAGCCATGGTGCAGAGTGTGGAGACGGTGCATGAGGTCAGAGCTTGCAATTATATGAGCTTTCCTTTGTACTGTGCTGGCAGTGGCTCTGCCAATGTGCTGGCAGTGGCTCTGCTGCCGGGAGAGTCCAGTGGCTCATGAATGACCCCATGATACTCGGCAGTTGAAGGCGAGCCTGCGCAGGCTTGTGCAACGTGTCTGCATGTGTTCCAGCGGAAGCTGCGCAAGAAAGTTTGGCACGATTGCTCCTTACGACCTTGCAGGTGATCGCATCCTAGTGCTCTGCGCCCCGGAGGACATGTGGATGCCGCTGTGGAAATTTGACCAGATGCTCAAGTCATGCCCCGGCATCCAGGTGCGCCCCCCCGGAGTGATCAGGATGGAGGTGCCCCGTGCAAGCAGAGAATTGCGTGATTGGGTTGAGCACCTCATGCAGAGCTCTTTGCCTTGCTACATTGTCTGCTGGGAAGATGCGCTCTTAAGGATTGTGTACCAATACGATATTGTGCTTGTGAGAGCCCAGTGCGCCTGAAGGCAGACATGTATGCCATCTGTGTGGTGCACCAGCACGCATCCTTGGCACAGCGCGCATATGGCCATGCGAGTTGTCTTTGATGCACAAGATGGCGTGAGAACTAGCTGAGATAGTGTGCACTGCCCAAGCAAGCGAGGACATCATGTCAAAGCTGTAAGCAACACAAGTGCGCGCGGGGCAGGCGCACATGGAGCCCAGACAGACCCATGACTTCTGCGTCACCCTGGACGGCTCGCGCACTATGGCGGAACGCGCGGCGGGGCTGCTGCAGGACTCGCTGCCGCAGCTCAGATCGAATTATTGATAAAATGATTGGCCGTTGGTGCGCTGGGGGATGCGCAATAGGGACTGTTGGGGATGGTGCCGTGTTCAAGTAGCGTAGCGTGCCCCTTCTGGGTGTACACTCTTCAAGCACTGGTACCTGCTAGGCTGCTTCTAAGCACGTCCGGCGTATTAATGCAGCACACAGGAGTTGCACTATGGCATAGAGCTTGCGCGGCATATGCCTGCGGTCATGTCCAGCTATCAGTCCAGAGGGCTGTGCTGTTGCGCGTGAGTACTTATTAGACTGTCTCAAAAGCAGCCCTGGTTACTACGCGGAGCAGGCCATGCAATTGTCACCTTAAGTCACCCTGTCACTACCATGAAGTCCTTCGCTTCCTTGTGAGCCAAATACATGACAACTCATTTCCTGTCGAGTGCTCGAGTGCAGTTGAGTTTTGAGCCTCCTAATGGGATGTCCGAGGCCCCCATATGAACCCCATGGCCATGGCCATGAGTGGCTCCCATGCATGTATATGTCCACTGGAATCTAGGTCGCAACATGCAGCACTGCTTTCTCCTCGCTGTGTGTTTATTTGTGCACAGCTCGTACTCTTGTTGCTAGGGAGGAGGCGCCTCCGCACCGTGCACAATGCGTGCACCGGCGCGCTGCACATGCGCTTCCGACGCCTTGGTCCGGCAGCAGTGCCTTCTGCGGCAGCCACAGCGTAGCAGACTGGTGCCAAGCCGAGCGCTGCCACGGCGGCAGCGTGGGACTGCAAAGTGCTTTGATGAGCCCTCGTTAGGCGCCGACGAGAGCCCCCCAGCGTGTGCACTCCACAGGATGCTTCGATGCCAGTCTGTGGCAACTGGCTCGTAAGCATCGTGACACCCAGGGCTTGGTGTGGCTTGGGGCGCTGCAGGACGCAGGTACCGAAGAGGCCGTGGCAGGAGCGCCAGACGGAGCGTGTGCGGGCGCTCTTTGATGATGACGACCAGGACTATGCGCCTGAGGGCACACTTGGCTCTCTGCTTGCTTCGCTGCGGCACCGCGTCCAGGACGCAGGCGGCCTGCTCGCATACAAGTACTTCAACTGGAGAAAGGCGCGTCGGGGGAGCCTTCTAGCAGTGAGCCGGTGTGCTTGTTGCAGCTGTGTATGTACGCCACACTGTATGTGTGCTAGGGCTCTGGATCCAATGTTGCAGGGTGAAGCCGGCCACATACATCTTGCCACATAAGGCCGCTGCTCAGTTGGCTTAGCTATTCCGGTGCCCCCGGCAGGACACTACGTCAGACTTGCAGCTGATAGTGGCCATCAATGCGGTCTTGGTGCTGCTGCTCGCGCTGTCCCGCTTCGTGCTGTGGGAGCTGGAGCCTGCGCGGCCGGACAACTTGTTTTGGGAGTCGCTGTACGCGGTGCTCGTCATCACCTTCGGACAGGACTTTCCTGACGTAGCAGCCGCTTTTGGCGAACAGGCGCGCCTAGCCAGCGCAGTCTGCTTCCAAGCGATGCAGTGAGTATCATGTCAAGACGCGCTCGATACGCGTGATAGATGCGCTGAGGGTGGCAGGCTGGCGTGTGTTGTTGATCATGCAGCCCATGCTGGCCTACCCTGCACCTGCGTCATGCCCTGCGGCCAGTCAGGTGGTGCGCGGCGCAGGCCTTTGCCGTGACGGCAGCGACGCTGTCTTTTGCAGGCTTTGCGCTTGTGCTTGCGCTCACTACTCAGGTCGTGCTGGAGGTGCGCGCGGCCGCCGCATGCCCCGACTGTTGCCCACAGTCCTGGGCAAGTTGGGTGATGAGGTCGGGTGATAATGTCAGAAGAAGTCCTCCTGGTGCCGTTAGTATTCATGTTTGGAAGCATGTTGCACGCCTCAGGCTGCTGTGGCTGCATCCAGCGGCACGCAAACACACCGCATGCTGTGCGGCCACCGTGCGTTCTCTGTCGCTATGGTGCACCACAATGGCGCAGCACGCTGGGCGCATGAAGCACGCTCAGCGCTGCCCTGGCCATGTACAGCCAGCCTGAGCAAGCCATGAGCCAGTGATTTTTTTTCCTGCAAAGGAGGGTTGGAAAAAACCCGTGTGGAAGCTCACTCAAGGGTCGGCGCTGCAGGTGCTGGACAGCAACGTGCGCCGGGGCAGCGCAGTCTTCGAGCGTGGGCACTTCCTGGTGCTGGCCATGGCCGGCAGCCAGCGGGACCGCGATGTGCTCTGGCAGCTGCTGACTCAGGTGCCTTCTTGAGTCCTGACATGGACCAGCCATGCCCGTGTCTGGTCATGTCATGGCTGGATCTGCTGTGACAGGGAGGTTGTAGACCAGCTACCAGATGGCATGACATACACCGCCAACCGTAAATGATGGTGCTAGCAAGGCAAGAATGTGTTGCATGCGCACATGTTCGGGGCGAGTGTGCCTGGTACTCCACAGGACTGCCAGCCCAACACCACGCAGCGCTCAGCCAACGTGATGGACAAGCAACGGAGCTCGCTGAGCTGCATCCCGACCAGGGCCAGCGAAGGTGAGCGGGGAGACAGTCGAGCGGCGCGCGCGGGGGCTGCGGCAGGTCTGCCTGGCGTACCGCAACGACGGCGGCCGCGTGTGCGTGGTGCTGAGCCCCGTGGAGAAGCTGGAGATGGAGGCGCGGCTGGCCGAGCTTATCCCGCCTGCCAGCCGCTTTGGCACGACGTTCGTCGTGCGGCAGGGTCTGCCGCTGGTGCCGGACGACCTGCGCATGGTCGCCGCCGGCTCTGCGGCGTCCACCGTCGTCATTTCCAACTCGAGCAGGCGCGCTCCCTTCTGCCTGCCTGCTCTATAAAAGTCAATAATAAGGGCTTGCCGGCGGTGCCCGTAAGCCTGCAAAGCACCTAGCAGGTGTCAGTGCCACTGGCCATTGCCTAATGAGTGCAGGTGTATGCTGAAATGTGAGCGGTGGGTGCGTACACGTTGCAAGGGCTGCAAGGGTGCTTGGGTGGAGTCTGCATGGGTGCTGCGTAGGGGCCCAGAGGAGGCGGATGCGGAGAACGTGCGCGTCGCCGTGCTGCTGGACGAGCTCGACTTCCCAGGTGCTCGCATGCAGCTCAAATTGATCTTTGGTAGTCCTTCTGCTGCTGTCTTCACTGCACATAGGCCTCTCGTGATGTTTTGTGTTGCTTGGAAGGTGTTGTGACATTTGTAGATATTGTTGTGGGGTCCATAAGTGTGTATTGATTTTGGGGTGCCTGCAACTGCATCGGTATAAATTACTGCTGCCAAGCGTGTGATAATTGGTGGCGTGCAGGCTACGGTGAGCCCGACACGCGCACGGGCACGGTGCTGGTGGAGCTGCGCACCGCCAATGGCGTGGCGCTGGTGGAGTACAGCTGCTCCGCGCGCGTGGTGCCGCTCAACTCAAGCAGCTTCTGCTCGACGCGGTGTGCGCGTGCCCTACCTTAACCATACACTCGGCACAGACCCTCGCCCGCCTGCCTGAGATGGAGCAGCCAAAGTGGCCGCAGCTCAGAAACACACGGTAACAGTCGCGCGCGCGCGGCAGGGTGGCGCGCATGGTGCGGCACCCTGTGCTGGGCGCGCTGGCGCAGATGATGTGGTCCTTCAACAGCCTGAGCGCGCTGTACGTCACGTGCTTCCCGGCGCTCCAGGCGCGCGGGGCGCTGCCCGGCTGCAGGCGGACTGCCACACTGGCCAGCTTGCGCTTGCGCGCTGCACTTGGTCACCCTGCTCGTGGCCCTGTGGCGAGCCTGGCATGGCGAACCTGATGCTGTGCATGTGAGGCCGCGAGTGCAGCGAGAAGCATTTACATGGGAGCATTGATCCCGCAGCATGCATTGTGAAGAGGTTGAATTTGGCCTGCACCACGTCCATGTAGTCTTACGTGCACCCCGGGGTGACGTTAACGTGTGGTGGGTCCTCAAGTGAACTGTCACAGGGGTTTGTACACGTTGCCTGGCTATGCACCTAACCCAGGCAGAAAATGCGCAGGGACTGCGCTATGGAGACCTCTTCAAATACTTCGTGGACGCCACCGTCATGGGCCTGTACGAGCAGGGCGAGCGGCGCGTGCGAGTGAACCCTGGCCCAGACGAGGTCGTCGGGCCTGATGACGAGCTCATCATCATACGGCCGACCAGCGCATCCGCGGCGGAGTATGTGCCGCTGGACGTCCCCGTGCTG
>JAABUO010001884.1_pt1 | contig 26340 bp, 27 predicted proteins | sample 5559291 | NCBI WGS metagenome assembly JAABUO01 (sample SAMN10711878, study PRJNA513372) | rock metagenome | isolation source: Antarctica rocks | place: Antarctica: Victoria Land, Finger Mt sud
CGCGATGTCGGAATGAGCACCACCAGCCTTGCGCGTCAGAACGCTAAGGCCATGCCAACGGTGCCACGGATAACGCACACGCCGAGCTTCAAACGCAATATTGTGGGTCTTCTGTAGAGGGTTTGCAAAGACCATCGCCATCGAACCAAAGCACCTTCACGATGTCGCCACGCCGACCACGAAAGACAAACACATGGCCTGACAAGGGCTGCTGTTCGAGCACCGTCTGCACCTGCGCACTCAGCCCATGAAAGCCGCGCCGCATGTCCGTCACGCCGGCCGCAATCCAGATCCGTGTCCCTGCCGGAAGCCCGATCACGAGCGCAGGCTCTTCAAGACCACGCGAACCGTCGCTGCATCCACGCTGCCCTCCAGGCGGATCGATACGTGTCCCGGAAGCTCAATATGAATCGAACCCACAGCAGCAGGCCTCAAGACCACTTCCGACTCTACCGTCTTCACAGGCTCTCGCTCTTCGAGCAGGCGCACCGGTAGCAGCTCCACTCCGCTCTGCCCCTGCGGCACAAGACGCCCATCCTGCTGCATGCGCCGCCACTGAAAGACCTGGTTCGCGTTGATCCCGTACTTGCGGGCCACACGTGCAACCGACATCCCGTGGACAAACGACTCCTCCACAATCTGCAGGCGCTCCTGAGCACTCCGACGACGACGAGGACCAGCCACCTCAACCGAATCCAGCTTCACTTCAGACATACAACATCGTCAGCCCAGATCACGTACCTGTACACCCGGCCAAGACAAGACGCTTACGGCAAAGCAATGAAGAAATGAAGAGAAGAAATTCGTTGCCGAGAGGCGAGAGCCTCCATCCGCAATGGTGAGACTCTCCGGGGACTCGCGTGTTCGAGCAACAAACGGGCGCGGGTCCACGAGTAGACCTTGATTGTTCAGGTCGTTGACCATTGGATCAGTCAAAGCACGTCGTGCTCTCAGTTCCTCTCTCCGCAAAGTTGGGAAAGTGGCTGGACTGGCGAAAAGCCTCAAAATTTCGAGGTGTGTCGCCGAGAAGGTCTCAATCAGGCTTAGGAAGAAGATCTGCTTCTCTTCATCAGCCGTTTTGCTCAAGACAACATTGAGTATAGCGTTTCGGAGGATTGTCGGGGACTGCTCCGCTACTTACGGTCTGATGAATAGCCGATGTTCCCGCAAAACATCAGTTTCGAAAAACCATGCCCCTCTGAGATCACCCACGACAACTCCGGTTGTCAGATGATTGCTGTCAGGAAGGGCAGAGGTGTTTAGCGCCACTGTCGCCTGAGAGGCACCACTAGATCCTCCACAATATGAGCCGCATTGAGCCTAAGAGCCGGCCGCGTTTTGCTGATGTGGACGGAAGTCTGTTCATTGGTCCTCATGCCGACGCTCATGCTGTTTGGATTGGCCTGGCTTTCGCGCTGCGTACGCCAAGCCATGTGATCCGCTCCAGTGAGGCTTGCTGCAATAGCCACTTGCATCAGGCGCTGGGTCGGATCGATGTGATCTAGCACCCATGAAGCGTAATCGAGAGCGCCTGAGAATTGGCCCTGAACGACTTCATAAACAAGTTCTGGCATCATCCTGTTCGATCGTTCGATTGGCACAGACACGCAAATCGAGCCCTGTTCGTTGAGCGTGATTTTTCCGCCCCTTTCCTGGCTGAGAACAAGAACAGCACCATCCATGCCTTGCTGCGCACCCAACGCAATATCGAACAACCGATGATCCCCAAATAGAGCGCGCTTCATAAGAGCATCGACCAAGGTTTGCTTCTCAATTTCAACCGGGCGCAAGATGGATTGCCGAGGACCACCAGCGACGGCAAGGTTCAACGATGCTGTCCCTGAAGAATAGGATAGCGCCGTATCCCCACGCTTCTGCCGGATCTCACCAGCTTTGGGTGGGTTCTGATCCCGTTGGCGACCGTCTAGTCCAGGCTGCTTCATCCGAACCTCCAATAATCAAATTATTCGTTACAGCTTGTGTAATTGTACTATACTGACAAAGTGATTATAGGAGCTCACTGCAAGCGTGGAGATTCGGTTTCAAGAGCAGAAACTTGATCGACTGGAAACTGACGGCACGTTCGACGCCGGCTTTTCACGCGAGATCGTGCGCGCTTACCGAAAGTGCCTGCAAATTATTCGATTAGCACATGATGAACGAGTGTTCTACAACTTGAAGTCTTTGCATTTCGAAAAGCTGAAGGGCAACCGGAGTCATGAGCACTCCATGCGGCTGAATAAGCAATGGCGCCTGATCATCGAGCTTGAAGGGATCGCACCCAATAAACTCGTCGCAGTGATCAGCATTGAGGATTACCACTGATCTGCAGTGGGGAAGCGACCTTCGGGGAGGGGTAGCTGCCATGGAAATGATGGAAAGAACGCCGGCAGAGGTCTTTTCGCCGGGCGAACTGATTAAAGATGAGATTGAAGCGCGCGGCTGGAGCCAGATAGAGCTCGCTGAGGTGCTTGGTCGTCCTGGGCGTCTTGTGAGTGAGTTGATCGCGGGCAAGCGCGCCATAACGCCAGAGACAGCCAAGGGCCTTGGTCAGGCTTTTGGAACGGGCGCACAGTTTTGGCTCAACATGGAAAGCTCGTATCAGCTCTCCAAAGTGAAGGGCGACAGCAGTAATGCTGTCGCTCGTCGCGCCAAGCTGTATGAGATGGCCCCAGTGAAGGAGATGACGCGCCGTTCATGGATACAGCCAACAGACAATATCGATGTCTTAGAGAAGAGCGTATGCAGCTTTTACCGAAAGCCTTCGTTGGATGCTCCGATGCCGCAATTGGCTCATGCCGCTCGAAAGGGCTCTTCTTACGAGGAACTGACGGCTCCTGAAGCTGCGTGGCTTTGCCGTGTGCGGCAACTTGCGGAGGTGATGGAGGTCAAGCCATTCTCCGAGATAGCGTTCGCGGCTGTATTCGGCCAGCTAAAGACGATGCTCCGTGATACCGACGCCGTTCGGCAGGTTCCGGCCGTGCTGGCGACTGCTGGTGTGCGTTTCCTGATTGTTGAGACCTTGCCCTCTACGCGGATCGATGGGGTATGCCTCTGGTTAAATCCAGTCTCGCCGGTCATCGCGCTCTCATTGCGATATGACCGCATCGATGGCTTTTGGCATACACTGCTGCACGAATGCGCTCACGTGAAACATAAGGATGGGCTAACCGGCGATGTCTATTTGGATGTAGACCTTGTGGGGGATGAGGTCGACTCCTCTGCGGCAAAGCCAGAAGCTGAGTTGAAAGCAGATGAGTTTGCCTCCGGCTTCTCTATACCCAAATCGGAGTTGGATGGGTTCATCGCACGTGTAAGGCCCTTGTTCTCGAAGACTCGTATCCAAGCCTTTGCGGCTAAGCTCAATGTTCATCCGGGACTGGTCGTTGGGCAGCTTCAGTACCGCAAGATGATCCCGTATTCGCATAGCAGAGAGATGCTGGCGAAAATCCGGCCCGTTCTCACAGAAGTCGCTCTCACAGACGGTTTCGGCAGCATTCTTTCAAACGCTCATTAGGAGAAGCCATGTCTTACTACGAACAGCTTCAAAGCCTCTACCGCCGCTATGAGAAGGATGGGCATATGCAGCCCTTCACAATGCATGATCTTGCCTCCTGGGCCTACGACAACGGCTTATGTCAGCCTCAGCGGTCAACGATCGTGAACCGGCTGGCCGAGGAGTTCTCGCGAGCCATGCGAGCCGATTTCCACGTTGATCCCCAGGGCCGTCGCGTCCGCACGAAGCATGTGGCGATGTATGAAAGAGGAGGAAAACAGTTCGCCCTCTGGGCCGATCTCCGAGCGGCTACGCGAGAACACATGGAGCGATCGTTTCAGCAGAGGCGACAAGGAATCGTGGGGGATTGCCGTCAGCTCAAGACGGACGTAGACAGCTATAACGACAACCAGAACACGGGAGAAGCGATCCAGCTTGTGCTCGATTTCACCGACGACATGGCGGAATACGAGGCACTAAAGGCAGTGGCATGATTAAGGTCCTAAGAGTGGGTGCGCTACCGCGCCTCAAGTGCAGCCCATCCCGCCTGGCTCCGCGCGAAATCTACCTGATGGCCGGGTATCATCGTAAATTCTGGATTGTGGGCCTCAGCTTGATGGTCTTTGCCGGTGCGAGTGCATTTTGCTTGGGGAGTAAACACAGGGGGCGATCTCACAAGCCTAGCTCGCGCCTTATGGCTGCTTCTTCTTCCACGGTATCGGTAAACGGCAGATAACGTGCTAGTTGCAGCTTTTCCCGAATCTTAGGGTCGGCGCGGTAAAGCTGAAGGTTGTTGATCATCGCCGTTAGCGTCTTCTCGTAAACGTCGGTGGCCAACTGGCAAGCCTGAGAACACAGCCGGGGGAATGTCTCTTTGCTAAGCCCGTAGCTTCCTTGCAGGCCGGAATGTACTGTCCAACTCATTTGTTTGTAGCTGTACGCATACATTCCCTGCATTTCAACTGACAGGCGCTTTACCCTGGTCGGCAGATTCTCACCCGTCCAATGCGTGACATCGCTTAGCCGCTGGTTCGGCCAGAGCTGCGCGGCCAAGCTCTTTATGCGGGCTTCGTGGTTTTGGATATAGGTTTCCTGAATGGTGCTGGGGGCCGCGCCTTGCTGTTTGGAAAAAGCGACGGACGATCTGCAAGCCTTTAGCTTTTCGACATCGAGATAGCCACGCATCAGGATTGCCGCCCGTGGCTCGATGTCCAGTAACTGAATGTCCACCGTGAGTTCGTACAGCGAACGGGCAAGCATCCCCAAAGCCTGAAAGTGCGCTACATGCTTTAGCTCAAGCATTGATCCCACGTTATTGTTGAACCGGATGTACAGCAGGGACGGCATTCCTCTAAGAGGGCGGCCGACAATAAAGCGCCCACAATTGGCCGCACCTCCGCCATATCGAATTGGTAAGAGCTTCGCAGCACCTCAGAATAGAAACCCGCCTGTTCGATCTCGTTCAGTTCTTCGATCTTCTGCATAGTTGGGCCAAGTCTACCCCTGGTCCGTCACGCCAAAACGCATGCAACAATAAATCCTCTTCCAGAGAGGACCAGTTGAAATGTCGATCACGGTGGGATTTCCAGAATTTCACGGCCAAGTAGTGCAGCGGCACCCTATATTTTTCGAGACGATTCCCGCCATTCAAAACGCCCTGAATGACTTAACTGGGGAAGCTCACCAAGCGATCTCAGCGGAACATCATCTGATCCTGAACCTTGGAATTGTGGCCGGGGTGACGATGGCGGAACTCATCATGCTGGCCGTCAACGGTTTTGGCCCTGGCGCAATCAAGGCCGCTCGGTCTTTGCTTGAATTGTCTGTTACGACGGAATATCTTCGGCTGCATCCTGAGCATTACGAAGATTTTTGGGAATGGCATCACGTCGAGAAGTTCAAAGAAATCGCGTTTCTGAAAGAGTATTTTCCTGATGCATACGCAAGCCTCGAACCAGAGTTTGTTCAGTCGATAGAGAACGAAATGAACCGGGTGCGGGATCGCTTCGGAAACCGCCGGAGCTGGTGCAAACACACCCTTGCAGAGCAGGCTGATCGGCCCCGGCAATTTTGGACCAGTTGAAATGTTAGTCTTCGGCAAAATCTGAAGGGAGATTTTGTCTTGAAGAAGAAGCGTTTTCTGTGGAGCAGATTGTGGCCGTGCTGAAACAGGCGGAGTTGGGTGTCCCTGTGGCGGAGGTGATCCGGAAGGTTGGGATCAGTGAGCAGACCTTCTATCGATGGAAGAAACAGTATGTTGGCATGGAGACCGACCAGGCCCGTCAGATGAAACAGCTTCAGGAGGAGAACAGCCGGCTGAAGCTGTTGGTTGCCGACCTGAGCCTGGATAAAACGATGCTTCAGGATGTGCTCAGAAAAAAGTTCTGAGGCCTTCGGGGCGCCGTCCGATGGTCGATCATGTGCGCGATCAATATCGGGCGAGCGAGCGGCATGCCTGCCAGGTTCTTCTGATGGTACGAGGTACCTATCGCTACCAGAGCCATCAGGAACCATGGACGGAGCTACGGATGCGGATACGAGAGATCGCACAGAGCAGGGTGCGCTACGGGTATCGCAAGATCCGCGTGCTGCTCAACCGCGAGGGTTGGAATGTGGGCAAGTATCTGGTGTATCGGTTGTACAAGGAAGAAGGCCTGGCCTTGAAGAAACGGCCAAAACGCAAGAGGAAAGCGGTGCGGCACCGCGAAGAGCGCTTCACTGCCACAGCGCCGAACCAGGCCTGGAGCATCGACTTCGTTGCCGATCAACTCCAGGATGGAACGCGCTTCCGGGCGTTGACGATGCTCGACGTTTACACGCGAGAAGCGGTTGCGATCGAAGTTGGGCAGAGCTTGAAGGGAGACGATGTGGTGCGGACGCTGAACCGGATGAAACAGGAACGTGGAGTGCCGAAGGTGTTGTTCTGCGACAACGGCAGCGAGTTCACCAGTCAGGCGATGGATCTATGGGCCTACCAGAATGGAATGAAGATCGACTTCTCCCGTCCAGGCAAACCAACCGACAATGCCTTCGTGGAGAGCTTCAACGGGACTTTCCGAAGCGAATGCCTGAACGTTCACTGGTTCATGAACCTGAAGGAGGCAAAGCAGCTGATCGAAGCATGGCGGCTGGAATACAATGAGAGTCGTCCTCACCGATCTCTCAGTGACCGGACGCCGAACGAATTCGCCAGTGAGTACGCAGCTAGCCGCATACTCACTGCCACCTAAACCAACCGAAGACTAACGCTAGGCTTGGTACAAGAAAACTGGTCCGATCACAACCAGCAACACAACTGAGAACTCCAGTATGAATGGTTGAGAAAAAGGGGGCAGGTCAGGAGGTGCGGTATTCAGTTCTTCATGAAAATGAACAACTCTTCGCGAGTCGCTACAAACTGGTCCTTCCTTCAGAAGAAGAGTTGAGGGCCGAATTAAACCGTGAGCGAGGTGATTAGGTTGAGAACCAACTGCGGTGCGTTTTTATTATTCTTCGTAGCCACGACTTCATTGCCATCTCAGAGCATTGCGCACGGAACAACGTTCGCGGTTGAAAGAGCACCCGGTCTTGCTGCTGTAGCGATAGACAGGTCAAGTGCACTTCAATTGAGCTGAAGTCGCACTATAATCACTTGGATGCCACCACTCATATCACTGCTCTCAAATTCATGCAGTGCGTCATTATTAGCCATGCAGTCCGGTTTGTAAGGCCATGTTATGGAGAAGAGGATGTACTTCTTTTGAGAAAATATACTGGTTTGATATTGCCGTAATGCAGGAAAGATGTGAACATAATCTTCGATTGACGGCTTATCACCAGAAAGCAATGGCGATAAGCTTAATGGAATGCCATGCTCTAGCGTACGAATGAACACGGCATTCTTTTTAGCATCGTCTCCCCGATAGAGTGATTTTCCGGAGGGGGAAAAAAGCTCAAGATATGGTGTATTCAACATCAGTGTCGGTGCGGACGAGGTAGAGGAATCAAGCAGACTCTTGGCCTTAGGATTGTGATGTACCCAGGACAAATATCCATCCAACCATTGATGCGTAGCGGCATCGATAAAGATGGGAGCCGTTTGCGTAGGTTCTTTCATTTGAGGAAGGAGCAATGCGGAAAAGGCAACCGAAAAAAAATAGAGAAGAAAGCGGCTCAAGTACACCTCCTGGGCATGTCCGGTGGGTCTAACAGATATCTGTAAGACCCACAAAACCAATCCCGATTAGCAAGTCGGAGTGCAGACGCAAGCGCAATCCGTATCGCATGAGCAGGATGTACAGGGAGCTTGGTTACATTGGCGTTGAGCAAGTCCTGTGGGTACTGCCGCCAAAAAAGCGAAGACAGCGGAACTATAAATAACTGCACGTATATACAGTCGGACTCGAGACATAGTAACTCTCCTAGGGTTTAGCTGAATTTAGTACTTTGCCTAAGATGCTCGCTTTTGGCTAGGGGTTGTCAGAACGCTTAAACTTCACAACGAAATCCAAACCGCTCCCTGTAGTGGTTCTCAATTCAGTCTACGGAGCAAGCTATCCAGCTCTTGTCATCTCAGCAATCGTCCAGTATCGGGAATCGCCTCTGTCGGATTATAGAAGGCAAGCCAGTCGATCGAAACCGCTCATGATGCTAGTGTGCTGTCCCAGAGATTATTGAACAAAGTCGTGCAAGTTTCTGAAGGATGGAATCGGCTGTTGCGGTCCATGCGAATGGTCGGCAGTTGCGGTTGTAGTGCTGGACGAAGTGGTCTATTTTGGCGATGAGGTCTTTGACGCTTCGGAAGCTGCCTCGGCGGATTGCCTGCTGCGTGATGAGCCCGAACCAACGCTCGACCTGGTTGAGCCATGACGAATAGGTTGGCGTGTAGTGGATATGAAAGCGGGTCCGCTGTGCGAGCCAGAGTCTTACTTTGGCGTGCTTGTGGGTGGCGTAGTTGTCGACGATCAAGTGAACATCGAGATGGTCGGGCACGGCCTGATCGATGCGCTTGAGGAACTGAAGAAACTCCTGGTGGCGATGGCGTGCCTTGCACTCCGTGAAGACAGTGCCGGACGCGATATCCAGGGCTGCAAACAGAGTCGTGGTGCCGTGGCGAATGTAGTCATGGGTCACTCCTTCGACATAACCCAGGCCCATCGGCAACACCGGCTGGGTGCGATCCAGGGCTTGAATCTGCGACTTCTCATCGACCGAGAGCACCATCGCGTGATCGGGAGGATTCAGATAAAGCCCCACCACATCGCGCACCTTCTCAACAAAGAATGGATCGCTGGACAGCTTGAAGCTCTTGCTGCGGTGAGGCTGGAGGGCGAACGCTCGGAACACTCGATGCACCGTGGATTTTGAAAGTCCGTTGGTCTCGGCTGCCTGGCGGACACTCCAGTGGCTTCCCGCCGGCGGCTTGTTCTTCAACGTGCGCCGGAGCAGAAGGGCTACCTTCTCGTCGGAAACCGAACGGGGCCGGCCCGGCCGGAGTTCGTCATAAAGACCACTCAAACGCCGCTCAATAAAGCGCTGACGCCACTTGCCCACCGTCGCCTTGGTCCATTTCAACTGCGACGCGATTTGCGTGTTGCTCCTGCCCTCGGCTGACCACAAGACCAGCTTCGCGCGGGCTACAAGAGCATGAGGCAAACTGCGCGAAGAGGAGAAGCCGCGCAACTCAGCCTCTTCCTCCGCACTCAATTCCAACGATCTCTTCGGTCGGCCGGTCAGCATGACCGAGATTAACCCAACTCGATTGCTTTTACCAGTTATCTCTGGGACAGCACACTAGTAGTCGTCCTAAGTTATCGAATCTTATCCATCCGGTTACTTAATGTATGCTCCCCAACTAACGATTCGAGTCCAATTTAATTCTGCTTGATCATTGCGCCCGCACCTGTTACGGTATGCGGCAAGGAGGCAACATGAAAATTATCACAGCCATTCGTCGTACTGTAAATATTTTCCTGCTCACTGGAGCATTCCTCTCCTTGTCAGCACCACTTGCATCAGCTCAAAGAGTGTGTTCAGTTCAGGCAGGTTGCAGTTGTGATTGCGATCAATACTGTGCTTGCACCTGTTTTTGCCCGGGCTAGGGATTGGCATAAAACAAACTGATAGGGACTCTACGTGAGAGGCCCTTTCAGATTTCTACCAGATTCTCTGCAAAAACGAAGTGCGAGCACTAAAGTAACTCAAGATGGTGAGTATCTTAGGGGACGGTTTAGGTCTGAGACTGGGGTTAGTAATTTTGTTTATGCAACAAAAAACTCTACTGAGGGATATTGCTACCATCTTAACTGTCAGTCTTCTGCTCGTGCCCTTATACGCACAGAAAACGAAGACAAGCTCCTCAGCACTTCCTCTTACAACAATCACTGTCCCAGCCGCAGTAACACCAATGCTGAGGAATTATCATCAATGGGCCGCGCAACACCCCGAGCTATGGCGTGATGGCTCTCAGCTTACCATTCACTTTCCAGTTCTCTTCTTTTACTCCTCAAAGGGAGTACTAATTCATTACGGCGCAGACCCACAGCAAAACGTCACGTTTTTAAGCAAATTACCTGATGAAATCTCTCACCAAACAGCAGATGCGCCGCCATTAATTCAGCCTTCTCTAGCTGAATTAGTGAGTATGATTCCGGAGCTTAGGTCTCACAGCCAGACTGTTTTACGGTCAAATCGGTTTACTGCGTTTTCGATCACATATGCGGGACCACCTGGATCTACACTGCAACGTAACGCGATCCGCAATTTGAAGCATCGTACTTTAAACGGGAATTTAAGCATTGTAGAAGTGGAACTAAGGAATGAGTGACTTGTTCTTATGAACGCTAAATTGGCTTTCTGTCCGATGGTCATCCGTCAAAGAGATAGTTTGCCTCCGCGTGTATAAGCCACGGAAGTTGTAACAATATTCCATCTGCTAATTGTAGATAAATGTCGGCTGAATATCCCAGACTCACATCCTCATTCTCCTATGCTAAGCTGCTTCATCCAAGCCCTTTCAGGGTGGGTGCCCTGCGGCATGCCCTAAGATCCTGATCATTGCTGAAATAGTTTGGCATGCTGCTCGCTATTCAGGCTTTCGGGATGTGTTCGGTGGTTGGACATGCCTTCGGGCGTTCAAGACGAAGACATAGTTAACCTGTGTAGGCGATTTGGATCAGCCCGTCTCTGCCTGCCGAGAGGCCTTATGACTAGCTAGCGGCAACTAGGAGAGAACACGTGGTCGAAGCTTGAGGTAGACCTTTCGTCAAGGTTCAAGCGGCACCTATCGTCATTATTTCTACACATCCAAGGTGACTGTTATGGAATTATTAGGGTGATTACATACTTGACACACACGAGGTTTGGGCGCATGATGGTCCATCATGACCGAACATCAATACGGCGAAGTAACGAAAGCGCTAGGACCAAAGCTGAAGCTATGTCCAACTTGTTCTCAAGAGAATTCACTAATTCTCGTAGATGGATTTCATCTTGTGCCCATTCACTCAAGCCCGAGAACGACAATCGCAGCCGACTCTGTTATCCCCACTGTTGTGGTAACGTGCACCAATTGCGGACATTTGCAGTACCACAACGTCCATATTATTGGGGTTGCGGAAGTGCTGGGTATTCCTCCCGTTGGGAGATGAATCACTATAGAGAGGCTTTAAAGAAGATGGGGATGGATAGCCCTGCCGGTTCCCCCATAACTAAGATTGAGGTAGACAGTGGAAGCTAGTTATCGCGAAGGACCAGAAGCATTGAAAAAGTTTGAGGATGGCATGAAGAAGTTGTTTCAGGCACCCAAGCCTGAAAGCCCCTTTAAGCCATCCTTTGCCCAGTCGAAAGAAGAGCCCAGCAAGGACTAGCGTTTGCGCTTGCCCCGTCCTTGCCGTGGCTTAGTGTGAGGTCGCGGCTCCCGTTAGCGCGGAATAGGTGAGGCGATGACCGAACACGTTACTCGAGCTTGATCGTCCATGTTCTTGCGGTTGTTATACCGGAACGTTTGTTCGTCGAGGTAGCGGAAGAGGTGGAAGGGTTCTATGCTCACGTATGTGCCGTTGATGCCCCGCTTCAGCAGCGACCAGAAGTTCTCAAGACAGTTGGTGTGGACGCGACCGTTAACGTATTCGACGGCATGGTCCACAACCTGATGGGCGTACTGGCTTGCAAGTCCCTCGTAAGAGAGAAGGAAGTCGGTGTAGAGAGCGGAACCCGCTTCCACATGCTTTTTAACTTCAGCTTGAGGCGCAGTCTTCTTGCGATTCGGGACAACTGTAGTGCGAACCTTGCCGCCACGCTCCAAGATGCCCATGACGGCGGTCTTGTCTTTCGTGCCGGTTCCGGTGATGCGGCGCTGACGCTTGGCAATGTGCATGTTGCGAGCGTTGCTGCCGATGAACGTTTCGTCAGCTTCGACTTCGCCAGAGAGCTTAGCGGTGGAATCCTCATGGAGCGTCATGCGGATACGGTGGAGCATGAACCATGCGGACTTTTGAGTGATGCCGAGCGTGCGGGCGATCTCGCAAGACGAAACGCCGTTCTTGCTGTTGCAGAGTATCCAATAGGCGCACATCCATTTATCGAGTCCAAGGGGGGAGTCTTCGAAGATCGTCCCAACCTTGAGGCTAAATTGTTTCTTGCAGCCCGAACAAAACCACACCTTGCGGGTGCTGATAAAGGAATGCTTCTCAGATCCACAACGCGGGCAGCTAACTACACCGTTTGAGAAGCGCAAGTTGAGCGCGTACTGGAAAGCACGGTCAGTGTCTGAGAAGTAGATGATTGCGTCTTGTAGTGTGTGAGGGGCTTCCATTCCTCAAATATAGGCTTAGATTGATTGTGTGTCAAGTATGTAATTACCCTTATTAGTTATGGGTTTGGAAGGGAAGTCTCGACCCATAAACTTGGGAGCAATTATTCTAACGGTATATTAACCGCATAGTCAATTATCTTGTGCTTAATGAGGTTTGGCAACATGAACAATAAGTAAATTCATTCCCTCATCCCGTAATCTTGTTTGGGTGTTGTCGAGAGCCTCTTCTTGAACTGAGCATGCGTGACAATCTTCTAGAAAAACTGATACTACGGTTGAGCGGCCCGTTTGCAGAAGCTTGTCTTCCCTGGCAGTGTCGGAGGCCAACTCTTTAGTGACAGCCGACAAAAGGGCAGTATCCGGAATCAGTGGCAATGACGCTGCTCCTCCTGGAAGCCGACCCAATGTCGTAGCGTTGGCCGCAGCATCGTGGTTTGCATAGACGAGCTGCCCCTTCGAGTTGTAGACCTGCAAAACAGGAAAAAAGAATTTACTCTCTTTGCTTCCATTCTTTCCGATCGCAAGGTGTACGTAGGATTTTAGCGAAATGTCTTCTGAGATGACTAAGCCGCTCCCTCTGCCAGGTGGCCCGCTTGCATGGCATCCGGATAACACGATCACTCCTACGAGGAATAACACTATATTAAAAGCCTTGGAAACCAATGCTCGTAAATGCATCAGAATTCCCTTCTATTAGGTATTGCATATTGAGCATCTAGAAAAGCATGTAGTATTCCATACGTCTTGCGGCCACCAGTCGATAGTAGCCTACACAAACATTTTTATGTCAACACACCTGTCAATACAGAGCTAACGATGCCTCTTACACGAATATAAAGCTGTGTAACATGTTGCTAACTACATCTGCAATCGCTAGTATCAATTGCTAGAAGGGAGGGTAGCACGGTCAATAACTAATAGTTCAACTGGGCCCTTGGCTGATTGCAGTTTCAGGCCAAGTTGCTCTGTTAGCGCAGTGAAAAGGCCTGGTAGATTGCTAACTGTATTTGCTATATCATCACGGCTCCAACGTAATGTGAAAGAAAAAGCGCCCGGCAGCTTGGTGCCGTCTACAACAATTCGATCGGTCGCATCTGCTAAAAGTGCTGCCAAATTGTCCATCGACGAGTAGCTGCAAATTAACTGCCCAGGCGACGCTGAATATCCTGTGTTAGTTTTGGCCGCATGAAGCTTTGGCCCACCCTTTGCTATTACGAGGATATATATAGGTCGATCCGAAGTCGTTTTGTGTAAGCGCAAGCCAAAGCGGTCTGCTAATAAGGACTGCAGGCGTGTTTCTACAAGCTTTTGGTCATGGCGCCAGTCCTGCGAGTCTGTAACTGAAGCCGTTGCGTCGTTCGGAACCGGATCCATCTTCGCAAAGACGTCGAATCGGGTGGATGCCATCCACGAGGAAGCCTCTTCTACTTGAAAGTCATGAACACCATACGCATACTGAACTAGAAACTTAAGAGTTGCTCCGGTCATCATAAAATTGTCGGGATTGGGCCTAGTGGTGAACACACCACTGTTAGGGGCACTTGGTTTCACTGAAATGACGTCAAACGTTTCAGGGCGTGTTTTGGAAGAGGTGACGGAATCCTGTTTGGGATGTGTTGGTTGACTCGCGTGCCCAAGCATCGTCGCGCCTACCAAGCAGGCAGACAACAATAAAAAGCTGGGTACAAGATTATCTAAACGCTTTAGATGAGCAGCTGCACGTTGTGCGGGACGCTTCATAAATACGGTATATAGGCCGTCGTTCGGCGCGACAGCTAAGTCGGCGAGCGTCGGTAGACGAAGCTTGGCATCGATTGTAATTCTCATTGTTCCCCAGTTGGAGAGCAGCAACTTTTATCTCTTGGAGGCTGATCGCAAAATCTTCCGCTAAGCGTATCATCGTTTGCTCAGCATGTCATCTATGTGTAAATATCGTTCTTCGGTTCGGACTTTGGAAAGGCTAACCTGCGGATTTTGTTGGGAATGAAGTAGACGTTCAGCGAAAGAGAGAGGTGGCAATACGCGGATGCTCTTTCGGGTCAATGCTGACGCGCCGGCCACCGTCCATCTGCAGGCTCATGCGGCCATCGTCGGTGATGGTCTGGATGGCCCCCAGCTCCCGGTTCGCCACCTTCGAGTCATTCGCCGGCGCAGTGAACTGAATACGGTCGCCCACCGAGAACGCCTTTTCCTGCTCCTTGTAGCTTACCGGTTAGCTCCGGCGCGTTCACATTGCCGAGGTGGGCTTGCGTGTACCGCTCCAGCTCGCCCAAAGCGACTCGAACACAGTAATCTTCGGTAATGTGGTTCTAAGATCTTCATGGTGATTGTCCAGATAGGAAGTAACGGGCAATGTTTGGTATTGCAAGCAGGTTATACGAGAAGCGCACTCGTGTATCAACTCGAATCCATGATCTGAACGTTCTCTCGCACGCGAAAGCACACGGAGGAATGTCGTCTTGGTGGTCAAAGCTCTCGTTGAATGCTTTTGAGTCACTTCAAAGATGATGAAGCGATAATAGGGAGGACCGATAGCTATTCGCTTAGGACTGTGTGCAAATATGCAGAAGAATCTAGGATGTCTGAAGAGCAGCCTGCTACTCGTTGGCATCGCTGCGTGGCTCCTCAGTTCAACTGCGGCGCTCGCTTCGGCGTACCAGGGACAGGTCGTCTTCAACGGTCTGCCGCTACCCGGGGCGACGGTTACGGTTAGCCGGGAAGATCAACATCTCTCGGCGATCTCAGACTCGCAAGGGCTCTACTCATTTGCTGATCTGGCGGATGGTCCATGGACGATTGATATAGAAATGCTCTGCTTCACCGCAACGAAGCAGGATGTCGTCATCGCACCCGATACGCCGCTTACCAAATGGGAACTGAAGCTGCTTCCCGTCGCGGAGATCATAGCCAAAGCCAACGCTCCGCGCGAAGCTGACGAACCGAAGCTCATCGCGCGTGCTGCCACGCCGGAGAAACCTGAAGCTTCGAAAGCCGGCGAACCCGCTCCGGATATTCCGAAGCCGCCGGATGACTCCACACCGCGGCCTTCAGACGGCCTGCTGATCAACGGCAGCAGCAGTAACGCCGCAACCTCGCAGTACGCGCTCGATCGAGCATTTGGGAACAGGCGTGGCAGTAAGAGCCTCTACACCGGTAGCCTGGGACTGACGTTTGATAACTCAGCGACAGACGCCAAGCCATATGCACTTGCTGGCCTGGAAACGCCGAAGGCCTCGTACAACCGCATCACCGGTATCTTTACCTTTGGTGGCCCGATAAATATCCCGCATGTGATGCGGCATGGCCCGGACCTCTTTCTCGCGTATCAATGGACGCGCGACCGGAACGACTTTACCCAGACAGGCCTGGTGCCCGATCTTGCGGAACGAAGCGGCGACTTTTCGAACGAGCTCGACCCGTTCGGGCGGCCCGTGCAGATCTTCAATCCGATCACGGGACAGCCCTTCGCCGGGAGTATCCCCATCACGCCGCAGGCCCAGGCGCTGCTTGCGCTGTACCCGCTGCCGAATATTGCAAATAATACGACCTATAACTACCAGGTCCCCGTCATCAGCAACACGCACCAGGACGCGCTGCAGGTGCGGCTCGATAAGAGCATTGGACGGCGAAACCAGTTCTACGGCGGCTTCTCTTCGGAGAGCATTCGGCTGAGCGGCGCCGATCTCTTCGGCTTTGTCGACACAACGGATACGCTCGGCGGCACGGGCAACGTCAACTGGTCACATCGTTTTAACCAGCGCTTCTATCAGACAGTCGGCTACAAGATCAGCCGGCTGTGGACCGAGGTCACACCGAACTTTCAAGGTAAGCAGGACATCTCTGGCGCGGCCGGGATCACGGGAAACGATCAGAGCCCTTCGGAGTGGGGTCCGCCGATGCTGAGCTTTTCAAGCGGCATCGCCAGCCTCTCCGACGCGGTGAGCTCATTCAATCGGAATCGTAGCGACGCAGTCTCGTACACCGGCACATGGAATCATCGTAACCATAACGTTACGGCTGGAGGCGACTTTCGCAGGCACGAGTTCAACATCCTGGCGCAGCAGAATCCACGCGGCACCTTCACCTTTACGGGTGCAGCGACCGCGAGCATCGTCAACGGCTCGCAGGCTGGAGGCTCGGCGTTCGCAGACTTTCTGCTCGGCACGCCGGACACGAGCTCGATCGCCTTCGGTAACGCTGATAAGTATCTGCGGCAGTCCGTCTATGACCTCTACGTCACGGATGACTGGCGGCTTCGGCCCGGGCTCACTCTGAATATCGGCTTGCGTTGGGAGTACGGCGCACCCATCTCTGAGCTCAAGAACCGCCTCGTCAACCTGGATATCGCCAGTGGTTTTGCGGCAGTCACACCCGTGCTGGCGAGCGCTCCCAAGGGCGCACTTACAGGGGAGCGGTACCCTGCATCGTTGATCCGGCCCGATCACCTGGGCATCGAGCCACGTCTGGGACTCTCCTGGCGGCCAATCGCCGGTTCAACGCTTGTTGTTCGTGCAGGATATGGGATCTACGATGACACGTCTGTCTACGAAGCTACCGCGCTGCAGCTTGCCCAGCAATCGCCGCTTTCAAAGAGTCTGAGCGTTCAGAACAGCGCCGCCTGTCCGCTCAGTTTGGCGAATGGCTTCATCGCCTGCTCGAGCATCACGGCCAATACGTTCGCAGTCGATCCCAACTTCCGCGTCGGCTACGCCCAGGCCTGGCAGCTCTCGGCACAGCGCGATCTGCCTGCCGCGCTCGTCGGAACACTGACCTACGCTGGAATCAAAGGTACGCGTGGGGTGCAGGAGTACCTGCCCAATACCTATCCCATCGGCGCAGCAAACCCCTGCCCGGCGTGTCCTGCTGGCTTCGTCTATCGAACGTCCAATGGGAACTCCACGCGCGAGTCGATCCAGGGGCAGCTCCGCCGGCGACTCCGCAGCGGCTTTACAGCAACAGCGCAATACACCTATTCAAAGTCCATCGACGACGACTCAACCCTGGGCGGCCAGGGGCCAGTCGCTGCAGGCGCGGCTGTTCAGCCACAGCCCTCATCGATCATTGCGCAGAATTGGCTGGACCTGCGAGCCGAGCGGGCGCTCTCCTCCTTCGATCAACGCAATTTGCTCAACCTCACGCTCCAATACACCTCGGGCATGGGGCTGCACGGCGGATCGATGCTCAGCGGCCTGGCGGGAACGCTCCTCAAGGATTGGACGGCACTCGGCACCGTCGTCGCGGGCAGTGGTTTGCCGGAGACACCGATCTATCTCGCGGCCGTTCCCGGCACGGGATTCACAGGAAGTATCCGTCCCAACCTTACGGGCGCGCCGCTCTACGCGGCTCCGACTGGCTATCACGTCAATCCCGCGGCATATAGCGCGCCTGCGACGGGGGCATGGGGGAGCGCGGGGCGGAACTCGATCACGGGCCCCGGCCAACTCAGCTTCAATGCCTCGCTGGCACGTACCTTTCGGCTGAAGGATCGATACAGCCTTGACCTGCGTGTGGACTCGACGAACCTGCTCAACCATGTCGTCTTCACCTCGTGGAACACGATCGTCAACGGAACGACCTTCGGTCTGCCGGCTGCGGCGAACCCCATGCGCAGCCTGCAAACCACGATTCGGCTGAGGTACTGACGGATGCGATGGCTGCTGCCCTTCTTCTTAATTGCGAGCCTCTCGAGTGCTGCCGCTGCCCAGCAGATCGGCCAGAACAAGGGGCCGGCGGGGACCGAGACCTACACGCTCTCGGTCAAAGCGCAACTAGTGATCGAGACTGTCGTCGCGAAGGACAAGAAGGGCAATCCGATTGACGATCTCACGGCGAAAGACTTCACCCTGACTGAAGATGGAACACCGCAGACGATCCGCGTCTTTGAGCATGAGGTCTTGCCGACGTTAGCGACGCCGACGGCTCCCGCTCTTCCTGACTCCGAACGGATCAAGATCTACAAGCGACTCGCGCGGACCCAGCTCGCTCCTGAGACCCCGGGCAAAGCGCTCTACAGCAATCATCGCCTGCTTGCGCTCTACTTCGATATGAGTGCCATGCGGCCCGATGACCAGCTACGTGCGCTGTCTGCGGCCGAGAAGTTTATTCGCACGCAGATGACGCCGGCGGACTTGATCTCCATTCTTCGCTACAGCGGTGGTTCTGTGGATGTGCTGCAGGATTTTACCGCCGATCACGACAAGCTTCTCAGCATCCTGCAGACCCTCATCGTCGGCGAGGGACAGGGTTCGATCGAGTCGATCGACGATGCCAGCAGCGCGGACACTGGTGCGGCCTTCGGACAGGACGACAGTGAATTCAACATCTTCAATACCGACCGCCAGCTCTCCGCGCTCCAGACCGCTGCCCACATGCTCGGCCAGTTGAACGAGAAGAAGTCACTCATCTACTTCGCCAGCGGCTTACGCCTGAATGGCGTCAACAACCAGGCGCAGCTTCACGCCACGGTGGACGCCGCGATCCGCGCCGGCGTCTCCTTCTGGCCGATCGATGCGCGCGGGCTCGTCGCCAGTGCGCCCCTCGGCGATGCAACCCAGGGCTCCCCGGGGAACATCGGCATGTACTCCGGAACGGCTGCACAGGCGGTGACCAATAACTTCCAGCAGTCGCAGGACACGCTCTTCGCCCTGGCTGGCGATACAGGTGGGAAGGCGCTGCTCGATTATAACGACCTTGGCAAAGGGATCGTCCAGGCTCAACAGGCGATCACGAGCTACTACATCATAGGGTATTACACGACCAACACCGTCCGGAACGGCAGGTTCCGCCACGTCAAGATCGCCTTCACGCCGGAGCGTGATGCGAAGCTCGACTACCGCGAGGGCTACTATGCCGAGAAGGAGTTCGACAAGTTCAACGCGGTCGATAAGGAACGTCAGCTTGAAGATGCACTCATGCTTCCCGATCCCATCACCGAGCTCACCGTCGCCATGGAGATCGATTACTTCCAGCTGAATCGTGCTGAATATTTTGTGCCGATCGTCGTCAAGATCCCTGGCCGAGAGCTTGCCCTCGCCAAGAAGGGGGGCGCCGAGCATACCCAGATCGATTTCGTCGGTGAGATCAAAGATCTCATCGGCGGCACAACCGTCAGCAACGTTCGCGATACGGTGAACATCAAGCTCACGGACGCTACCGCCGCGGAGCTTGCAAAACGTCCCATCGAGTACGACTTCGGCTACACGCTGCTGCCTGGAAAATATCAGATCAAGTTCCTGGCGCGTGACGATGAGACGGGTCGCATCGGCACCTACCAGACGACCTTCGTCATTCCGAATTTGAATAAGGAAGAGAAGCGGGTGGCTATCAGCTCCGTCGTCCTGAGCAGCCAGCGAGTCGATCTCAAAGACGCACTTTTCAACACCATGAAGGCGAAGGATCAGGTCAAGGACGATGCTGCCAATCCGCTCGTACAGAATGGCAGCAAACTCATCCCAAGCGTGACCAGGGTCTTCAGCCGGGATCGTCAGTTTTACATCTACCTGCAGGTGTACCAGGGTGCCGCGCCGCCAGTGCGACCGCTCGTCGCGTTTGTCAGCTTCTATCGAGCGGGAGAAAAGGTGTACGAGACGCAGCCGCTTGCCGTCCTGCCGAGCGCGACGCCATCGCGCCTCGGAACCATCCCGCTCAACTTCAACCTTGGTTTGAAACAGCTATCGCCCGGCGAGTACGACTGCCAGATCACGGTTCTTGATCCGACCAGTCAAAAAGCATCGTTCTGGCAAGCACCCATCATCGTTGTTCCCTAATCCTCTGTGCGAGCCATTTTAGAGTCACTGTCATATGCTAAATATGTGTCTCCCGTACCTACAGCAATCGCCTTTACTGATGGTTTCACTACAACATCTAGTGGATAAGGACTGGCTTTAGTCAAGTCCTTGCGACTCATCCCAAACGAACGCAGGTGTCATCTTTGCCGAGATCGCGGGTGCGTGCGGAACGGCCTCGACAACAGCTGGTTCCTTTGCTGGCGGCGTGGAACCCGGAGGCCGGACCGCATCAGATTTCGGCGTAGTTTTTGGTTCGGAAAGAGCGACGGGGACAGCAAGAATCCTCTGCGGAGGCGGTGCCTGCAGCTCCAATTGCCGGGTCGAAATAGCGCTCAAAATCTCTGGAGCTTTGGGTCGCGGGAGCAATCTTTTCACCGTCCGGTCGGAGACTTCGACGCTCCAGGCCCAGAACGAAAGCCGCCGATACCGTCCCTGCGTGTCCCACATGCTGCGTGTCCATCGCTCCTGCCGCCATGCACGGAATAGCAGCCAGAGAGCTATCAGGGGTCCGGTCCGCCGAAGGTGACAGTTCCATTTGAGCTACCCGACATTACGCTCAATCCGCTCAGCATTAGAGTCGTCAATGCCGTCATTCAACGGATACAGGCGAGCGCGGCACCCCTCGGCCACTACGAGGCATTTTTCTACCCTCTCGACAAAATAGCGGAGTGGAACAGAGGCTACGGACGGCGTGGCTTTACGCAGTATCAGTTCGTCATTCCGTTCGATAATGGGCTAGTGGAGATGCGCAAGATTCTCATAGCAATTCTCTCCTCCGGAGAGCTGCCTTTCCTCAACGTCTTGAAGAGGCTCGGTAAGGAGAGCGGCGGAGTCCTTTCCTTCCCGCGCGAGGGCTATACGTTTGCGATTGACTTTCCAATTCGAGAGAACACCCCGGCACTGCTAAAGAGGCTGGACGCCATGGTGATAGACGCCGGAGGGCGCATTTACCTGGGGAAGGACTCGTATACGGATTCAGCAACCTTCCGCACAATGTACCCCGAGGTGAAGGACTGGCTTGACACAAAGGCTAAATACGATCCAAACCATGTTTTTACTTCAAACCTTGGCCGGAGAGTCGGGCTTTCTTAGCCCTCTGTATGCCTGGGATGTACCAGAAACCTGCAAGTGGGCTGCTGAGCGCTCCATTGACAATTGTCGTAACTGCCGCTCGGAGCACCTCGTGATCGACGTCACATTCCGCTGAAGAAATGCCGCCACTTAGCTCTGAAGATCACAAACGAAACCCTTGTGAGACACAGATCTGTCACACGAGTGGCGTCTCGCAGGGGTATACGCTAGTGATTCTTTGTGTGTTTTTTAGACGTAAACAGAGGTGGATCAAGGGCTATGCTCTCCAGCATCGAGAGACGCTAACCTATGCTGGATCGTGTCCTACGCCAAACCGTTTCCTGGGGTTCCCCGAAACCAGCTTTCAATAGACTCGTTCAGACATTTCTGGAGTCGGCACGGACACCGCCTTCACATCTTGTCTTAAATCACCTGAGTCAGGGCTTTTGCAATCCGCACCTTGATCCCCGAAGGGTCGGTGAGCGAATAAGCGTCCCCGTCGTCAGCGGCGGTCGGATTCTCCGCAAGCGCAGCCTTAAGATGTTCTTGCGACGCAAAGCGTATTTCGAAATGCCGCATGCGGGCCGAGCCTGCAGGCGAAGGAGGTGCGCCGATTCCCTGCCAGGTGTTGATGGCGATGCGATGCTTGAAGGGACCGCCTGCACCAAAATCTGCGACCTGCATCGGTGGCCACCACCGGGCCAGTTCCATGCCGAGGCCTGTGTAGAAATCACGAGCCTTTTCAAGGTGTGCAACATAGAGGTGCAGATGACCCACTTTTGTTCCCTTCGCAGCAGGCTCATTCTCGGAGCCGACCTCGTAGGCGCAGAAGACTTTTTCCAGGTCCAGCGCGTAAGCTCCAGGACGCTCCCCTCCGTCTGTGCCGATGAAAATGAGACGGTTGCCGAAACCGGGTTTGACACCGCTGAATCTTTCCGGGGTTTCCAGCGTGAATTCGATATTGATACCGTCCGGATCATCGAGATAGATCGACTTTGAGAAGGTATGGTCCGTTGGGGAGACTGGATACCGCATGTCCATCATGCGCTTGAGCAGCCGGGCAAAGTCTCTCTCGTCTGGAGAGTGAATGGCGACATGATAGATGCCGCTGTGTCCTCGCTGAAAGGGGACTCGTGCACCGCCATGAAGAACGAGAAGAGTATCTTCTGAGGTTCCTACTTCGATAGAACTGCCCTGACTCGCTCGCCGCTTGAAACCGGCAAGCTCCTGCCAGAAGTTCGCCGTCCGTTCCGGGTTCCTGACCTCAAGATGCACTGGACCAAAGGTGATGTAATCCTGATCGACCACTTCGTTTCCTCATTTCTACGGCTTACATCGGGGATGAATCTTCAGCTCACGGTATGCAATTAAATCCCGGACGGAGACCCGATCCGCCCGGATTTGTGGCTCTTACTGCACTTGGCTAGCGTGTGTCTGCACAGCCTGAATGTGAGGCGCGAGGAATTCATTGCGGTCTTTTCCCTGCCGAAGCGCCATCGTGCCACCGGCTGTCAAAAACTTGGCGTCATTCACTCCGATAAAGCCGAACACCGACTTTAAATATGGCTCGACAAAGTTGAACGAAGCCATCTGTGTGCCAGCGTCATAGATACCGCCGGTTGCGACAACGAAGGTTACCTTCTTGCCAGTGAGCAAACCCTGCGGCTTGCCATCTACATAAGCGAATGCCTTATCCGCTCGCACCACCTGATCGATCCAGAGCTTCAAGGCAGAAGAGATGCCAAAGTTGTGCATCGGGACGCCGATTACCCACTCATCAGCTTCCTGAAGTTCACTCAGGAAGGTGTCGGAGAGGGCAAGCTGGGCTTTTTGCTGTTCGGTGCGTGAAGGTTCGGGTGTGAATGCGGCACCTATCCACGCTGCCGAAAGTGGCGGAATGGCGCTCGCATTCAAGTCACGATCAACGACCGTTCCGTCCGGGTGGGCGGTCTTCCACTGTGCGACAAAGGCGGCGGTCAACTCCCGGGAGACCGACATCCCGTAAAGAGGACTTGAATCAACGTGCAATAGTTTGTGCATCGACATCTCCTTGACTTACATACGTCCATTACAATACAAGTGTCTTGCTTTCATAATATACAGATGTCTACTCCTGTTCGAAGGTTCAGAAAGACTATGCTGGAGGTGTGCCTGCCTCAGTTGCCGAGTTCAAAGTTGCCGATCCGACCGACCGACGCTCGCTCAGGAGCCGTCAAGGGCTGATGGACGCGCTTGGCAGGCTGCTGAAAACAATCGACTTCAATGCGATTTCGATTCAAGAGATTGCTGACGAAGCGGACCTGACTAGGGCGACGTTTTACCTTCACTACCCGGATAAAGCCGCACTGCTCCAAGCGATGACGGCTGCACGCTTTGGAGAGATGCTCAGAAAGCGCGGGGTGAAATCTCCGTTCTGCGCCGGTGGCCTGAAGCTCCTTGGGCTCGGTGTTTGCGAGTATCTTGCGAAAGCTCTCGGCTGCCCTAGCAGTTTGAGCAAGACGCCACTCGAACGCTCCATGATTCCAGTAATCGAAGGGATTTTGCGAGATAGCGCGAAAGACTTGGAGTTTGCACCAGGTGTCGATGCCGATCTGTTTGCTTCAACCGTAGCCTGGGCAATATTTGGGGCCGCGAGCCGTTGGGCTCAAACTCCAAACCGCAGACCAGCGGAGCAGATGGCAGACACAATTGAGGCTCTCGTCAAACCGACGATGCAAAGCGTCCTCTTAGTCCGAGGACATAACGACTAACCGACGTAACCGCACGCGAATAATCCGTGGACGCTCCTCTCATGATCAAACGAACCACAGGTAACCCCGAGCAGATGCGCTAAGAATGGGTGGACGCAGGAATCCATCGATAGAGAGTCGGCACGGAAACCCCGAGATTGTTGGCAACGTCCTTTGGCGGAACGCCACTGGCGAGCAGCTTCTTTGCAGATTTGATCTTGCTTTCCGTCATCTGCCTCTTTCTACCGCCCAATCGTCCGAGCTGGCGGGCGACTTCCAGTCCAGCGCGAGTTCGTTCAACGGTGAGTTCCCTCTCCATCTCAGCCAGACTCGCCATGACGTGAAAGAAGAAGCGACCGGAGGCTGTGCCGGTATCGATGGAGTCAGTCAGACTCCTGAACTGCACGCCCTGATTCTGCAGCTCGCCCACGAGATCCACCAGGTTCTTGACGCTTCGCCCAAGCCTGTCCAACTTCCAGATCACGAGAGTATCGCCCTGACGCAACGCTTCTTGAGCTTTGGTCAGCCCAGGCCGTTCCGCTCTGCTGCCGCTCACCTTGTCTTCGAAGATCTTCTTGCAGCCGGCCTTTTGAAGAGCTCCTATCTGCAACTCGAGATTCTGGTCCTGCGTTGAAACACGAGCGTAGCCGATCAGCATGCCTTGATGTTTAGCCAAGCTGCCCACTGAGGCTTTCTTGACAGTTGATTTCTTCTTGGAAGTCGTTGCAGGCATGATCAATTGAGAATAGCATTTGAGAACAAGTTTCGAGAATGGCGAATGCCAGCAAAAGCCTACTTTTCGATTTGGACACCGAAGGCTCTCGTAATCCTCCGTTTGTGAGAAATGTAAGGACCATCACTTTGCGGTACCGACCATCTTCGCCATCTGGCCGAAAGGCAAAGATGGAGCGAAGCGGCTGAGGAGATAAAGAACGTTGCTCAGGCCAGGTCGAATCTCCAGTTTGCCTGCCTCAACCCCGGCAATTGCCTTCGCGACAAGAACATCGACCGGCAATCCTTTCTGCCTCTTCATCTCCCGTTCGAACTCACCTCTAAAGAGCTTGGTTTCGACTCCTGGAGGAGCCAGCTCCACAACGGTCACGCTTGAACCCTTGAGCTGAACGCGCAAACAACGCGTGAAGGCATGCAGCCCAGCCTTGGCTGCGCTATACACCGGCGAGAGCGGAAATGGCACAAAAGCCAGCCCCGACGACACATTAACTATCAGCGCGTTCGGTCTGCTCTTCAGGTGTGGGATGAACGCTTGTGCCATCTGCACCGGACCACTCAGGCTAAGATCCAGTTCTCGGGTCACATCCGTTAGCGACCGAGCCTCATTAAGGTTCAGGTTCCGCATGATGCCTGCATTGTTCACTATGGTGTCGCACAGCGGAAATTCTGCGGCGATCCGCCGCCGTAACAGCTCGATATCCTCCGGCTTACTTGCATCGCTCTGTAGCGCATGAACGCCGGGCAGGGCCGCTCTGGCCTGCTCCAGCTTCTGCGGGTTGCGGCCTGTGATGATGACCGTGTTGCGGCGGGCAATCAGCTGCTTAGCCATCTCCAGGCCGATACCACTTGTGCCGCCTGTAATCAGAACCGTTCTTCCTTCGAGTTTCATAACTATTCTCCTGATTGAGGAAGTTCAGCGGCTCAGAACTGCCTCTGTATGGCACTATAGGCAAGCCACTCTCTTTCGGGAAGTAGGCACTTCACCGTGCAATAGGCACTAAAAGGAGAGTGTCAGAGCATGACTGCCACGAAGCTATCCAAAGAACAGGTCCTTTCACTTCAGCAATACGAGACCTGCGGCACACAAAACCTGGTGGACCCTCGTGTAGAGACGCTGGTTACGGAACTGATTGGCCGCGTCGCTGACAAGTGGACCATGCTGATTCTTGAGGTACTCACCGAGCGCGGCGAAGTTCGATTTACGCGGCTGAGTGAAATGGTGCCTGGGATCAGCTACAAGATGCTCACACAGACCCTTCGCCTGATGGAGCGCGAAGGGTTGGTTGAACGCACCGTTTATCCCGTCGTGCCACCCAAGGTTGAGTACAAACTAACCGGCCTCGGCCTAAGCCTGAGTGCTGCTTTTTGCGGCGTCTGGATGTGGGCAGAACAGCACATAGAAGAAATCGAGCGGGCACGTGCCGCTTTCGACCAACGCACCAGACCCTAGCAGGTCGCCTGCTTAGCAAACATAAACCCGCTTGCTCCACCGACACGCCGCTGGCCTCGCGTTTGCTCCTCATAAACGAGCGTTTTTGAGAGGCTCTTAGCCGTTCACGCTGATTGGCGTACTGATGCAGCACAAGACAATAAACGCACCGTGAAAGGTTCCGCTCTCATCGAATTGTATAAAGGACGCCGGGAGCCCCGCTCAGCTGCGCCCTCTGGCCCAGAGTGAACGACGATGACTACAAATGATTCCATACTCGTTTTAGGGGCCGGTGAACTCGG
>JAABUO010001885.1_pt1 | contig 26338 bp, 23 predicted proteins | sample 5559291 | NCBI WGS metagenome assembly JAABUO01 (sample SAMN10711878, study PRJNA513372) | rock metagenome | isolation source: Antarctica rocks | place: Antarctica: Victoria Land, Finger Mt sud
ATTGTGAATTACATCGGTGGGCGACTTGGGGGTTGTCGCATCATGTAAAATACCAGCAACGACATTAAGGGGAACCATTCCTAATTTGGATTGAGATGTAGTAAATAGGTAGTCATTCGTGGTAGCAAAGGATATTATCGATGTGGCAATCGGTACATTATTCGCAAACAATTTTCCAGAACGAGCCAGGCTAAATGCAATTGTTGTGGATTCTCTTTCTTGTGCCTCAACCTCAGAACACGATGGTTTTGCGTCAGTTAATTGACAGGTTGTTGACGCATCAATGTGAACACCATCATTTGTATCAGTATCATAAGATATAATCCGTCCATCCCAATATTCAATCCATATTTTATCAGAATGAGGCAAAGAACCTATTAGACGTATCGGTTGAGATAATTTGTGCCTGTTTCCAATGATACACTTGCCAGTGTCCCGGAAGCTAATTGAACGTATGAACACCGCATCAGCTTCTAGCTCTATACATGCAACTAGGCCTTTAGCGGCAAATGCTACTTGAGTCCAACGCGCATCTTTATGAGGAATTAGAGCCCTTGCAATTTCTTTCAGTTGAGTAGTATTGCTGTCCACATCCCAAAAACGAATGGAAAGACTTTGTTCAGTTATTATTGCGACATGATTCGATTTTGGATCGAAGGCGGAATGACTAAGGTTTTCGACGGAGTCCAATACCAGCAAGGACATTGGAGGCGGTATATTGCAAAGACTAAGCGGGGTTAAGCGAGCCTTCTGACCATCAATTACACACATGGCACCGATGTCGTGGGGCTCTTTTGTAGTCCCGCGAATGAGTATGGAACCCAGTGAAAGGTTGCTAGCACCTAATTGTGAATGTATTACAAGTTTCATCGGATCTTCTGGATGCCATTCCATTTTCTCGGGCGCAGAGGACGATGTTATGTGTTGTTTCAGGCTCCAGTGGTAATTGCTTGACGTCCATAGGCGTGTTCCATTTTCACCTACAATCGACAGTATTGTAGAGTCAGAATTCCACTTTAGTTGGGTTATGCGTTCGGTACAGGGTATCCGGGCGTCAAATTCACCGTGACGAAGGCCGTTCAACTCGAAGAAAATTACATTCCATCCTACACTCGTCTGTTGTAAGGCAGCTATCAAGTTTCTTGACGAGGATGACCAAGCTACTTGTGAATGCAATCCATTACAAGGTTCTGAAACGCTGTGAAGAACTCCATGTCGGTCGTATACTCGGATACTTCTTCTACCAACATCCTTTGAGGAAACACAAAACCACTCACTATCATCACGCCATGTGATGACAGTCTCATCTTGGTCAAAAGATGACGAAGTGCCTTCGTCAATCTTTTCAGGTACTGTCGGGTCTCTTAGTCCGGCCTTGGCGCTCTTGCCTTTGAATTGTGTTTCAGCTTTTCCCCAACCTACCGATACTTGCTTACTTGCTTGTAGATCTTCGACATCCATACGAACATCAGAGAGTGTTTCAAAGTCTTGTGTCATGAGGATCACTTGCTTCGTCTTCGAAATGATGGCCAAAATACTGCAATCTGGAGACATCTCGGCGCTCGAAATCCCGCCCTCGATGCTGCCTATGACCACCATCTTCTGGTCATTTACCAGCACTATGTTTCCCGAATCGAATAAAGCATAACAAGCTTCAGGTTCGTTTGAGAAGCAAATACGTATGACTTGTGACCCATCAACATCTTCCATCTTTCTCACAGTAGAGAACGATAAATCATCGTGCCATTTTTTCAAGACCGTATCAAAGCCACTTTCGGCTTCACTAGATTGATGAAATAGGCAGTAGACGGATTTGGAAGAAAGATCCCATGTCATAGCTTGTAATTTTTCATTCGCATTAAAATTGCGCTCATCTTGTCGAAGACGGACAAGATTCCGCATTGTAACGATTCTAGAGGATTACTGCGGATACAGGTGTACAGCGTCTTTTGTAGGCATGTAGCGCCCGTAATGAGGTTGTAAACGTCTCATCATGGAGTTTGCTCAATTGACAAACGGAACACTCTACAAAATAAATTAGGTCGTTAAAGGTAAAGGCGTAAGCAATAATGGAGCTACATGAAACCGTTAGGTGTATGCCGAGACCTTCCATCTCTCATGCTGTTTTGTGCCTGCACAGTCAGTCTTGAACATCATCACAGTACTTACAGCTGGTAGTAGCAAGCCGCAATTGGTATTCCATATCCAGTAACTGCAAAAAGAGTAATCTTGATGGCGAACGTGAATTTATTGCCAACTTTGAAAGGCAGATTGTTGTATGGCCCTTCCTCGACGTGCCCGCTCAGTCTCGCGGCCGTGCTTTGAAACGACCTCCGGCTATTGAATTGCACTGCCTGTCTCATCTGCGCGATAGCCCTGCTAGTGTACATGATCGTAACTGTCGTAATAGTCGTACAAACTCGTCAAGGAGTGTCAGTGGTGTGTGATCGAGTGGTTGGGCTTCGAATCCAAATTTTCCTTCGCCAGGAGGGTTCACGTCAGAAGAGATGGACAACGATTTGTTTGACGTCTTTGACAGATCAAATGGAAATGGAAATGGGAATGGTATACGTAATGAAGGATTGGTGAACCGTGGCGATCGGCAAGTCGAAGAATCACCCGACGTACCGGAGAATGGGAGCAACTCAAAGCGGCATCCGACCCATAACGGTAGTGAGCCATTTCAAAAGAGGAAAAAGATTGCCTCTGGCGTAAGGCTGGACAAACCAGACCCTGTTGTAACGGACACTTTTGAGACCGAGGCTTCAAGGGAAGTCGTCGCTTCTGCCGGCCTTCAAGCCGCCACACCTACCGATGGCGCATCCATGGTTCTCAGCCATCAAGTCCGCCATCAGGTAGCTCTCCCTCCAGACTACAAATATGTCCCCATTTCAGAGCACAGACGCCCCGAAACTCCTGCTCGCACTTATCCTTTTAAACTTGACCCATTTCAAGAGGTGTCGATAGCATCAATCGAAAGGCAAGAGAGCGTTCTCGTGTCTGCACACACATCGGCCGGAAAGACTGTAGTGGCGGAATACGCAATTGCGCAGAGCCTCAAAGATAAACAACGAGTAATATATACCAGCCCAATAAAAGCGCTGAGCAATCAAAAATACCGAGAACTAGCCGCAGATTTTGGGGACGTTGGCCTAATGACCGGTGACGTAACCATAAATCCTTCTGCAAGCTGTTTGGTCATGACTACTGAGATTTTACGCTCTATGCTCTACCGTGGTTCTGAGATTATGCGTGAGGTTGCCTGGGTTATCTTTGACGAGATTCATTACATGCGTGACAAAGAAAGAGGGGTGGTCTGGGAAGAGACAATCATACTCTTACCCGATAAGGTCCGTTACGTTTTTCTATCGGCAACCATTCCCAATGCTATGCAATTTGCTGAATGGATTTGCAAAATCCATGTTCAACCCTGCCACGTTGTGTATACCGATCTCCGTCCTACACCGTTGCAACACTACTTGTTCCCTGCCGGTGGGGAAGGAATACACTTAGTGGTGGATGAGAAAGGAGTCTTTCGAGAAGAGAATTTCCAACGAAGTATGGGTACAATATTAGACAAGATGGGAGATGATCCGTATTCTATTGGAGACAAAAAAGATATGAAGAAAGGTAAATCCTACAAAGGAGGCGCACCAAAAAACGAAAAGTCCGACATTGTTAAGATTGTCAAAATGATAATGGTAAAGAATTACTATCCTGTCATTGTCTTCTCCTTTGCCAAAAGGGAATGTGAAAATCTCGCTTTGCAGATGAGCAAGCTGGATATGAATGATGAGTCTGAGCATGAATTGGTGTCAAAGATCTTTGAGAATGCAATCAGTTCACTATCCGAAGAAGATAGGCACCTTCCCCAAATTGACCATATTCTTCCACTACTGCGAAATGGAATTGGTATACATCATTCGGGTTTGCTTCCTATATTGAAAGAAGTGATCGAGATTATGTTTCAAGAAGGCTTAATAAAAGTTTTGTTCGCAACTGAAACTTTTGCTATTGGTCTCAATATGCCAGCCAAAACTGTTGTATTTACTGGTTGCCGCAAATGGGATGGGCGAGAGACGCGATGGCTGTCATCCGGTGAGTATGTGCAAGCATCTGGGCGAGCTGGCCGAAGAGGAATTGACGATAGAGGTATAGTCATCTTGATGATTGACGAGCAAATGGAACCACCGATTGCAAAGGGAATGTTGTTGGGTCAAGCTGATCGATTAGACTCTGCCTTTCAGCTCGGGTACAACATGCTTCTGAATCTGATGCGTGTGGAGGAGATATCCCCTGAATTTATGCTTGAGAGATGTTTTTATCGGTTTCAGAATACGGCGGAAGTTCCAACACTGGACGCTGAATTGCGTTCTCTTGAACAGGAGTATGAATCTACTGTTGTAGATGACGAATCTACTACAACTTCCTACTGCGAATTACGGGAACAAATAGACACATACAGAGTCCAAATGAGAGATATTACCAACCATCCTCGCCATTGCCTTATGTTTATACAGCCAGGGAGACTGGTTCGAGTCAAATATCGAGACATTGACTTTGGCTGGGGTGTTGTTGTCAGCTACTCGAAACGGGCGGCTCCAAAAGATCCAAAAGTCAACGTCAAAGCACAAGACAACTATATTCTTGATGTTTGCCTCAGGCTTGATGCTGGTGCAGTGTTAAATCCCATTCGGACGAAATCAGAATTACCACCTGGTGTCCGACCTCCTCCACCAGGTGAGAGTGGAAAGATGGAGGTTGTTCCAGTGTTGCTCTCCTGCCTTGATGGGATTGGTCACGTCCGAATTTTTCTACCAAAGGACATCAGAAGTCCAGATGAACGAAAAGTTGTGGGCAAGCAAATTGACGAAGTCAAACGGCGCTTTCCGGATGGCATTCCTCTCTTGGATCCTATCGAAAATTTGAAGATTACCGACGAATCGTTTCTAAATTTACTCCGCAAAATCGAAGTTGTTGAGTCTAGATTATTTGCTAATCCTCTTACGGATTCAGATCGACTACCAGAGTTGTATGAGCAATGCAAAAATAAGCTTTCAATTAAGTCTAAAATGAACGACGCTCGGATAAAATTGAATGCAGCTCAGTCAATTATACAATTAGATGAATTGAAGTGTCGTAAGCGTGTTCTTCGGAGGCTTGGTTTCACAACACAAGAGAATGTTATCGAAACCAAAGGTAGAGTGGCTTGCGAGATCAGCACTGGCGACGAGCTCTTAATAACAGAGCTTATATTCAATGGTGTTTTTGCAACTCTTTCATCTGAACAATGTGCTGCCTTATTGAGCTGCATTATCTTTGAGGAGAGGAGCAGTGATGATGCTAAGCTGAGACCAGAATTGACTGAGCCGTTACAAGTATTGCAAGAGACAGCTCGGCGCATAGCGAAAGTCTCCAATGAATGCAAACTTGAAGTTATCGAAAATGATTATGTCGATAGTTTTAGGCCCCAGTTGATGGAAGTCGTATATATGTGGGCAACTGGTGCAACATTTGCACAGATATGGTATATTATACAGTTTCGAACAAAGCTGACTTTAGTAAAATGACCGACACGTACGAAGGTAGTCTTATTCGCATGTTTAAACGTCTTGAGGAGTTGCTCCGGCAAATGGTGATGGCTGCTAAAGCCATTGGCAATGACGAACTGGAGGTCAAAATGACGGATGCATTATCTAAGATCAAGAGAGACATAGTAGCCGCAGGGAGTTTGTATCTATAGCGCTATAATTGTTCCCCCTTATAAACTCAACGATGCGAATCATCACGTGATGCTTTAAACTGCATATGAATATAAACGACATAAGCACCTTTGGTGTAAGAGTGCTGTTCCTTGAATGAGTCGTAAGAGAGTCCCCTCTGGATTTGATTCGCCGGCATTGCTTTCAAATTCCAACTCGTTCAGACTATCTTCTCCGGGGTTTTTCGCAAATGGCAATAACTCAACAATTGCAATCAGTCCAATCATAAACCCTTCCAAGCAATTTTTATATGGTTTAGAAAAGGGCTTGGACCAGTCTTCACCACATGGTTCATCAACCGTTTCTTCATCTAGGAAACCCGGTGAGCGAGACGTTGATAGTCAATTGGACCGGCTGAGAGTCTGGAGACACGATGCTATGTTTCAGCATCAATATGGGACAGCTGCTTTCATCGGGGACAAGATATTATCTCTTTCTGGTATATTTAAAATATTCGTTATTGATTGTAGGTGATGCAAATGACGCGTTTTGGTTAGCACAGGTGTTCTACGGTCTTGGCCAATTCACTCGAGCACAAGGAGTTCTCATGCAACAAAACTTACTAAACTCGAGTACAGCGTGCCGTTATCTGGCAGCTTTGTGTTTGGTATGCTAATCCTGAATCATCTGACATTTTCAGATTAAGTTATCAAAATGGGACGAAGCTTTAGCTTTGGTGGGAGAACAGAATCCTTTTCGATTAAATGGTAAAACCACTGAAATACGATTTTAAACGATAGGAAAGCATACGCCAAAAAATGTGGACGGCGGAGTTAGATTTGAAGCCTCTTTATGCTATGTTCGAGGGTTGCTTTATGCAAATCGCAACAACTTTGATAAGGCGAAAGAAAGCTATAAGGAGGCTCTTCGGTTAGACATAAAGTGTTTCGAAGCTTTAGACCAACTGACGAAGAACACTTTGTTGAAGCCACGTGAAGGTGGGCCTGGTTGGTGTATGATTAACAAGCAGAGTGGGAGTTCATCGAGTCTCTTGATTTTGATGGAGTAGACCCGGAAGATGTTGATTTGGTTCGGTCTCTCTACATGACAAAACTTAGCAAATACGAAAGGATTCCCGAAGAGTTACTTGCAGAAGAAAGACTTTCCGAAGTTTATGGCTTATCGGGCAGTACAGATTTATTGTCGAGTCAGGCTGAGCGTCTTTTTCTCCAATGTCGATTTCAAGAGTGTTTGGACGTCTGTCAAAGGTCCTTATCATTTTTGAGGTCTCCTAATCTATAGTGTATTGGATATTGACCAACATAAGTTTTCAATTCTTCCGACCTATCTAGCATGTTTACACGAACTTGACTCCAAGAATATTTTATTCTCTGTATCCCACAATCTTGTCGACAACTATCCTGATGAACCTATAGCATGGCTGGCAATTGGTGTCTATTACCTTACAATTGGTCGGATTCCGGATGCGCGGCGACATTTCAGTAAAGCGTCCATGATGGATCCCCATTTTGGAGTAGCGTGGATTGGATTTGCTCACACATTTGCTCTTGAAGGAGAGCATGATCAAGCCATCACAGCGTACGCTACCGCTGCACGTTTATTTCAAGGGTAAATATGAATGATCATAACGTACTGACCGCCTAGAACACACCTTCCACAGTTATTTCTAGGAATGCAAAATCTGCAGTTGCACAATATCACCCTCGCCGACGAGTACCTACGAACCGCTTTCCAAACTTGTCCTTCTGATCCTTTGCTGCTCAATGAAATGGGTGCTGTACACTATTACAAGAACCAACATGAAGGCGCTTGCCTTTTCTTTGAAAACAGTCTTGCAAAAGCTACTGAGAACCAAATTAATCCTTTAGCTCTCATCAGCATCCGTTCGAATTTGGGGCATGCATATCGCAAACTTCGTCGCTTTGATGATGCGCTTGCATGTTTTCAAGAAGTCATCCAGTCCGATCCACGAAGTCATTCAACCTACACAAGCATGGGGCTCGTCGAAATGCAAAAGGGTCACAACATGGATGCAATCGTTCATTTTCACAACGCTCTAGGCCTAGCCCGAAGTGATCCCATTGCAACCGAATTATTATCCAAAGCATTACAGGAAAGCGGTAATGAGACTATCTTGGAGTCCACGATTGATGAAATTGATTTTGATGACATTGGCCCTCCACCGCACAGAAGGAGACAATCAATAAGTTACGACGAATCCGAAGAATCCTACATGGATATTGCACACCCATTGTGAATACCATTAGCATGACCACTGTACACTATATACATATAAATAGAGCATGGACGCGGAATTCATAACCATCCCTTAGACCATTTTGTCTTCAGAACTTCCAAGCTACGACTGCCATGTTGCGCGGAGAGATAGTCTGATCAAATACGTTTATGATTTGTGCACCCGCCACTTGTGGTTGCTCCATCATGAAGTAGTATCTGTCAAGAAGTATGCAACTTTCCAATAAAGCTGAGCATGCACAGATCAAAGTCCACAAGATTTTCACATGCATGAACCGTGACGCGTAACTTTCTTCATATCTTGGCGCAAGTCGCACGGCCTCCTCAGTAACATTACTTTCCATATCTAATTTGCCCATGCCCGCTCTCGTATATTTTGCAAAACTCTCAAAACATGGACTTCTCAGAGAACCTACCAGCAGGCGTTTCTCCTCTCGTAACAGACCCATATCAGCCATGAGTCGCTGCAACAAAGCACGGTAGAAATGCCTTTTAAAGAAATTTTCGGATGTCTCTTTTGTCCAGTTCTGAGGCGCTTGACAGGCAATCATTTTTGCAGTTGTGCTCATGGTGCAAGGTGATAGCTTCTTTGAGTAAGGGAATATTTTCATACTATTGTAACAACATCCTACTATTGCGACAGCCTTGAATGAGGGTTGAGACAGGGCTGAAAGAGCATGCCATGTCAAGTCTCCACAAGAGTGAATAGAGACCGCCAAACAGTTTTTGTAATCCTTGAGAACATCAGAAAGATCTGTTCCATCAATTTCTTGCTGAATGTGACGAATGTCCACTTTACGCGTATTGTGAATCTGGCGGCTATGAATCTTATCTAGTTTCTCTGAATGTCGAATAAGAGTTTGGCGACGTTCAAGGCCGACTGCGCTGAGGCCGTAACCAAAGGCAAGCCCGCGAACGAGAAACCCAGCTCCGCTCCCAAAATCCACCACATTTTTTATTTCAAGCTGCTTAGCAAGCTTTGAGATGTAGAAGGAGAAATTATCTGTTTCGTGAAGCTTTTTAGGGGACTCACCAATCTTTTGAAGCGACTTTGTAGGAAGCATTTCAGTGCACTCGCGATTGAAGGAGAGCCGTTTTATCCTCAGCAACGTCTCATTCAAACTGAAGGGCATAGCTTCATCACAATCGCCATTGTGCACCACAAATGCGAGAAATGTTTCAAAGCTAAACAGATCCGAGCCAAAGTATTCCCTCCATTCGTTTGGCACGGTTTGCTCGTATGAGTTTGTCGTGAATAGGTCCAAGATATGGATCTCTCCTACTCCAAATGTTTTATAAAACTGTGCGGTCTTTACGTATTCCAAAAAGTCGTCCGTGTAGGTTGTGATGCTGTCGTAGCTCTTTGGAAGAGGTATTGAATTGTGAAGCATTGATTCCACAGTCATTCAGAAACGTGATTGACTAGGCCGCTTTTTTCTTACCTTCTTACGTTTGACTATGGACAGCGCTTGAATCCCATCTCAATTCATGGTGTCAGCTGAACGCATTGTTGGACAGGACGACGATTGTGCACAAACATTTACAGACTCAATAGAACTCATACGATAACACCTTCCAGTTTACAGAGCGCTAACAATCCTCTCTCGCTTCTCCTTGTACGCTCCACTTTTGGTGTTGTGTTTTGAGCGGTTTTTGGCGTGTTTTGATGTGGTGCCGGTTGCCCTCCGCCGGGGCACATGACGAGAGCGCACCATAAAGTCAGTTTCTCCCAACTAGCCAAACCCTCACGCCAACCCATAGTCTCCGCTGGCATCAGGAGTCGCGCAATCCTCAGGAGTCGCGCAATCCGACGCTATTTATCAGCCACAATATCACGGGGAGAAAGTCTACAAGTGCTTGTCCTTTCTGCTATAGCTTGGCTTCGTGCTGGAGCCTAGCGTGGGGTGGCCGCTGAGCTGGACGTGCACTTGTTTGTTTAGTTTGGAAGCCGGCTTGAAGCGAGAAGATGAAAGGTTTCAAGAATCGCATGGTAACTTTTTCAGCCTCTTGAGTTGGTCTAATGGTAGCTATCGCGTGCGAAAGGTCTGGATGGCGGGAAAGGAGCCACATCTTCTAAGAAGAGGGAGGGAAAGGAAGCGAAAGAGGCGAAAGAGGCGAAAGAAGCAAAGGATACATTTCCATCTTCGTCTCCGGACAGGAAACATGATCAAAGCGAGATACAATCCGAGTCTACTACACCTACGGTAACCCCATCCGACCCAAATGCGGTACAACGGTCTCCGTCTCCTCCTGCCTCAACACCCCGAATCATGTCGAACAATGTCCTCCTTAGCCCTTCTGGAATTGTGTGTCGATATTTACAATTAGTTGCTAACCTTTAGCATGCGCCCCCCCCAGGTGCTCCTGAAACTATGCCAGGCGATCTTTCACTACCAAAACATGGTCCGAAAATGACTGTTCTGGAGCGACTACAAAACGCGTCCCCGCGGGATGTCGCAATGGAGGGAGTTAAAACTCCGAAACGACAACACTCTTCTCGCTTTGACATTTCTGACCAGCGTACCCTTCAGAAACTGCCCTCATTTCACGGTTTGCAATTTCTAATAGGTTTCCTAATTGATTAGAAGTTTCAACCACTGGCAGGCATGATCTTTTCCTTCAGAAACTAGATCAATGCAACGTGATCTTTGACTTCAATGACCCATCCTCAGATATGAAAAACAAAGAGATCAAAAGACAAGCGCTGCACGATCTACTCGATTACGTTGCCAACAACCGAAATATTATAACAGAGCAACTCTACCCCAAGATTGTTGATGTGGTAATTGATGTTGTTTGAATTTCGCTAATGGTCAAGTTTGCAAAAAATCTTTTTAGGCCTATTCCTCCTCCTGTGAATCCAATTGGCGATGCTTTTGATCCCGAGGAAGATGAGCCCGTACTGGAAGTTGCATGGCCCCATGTCCAAATCGTCTACGAATTTTTCCTCCGTTTTGTGGAGTCACCGGACTTCAACGTGAATATTGCAAAACAATATATCGATCATCGCTTTGTTACTAACGTAAACAACATGCCCTCTTTCACTAATCAAAGCTTCTTGAACTGTTTGACAGTGAGGATCCTAGGGAGCGTGACCTGCTTAAGACCACACTGCATCGAATATACGGGAAATTTTTGAACTTAAGATCCTACATTCGAAAATCGATAAATCACGTATTCTTCCAATTCATTTATGAGACTGAGCGGTTCAATGGTATTGCAGAGTTGCTGGAAATTCTGGGAAGGCAAGCTTTTCGTTGGATTCTACTAATTGAAAGCATCATAAATGGCTTTGCTTTGCCCCTCAAAGAAGAGCACAAAATGTTTCTCATAAGAGTACTTATGCCTCTACACAAGGTCAAAACCCTTTCCATCTACCATCCACAACTTGCCTATTGCATAGTGCAGTTCCTGGAAAAAGACCCTGGGCTCACTGAGGAGGTCCTATTGGGCTTACTTCGTTTCTGGCCCAAAGTAAACAGCCCCAAGGAAGTCATGTTCTTGAACGAAGTCGAAGATATTTTCGAAGTCATGGACCCAGGCGAGTTTCAGAAAATTCAAGTTCCGCTATTTCATCAACTCGCCAGGTCCGTCAGTAGTCCTCACTTTCAGGTGGCAGAGCGCGCCCTCTACTTTTGGAACAATGAGTACTTCTGCAACCTTGTTGGGGAGAATGTGAAAGTCATACTGCCAATCATGTTTGCATCACTGTACGAGAATTCAAAGACGCATTGGAACAGGTAGGCGAGAATGCAATATCTGCTAACATTAGAACGATCCATAACATGGTATACAATGCGATGAAAATGTTTATGGATATGGACCCACAGCTATTTGATGAGTGTACGTCTGCTTACAACCGCAGTCGTGCAGAGGAACCTGAACAGCAGGCTCTGCTCGATGCAAGGTGGAAGGAACTAGAGATGAAAGCTCAGCAGAGGCAACGGGAAAACTCTCCCAAGACGAAGCATTTAGCGTCGCTCCAAGTGAACGGCCACGCCGTTGACGGTGCAAAAGCAGAATTTTCACCCCCAGAGTTTCTCGGTGGTGCTCAGGAAGACGATTTCCAGTCTGCGTCGTCGGATATTGGGAACTTTGACCAGCTTGCCATAAGTGAGGAGAGTAGCAATGAAGACTTGCAGGCGGCTGGCCAAGTAACACTTTGAGCGGTATGATATCCACCTATCCTGGCGTCTGTGGGCTGGTGTGTGTCTCGGGTAACGCGGATTTCGGGCGAGTGACAAACTTATGTATTATAAACTATTCATTCATGCATTCATGAAGCATATTCTTGGCCACACCACAGGACATGTTGTACTACTTACGTTCAGTGCAAACTCCAAGTATGACCATCTCGTATCTCGATTAGATCTTACAGTTGGTCCTAGTAGCATCGTTTTTTACATACTGCCACTTACGAACAGCCCCAATCTATAATATGTCCGCAATGAGAGGCATTTCGTCAATCTGGGTAGAGTAAAACTGCTCGATGTCACGCAGTATGCGTACATCGTCTGACGTCACAAAGTTAATGGCGACACCCTTCCTGCCAAACCGTCCACTTCGACCGATTCGATGAATGTAGTCTGTGGTTAGCGCCGAGCATCTATGCCACCTACTTTCTCTGTTTGACGGAAGGTCATAATTAATGACAAGCGAGACTTGCTGAACGTCAATACCACGTGCCCATATGTCTGTCGAGATTAGCACTCTGGAATTTCCCTGGCGGAAATCATTCATTATGGCATCTCGTTCTCTTTGTGGCATTTCGCCGTGCATGGAAGCTACTGTGAAGTTTGCCTCTCTCATTTTCTCAGTCAGCCAATCCACTTTTCTTCGTGTGTTGCAAAATATCACAGCTTGCGTGATCGTCAGCGTGTCGTACAGGTCGCATAACGTATCGAACTTCCATTCCTCTTTTTCGACGGCAATGAAGTATTGTTTCAAGCCCTCCAATGTTAACTCATCTCGCTTGACCAAGATTCGAATGGGATTTGTCATGAACTTGGAAGTCAGATCAAGAACATCATAAGGCAAGGTGGCAGACACAACAACCACTTGGGTCGATGGTGGCAGGAAGCGGTAAATGTCGTATATCTGTTCTTTGAAGCCTTGGCTGAGCAGCTCATCGGCCTCATCAAGGATCAGTAGACCGATATTTCGAGTTCGTAGATTCTTTCGTCGAATCATATCTGCCACCCGACCTGGTGTTCCCGACACGATGTGCTGCCCATAATCCAGCTTGCGTATATCTTCGCCAACGCTCGTCCCACCGATACACGCATGACACTGGACATTCATGTAGTCCCCGAGGGCGAGAACAACGCTCTGGATCTGTGTTGCAAGTTCTCGAGTGGGGCTCAACACCAACGCCTGGGTCTCCCGTGTGGATGTGTCCATGATTTGCAGCATCGCAATCGAATACGTCGCCGTTTTTCCCGTCCCTGACTGCGCCTGACAGATCACGTCTCTCCCTTTACATATCTGGGCTATTCCCCTGGACTGGACTGCGCTCGGAGACTCATACCCATAACTGTAGATTCCGCGAAGTAGGTCTTCTTTGAGGTTCATCGATTCGACTAAAGGTCAGTTCAGGAGGGTCTGCATCCTCACAGGTCGACACACTACATCATTAGCAAGCACACACTGTACATCTTACACCGTGACATCTTTTGACGTCTCGAAATCGATCTTGCCGTAGTTGTCTGCCATTGGCGCTCTCGCTATGTAGTACCTGAGTCTCACCCTAACCTAAAAGGAAAGCTCGTGGTATAAGACAGGAGTCGCGTCTACCTTCAAGACAGCTCCCACTGGGGGAGTTACAGGTGTGGTGTGGCCTAGAATGGGTGGTCAGGGTGTCTTCATCAATGGCACCGTGGGCGTGGGCAAAACCAGCGCAGCCTACGCATTAGCAGCTCTACCCTCGAATGTGCCGGTCGCAATGATTGATCTTGACGAGATCAGCCGCCTAAGGCCAGCACCGGCCGGTGATCCGTTCAATCGCGCAATCATGCTCACCAATCTACGCTCGCTGGCACAAAACTATCGCGAAGCCGGCGTCAAACGCTTCGTGATGGCAGGCGTGATAGAGTCAGAAAGCGAGACAAAAGAGTATCAAGACGCACTCGGCACATGTGTCCTTTTTGTGGTTCGTCTCACTGCGGATGCGCATACTGTGCAGCGCCGACTGAAGGCTCGGCATATAGATGACCCGCCAGGCCTTTCATGGCATCTCGAGCGTGCTGGGGAGCTGAGTGGCATTCAACACGACGGGAAAATGGTGGAATTGCAAATCGAGACGGACATGCTCAACCCTCGTGAGGTTGCCTGCTGTATCCAGGAAGCAGTCGACTGGTAGGAGGACGCGACTGACTCGGACGGATACGAGATTGATAGGAAGCTCATTTCTTTACGAAAAGTTCGGTTGGCGTGCGACAAATAACGAAGACGCACCGTACTGAAGTTCTTGCGGGGATCAGGGAAGATGCACCACGCAATGCCATCTCCAAGAATGCAATGTAATCTCATGTAGACTATCTTTGGCTTGCCATTGAATACTGGCAATGACATACATCAACCAGATTTCGAGGCTGTGGGAATATAGTATAGGTACGAATGAGGTATACGTATGACCCGTCTTTGCAAACCAGCACAATTTCATAGCATACTCGGGGCCTACTTTAACAAAAAGTCATCGATCATGTTTCATAGTGTATTATACAAAAGACCTGTAGAGGTCTAAAAGTCCGTCATCCAGCCAATGCCAACTTGTAGAAATGCATAATTTTCGTCTTCATTGCCGAGGTGTCGCAATGTCGCCATGTGAGTTTGGGTCAATGTTCTCTTTATTGGCTTCATTCATGGCGTCGATGTCCATGCTTTTACTATCAGGCAATTCCTGGCCTTCGTAAGTCTGAGAATCGAAGTAGATTGTACATGGCTGCCATGGCTGGTTGGTTGAGTTCACTGGGAGCCGGGTGAAGGACTTTGTCTTTGCTGGGGCACTATGAGGCCGCATGATATCGTCATACTGCAAGTTCCGACTGTCCATCAACCGTGGAGGAGTGGCGAAGGAGGGTGCTACCATACGATCCTGGATCGACGTGACCTTCACACTCAGCACATCCGTGTACATTTGCTTATCGCGGTCATCAAGCACGTCGATGGCTTTGAGTGGCGTCCTCGACTGTGCTTCATTCTTCATGACCTTGACACCCGTATTCTCTTCCTGCACCTCGTCATAACGATTTCTCTTCAGCGTGTTGTGCGTGCCTTCCATTGGACGTTGAATCGACGCCATGGTTGGCGCCAAGAGGAAGCGCGTTCGCGAGGTGTCACTTTGGCGTTGACGGAATATTAAAAAACGAATGGAACCATAAGCAAGACGACAGCTCTTAGAATCCCAAGTGCAATTCGTAGTTGAGCACGCTTAATGCTCGTCATCTGTGGGCCCCCGGTCTACTCACAGTTTAGGAGGAAGAAGTTAGAACAGCGATGTGGTATTCGCAAGCTGGAAGGCTACTACGTCTACTATGTCAACGCTGCTTCCACTGCGGCGGAGAAGTCCTTGAGCGACTCACATTCGGATGAGAGAACGAAGCTTAATGAGCTCTTGAGCTGCGAAGAGACTAGTTCTACATCACGTTTAAAAGGTGCCGAATCAAGTGAGAGAACATTCTACGTCTGTCCTCGACCCGGCACCATATCTCCATGGTCGTCAAAAGCCACAAACATCGCCCATGTTTGTGGACTTACCGGTGTTGTGGACCGCATTGAGAGAGGCAGACTTCTTCTCTTCGAGTCTTCGATTGACCTTTCACAATTCTCAACCCTTCTCCATGATCGGATGACTGAGATTATCTATCCCCATAAACCTCAAGCTGAAACCATCTTTGGGCATCAAACGCCGTCTCCGCTGAAGCGCGTTACATTAGCGCCCTCAATCGAAGAATCGCTTGCTCTTCTCAAAAAGGCAAATTTAGAACTTGGCCTAGCACTCGCCGACGACGAGATGTCATACCTAGTCAGCGCTTTTAGTGGAAAGGATGGCATGAATAGGTCCCCTACTGATGTGGAACTCTTCATGTTTGCACAAGTCAACTCTGAACATTGCCGCCACAAGATTTTTAATGCGGATTGGACGATTGACGGGCAAAAGATGCCGCATACTCTGTTCCAGATGATACGTAATACGCACGCCAAGAATCCGAGGTTTACAATTTCAGCCTACTCCGACAATGCTGCCGTCATGGAGGGCGCTGATGCAAAGCTCTTCTTTCCCAACGATAGTAAGGTTTGGACCGAAAGTAAACTTCAGCCGTCTTTCTATATAGCAAAAGTTGAGACACACAACCACCCCACAGCAGTTTCTCCTTTCCCAGGAGCTGCCACCGGCTCTGGCGGAGAAATTCGCGACGAGGGAGCTGTTGGATGTGGATCGAGACCAAGAGCGGGCTTGGCCGGCTTCAATGTTTCAGATCTACTGATACCTGACCTCCCTCAACCTTGGGAGAAAGATGTTGGAAAGCCAAGCCATATTGCAAGTGCACTGGAAATAATGCTGGATGCTCCAATCGGCAGCGCATCATTCAATAACGAGTTCGGAAGGCCTTGTATAACAGGTTACTTTCGTACACTTTTGTGTGGTGAGGGCAATGAGCTAAGAGGGTATCATAAGCCAATCATGATTGCAGGTGGTGTAGGCAGTATCCTACCGCAACACGCTTTTAAGCACAAAATTCTTCCGGGCTCACTCATCATTGTTATTGGTGGTCCCGCAATGCTTATTGGCCTGGGTGGTGGAGCAGCTTCGTCACTGGCAAGTAGCGATGTGTCTGCGCATTTGGACTTTGCTAGCGTTCAAAGAGAAAACCCTGAAATGCAGCGGCGGGCACAAATGCTGATAGATGGATGCACTGCTCTTGGCAACGCAAGTCCAATTCAGTCCATACATGATGTTGGTGCAGGCGGTCTCTCCAATGCGCTTCCTGAATTGGTGCATGACGCTGGTCTTGGAGCAAAGTTCGAATTAAGAAGTATTCCTTGCATCGAACCAGGAATGAGCCCAATGCAAATTTGGTGTTGTGAGGCACAGGAAAGGTATGTAATGGCGATTTCCCCACATGCTCTAAAGGAATTCGAAAGGATTGCTATGAGAGAACGGTGTCCTTTCGCCGTTCTCGGCAGTGCTATTGAAGAGGAACGCCTAGTCCTAACCGATTCTTTACTCAACTCGGTACCCATTGACCTTCCGATGTCCGTTTTGTTCGGCAAACCACCGAAAATGACACGAGAAGTCAAGACAGTTGCGCACGAGCTTGTCGTTATTAGCAATAACGAACTCGAAGCACTGTTCAATGATAACCTAGGGACAGCAATTGAAAAAGTACTCCAGCTGCCATCCGTTGGTTCAAAGTCGTTTCTAATTACTATTGGTGACAGAAGCGTAGGCGGTTTGGTTGCGAGGGACCAAATGGTTGGCCCCTGGCAGGTGCCCGTTGCCGATGTTGGTGTCGTGGCTTCCCATCTGGGAAGGGACACTGTCGGTGGCGAAGCGATGGCTGTTGGCGAGAAACCAACATTGGCTTTATGCGATCCTGCAAGCTCGGCAAGGATGGCTGTGGGTGAAGCCATTCTAAACTTGATTGCAGCAGACATCGAAGGTCTGGATCATGTGCGAATGAGTGCAAATTGGATGTCAGCACCCAATTTTGAAGGGCAGGGCAGTCATTTGTATGAGGCCGTTCAAGCCTTAGGACTCCATCTTTGTCCGGAGCTGGGAGTTAGCATCCCCGTTGGTAAAGACTCCATGTCGATGGCAATGAAATGGACTTCTGACGGCCAACAACGCCAAGTTGTAGCTCCACTATCTGTTGTGATCACAGCATTCTGTCCTGTGAGAAGTATACATAGAACCTGGACGCCACAAATACAAATTACGGGTTCTGTGACATCATTGTATCTTGTGGATCTTGCATTTCAGAGGAGAAGATTCGGCGGTTCTGCCTTGATGCAAGTCTCGGGACACATGTGTCGTGAGTGTCCAGATCTTGAGGATGTCTCCAGTTTTAAAAGTTTCTGTGCGGCTGTGCGTGAACTTCACCAGACAGATATAGTTTTGGCATATCATGATAAATCTGATGGTGGTTTATTCACCACCATATTGGAAATGTGTTTCGCTGGCCGGACTGGCGTCGACATTGACCTGTCTGAGCTGTGCCGTCCATCACAAACAAGGATGAGTTTTGCAGATACTCTCCGAATTTTGTTCAATGAAGAGCTTGGGGCGGTCTTCCAGTTGAGTGGTAGTAATGAAAAACAGTTCTTGGACATTTTGAATCGAAATGGAGTGGACCCCAAACTTATTCACAAAGTGGGTGTTCCTCGAACTGTCTTTCGAGCAACAAGGCAACGAGACCAACTCATTCGTGTTCATGGGAACGGTTCTGAGATATATGAGAGCCGTCGTGGCATGTTACAGCAATTATGGTCTCGAACTTCATATCATATGCAGCGGCTGCGTGACAATCCACAATGTGCAGACCAAGAATTTGCAAACATATTAGACGATAGTGATCCGGGATTAACGTACAACTTAACATTTAATCCGGCTGATCAATTGGGCCAATTCGTCTCACTACCACGTGTCGCAATACTACGTGAACAAGGCATAAACGGTCATTGTGAGATGGCTTTCGGTTTTAAAGCGGCTGGTTTTGAAGCGTGTGACGTACACATGAGTGACGTTTTGTCTGGCAAAGTGTCGCTCGCAAGCTTTACTGGGATTGCTGCTTGTGGTGGCTTTTCATACGGAGATGTTCTTGGGGCCGGCAATGGTTGGGCGAACTCAGTGCTCCTACACCCAGGTGTAAAACATCTCTTCACTGATTTTTTCCTTTCCAGGAAAGATACGTTCGCACTTGGTATCTGCAATGGATGCCAATTTTTAAGCAGACTGAAATCAATTCTCCCCGGTACAGAGCACTGGCCAGAATTCAAGCCAAACATAAGCGAGCAGTACGAGGCGAGATTTTGTGAAGTCCAAATTCCGGAAGAAGCAGCTTCGAAGTCTGTTTTCCTCCACGGCATGGGAGGAAGCCAGCTTCCTGTAGCTGTTGCCCACGGAGAGGGGCGAGCGGTAATAGAGGATGCCGACGATATACAATCGCTGAAGAAAGAATCACTGATCACTGCTCATTATGTAGGAAAAGACGGCCTTCCAACTCAACAATACCCGTCTAACCCAGCTGGAAGTATGGAAAGCATCGCAGGTGTGCAATCAGACAATGGACGAATCATGCTCATGATGCCTCACCCGGAAAGAGTTGCACTCACGTACGCCAATTCGTGGCACCCTGCAGAACAGTCAGATCACTGGGCCGGTCTCGGGCCGTGGATGAGAGTTTTCTGTTCGGCACGACAGTGGGTCGGATCATAAAGCTCTGCTCCTCAAAATTCATTGTAGCACTATGTATTTATGTAAATGCTCGGGAATCGCGTTTACGAGGTCCTTGCTTTCAAGCCACTTCCTGCTGAACAATCGGTCAGCATAACGATAAGCACCATCTGTAATCAGCCACTTTCTCAAGAATCAACTCACCACACAAAATTGTCACAACCGTCTTATTTTGACCCAATTTCTGGGCCATCTCGTATGCAGCAACAACATTCAGCGCCGATGAAGCACCCAAATAGAGTCCTTCTTCATCCAACAGACGGTAGACCATTGCAATTGACTTTGCATCAGAAATATGCAGTGCTCGATCCATTGATGAGATATCATATTTCAAATTCTCAGTCACTCGGCCTTGGCCTATACCTTCCGTGATACTTGATCCTTTCCTTTCTCCCAAATTGCCACCACTACTAACGTACTCGTATAGTACACTTCCAGGTGGATCAGCAAGCCAACATTGTACTTTGCCCTTACTCACATCTTTTAGGTAATTTGTCACGCCAGCAAGGGTACCACCAGTACCTGTTGAACATGTGAACCCATCTATCTTACCGTCTGTCTGCCTCCAAATCTCTGGGCCGGTCGTCTCCACATGAGCTTGCCGATTGGCTATATTATCAAATTGATTCGTCCAAACAGTGTTTTTATTTTTTTCCGCAAATCGCATAGCCTGGTGATTGTAGTTTTCGGGATTATCATAAGGGACGGCGGGCACTGGATACACCTTAGCTCCAAGCAGACGAAGCAAATCCACTTTCGCCTGACTCTGTGTATCGGGCATGAATATGACACAACTGTATCCTTTGGATCTGCAGACGTGGGCAAGCCCGATACCGGTATTCCCAGCCGTACCTTCGACTACCGTCCCTCCAGCTTTCAATTGCCCCCTCTCTTCTGCATCTTTTATCACGTACAAAGCAGCGCGATCTTTGACCGAGCCGCCCGGGTTCATGAATTCTGCTTTACCATATAGGTCGCACCCGGTTTCCTTGCTAAGACATTCTATCTTGATCAATGGGGTGTTTCCAATGGCTCCAGCAAAACCATTCACAGGAGAAGTCCATGCTTGAGTTGTCATGAGCCGTGATGTTTTACGCGCAGCCTTAATGAGATTCACAGCCCTTAGACTTTGCTTCAAGCTCATTCAACCAGTTTCGGATGAGGGAATCTGCTCCACCATGACTGTTGTTGCCAAGACAATTGAGACCAGTTACACATCAACGCGCACCACAACCACCACATCGCTCGCGCTAGTGATAGCGAGAGTGGAACATGCCAGGCTATATAGATATCGGACGGACGATTCGCACAGTCTTTGAAGATGCGCAAGTGAGTAATGGGGGCCATCGCAAACTCGTCGTCAACTTGGCTACCATCCAAGCGAAAGCAGCGACGATCGCTAATACCAGCGAGGATCCTCTAGATGGTGAGCGCCAGTTCAACGAAACTTTCCTGTCATGTCTAAATTGTGTGCTTGTGGTCAAGAAAGCGGAGCCAGGTGCTGACCGAATTGTTAAGTTCTGCGACCAATTCATCCAATACATTCAAGCAAAGGAAGTCAAAGACCGAGCTGGAAAGCCTGAATCCGACGAAGAGGAGGATGGGGAGACAGTCTCAACAAGATTCATCGATAGCCTCATCAACCATTTACTCAGAGGCTTAGACGCCAAGGATAAAATTGTTAGGTACAGAGCCTGTCAGTTCATTGCCGTCATTATTGGCTCACTGGGGGAGATGGATGACGCCCTTTTCCAGCGACTGTGTCTTGGACTTCGCAAACGAACTCGTGATCGAGAGTCTAGTGTACGTGTTCGGGCTGTCATCGCACTATCACGTCTTCAATCAGATGAGCAGGATGAGGAAGATGACGACGATGATTCAATTATTGAACTAATGATCCATTTGTTACAGCATGACCCTTCTACGGAAGTGAGAAGGGCAGTATTGCTAAACTTACAGCAGAGCCCAAATACTCTTTCTTATATTTTGGAAAGATCACGAGATGTGGATGCCATCAACCGTCGTTATGTGTTTTCAAAGTCGTTGAAAGAGCTTGGCGATTTCCGTCTTCTGAGTATCGGAATGCGCGAGAAGGTATTAAAATGGGGGTTAGAAGATCGTGATGCAAATGTTCGTAAGGCTGCGGGAAGGATGTTTGCAACAGGTTGGATTGAACACACGGATAACAATTTACTGGATGTAAAGTTCCAACAAGCGCACGACTAACCATAGCTTCTGGAACGATTGGATGTAGTCAATTCGGAAATAGCGGAAGAAGCCATGGTGGTATTTTTTGATATGAGGAGAGATATCTTGAATAGTATCACGTTTGAAGAATCCTTCTGGCAAAATCTCACGGCTGAGTCTGCTTTCCTGGCGAGGACCTTTTTTGCTTATTGTCAGTCCAATCAACTGAACATGATACTTGACAATCAAATGCCAGAGACTATGCGACATGCTTTTCTTATACAAAAGTATGTTAACCTTCTTTCCGAGGCCGCTGAGGATGCAAAGCCCGAGATTGAATTTATAATAGAACAATTGCTGCGTATTGCTGCAGGTTTAAATTTCGGAGATGAGACGGGCCGCAGGAAGATGTTCAATCTTTTACGTAAGAAGCTTATTCTATCTGTCCTGACAAAAAGGCCAATGTCTGACTATTCCTGAAATACCACAGGTGCTCACTGCTCCAATGGTTGAAGTAGTTCGAACAATGACACCTTCAGATCGTGATTTTTGCTTAGTCATGCTCGAGGTGATCTCAGACCTCCACGACAATATTTCCAAAAATGAAGAGGCAGATGACTCGTTTCACTCTGCGCAGTCCGATCTTTCATTATCGCAGGACAGTCAAGAGGCGCGGCCAAAAAAGAAAAGTCCTCAAACCTCAACGGAAAGCGATGATGTTTTCAAAGAACTCTTTGTCAATCTCAAATGTCTGCATATTGCTCAATGTATGCTTGAAAATATTGAACAACAGGATCTACAGGCCAATGCACATTTGGTGACGCTATTGAATACGTTAATTGTTCCATCTGTTCGCTCCCATGAGGCACCCATCCGCGAAAAGGGCCTGCAATGTTTAGGATTATGTTGTCTTCTAGACAAAACACTGTCGAAAGAAAATCTGACACTCTTTGCTCATTGCTTCAACAAAGGGCATGATGCTCTGCAAATGCAGGCGCTTCATATCATATGTGATATTATAATGTGTCACGGCCTTTCCGTACTGAATGATGATTCTTTGAGGTGGGATCAACTGCAAAAATTACTGGTGCGGGCAATGAAAGCGAATGACTCGGCTGATGTGCAATCAACAGCATGTGAAATAGTTTGCAAGCTCATGTTATCAAGCATTATTCAAGATGAAGATCTTTTGAAAGTTCTCGTCCAGCTGTACTTTGATCCGGAATATGCTGGAAATACAGTCATGCGACAGATTCTGACCTACTTTTTGCCCGTATATTGCTTTTGCAGGACCCGAAACCAAGAGTCTCTCCAAAAGGTATGGTTTGTAGATGTTACTTACTGACACTAAGATTACAGTACCATGCTTGCGTAAACTTATTCAGATGCATGAAAACACTGATGAATTTGAAACGATGATCACACCGACCCAGATTGCAGCTCAATTTGCAGATTGGACTGATCCCCGTAAACTTTTCAGGGATGCTCAAAAGCAAAGAGAAGAGGTAGATTGTTCGGTTCATGTCGAGCTTGCCATTGCAGCGCTTGAAAGGATCGATGATGGAAGTACCCGTGAGTCGAGCTTGAGATTTGGCTGATTTTCTAGGTGAGGAGAAGAAAGTTTATTGTTCTATGCTTGGAAGACTTCATATAACCAAACATGGGAATATAGAACGACTCGCGGATCTCTCTAATCTCATACAAAGCATTGTCAATGTACGCTTTCAACGTACAAGCCGCTAACCATCAGGGCAACTCTGTGAATGAAGTTTCTTCGAAAAATGCTTTGGCAAGGTTGGAGCAGACCGTTCGCAAAGTTGCGAGCCAGTTGCCGGTGGAAGAGCGTGATGATGGTTCCGTCCATTCTGGAGCAAAAGAGGTTGACGACGAGGATCCCGAGGACGAAGATCAGGAGGATGAGGAGCCCGCTGGGGACACCCAAGTAGGAGAGGGGAAATCAGAGGATTCATCAGGCAAAGAGCTGTAATCCGGCCATTATAGATACTGTACTTTTACGACTTGTTCCATGGTGTGCACCTTTCGTCAACGCTGTTTTCCCTTTACGGTTTGCCACACCAAAAAATAACAAAGTCGCAGTCAGGTCCCACGAAAACAGAATCAGCCGATTCGGTTTTTCAACGCCATTCATCTTTGAAGTTGCTGTCACGTTACTGACGGCAGTGGAATCCCCCAAAGTTTGGCAGAGCTCTGTCTGACACTTCCATCACCGTTTGAATTGGCTCGATCTTTTATACACTCGTTTTACTATCCTTCGACCAGCTGCTTCCCTAAACAATCATTTGGCATTTTCACGTTTGCTGCTCTAGGCAAAGGAAAAGGAACTGTTTTGGAGACCTTGCTGGGAAGAATAAAATAATAACGGCCTGCTGCAAACACGTTTTTCCGAGTGAATTGACATGGACCGCTACTTGGTAATACATGTTGCCACTACCTGCGATGAGCACGGTGTGTACGTCACAAAGGACTCTGCGGAAGTGATCGAGATAGCGTGGATTCTGATGGATGCAAAGAGCTTGGAAGAGTTTCAAAGTGACAGTGTTCTCGTACGACCCGTCAACACTCCCATCACGGAGCTGTGCACAAGCCTTACCACTCTAACGTGGGAGCACGTACGTAATGCAGGAACGTTTCGGGATGCGATTACGGCACTTGATAATTTTGTCCAGGAACGTCTTCTGACACCGGATCTTGACTTCACATTTGTCACCTTGGATGCCTGGGGTCTTCGAGTGCAACTTCCTCGTGAGGCCCGGGATAAGTCAGTGGTGCTCCCGCCATACTTGCAACACTCTCGGACCTTTGACCTTCGATCGGAGTACACGCGATGGCAAAGTCACCATCCGGAGTCATTACCATTTGGTCCATCGTCTTTGGCAAATATCTGTGCTGCACTTGAGGTCGAGCCAGTGCAAACGTCTGCCCCGATCAAGCACAACCTTCCATTTCATCTACAGGCACTCGCACCTGCCTCGCCACGTCGAGCCATGGAAGAAGTCATGACTCTGACTCGTGTTTTGAACGGATTGATCAAGAAGTCCCAACCTGCTGATCAGCATCCGGATGTTCTTTCGCGGCCACTTGATGCGCGCGCTGACGTTCGTGCATTTCTGTCGGAACGATCGAAAGTTCTCCATTTGTCGGGCCTGCCTCATGACACAACTCAATCTGAACTTGAGAGCTGGTTCACACAGTATGGAGGACGCCCGATAGCCTTTTGGACCCTACGAACTCCGGATCAGCATAAGCCAACCGGGACCGGTTTTGCTGTTTTCTCATCACACGAAGAAGCAGCTGAAGCACTGTCAATGAATGGACGAGCTTTAAATGAGAAAGCAATTGAAGTATCACCAAGCAGTAGTCGCGTCTTGGACAGGGCTGCAGATATTCTGACTCCTTTTCCAGTAAGCGATCTTTCTCCACATGATAGCTAACGTTTTCTAGCCAAGCAAGAATCGCCCACGGCCCGGTGACTGGACGTGCCCTTCTTGTGGATTTAGTAATTTCCAACGACGGACAGCTTGCTTTCGATGCTCTTATCCAGCTGCTTCTGGAGGTCAAGCTAACGATGGTATGTACGGCGGGGGTTATCAGTATCCAGGGAATCCGATGATGGGTGGTGGTCAGCCGCCTAATGCAGGAGTTGGTGGTGGCCATGGAATGGGCATGCGGGGTGGCGGTGGTTCAGGTGGGGTGGTGCCATTTCGCGCTGGTGATTGGAAGTGCGGAGCTGACGGCTGTGGCTACCACAATTTTGCCAAAAATGTGACCTGTCTTCGATGTGGTGCTTCTCGATCAGTAGCAGCAATCATCGGAGATCCTGGGTTTGGGAACGGTGATGGTGGTGCCTATCAAACTGGGCCTCCGACAAATTCATCCTCACCGTTTGGCTCGAACTTTTTTGCATCAAATCATCCATACGGTGGAATTAATTCCTCCGGACTCAGTTCTGCGACGGCCAGTGTATTTTCACCTGCTTCATCAAATGCGTTTCCTCCGTTGAACAATTCCTATTCGGGATATCACGGCGGGAACAACGATCGCATGGCCGATGCTTTTAATAATAATACTTATGGGATTAATGAAGAAGGGTATGCTTTTCTTCCCTCCGGGATTGGGGGTCTTGGACTTGGTGACGAGCACCCATCGCCGAAAAGATCGCATCTGGGTGGCTTGAGCGGGGCTGGGCGTTTTGGTTCCTATCAGCACGAGCTGTCTTGAATTACCTGTGAAGCAAGTGATTGATGGAAGAGGAAAGGACATTGCTTTGGGACGTTTTTTGGCTCATGGAGTGGAATGCAGGTAGAGGCGGTCTGACGATGGAAAATAGTTACGAAGTTGAGGGTATTTTATGCAAAAGTAGTGTACCATATAGCGACCAACAATTAGTGAATTGAATGTTAAAAGTACATGTTGCCCGTAGTGCAGCCTGGACCTCTGGCATTCTACTTTTTCCGTTTGTAAATTTTATCCAAAAAGGTCGTCAAGACTTGTCCTTTGAAGCCACGCGATTCATCGACTCTAGAGATTGCCGTCCGCAAGGTTTCGACGACACCCTCTTCGTAAGCATAGTAGTCTTGGTCTATATGGAGTTGGGCGAATACCTCCTTGACTCTCCTTTCCGCTGCATCATCCTTTCGCGCGTAATTTTGCTGCATTCATTAGGTACCACGTAAGCATTACTCACGTCGAGAATCTG
>JAABUO010001886.1_pt1 | contig 26330 bp, 28 predicted proteins | sample 5559291 | NCBI WGS metagenome assembly JAABUO01 (sample SAMN10711878, study PRJNA513372) | rock metagenome | isolation source: Antarctica rocks | place: Antarctica: Victoria Land, Finger Mt sud
TGGAATCTCGGCCGGGAACGCAGGACTAGCCGTGCTCAATCGGTTCAGAAGTCTGTGTAATGACCGCCAATCGTGTCGATAGGCGTCCCCATCGACAGACTACCTGCCCTCGTTATCCTTCGGCGCGTTGATGGTTCAGAGCGAGCAATTGCTCCAGGAGTTCGGCGTCGGTGAGGGTGGAAGGCCATCCATAGGCGGCGGAGACGGCCTCATCCAACTTGCGGTGAGCGTCCGCCAGCCATGCGGGGCGGGCGTTGTAAAGGCGGGTCAAGGTCCGGGCTTTGAGGTCGGCTTCGCTTGCGTCGGGCGGGTTCAGCCACGCATCGCGCTTTGCCACCAGAACACGGCTGGCCTCTGCGATTGCTTGTACTTGCGGTGAGTCCTGAGATTCGCTTCCGGGAGGCCACGGGAAGGGAAACGTCTCGAAAGTCGTGGCGGAGTTGTAGGACGGATCATTCCCGACGCCCATCCATGAGCAGGTGCTCAGTGTCCAAACCTCATGCAAGCGCGATTGAAGTACGCCGAAGAAGTAATCATCGTTTCTGGCGAAGACGTGCAGCTTGTGGTCAGGCACGGTGTCAGTGCTCATCCAAGCGAAGATGCGGTACTTTGATACCTCCGGGGTCACGATGCAGCGTTTGAGGCCGTGTAATGCGCGCCGCAATCCGGGCCGATTCTCCGCATGTAGCCACCAGCGCTCGCGTGTCCGCTTACGATTGTTTTGGTCTCTGATTGGCTTGACGCCCCTACGAACATACTCGAAGGGCAGTTCATAGAGCGCGGCATCGGCTTCTGGCATTTCGCCGAAGTCTATAAGCCATCCGTTCTGACTTCTCTGCACTACATCCCGGCCAATCAAGCGGCGCTTCACCACGTCGGAATTAGGGCGTCCATTAGGGTTCAGCGGTGCAGCAAGCATCGCCGTTGCTTGCTCAGGCGTCAGATCGAATGGACCGCTCTTCATTATGCCGAGAAAGCAGAGGCCGCGATTCTCCAATAGTGGAAGGGCGCTGGCGACATTCGCCTCCGCTGAGAGGTCGGCGTGAATGACTGCAGCGGGTAGGCCGTCAAGAGTTCGCCCCGTCTGAGAGCCGTTATCGAATCCGACCACCGAAACTCGCACGGATGCGCCGTCAAGTACCCACGACCTATCGCTCCAGGCCATGAAGATCCCGCCGGATTGAAGGATGCTTTCCAGAACAGGGCGATTGCCTACCATGCGAATGGAGTTCGTCGCGAGCAGCCCAGCGCGCTTAGCTTTGCCGGCAGCGATTTGCTCCCTTGCACGTTCAAACCAGAACGTGACCAGGTCCGCTCCGCCGGGTACCCGTCCGTCGTAAAGCTGGCGAAGATCGTGGACGTAAGCGTCTCCGAGTTCGCCGCGCATCCGTTTATCACCCAGAAACGGAGGGTTGCCGATGATGAAGTCTGCCTCCGGCCACTCTGGTTCGATCGGCCTTCCTCCGCCGTCGTAGGCGAGGATGGCGTCCCGATGTTGAATGTTATCGAGCTTGCGGAGGATCGGCTCTGTGGGCCATCCGATGCCGTTGTCATTCAGCCATTGCAGGTAGCCAATCCAGACGACCACGGAGGCAAGCTCATGGGCGTAGATGTTCGTTTCCAAACCGAAGAGTTGCGACGGGTGTACCTGATTCGGAAGGAAGGTCGGAAGGCCATGCTCTGCGGTGAAGACATAGACCTCCTTCCACAAGTCCAGCATCCGGCGGAGCGCCAGATAAAGGAAATTTCCGCTTCCACAGGCCGGGTCCAAAACCCGCACGTTTGAGAGTTCCTCAACCAGGCGAAGAGTGTCTCCTGCAATTGAGCGCGGAGCTTCGTGTAGGCGGCTCCCTTCGCACCCTTCGCCTGAGCGCCGATGGATTCCGCCTTCGCCTTGACCTCTTCCCATCGTCGGGCGAGCGGAGCCATGATGACAGGCTCCACAATCAGGAGGATGTCTTCTGTACTTGTGTAGTGAGCGCCCAACTGTGCGCGCTTGGAAGGGTCAAGGCTGCGCTCGAAGAGGGTTCCGAAGATGACGGGTGCGACGTGCGCCCAATCGAGCGCGGCGGCGGCGCGGAGTGTTACCAGGTCAGGGCCGGTCAGGTCGAACGCCTCATCATCGGCGAAGAGTCCGCCATTGAAGTAATGAATGTCGTACATCCCGAAGTTGCTTCCACTGATGGACATTGCGCCGAAGAGCTGGCGGAGCTTGCGGGTGAAGCTGGCGGGTTTGCCTTTCTCCAAGTCCAGCATCTTGCGGAAGATATTTTCAGGCAAGAGGCCGATGCTATCGGCGAAGAGACAGAAGAGAAGCCGCATGAGGAAATGAGCGGCTTTCTCAGGTTCGACGCCACGCTCCCGGAGGCTAAGTGCGAGCTTCGCAAACTCTGCGGCGGCCTTCTCCGTGACGCGCGCGTCCGACTTCTCAGGCCGGAGGAGCGATGGGTCCGTGAAAAGCGCACGGAGCACTTCGAGCGGAGGAAGCGCAGAGTTGGGTGTGGGCGTACTGGTGAGCAGGTCGCCTAAGGCGAAGGCGTAAACGCGCTGGGCCGTCCCGGTGAAGTTGGTATAGACCTTGAAGCGCTCCAGATCGCAAACGACCAACAGCGGCGGATTTTCCAGGTCATCGCGGTAGTCAGCCAGTTGCTCGAAAGCCGCTTTCAGATCGCGGTGCTTGCCCTTGTACTCCCACGCGAAGTAGCCACGCTTCCAGACATCCGCAAAACCTTTGCCGCCCTTGAGCTTCGAGACGTGCTTCTCAAAGGTGTAGGTATCGCCGGTCTGGTCAGCGGCGGCGGGGTGGGGCTGTCCTAGCACTTCGCATAGGTCAATGAAGTGCGACTGCGCGGCGGCGCGCTCCGTAAGGGTGCAAGCCTTCCAACGTTCGACAAACTCAGGGAGCGATAGCGGCATAGGCTCAAATGCAGACAAACCATCATTGCAGAGCGCAGCGGCTGTGGGGAGTATGGGACGGGATGCCCCGGCGAGAGCCCTGAATTGAGCGGCTTCGAGGGGATATTGCGGGATATACCGAAACCCTCAACCTCCCGCACTGCACCGAAGATTCAAGTGAGTCTCAGGGTGAAAGGCCTCCGATTTAGGGCTGCGCAGATGTGACAGATTTCGTAAAAAGAGGTTCTACGAACCTCATTCTGACGCGGACGACCGAACGATTCTGATTGCAGGAAATACCGGCAATCCATGTCGCCTTACTTGCTATTCACGATCCAAACGGGAACTGCGGTCCTCATAGCGTGAGTCACGGCCCTTGCCTGATTGTGTCTTGCCTCAAGAGCGCAGAAGCTCACCCATGTCTCATAGCGGGCCAGTACACGGCGGTTCTCGATCTCATTTACGGATTGCCGGCAAACACCGAGAGCGAAGGCCAAGCGCGATTGCGATAGCAGGCTCTTGCGACGGAGCGCCTTGAATCGTGTGGCGATGCTGGATTTCTGGTCAGGCCTGATTTCCATTCACGTCCCCCCCCTTTAGCGATTGTTCGACACACCAAGAGGAATCGCAAACGTCCCCCCGTTGCATGGACACATCAGAGGACGTTCACAGACGGCCGAACAACTCTGGCAGGCTCACCTTGAGGCCTTTGGCGACCTTTTCAACGTTCACCAGAGAGACGTTGCGTACGCCACGCTCCATGCCGCTGTAGTACGTTCGGTGAACTCCACAGCGTTCGGCAGCCTCTTCCTGGGTGATCGCTTGCTCCTCGCGAACGCGCCGGACTGCGCGACCAAACCGTATGCGAATGTCGAGCAGCATTGACAGCCATCATCGCGGCGTGAAGTCGATGAGTACACAGCCGATGAGTCACATTGCTGTAGACTGAGGCCGTTCAACCTGAGGGCAATCCCAAATGAAACGTCTGTCCATATTTCTGCTGCTCACCTCCTCTATCGTGTGCCTGGCCCAAGCTCCGCCAATCACGAGCGGATCGAAAGTCTACATCGAACCAGCGGCTGGATACGAAGCCTACCTCGCGGCTGCGATGCTGAAGAGGCACGTTCCTATCGTGGTGGTGACAGACAAGGCGAAGGCCGATTACATTCTCACAAGCACCGTATCCCACGTCAGCCAGAACCAGCCTGCGGTCGTGGTGAACAATCACGTCTCTGCGGGCAACCATTCTGGCCGAAATGATGCATTTGACCGAGGCTTCCAGTCTGCATCTACGGCGTCTGCTGCGCGACGTGCTCTCGATGGGCAGACGAGCGTCAGCGTCTCCATCGTCGATCCCAAGTCGTCGCAAGTGGTTTTTGCCTATTCAGCAGGCAGCGCAAGAGCCGATCAACTCCAGAGCACGGCTGAGGCTTGCGCGAAACACCTGAAGCAGTTCATCGAAAAGCGGAAATGAACTCCGGACCTGATCCCGTTCTATCGTCGGCGGAGGCGCATTTCAAAAGTCCAACATTGGACTCGTGCCTGCGCCGTCGCAGGCAACCGTGCCGAGTCGCCTGGACGCGATAATCCCTTTCTTTAAGCTGGCGCGTCCGGCGCAATCACGTCCATAGAATTCGAGCTGAACGCTTATCCGGAGGACCATGAACGTCAAGGAAGGGATGCAACGGCTCGCTGTATTCGCCGGAGTGCTAGGTGCAATTGCGGCCGGAGTCGCCTCTTATGCAGAATTGCAAGCCGTCCTGCATCAGACTCAGCGGCACAAGACATTTGAGAGCCTTGTGAACTCACAAACTGTGAAGCAGGAGCGGAAGTCCTGGCCTCTGACCCTCGCCTATACGCCGGAACGAGCCATTCAAACCTTTCGCAGACTGCCCGAAAATGCACAGCGAGATGCGTTTGGTGGCCTGACGGGAGAGCAGCGTCTCGACCTCCTGGCCAAGCTGAAGTGTGAACCATTGTTACCTGGCTCGCGCGTCGCCCCTGATTCTTCTGATCGCGCGGGCAGCTACGACGCTATACTCAGAAATCTTTCACAGGTTTATGCAATTTTCCCACCCGGCGCGGCGATGGAAGACGATCCTTTCGCTTGCATGCCAGACTCAGGTGATCCACCAGCATCGACGGTGGACAGAGACGGTATCAAAACAATCCATTGGACCAAAGACTTGGAGGTTGAATCGATCGATACCCCGAATGGGAACTCGATCTATCCGACGCCGCCGCCAAGCCGATGGCTCTACCTGTTAGTTGCGACTTTGCCGCTGTTCGGGTTTGTTCTGCCCTGGGGCTTGGTGAGGTCTATCGGGTGGGTAGCAACGGGGTTCGTCGCTGGGCCGAAGTAGACCTATCGTTGAATAGCCGCCACGCGCGTCTGTTGCCCGCAGGTGGGATTGCCGTGGCGTTGCCGACTATTTGCCTAGCCTGCTACTTTCTAGTGCGGTGAGAGAGCGGCGTTCAAGCTCCGCCCTGATTCGGCGAACCTGCCGCCTCTGTGCGGAGTTGGTGCGAAAGAGAGAGTCGCCGCAACCTGGTGCAAAGGCTAAAATATTGCGGCTGTCTTCAATCTGCTCTCTGGGACTGTCGAGGCGCTTGAGAATGTAGCCGAGGCCGTTGAGTCCCTTGATGTAAAGCTCCACTTTTGCCGCATCCGAGCGGCGTGTGCGGATCTTTGTTCGCCAGAGGCTTTCCGCGTTCACGCAATTCAAGGGAGCGACGGCGATGAGAGCGGCGTGAATGTGCGGGCTGGGAGCGAGTTCAAGCGACTTGACCCAGCCCAGCGTTAGCCGATTGTCGGACTGTACGGCCTGGACCCATTCGGAGAACATTCCGTTCAGCTTCAACTCCGATACGCGGTGTGGCACTGTGAGCGTTACGAAGGCTTGGAGCGGGAGGATTCTTTCGAGGAACTGTCCCTCCATCATCGCCAGCGCTCCGATGCGTCTCTTCCCTGTAGCTCTCATGGGCATAGTTCGGTCCTTGGCCTTTCCGCCAGAAGCAGCGCATTTTCAGCGCGTATTCGCCTCGAATCGCAATCGAGGGAATGCTCCGGCTTTGGTTCTCAGATGATTCGGGTAATGGTGAGCCTGAGCGCAAAGAGTTCAAAGTGATAAATCTCTGGTATCCCACTAAGCACTTAAAGCTTTAAGTACGTGGGACACCCCCGTGGTACGGAGTTCATAGTGGGACACCTGCGTTACTTCATGTTGGGATAGCCGAAGATTTTAAGACAATGAAACGAGTGGCCTTGTGATGAGGGATGTATCTCTCTACCTCCTTGATGAGGCTGTCCCGGACAGCTCTCTTTCTGTGTCGTCCCACGAGAACATGGTCGCAACCGATCAAGTTCCCAACCTTCTCTACCGGCAACAGAATGGAGGTCGCGCCGAGATGATGATCCAGGTGCTTGATGAGGGCCAGGAACTTGCCGTAGGTGGTCGGGTGGTTCTCCACTTTGGCCTTCTCCCATGCCAGTTCTAAAGGATCCAGGCCATCCGCCGGCAGACGCGCGGCGCTCTTCGCGATCTTCACGACGGACACTTCATCAAGTGGCGGTTCACAAAATCGGCGATTGAAGCTGAACAACGCTGATTGGATCTGATCTTTCGTCATGCCTTCTCGCCGCGACTTTGCGGCTCGGCGATACAAGGTATTGTCTCTTTCTCCCTCGCGCACGGCTTTCGGCTTTGAGCCAAACACCGCCATCGGAGGAAGTTGCGCCACCCTGGCAAGGAGCGATTCGGTAGCCTCCACAGCGCTCGCCTTTTCGTCAGCCCAGCAGTACCGGAGCCCTGACGCATGCAATGACGGCGGTGCGACCACGTATCCACCATTTCCGCGAACATCGAGGCCTTTGCCGATCAGCCCCGTGCTGTTGCGAATGCGGGCACCCTTCGGCCAATTGAAGTACAGGTGGAAGCCCACGCGGATACCATCCGGCCCCTTCCGGCCTGTCTCAGCACGCAAGGTAGCAGGCACAATTCCGAGCGCCTGCAACGTTGTCAGCGAATCGCACCCATCTTCCCCATCCACATCCAGAACCCAAAGGGAACTTTGCTCGCCGGTGACGATGCCGACATTCGCATCGGGCCACTTGTGCCACCAGCTCCGGATGATGATGGGATCGCAACTTGCGTCCTTTGAACCACCAGGCGTGCGGGGGTGCTTGCCTTCACTTCGACAAGATCCCTTGCCGCATGAGCAACCCTGCGGGAGCGGGCTGTGCAACGGAATCACGCACCACCCTCGGGCGGCATACCTCAAGGCAGCTTCAAGCAAAAAATCATGCGCGAAATCGTATTTGCCCGCCTGAACGGGGGCTGTTACTGTCTTCATAGACGCAATCTCCGAAGTGATCAGCCCGGCGCGCAAACGCCGGGTTTCTATTGCGTGACGGACCGACTCATGCGGTCCACTTCCAGCTCAGCACCCACGACTCCGCTTCAGCGCGCGTGACGTAGATGCGCCCGTTTTCCTTGACGGTAGAGGGGCCAATGCCTTGAAGCCTCAGCAGGTCGAAGGTGCGGCGTGTGATGCCGGCCGATTCGCAGAACTCGCGGACAGTGAGCACTTTTCGATCGCCGACGGCAAGCATTCGCGGCGCTTCAGTAGCTACGGTCGAAGCGTTTCTTCCGCTCACCGCTCAAGTGCCGGCATCGTACCGCGGTCAATGACCCTCTGGACGGTCGCTTCCGATACGCGCACCGAGCGGCCCACCTTCACATAGTCGATCTTCCTGCGATACACCCATGCTCGCAGGGTGTTAACCGTCACTCCCAACTCTTCAGCTGCTTTGGGAAGAGACATTAGCCGAGATTCAATCTTGAGTGCACACATAGATATTTTGTTCCTCCTCACACTGTTTACTGTTGACTCTTCAAACAGCGTAGGAGCAAGATGTTTTTGTGTACATAATGCATCTTGCGATACATTTTCCGTCTTGCCGAGCGGAGGTGCGATGAAGAAGGGACAGTTGAAGATCATCACCCCGGTGTGGGCGGCAAACATCAGGGTCAAGCGCGCTGGGAGCAATCTCATTGTGACGGGTGAAGGTCGCATCCCCGATCCCTTTGAGCCGAGAGACCTCAATCCCGAGCAGGTCTCTGGTGTCGACATCTTCCGACGTTTCCGGCGCTATGGCCTGCGAAATTTGAGCGGGAAGGAACTCTCCAGAGCTGCGGGTATCTACCAGTTTGCCGATGCGACCACCGAAGAAAAACTCATCGAATTCATCGAAGAATTCGGTCCCGTCTGGGGAAAGATCCAATCCAGCCAAACGGAAGAAGACAGGACTGTGACCCTCACCGTCGCGCAACACATGAAGCGGCTTTGGCGTGAGCAAGAACAGTTTGCAGCCCTTGTCTTGCTTGTACAGCAAGCAAACAAGAAGCGGAATACACACAGCGCAGAAGACTGTGCGGCCATATCGGTGGCCATGCTAGATCTCGAATTGCCGCTCTACGCCCTGATTTTCAATAACGCTTACCTCGATGCTGCCGGCTCGCATAGAGAGAAGGCGGCCGCTGCTTTACCTTGGGCGCATCGTGCGATCTGCAATGTGCTGAACGAATACGCTCCGAAGCTCATTCCCTTCGACGATGCGGTGATAGAGCTCCCGATCGTTCAAGACGAGGGGATCCGGAGCGCGATCTATTGGCGACTGCGGCTCGACTACCTGGCAAAGCGCTCCATCGGTACTTGTGGCAATTGCGACGGCCATTTCCCCATATACCGGCGAGGTGCAGAGGGTTGCAGCCAACCGTGTCGAGTCGCAATTAGAAACACGCGCTATTGGCAGAAGAACAAGGCGGGCATCAACGACGGAAGGCGCACACAACGTTCAGGGAGGAAATAACCATGTCAGTGTTTCGCTATAAGGGCAGCCAGGTTTGGACAATGGATTTCATGTTCCACGGACAGCGCATCCGGGAGAGCACGGGAACGTCCTCTAAGACGCTTGCCGGGAAGATCGAAGATAAGCGACGACGCGAGTTGGAAGAGGGCGCGGCGGGCATCAGGAAGCAGCAGCAGCCCCGCTTGCTGTCCGTTGCGGCGGATGAATGGCTGGACTTGAAGAGGGCCACGCTTGCGCCACGTTCCGTGATGATTGAAAAGGCGAACCTTGCCCATCTGCTGCCGGAGCTGGGCCGCAAGCTGGTATGCGACCTGGACGCAAGAGATCTTGCGCGATACCAGCAAAAGCGCATCGGCGAAGGCGCTTCCCCGAAGACGGTCAATCTGGAGATTGGAACACTGCGGGCGATTCTGAAACGGTTTGGGCAATGGGCGCGGGTGCAGCCCGATGTGAAGATGCTGGCGACGCGCGACGACATCGGGCGGGCGATCACCCCGGAAGAGGAATCCGCGCTGCTGGTGGCCTGCGGCAAGTCCCGCTCCCGCTCACTGGTTCCTTTCGTCACGCTGGCGATTGAGACCGGGGCGCGGTACGGGGTGATTCGGACGCTGCAATGGGGCTGCGTAGACTTCGACAATCGCTGCCTGAAATGGGGCAAGGACAAGACGGCTGCGGGAACGGGCCGGGTGATTCCGCTGAGTCAGCGGGCAATGGCCGCTTTGAGCTTCTGGGCGACGCACTACCCAGAGCGCAAGCCAGAACACTACGTCTTCCCGGCAGAGCGTTACGGGGCCGCTGGGGACGCTTTCAGCGCCAAAGCCTATGCCGTAGACCCCACGAAGCCCATCGGAAGCATCAAGGAAGCGTGGGAGGCTGCCAAGCTACGGGCGGGCCGCATCCTGAACGGCGCAACGGAGCAAGCGGCACCTGGGGAGAAGATCGCGCCGCTTGTCTGCCGCTTCCACGACCTGAGACACACGGCGGTTTCGCGGATGCTGAATGCGGGTATCCCGATTGCGAAGGTTGCCAAGATCGCGGGATGGAGTCCGGCCACAATGGTACGCATGGCGGCACGGTATGGACACTTCACCTTGAATGAGCTTCGAGACGCGGTGGAGAGCATCAGCGGGAACGGAATTGCAGCGGAGTCCCCGGTATTCTCCCCGGTATCGAAGGAAGCAAACCTGGCGATTCGCCCTAACTGATTGAAATGATTGGCTCCTGAGGTAGGACTCGAACCTACAACCCTTCGGTTAACAGCCGAATGCTCTGCCATTGAGCTACTCAGGAGTGTGGGGATGCGCAGACGTTGGCGCGCTGCTTCCAACCCAGTTATAGCAAACAACGACCAGCGCGGTCAAAGCGATTGCACAGGCCAGCGACCACGGAACAGGTGCCCACCGATCGCGGCATCATGCGCTTACGCGAACTGACATCTACCCCTGACCAGATCAGCGGAGCCGTATCAACGGAACAGTAAGACTGCCAGGTTGTAGGCAGCAAACGGACCCTCCGTCGAACTTACGCAGGCACCCACCATCGCCTCGTGATATCTGCCGCTGCTCAACTTACTCTCAAGCTGCTGTGGCAAGCGCTCCAAATTCGAAGTTGTGTAACGCATAACGAACCATGGCTGTCGCCTGCCCGCAAATCCCTGTTTCATGCTGCAGGTCTGTCGCGCCTCCGGTGTTGCAGTCAGAACGGCAACTCCCGTTTGCGCGACCAGACTCCCAACCTGCGTCTCCTGATCAGCAAGGGAAAGTACCTGAACGGTCCGGGCAAAATCCTCGACCGCGTAATATCCGCCGCGATCGCGGATGACCGCAATTCCAATCGAGTCCACCTTCGCATCCAGCAGGTTGGCGCGATGACCTGCTGAAGCCATCCACATATCCTCGATCCTCGAAGCGTCCGGCGATTCTGCAACGTTTTCCGTTATCAGCGAAAAGTGTGCGCCCGCTTTACCTGCACGTTCCGCCAGGTCCGCTTCGCCTGTGAACTGATGCGAGATTGCCCCGTGCTTCACCATCTTGAACGCATGCAAGCGCGCAGCCTGGGCCAGATGATCGCTTTGCCTGAGCGGCGGAAGATGGTTTGCAGCGCGATCCTGATTGGCCGCCGCGAACAGATACTGCTCCGCTACGTTCGTCTGGGTGCCCTGCCCCGAAGCCAAGCGCCAGCCAAGCAGAATCAGCGCAATTGACGTAAACGATTTCATACAATGAACGGACCCTCTTCCGTCTGGGAAGACTCGGTCAGGTCCCGAGGTCACGCAGAAAACTGGCCCCTCACCGCGTTCCATGTCATCTCAATTCCCTGCTCCAGCGGAATCGTATGCTTCCAGCCCAGATTGTGCAGACGGCTTACATCCATCAGCTTGCGCGGCGTCCCATCCGGCTTGGACGCGTCGAAAACGAGTTGCCCTTGATAGCCGACCACCTTCGCCGCGAGCTCGGCAAGTTCGCGAATCGTGACATCTTCGCCTGTCCCTATATTGATCAGGGGCGGTTCGTCTTCCTTCAGCAGCGAGCCATAACGCTGCTCGTCCAGCTCCATCAAAAACACGCACGCCTCGGCCAGGTCCTGGGAGTGCAGAAGTTCACGGCGTGGGGTTCCTGTTCCCCACACCACAATTTCTGGCGCGCCAGCAGCCTTTGCCTCCGCAGCCTTGCGGATCAGCGCCGGCAGCACATGCGAGTTAGCAAGATCGAAGTTGTCATTCGGCCCGTACAGATTGGTCGGCATGGCCGCGAGATAGCGCGTGCCATACTGCCGGTTGTAACTCCAGCACATTTCAATCCCTGCAATCTTCGCTAAGGCGTACGCGCGATTGGTCGGCTCAAGCTCCCCGGTCAGCAGACTGCTTTCACCCATCGGCTGCGGCGCCAGCTTTGGGTAAATACACGATGAGCCAAGGAACAGCAGGCGTTCCACACCGGCGCGGTACGCTGAATCGATCACATTGCTCTGGATCAGAAGATTGTCCCGGATGAAATCAGCCGGATAGGTATTGTTGGCCAGTATGCCACCGACCTTTGCCGCGGCGAGGAATACAAAGTCGGGCCGCTCTTCGGCAAAGAAGCGCGTGACTGCCTGGGCATCCAGCAGATCCAATTCCTGGCGCGTGCGCGTGAGCAGCCGACTGTATCCGCGCTCGGATAGAGCATGATAGATCGCCGAGCCAACCAGACCGCGATGGCCTGCAACAAAAATACGTGCGTCAGATCGCAGTGGAGGCATCCTTTGCCTTTCTCAAAATCACCTTGCTTGAAAAGAATCGGTCAACGCGACCGTGTCATTGCAGCACTTAAGTCTCGCGCACGTTATAAGCGTCGAAGCCATGCAAGCGTACCAAGGCATCGCGCCGCGCCGCCTGCAGATCAGACTCCACCATCTCGCGTACCAGTTCATTAAAGCTCGTTCGCGGGGTCCAGCCCAACTCGCGCTTTGCTTTCGACGGGTCACCCAGCAGAGTCTCTACCTCGGTCGGGCGAAAGTAGCGGGGATCGATCGCGATGACCGTGTTGCCGTCGCGATCGACTGCCTTTTCCTCCACGCCCGTTCCCGACCACGTAAGCTCGAGTTCGAGCAGCTTAGCGCAGCGCTGCACAAATTCGCGCACGCTATATTGCTCGCCTGTTGCGATGACGAAATCCTGCGGCTTTTCCTGCTGGAGCATTAGCCACTGCATTTCGATGTAATCGCGCGCATGGCCCCAGTCCCGCTTCGCATCCAGATTGCCTAGAAAGAGTTCTTTCTGCAGACCTACCTTGATGCGCGCCAGACCGCGTGTGATCTTGCGCGTCACAAACGTTTCGCCACGCATGGGTGATTCGTGGTTGAACAGGATCCCATTGCACGCATACATTCCATACGCTTCGCGATAGTTGACCACGATCCAGTAGCCATACAGCTTGGCCACGGCATAAGGCGACCGCGGATAGAACGGCGTCGTCTCGGTCTGCGGAGTCTCGCGCACAAGCCCGTACAGCTCAGACGTGCTCGCCTGGTAGAACTTCGTTTTCTTCTCCATCCCCAGAATGCGGATAGCTTCAAGCAGACGCAGCACGCCAAGCGCATCCGAGTTGGCCGTGTACTCCGGCTCCTCAAAGGAGACCTGCACATGCGACTGCGCGGCCAGGTTGTAGACCTCGTCCGGCTGCACCTTCTGCATGATGTGAATCAGCGACGAGCTGTCCGTCATGTCGCCGTAGTGCAGAACGAAGCGCGGGTCAGGCCGGTGCGGGTCTTCGTAGATATGATCGATGCGGGCCGTGTTGAACAGCGAAGTGCGTCGCTTAACGCCATGCACTTCGTAGCCCTTTTCAAGCAGGAACTCGGCGAGATATGCGCCATCCTGACCCGTAACTCCTGTAATCAACGCCTTCTTCAAGCGATCGTCCTCCGCTGACTCAATCCTGTATCTGCTGAGTCAATGTTACCTGACAGATGTGCGCCGAACCTCGACTGCGGCACGCAGGTCAGCTTCAAATTGCGTCAGCACCTGTTCGCGCCCAAGATACTGCACCGCGTACCTGCGGGCATTCTGTCCGAACCGCAGCCGTTCGGATTCGTCAGCGCCCAGTGAGGAAAGCGCAGCACACAACGCCTGAGGATTCTCAGCCGGGACAACCACACCGCACGCATGGACGCCGGAATCCACCACCATCGCGACCTGCGTGCCTGCGTCTGCGGTCGCCAGCACCGGCTTCCCACTCGAAAGCATTCCGGTCAGCTTCGACGGCATCACCAGGTCCGCTGCGCCGGCTCGCTGTGGAAGCAAATGGATATCCGCCGCATTCAACAACTCATTCAACTTCGCCAACGGTTGCAGCGGCACCAGCGCCACATTCGCAAGGCCGCGCACAAGCTGCTCCAACTGCGGGCGAAACGCTCCATCTCCGCAGAAAAGAAAATGCACGCGCGCATCTTCGTGCGAACCGCCCGGCGCGAACGCACTTGCAAGCGGAGCAAGCAATTCAAGCCCCTGCTTGTTCCCCATGTTCCCGGAGTAGAGCACGATCAACTTCTCGTCGAGCTTTAAATCTCGCCGGAACGTATTGGCTCCGCTGAGCGGATGCACCGCCTCAATGTCAACCCAGTTGGGAAAAAATACCGTAGCGCCCGCCGCCACACCTTTGGCCCTAAGCCGTTCGACCATCTTGATCGAAATGGTGGAGACCCGGTCAAACGCCCGCGTGAACATCCGTTCCAACCACAGAGCGGAGCCGTGCATCGGACCCTTGGCCGGCAGCAGACCCAAGTCGAACGCAGCATCCACTTCAAAGTCCTGCACGTGCAGCCACGCCGCCGAGCCGCACAGACGAGCCACCATCAGAGCTACCGGTGCGCAGAAAAAAGTAGGCTCCACCGTGAATACTACGTCGGGCTTCCAGAAGATCTGGCGCAGCATCACAGGCAGACTCCCAAGCATGAACGATGCCAGATGCAGCACCCGTTTCAAGCCGCTTGGCCGTTCGGGAACATACAAGGGCGTGCGGAACACCATCGGCATTCCGACTCCACGCTCTACGCGATAGTGGGAATTCCGGTAATCTTCGCGAACCCGCCACTCAGGGTAATAAGGCGGCGCGGCAACCACGCGCACCTCGTGCCCACGCGCCGCCAGCCAGGCACACATCTCACCCGTGTACTTCCCGATTCCGGTAAGCTCGGGCGAGTAGTTCAAGCCGTACACAAGAATCTTCAGGGGAGAGCCTCAACAGCGTAGGGAATTCTCTTCATCATATCGCGCGCATCCCGGACGCTAACGCCCTCGCGACGCTCTGCCAACGTGGGGCCTTGCACAGGCCGCTCCGCTGCTGCATCCTTTATGCATGCCCAGGATCACACAATCGGCGCACATCCTGAAGCTCGCGCGCAACCAGCCTCTCGCAGCTCTGGGTCTCACGCTGCTCATTTTGTTTACGCTTGCCGCACTCCTCGCACCCTGGCTTGCGCCGTTCAATCCCGCGCAGCTCAATCTCGGACAACGCCTGCTGGGCCCCGGTTCCAGCCATCTGTTCGGAACGGATGAACTCGGCCGCGACATCCTTTCCCGTTGCCTGTACGGTGCGCGCATCTCGCTCACCGTTGCCATCTCGGTGGTTGCCAGTTCGCTCGCGCTCGGCTTGATCGCCGGCGGTCTGTCAGGCTACTACGGCGGCGTGACCGACACCATCCTCAACGTTTACGTCTCGAACGCCTTCCTCGCTCTGCCCGGAATTCTGCTCGCCATTGCATTTGTCGCATTCCTCGGCCCGGGTCTGCTGAACTTAATTCTTGCGCTCTCCATCTCGGGCTGGGTCAACTACGCGAGACTCGTCCGCGCACAGGTTCTCGCCGTGCGGGAACGCGAGTTTGTGGAAGCTGCACGCGCGCTTGGTGCCTCAGATCTCCGCATCCTCCGCGTGCATATTCTGCCCAACATTTTGCAGCCGCTCATCGTGCAGGCCGCCATCGGCATGGCTGGCGCAGTGCTTGCTGAAGCCACCCTCAGCTTCCTCGGACTCGGGATTCCCGCGCCTGCGGCCAGTTGGGGCTCCATGCTGAACGACGCGCGCTCGCATCTATTCGACTCGCCCCACATGATCGTCTTTCCCGCCGCCGCTGTCATGCTCGCGGTGCTCTCCTTCAACTTCATCGGCGATGCCCTGCGCGACGTTCTCGATCCCCGCACCCAAATCTCCGCTGGCATCTAAATCTCCGCTGGCATCTAAAATGGTGCAGCAAGGTAGGTCGCAATGCGAAAAGAATTCATCACACCACATGGCGAACGGGCGACCGACTCCACACCATGGCTCAACCTCCTGCAGATTGCCAAAGTGGAGATCACTTCGGAAGACGATCTGTTCCCGATTGAACACGCCCTCGACCTGGCCGTCACCACGGGCTGGCGCGCCGCCGGCACAGGTCCGCAGACGATCCGCCTGCGCTTTGACGAGCCACAGGAACTGCATCGCATCCAGATTCATATCATCGACCGCGTCTCCGAACGCACGCAGGAGCTGACCCTTTCCGTAGAACTGGCAGGGGCGGGTCGACAAGAGGTTCTGCGTCAGCAGTTCAACTTCAGCCCCGGCGGATCGACGGAAGAGCTGGAAGATCTGCGCGTTGAACTCGCCCACGTCACCATGCTCGAGCTCGTCATCGATCCCGATCGCGCACACATCTCCGCACACAGCGAGAACTACGCCACCGTGACTGCCCTGAGGCTCAGCTGAACGCATGAAGATTGGCGTAATCTCCGATACTCACGGCCTGCTCCGCCCCGAGGCACTCACTGCACTCGAAGGCGTTCAGCATGTCCTTCACGCCGGGGACGTAGGCGATCTCGCCATTCTCGCCCGGCTGAAATCCATTGCGCCGGTCACCGCCATCCGCGGCAACGTCGACCAGTTCGGACCCTGCGCGGCTCTGCCCGCGACCGAGTTCGTCGAACTCGATGGCCGGATGTTCTACATGCTGCACTCAGTGCACGATCTTGACATCAACCCGAGCGCCGCCGGAGTTGCCATGGTCGTCAGCGGCCACTCCCATCAACCCGGCCTGAAGCAGCACAGAGGCGTCGCCTACCTGAACCCTGGAAGTGCCGGCCCGAAGCGCTTCTACCTACCCATCACCTTGGCTATCGTGGACACCTCCGAACAACTCCAGGTCCGCTTCGTCAACCTGCTTGCCCCTGTGCCGGAGAGCAAAGCGTCCGTCAGCGGGTAGACCAGATTCCCTCTACCTGGAGAATCTGGTCTTGCTTCTTAGTTGTCATTCCCGAAGGGAATCTGCGTTTGGTCTTGCTGTTACCGATTCTCTACACCATCTGCAAATCCGCCTCGGAGTTCCCGACCAGATCAACCGCGCATCCGCGGATTCGCCACCGTATACGCAACATCCGTCAGCAGATTCACCGCGACGTACGTCAACCCAATCGCCAGAATGCACCCCTGCACCAGCGCATAGTCGCGATTCGAAATCGCCGACAACGTCAGCCGCCCGATTCCCGGCAAGCTAAAGATTGTCTCCGTCACGATCGCCCCAGCCAGCAAACTTCCAAATTGCAGCCCCACGATCGTCAGCACCGGGATCAGCGCGTTGCGTAGCGCGTGCCGGTACACGACACGCCGTTCGCCCAAACCCTTGGCCCGCGCGGTCCGGATGTAATCCTGCCCCAGTTCCTCCAGCATGGCGGTTCGAACCATCCGCGTCAGGATCGCGGCCATGCCGCTGCCCAGCGTCAACGCCGGTAGCACCATGTGCGTCACAAAACCCCATCCGGTTCCCGCTCCAGAAACCGGCAACCAGCCCAGCCGGATCGAAAACAGCAGGATCAGCAGAGGACCCAACGCAAAATTAGGAAACGAAAGCCCCACCAGCGATACCACCCCCACGCCACGGTCCTGCCATCGGTTGCGGTGTACCGCCGACCAGATTCCTGCCGGAACCGCAATCAGCACACCCAGCGCGAGCGCCGCCAGGGCCAGTGCGAGCGTGTACGGATAACGCTGGAGCACCAGATGCAGCACCGAATCGCGCAGGCGCAGCGACTGCCCAAGATCTGCATGCGCCACGCCTTCTAGATAACGCCCGTATTGAACCCGCAGCGGTTCATCGAGCCCATAGGCGTGCCGTAGCGCAGACACATCCGATGCCGTCGCGCCCTCACCCAGCATTTGCACGACTGGGTCGCCCGGTACCAGGTGAATCAACAGGAACACCACCGTCACGACAACCCACAGCACCGGCAGCGTCACCGCCAGCCGGCGCAGCGCATGCAAGAAAGGCCGCAAGCGAGCAGTCAAGCCGAGACCTCCACGCCATCGCCCTGAGTTGAACCGGAGCCTCGACTCGAGGATGCAGCACCTGCCGCCTCCACCCTAACCATCCCAATCCGCCGGCCAACCATCTCCACCACGCGAAAGCTGCGCCCGTTCTCCACGACCACTTCGCCAGCCTGCGGGATATGCCCAAGCTGACCCAGCAGATATCCAGCCAGCGTCTCCACCCCCGCCACACGCGGAAACGTCCAGCCCAGCCGCGTGGTCAGATCGCGCAGGCTCGTGCTGCCATCGAGCGTCACCGCGCCGGAAGCATTCAGCGGCTCAACGGGCGACCCCACATCGAACTCGTCTTCCAGTTCGCCGACAACCTGCTCCAGCGCATCTTCCGCAGTCACCAGCCCTACAGTCGATCCAAACTCATCCACCACAATCGCAATCTGGCTGCGCCGCTCCTTGAAATCGCGCAGGAGCTCGACCGCCAGCTTTGTCTCCGGCACAAAGATTGCCTCGCGCCGTATCTCCGCCAGCGTCAGGCCTGAGTTGCCCGTAGCTCCCATGGCCAGGGCCGCGGCGCGGAAATGCATCAGCCGCGAAACATCTTTCGACTGCACGATCCCGGTAATGTGCTCGGGACCACGCACCGGGTCGTACACCGGAATCCGGCTATGCTGCTCCTCGACAATCCGCCCGGATGCTTCTTCAAGTGGCAGATTCGCCGGCAGCGAGAAAATCTTCCCTCGCGGAGTCATAATCTCCCGGACGACCACGTGCGACAGTTCGATGGCACGGTGGATAATCTGCTCCTGGATTGGCAGCAACAGATCCATTCGGCGCGTCGCGCTCGCCAGCATCTTCAACTCTTCGGGGGAGTGACCCGCGCCCTCGCCCTGCAACGGAGCCTTGAACAGACGCAGCACCAACGCTGCCGAGCTGTTCATCAGCTTGACGGCGGGCCGGGTCATCCGAATAAAAACGTCCATCGGCCCCGCGACCGCCAGCGCAATGCGCTCCGCACGTTGTAATGCCAGCGACTTGGGAACCAGTTCGCCCAGCAAGACCTCGAAATAGGTGATGATTCCGAACGCCACCGCAATCGCTACGCCATGTACGTAAGCGTGCAGATGCGGCGTCCCGGCAATCCGCAGGTGCGAAGCGGCCCGCATCAGCACTTCGGCCACCGCAGGCTCACCCACCCAGCCTAGAGCCAGTGCCGCCAACGTAACGCCAAACTGGACCGCTGGCAGGAAGTTGTTCATGCTTTGCTTTAGATTGAGAACCGTTCGCGCGCCTGGACGTCCCAGGGCTATCAACTGGGCCACCCGTGTCTCCCGCAGGCTGACCAGGGCAAACTCCGCCGCCACGAAAAAACTGTTGGCCAGAATAAAAAAGGCCACCATGATTCCGCGGATCAGCATCCACTCAAACATCCTGCGATGCTAGCAGCATGGAGTGCGCACAACACAGAAAAGCCCGCACGGCCCAAAGGCCAGACGGGCTTCTGTCATATTCCCGGCAGCGTAGGTTGTTCCTCAGCGCAGGAATCCGTTTACTTCAAGCGTTCACGGTCCCCAGCACCTTCGTAATCGACTTCTCAATCGTTTCCTTGGGTACAAAGCCGACAATCTGCTCCGCTACCTTGCCGTCTTTGAAGAGCAGCAGCGCGGGAATTCCCCGAATGCCGTAGCGCGAGGGAGTGGCGCTGTTTTTATCCACGTCCATCTTCATTACCTTCAACTGGCCGTTGTACTGGGACGCAACCTCATCCACAACGGGCGCAAGCGCACGACATGGTCCACACCAGGCCGCCCAGAAATCTACCAATACCGGCTGCTGGCTTTTTAGCACGTCCTGCTCAAAATTTGCATCGTTCACTTCGGTCACGAACTGTCCTGCCATCTGGCTTCCTCCCACCGGGTTTAGCACCGGCCCACTCCATAATAGATGCCAGAAAGGACCCGGCGATGCATACCCCGGTCCCAGCCACGTCTTCAGCCGCCAAAATGAGAACGCCCGGACCCCGCTAAGGCAGGGTCGACGGGCGGCGTAGCAGCCCTCCCCAGAACTGCGTACTGCTGAACAGTATGTCCTCTGGGCCAGCGTGTAAAGGATAACTTACCCAAACCTTGGTAATAGTTACCCGGATTAGGAACCAGTTAAGGTATTTTTGTCGCGGTTTCAAGCCCAGCCCCAACGCTCACCTGCATGCACTGCACCCCAGGATCGCCCATGGCACGGATTACCTTCTCCCGCAGAACCGCCTCCGGCACGTCCACGGCGGTGATCAGCAGCACCGAAGGTCCGGCACCAGACAGAGCCACCCCATACACGCCGTTGCTCCCCGCCAGCGGCAACAGCTTGGGCAGCAACGGGCACGCCTCCTCGCGGTATGGTTGGTGCAAACGGTCACGCATCGCGGCCTGCAACAGGTCGGCCCGGCCCAGCGCAAACGCGCTCACCAGCAACCCGGTCGCCTGGATATTGGCAACCGCATCCGAACGGCGGTAGTGGTCCGGCAGCAGCGCGCGCGCCGTTACGGTCGGCAGCGATCCGCCCGGCAGAGCAAGAAAGAACTTCCACGGCAAGCCAGCCCCGGCAAATGTCGCTGCACTCACCACACCATCTTGCATCGAGGACACCGTGAATCCGCCCAGGAGACACGCTGCAACGTTGTCCGGATGACCTTCACGCAGGCACGCCTGCTCGAGTACCTGCTGGCGCCTCAAACCCAGCTCGCCGAAGTGATTCGCCAGCAGCACACCAGCCAGCAGCGCGGCCGCCGAGGATCCACACCCCATCCCCAATGGAATCTCGTTCATCACATCCAACTCAAGCGCCGGCGCACCGCGCGCCAACGCACGATAGGTATGCAGCATAAGATTTCGCTCAAGCGACCCCACCTGCTCTGAGTTCTTGCCCGAGGCCCTGATTCGGAATACATGGTCCGCCGCAACACGCGCTTCGATCGTGAGGTACAGCCCGAGCGCGAGTCCGACGGCATCGAAGCCAGGGCCCAGGTTGGCCGAAGTAGCGGGCAAACGCATCCACAACGGCCCCGGTCCGCACACCTCTATGTCAGTGCGCTGCACCGTGCCTCCGCCGCCAGCTCCAGCTATACGCCAGGCGCGCAATGACTCCCGAACACAAGTATCCCAAGGCAATCACGAACAGCGCAATCTCTGAAAACTTCCAGATCACCGCAATGGCCAGACCCATCACTACGAACAATTGGAACGGATGCCGCCCGGAGCCGTCGATCTCCTTACCGCTCCAGAAGCGCCAGTTGCTCACCATCAGAAAGCCCGTGCCAGCGATCAATCCCAACCAGAGCAACGCCTGCCGTGCGTCACTGATCGGACTCCCGTGGAACAGATGCACGACCGAAGCGATCACACCTGCACCTGCGGGAATGGGCATCCCAACGAAATACTTACTCCCCGGCCTGCCCGGATTCCGCGGCTGCGGATTGATGCTGATGTTGAATCGCGCCAGGCGGCACGCGCCACAGATAAGGAACAGAAAGCACACCACCACGCCCAGCGGCAGTACTTTATCGCGCAGCACAGGATGCAGGCCCGCAGGCAGCATCCGAAAACCCCACACATACGCGAGCAGCGAAGGCGCGACCCCAAACGTCACCACGTCGGCCAGCGAATCCAACTCCTTGCCAAAATCGCTGGTCGTGCGCGTCATGCGTGCCACACGGCCATCGACTCCGTCGAACAGCACCGCAAACCCGATCGCCAGCGCTGCGTGATCGAAGGCGACCGAATCGCCCATGATCCCGCGTACGCACTCCGTCATCGCATAGAATCCGGCGGCGATATTGCCAGCCGTGAAAATCGATGGCAGCACGAACATTCCGCGGCTCGGATGTCTGCGCGCCAGCGGCGACGCGCCTTCAAGCGGGGCCATGGGTTTGAGCTCGGCTTGCTGGTCCATCAATTGGTCCCCAGCGGCTTCAACTCCCCACCCGGAAGCATGGCAAGCACAGTCGATCCACCCTTCACCCGCGTGCCGGTGCGTACCTTCAAGATGGCATCGGCGGGTACGATGATGTCGCATCGCGAACCAAACTTGATCATTCCTATCCTCTGACCGCGTTCTACACGGTCCCCCGCCTTCAGATTGCAGACGATGCGGCGGGCCAGCAGACCGGCAATCTGCTTGAACGAGACCTCATACCCCTCACCCTGAATCTGGATCAGCGTCTGCTCGTTCGACAAACCCGACTCCGGCTTCATCGCGTTCATAAAGCCGCCCTCGCGATACTCCACATGCTTCACCACGCCGGCAATCGGCGACCGGTTCACATGCACGTCGAACACGTTTAGAAAGATACTCAGCCGCAGTTTGCTGCCCGCAGTCGTCTCCACCCATTCAGCTTCGGTCACAATGCCATCGGCGGGCGACACAATCGCACCGGGCTCGGAGGGAATTCTGCGGTTCGGATCGCGAAAGAACCACAGAAAGAAAAGAGCCAGCAGCACCGGGGGAATCAGCAGAAACCACACACCGCTCAGGTACCAGACCACGCCCGCAACGACCGCCAGCGCCAGCCCGTACAAGTATCCATCTTTCACCATAGTAGGGTGATTATACGTTCCACGCAGCGCCCTCCTGGCTTGTATGTGCAGCTGCAACCGCGCTGGATTGACCTGAAACCCGGCCCTCAAAGCATCTTTTCCAACCATGTGCTCGCCCAGACACCCACAACCGCACACACCATGGCACCCGGCATCGCCAGCGCACCAACCTTCAGGAAATCGAGGAAGCTCACTTTCACCTCGCCTTTGCGCAGTGCGAGCAGCCACAAGATCGTCGCCAGCGAACCGGTGATCGAGAGGTTCGGCCCTACGTCGATGCCCAGCAAGATGGCATGCACCAGGAGCCCATGCGCATGCGCCGACGTGATGGTCGCTCCGGCCAGCAGACCGGCGGGCAAATTGTTCATCGCATTGTTCGCCAGCCCCACCGTCATGGCCGTGACCAGCGCCCCTGCCAGTGGCGGCAGACGCTGAGCCCATGCCAGGGCGGCTTCGGTATAGCGCAAGGCGCCAACGCTCAGCACCGCATCCATCAGCACGAATAGACCGGCCACCAGCGCCAGGGTCGACCAGCTGATCTCCGCGGCTACGCGCAGTGGATTGCTCTTTGCGTGCCAACACACCGCCAGCGTAATCACCACGGCTGCGACGCAGGTCGGCGGCCCCAGCTTCCATTGCAGCAACGAAGCCGCCATGAGTACGCACACGGTCAGTCCCACGCCAGCCAGCACCATCTTGCCGGCGGCGGAAAGGCGCACCGGCGGAACCTCAGCCTTGATCTCCCCTGCAAGATCTTCGCGGAAATAAAGCCGCAGCACCGCGAACGTCACCGCAATCGACAGCGCTGCGGCCAACGTAAACGCAGACAGCCACGAGCCCAACCCGGGCATTCCCGAACGGAACACAACGAGATTCGCCGGGTTCGAGATCGGCAGCACAAACGAAGCCGCGTTGGCGATCATGGCGCACGCAAATACATAGGGCAGCGGCGGCACCCTGGCTTTTTTGACTGCGACCAGCACCGCTGGCGTCAGCACCACGGCAGTCGCATCGTTCGACAGAAAGATCGTGGTCAGGGTGCCGATTCCATACAGCAGCAGAAACAAGCGCGTCCGCGATCCGCGTGCGTGCGCCACGGCCGCCGCCGCAAGCCACTCAAACACACCGAAACGATCGCCCAGACCTGACAGCAGCATCATCCCGATCAGGAAGAGATAAACATCCAGCCCCTCCGCCACAGCATGTCCCGCCAGCCGCCACGAAACCAGCCGCAGCACGACCAGCAGCAGAGCGCCGCCGCCTACCCACCACACCTCCGGTAAATCCCGTGGCCGCACCAGCATCAACAAGATACTGGCCGCGACGATACCAATCAGAATCATTTCAGGATGAGGCAAATAGAGGTTCTCCGGTTGCAGCGACTTCAGCGATCTTACCCTCGCTCATCCGGCACGTTTGGGGTCTCACGTGTACGCGCTCGTTCCTGATCCGCCAGCGCCGCGCGCTCCGCCGCCTCTTGCGCGGCCGCCGAGTAGCGGGAGAACGTCCGCAGCTCAGCCTCGATGACAGCCCCATCCTTCCCTACGCCTAGCCGCTGCGAGGTATAAATTCCCGCATGCCCGCTGAACAGATAGCTGAACACGCAGGCGATCGCCGCGTATGCACCCGCCTCCGCACCGAACAGTTCCATCGCCATCAGGGCCGACGCGATCGGCGTATTGGCCGCACCTGCGAATACCGCAACCAATCCCATCCCAGCCAGCAGCGAAACCGGCAAGCCGATCACCCCGGACAGCGTACTGCCCAGCGCCGCGCCCACAAAAAACAGCGGCGTGACCTCTCCGCCCTTGAAGCCCGCGCCCAGCGTGACCGCCGTGAAGACCAGCTTCAGCAGCCATACATGCGCCGGTTCGCGCACGGCAAACGATTCCGCAATCGTCGGCAGACCCAGCCCGATGTAGCGTGTGGTGTGCATTGCAAACACGGCCGCGGCTACGATTGCTCCGCCTACCGCTGGGCGCAGGGGCGACCAGCGCAGCGTCTGCCTGAACCCATTCCCAATCCAGTGCGTCATCTGCGCAAACAACATCGCCGCCAGCCCGAATGCAATGCCTGCCACTGCGGCCTCGGCAACCCCGCGCGCCGACATTGCGGGCGTCCCAGTAACCCGGTAGACAGCGTGGTGTATGCCCCACGCGCGCGTTGTCAGATCGCCGACGAAAGCGGCCACAAAGCAGGGCGCAATCGCCTCATACTCCACCATGCCGATGGCGAGCACCTCGAGGCCAAACACGGCCCCCGAAAGAGGAGCCCCGAACACCGACCCAAACCCGGCGCTGATGCCGCTCATCAGCAGAATTCGCCGCGCCCGTGCATCCAGCCTGAACCACGGCCCCAGTTGATCAGCCAGCGCTGCCGCTGCCTGCACAGCCGTCCCTTCACGTCCAGCAGAGCCGCCAAACAGGTGAGTCAGAAATGTTCCGGCTAGCACCAGCGGAGCCATGCGAAAAGGAACAGTCCGCTGCGGCGTTCCCACCTCGCTGTGAATTACATCCAGAATCAGATTGTTTCCGGCCTCAACCGCCGACCCAAAATAGCGGTAGAGAAGCCCGACGGCCAATCCGGCTAACGGCAGCAACGTGATGAGCCAGCGATGCGACTCCCGCGTCCGTGTCGCCCAGTCGAGCGACCAGAGCAGCAGAGCCGACGACGACCCACCCGCCAGCCCTACCAGGATTGCAATCGGAATCCAGCGCAGGAGAAACCGCACCATCAGCAAGGGCTGGGGCAGAAAGACAGCGGCAGAAGCGTGCGATTCATCAAAGCCGGACATAGCTCTCCTACATAAAATGTAGGAGTCATCGGCTCCGGGTACTCACTTCGTCCCGGGGCGGTCTCGGCGAACTCCATCGCCATCGGCTGGATATGCCCAGACAATACCATGATCCGCTTCAGCCTCAAAGCAGATTCCAAGCCCAACCCCTGCTACCCTTACCCACGATGAACCCGGAACAAATCCCAGCCAGCAGCTTCGACCAGCCGAGCACACGCTCCCGGGATCGCCTCTTCTATCTTCTGATTCCGCTTGCTGCGCTGCTCGCCGGGCTGCCCTTGCTGCGCGAAGGCCCGTCCTGCGGACATGACCTCAGCTTTCATATCCTCAGCTGGCTCGAAGCTGCTGCTCAGTTAACGCACGGCGGCTACCCGCATTGGGCCTTTACGCCCGCCTGGAATGCAGGTGAGCCGCGCTTCCTTTTCTACCCGCCGCTCTCGTGGATGCTGGGAGCAGTTCTGGGCATGGTCCTGCCCTGGCTCTACGTTCCCGCCGCGTTTACCTTCTGTTGCCTGACTCTATGCGGCCTGGTGTTCGCACGCTTTGCCCGCGCGTACGTCCGTCCTCCCACGGCCACGCTCATTGCTGTTCTCTACCTTGCAAACCCCTACATGCTGTTCGTCGCGTACGAGCGCACAGCCTACGCCGAACTGCTTGCAGCCGCGTGGTTCCCTCTCCTCTTCACGGCCGCCTTTGCACCGCGTCTGCGGATTCTGGCCGTAGCCTTGCCACTCGCCTTGCTCTGGCTCACCAACGTCCCTGCGGCTATCATGGGCAGCTACAGCCTTGCGTTCCTGCTGTTGCTGCGGCTCATGCTGTGCACACCCACGGGCCAGCGCCTTCGCGAGTCGCTGAACGGAATTGCCGGCGCGCTTCTGGGTCTCGCGCTCGCCGGAATCTACCTCGTTCCCGCAGTCTACGAGCGCCGTTTCATCTCGCCCGAGCTCGCCCTGCTCCCTGGCCTGAACCCCAGTAATCATTTCCTCTTCAGTCGCATGCCGGCCGGGCCCGAGGGTGACTTTCACAATGTGGTCGTCTTCTCCGCCTCGATCGTTTCCGTCCTGCTGCTCGCGGCCTCTGCCTTGGCCTTTATCCCGGCTCTGCGCGCCCAGCGTAAACCGGCGCTGCTCTGCGGGGCCCTGACTCTCGTCATCCTCTTCCTTCTTCTGCCCTTGTCGCTCCCTCTCTGGAACCATGTGCCCGAGTTCGCCTTCGTGCAGTTCCCCTGGCGCTTCGACGCTCTGCTTGGAGCCATTCTTGGTGCGCTTGCCGTCTTCGCCCTCAGCCGTACACGCAAACTCAACATCCTGCATCCAGCGATCATCGCACTGCTTTGCATGCTGCTCGCCGCCGCGCTCGTGCTGCCCGCATGGCATTCCTTCCAGCAGGGATGCGACGTTGAGGACGCAGTT
>JAABUO010001888.1_pt1 | contig 26325 bp, 33 predicted proteins | sample 5559291 | NCBI WGS metagenome assembly JAABUO01 (sample SAMN10711878, study PRJNA513372) | rock metagenome | isolation source: Antarctica rocks | place: Antarctica: Victoria Land, Finger Mt sud
ATTAGTCCAGTAGCTGACATACTAGCCCATGCACAACAAAGGCTTGCAGCTGATTTGAGACCCACATGATGTTGGGTGTAATGAGCAAGTCCTTACCATTTCAGACAAGGATTTCACACTTGTGCTCAGCAGATGGTTGCAGCATCCTAGGCAATAGCTTGCTTGAGCATCGTCGCAAGCCAATTAGATTGTATTGACAGGCACATAATACCCACAGCATATGCACAATAGGTACTTACACTGCTGTCCTCTTCTCATCAAAATGGTGTGCCTCTTGCAGCTGCTTGTACAGCTCCCCCTTTGCTGCATACTCCAGTATCAGGTACACACGATCCTGCAGCAACACAACGCTTGCGCAATGCAAGAGCTGCCTGACCAGCACCATATGCCTTTTGTAATGTAACGCCAAGCAAGTCAGTACAACACTGCACCACAAAATACAGCAGCAGCTATACAAGCCAGTCACACCAGATCACATCCAACACAGCACAGGAACAACATGCACACAAAGAATGCATTGGCATGCCATGGGTCGGGGTTACTTTGCTCACATTGTCGTAAAAGTAGCCGTAGAGACGCAGAATGTTAGGGTGGCGCAGGTGGGACTGAATCTCTACTTCCCTTCTCAGCTGATGTTCTACATTGGAGTCACGCAGCTGATTCTTGAAGAGCACCTGGGGAGTCAGCCGGCATTAATAAGCCTTGCTGCATGTGAATTTTGATGACAAGTCATGTCGAAAAAGCAGAACACGCTTCCAGACGAACAGGCTTACCTTCAGAGCAATAATGAACTTGGTTTGCCTCTCCCTAGCAAGGTAGACATTCCCAAACTTGCCACGCCCCAAGGGCTTGCCAATGTCAAAGTCAGTCAGCTGCCACCGCCTGTCTTTGTCGCTGCTGCTGACAGAACTCCTGTTGCTTGCAAACGAAGCTGCCTTTGCTTCACTGTTGGACCTGACTGTCTGAGCTGCAGTTTGTGCTGGCTCAGCAACTCTGGGTGGAGGTGGGCCCATAGGCTGTGCAGGAGCTGCTGCAGCATGCTGCGACTCGACAACTCGACTGTTGGTTGGCTTCAGAGGCGCCCGGACGCTGGCTGTTTGGCTGAACTTAGCCTGCTTTTCCGCTGGTTGCAAAACACCCCAGTCAGCTGGCCTTTTAGTCTTGAGTAAACCCGTTGCTGACACATTTTCCTGCATGCTGATACGGTGAGACAGTTGAAAACTTGCTTGTCAAGCAGAAGTACCGCTGACAACTTCGCTTACCTTGTCCAGCGCTGCGTCAGCTCGGTCAAACTTCACGGGCATCATAGGACCACCTGCAACTCCTGAGCGGTCTGGCAGGAAGAGTTTGGTGCCTATTGTGCAGCTCCTGCAGCTCTTGGTGTGACTCCCCTGTACACGCACAGCACGCCGGGCTGCTGGTGCGGCATACTGCGGGGCCTGCTGCAGTACTGGAGTCGAGGTCGTTGGTCTATGATCACTCATAAAACATATTTTCGAACGCACTATGTTCCGTGGACTTTACGCTATCAAGCCGCGCTGCGACACACGTCATCCGTGCAAATGGGAATATGGGAAAGACTTTTCTCTCCCACGTTGACAGGAGTTGAAGGAACTGCAACCGTATCAGTCAGGCTAGATGCTTGCAGGAATTTTAGATAATCAAGCTTGTGCAGTTGCTGTAGGAGTGTTTGCTGTCATGCAGCGTGCAAATGTTGTGATGGGGATTGCTCCTACTCTCTTCGAAGAGCTTGTATCCATTGGATTTTCTCTCAGATGTGAAGTTGCCAAACATTGTCACATAGTAATCCAAGGCAACCTTCGAAACTGCCTCAGAGGCTCGAGTGCTAGACACAATGCTTGTAACAACGTTAAACCACCAATGTCATTTGAGCAGCCAATGCCACTGTTATCTAAATAGATGCAGTGTGCCAGCACACATGTAAATATACAAGTGCCAGCTCTCAATTTGCAAATTTAGCTCTAGAATGCGATTGTGACTCACTTGCTGTCGCTGTGGGTGTTTGAAATGTGTGGCAATTTGCATGAGTCCTGCCCTGATGCAGCCTGTGAAGCCGCCCACTCAGCAAGACATGTATCAGTAGGACCCTGCAAAATAGAAGGGGCTTTCGTGCTGCGTGCATCAGAGCAAGTGCTAGTTTGAACCTGCCCTTCAAAATCTTATGGCTTGCACTGCCTAAAGTACTGTCGTGACTTCACACTGTGACAGGGCGAGTGTGCTGGACGCAGCCCTTCGTCTGAAGCCACCATCTGTGACTTGGCAGTCCGTTGTTGCTCAGCCCGGCGTCAGGTAGTTGACAGTGTAATCGAGGGTCCACCGCCATCCGTGTAGGCCATCTGACCTATACTGTGTGCGCACGCTTGGTCGCCAAACCTGGAGATCAGGGCTTTTTAAGCCCTTTGCCGTGCACAACGGCTTGAATAGGCTGCATCCGTGCTGGATAGCATGGGGCAAGCCAGGCTTAGGGAGGCCCTCAACGCAGGAGGCCCTAGTACGCAGAAGGAGAAGGGCCCTCCCGTAGCAGATGGCATCCTGACAGTAACTCCAGACACTGCAGAAGCACTCGAGTGGAAAAGCAGGCGGTCAGCAATAGATAGCGCGGGGACCTCTTCCTCTTACTTAGAAGATGATGAGGGTGCGCCACCTGCCCCCCGTTGCAGTTTTGCACAGTTTTTGCAAGAGCCTTTGCCTGAGTTGAAGCCAGCACTGATCTTTTGCAGAACCTCAGCCTCATGGGCTGTATGGAAAGTTCACCTGGAAGATTGAGAACTTCTCTGAGATTAGCAAGAGGGAGCTTAGAAGCACAGTTTTCGAAGTGGGCAGCTACAAGTGGTAAGCAGTATATGTATATAGCGGGAACGGCATGCACAACCATATAAGCATGCCATGTATAGCACATTCAAGCATACCTGGGACATGCAGGTACATTTTGGTGTATCCGCAAGGATGTGATGTATGCAATCACCTCTCCTTGTTCCTGTGTGTGGCAGACTATGATAAACTGCTGCCAGGTAAAAAAGCAGCTTCGGATTGTTGTCAACCTGTCTTGCTCCTGACATAGCTGACCTGGTCTGGCTTCATTCACTCACTGGCTATGCAGGCTGGAGCCATTTTGCGCAGTTTACAATTGCTGTGGTCAACAAGGACCCAAAGAAGTCCAAATATTCAGGTGTGCACTGCATCATGTGTCTTGCATTGGATACTGAAACTCGCATGCACTAAGGCCTTAGGTCAGAATGCACATGCAATGACAGGGTTCAGGATGTGCATGTTGCTGCAGCTTCAAGATGTGTCGCACGTTGCAACCCATTTTATAGTGGTATTTGCTTTGTTGTCATGAGCCCCAACACTCACAAATTATGCGGCAGATGTTGTCTCTGTTTCTGCTGTGGCCAGTGACATCATGTTTTGCCAGGCTCACCTGAAGGTGCTGCTAACCTGACATGCTCTGCTCAGGACTTGCAGGAGTAAAAGCTATCATCCCTTAGGGCCATGCCTGATAGCCCTGCCTGATGTTGCTGCTTTCCTTTCTGCAGACACCCTGCACAGGTTCTGTAAGAAGGAGCATGACTGGGGCTGGAAGAAGTTCATGGAGTTGTCCAAAGTGCTGGAAGGCTTCACTGTTGCCAACACCCTTGTCATCAAGGCCCAGGTTCAGGTCATCAGGTATGCCTGCATCGCCTCCACCGCTATGACTTGTCGGTTTGAGCAAGTTGCATATCACCCAGTGCCTTCCTGTCAAGTGAGCGGTGGTCCAGTCCCCTGAGCCCGCCGTGCAATCAAATTGTGCTACTGGCAAGCCCGTTGTCCATACAGACGTCTCATGGTTCTGTCCACCTAGACTTGACAGTGTCATTGTTCAGCATGTCAGGCCACAACAATCGCACAGCAGACCAGCAGTCCTTGCCAGCCAACAACAGTGTGGTGAACCAGCACAAGACTTGTGAGCAGCGGTCAGCATGAAAAAGGCAGAAGCACAAATTAGTGCACAAACTAGCACAAACAACTTCATGAGTTGTGAACTGGGTCAGCATTCAGACACCATCTCAGCTGCACTGACAGGACAGCCTGACAAGACTGCAGGCAACACCCTGCATAGGGCAAGCAGCTGGGCAGCAACAGATGTGCTGACTGCAAAAATTGCTATCAGCCCTGTGCTGCGACCATTTTTCACAGTGATCACCGTGATCTTGGCACGTCGTGTTTGATGTCGTTGTTTGGGTATGTTGCACTTATGCTTTCTGTGGTTGCTAACATTACACAGTCAACATTGCGGCAGCCTTGCTAGTCATGTCTTAAGACATTCTTGAGGTCACAGACAGTAGCATTGTGAGCTCAGGGTCCTGAAGGACCATCAAGCCACCAAGGCATTGTGCAAAGTATTTAAAAGACACCACACAGACTTCTCAGGAAGACCTCGTAGATTGTATGATCAGCAATCAGCAGGTTTATCGTCAATTGATGCTGCATCCTGGGCCTTCAGCATGAATGGATGATTTTCAGTGTTGGGATTGATCGTCATTTGCAGGGACAGGCCAAGCCTGCCATTTAGATGCTTGGACCCTCAGTACCGGCGGGAGCTGGTGCGGGTGTATCTCACCAATGTGGAGGGAATCTGCCGCCGTTTTGTGGATGAGAAGCGGGAGAGTCTGCTGCGCATGAAGGAGACAACTGCCAGCTTCAAGGCGTACTGGGCCAGCCAGACAGCCAATGACAAGAAGGCCCTGGTGCAGCACAAGGGCAGCGACATGCTCAAGGTCAGAGCAGCTGTCATGGTGACACATTACATCAGTGTCAGGGCAGTTGACTTGGCATGTCTTACACCACTCCTGTTGTACAGATGTGGCTCACCAGTAATGCCTGTCAGCAACCATTCTGTGGCTGTTGCTGATTTATGGACTTGGGTCTCTGCACCATACTAAGCTAGACACAGTGTCTAAGTTTGTGTCATTACCACAGACCATGTAGAGCCAGAAAGCAGGCCAGACCACTGCACACCTCAACGTGCTTAAGATAGCACAATACATGTTGCGTCAAACATGATACAAATGGGCAAATTTTGTGCATGTGGGTACTGCCTTTGTACGCACAGCAGGTGCTGGCTGTTGTTGCAGACAGCAGCTGCATTGTCCTGTGCGTCAACCACATAACAGCTGTGTAGTATGACTCTAGCAGGCATTATGTAACAGCACATAAACACATGGCACAGGGGCTGGTGAAGCGCTTCTTCAATGAGAAAGAGGTGACCAGCACCCTAGTCATGGATGCCCTGTTCAGTGGCTGCAAACAAGTCGAAGAAGCCAGCAGAGCGGGCATTGGTCCCAAGGTATGCTGTCTCTTGGTCTACAAGTCTGCGCAACAAGGAGTGTGTAGACGTCCTAACAACAAGCAGTGATCGCAGCTGTTCATGCCCCAATATGTGGTGCAACAGTGCATGCCATGCCGTGTCAGCTGTTGGCACAACTCTTGGCAAGGCAGCGCGCAATGCTGCCTTCAAGCCGTTCTAGGCAGCTTGATTGCTCATCCTGTGTGCTCATTCGGCATGTGTGCAGCCACAACAAGAGCAACAGTCAACAGCAGGTACAGCGTCTAGCTCACAGATGCAACGCCCCCAGTAGTGTGTGCACATGCAGAGTAGAGATCAGACTTCGCAGCAGCTTGTGGACATGTGCTACATATTCCTGAACAGGCATACAATGCTTCCATTGTACTTGCTACCTGCTACCATGCATGAGTGCATTTGAAGTTGTAAAGAGCACTTAGATAGCATTTCTTGTTTGCGCAGGGCAAAAGGCGAGTGCTGAGTCCGCCAGTGGTGATCAATGCAGACAAGAACATGTATGCTCTGGGGCAGGATGTGCTAGCAGTGCTTGACAAGGCCTGCCAGGAAACAATTCCCATGCTCAGGTAATGACAGATGTTGATGCCCTGTAAGTGTTGGCTGCAAATACGACCTGCGGTACAGTCTGTGACGCAGGCGTGTTGATTGTATTCTGCATAATGGCGTGCTGTCATGTGTGAGTATAAGAGCTTGTTTCCAGACACATGTGTTTCTGCGTGTGCATTTGTGCCTGCATAGTGCATATTAAGAGTGGCAGCTACAGAGGCCATGCTGTACTTGCCTATACACATACAGACAATACTATTGAGTAGCAGCTCAATACAGTCATCATGTGAGGTACAAGTTGCGGTGTCAACGGTGCTGCTTTAGGGGGCTGTCAACATTTTGTTATCCTAGCAATGCAGCCTTGTCACACACTTGCCTGTTTCATATAGCCCTCTTCCTCAAGTTGCATACAGGGGTTTGCATCCCAAATCAGGCAGAGAAGAGAATACCACCAAAATGCTATCACAAAGAATCATCAGCATTTGCAGCGCGGAAAACATTGCTGCCTTTTGTATACATGTTGGCCCATGCAGAGATTCCATGTATGCAATGGTGGTTGTTCAGGGATGAGAAGCCTGCAGACGCCCTGACTGTGCGGCACGGTCCTGAAACAGATGACTACAACCGGGATTTCATCGAGAGGGATGAGAAACGGTTGGCAGACCTTGGCCGCAAGACTGTGGAGATGTATGTCATTGCACACATCATTGCAGACCTGGAGGTAAGATCACAGTTGAGGAGTGCATCTTTGCCGTGGTGCCCTACATGGCATGACTGCACTGACCATATCATGCTGTTCCAGGGTGTGTTGTAGATATAAGTGCCTTGCAGTTTGCTTTCACCAGATGGGTCTTGAGATGTTGTTAACCAGCAGTGCTAACGCATTTGTGCAACACTCAGCATTCTTTGTTAGCGCTGTTTATAGCAAGTATGCAGCTCTTGAGCATGCAGCAGAGCTGCACAACAGAAGGTGCAAGTTGATGCCACCAACAATGTCAAAGAGGCATGCGCGCAAGTATAGGGTGGCGTGACGGCTTAATGTGGCAATTGCTGAAAGTGTGACAGCGTCTCAGGCTATCAGTCTTTCATGCAGATCAAGCAAAACACAGAGATTTTCTGTATTTCCACATATAAGGGCTGCTTGTTCAGGAGCATCATGTGAAGTTTGAGAAATACAAGATGCAAGATGCTCTTATACAAGAAGAGGAGGAAGGACAGCGCATGGACAAGAACAAAGCAGCTGCCAAGGCAGCTTCTGAAAGAGAGAAGAAGCAGCGTAAGAAGGTGAGTCACACTATTATCATCACTGCTGCAAGCTGATATTTCTGCTGCGTTCAGAATGGTATCACATGCTAGATCATTTTGTTGACTTCTGAACTTGGCACTTTGCCTATGGACTGGACAGCTGTCAGGTGGTATGATGAGTAATGCTTGGCAGAGCCACTGGTAGGCCCTGCAATTGCTACCTTTGCTTCCTCGGAGCACCACTTTGAGCATGTACCTTTGCTCTGGTCATCATCATGAGGGAAAATTGGCCCATGTAGCTGCTTTGATGAAAGTTGTTCTGGACAAGCAGTGCAAGCATCAGGTCATGATGTTCTGCTCACTGTCTCCCTTGTCTGTTTGTGCTCACTGTCCCCCTTGTCTATACGTCAGGAGAAGCGGCAAGCCAGAGTAGAGGCTGAGTCTGCTCGGCGAGAGGCTGAAGAAGCTGAACGGTCTCGAGCTGAAGAGCTCAAGCGCCAGGAGACTGAGCGAGTGCAGAGTGAGCAGGCATCTGAGCGCAGGTATGCCACTGTCCTGGAGTCTCTATATGCCCCACAAGCTTTCCAGACAGGACCTTCACGCCCGGGATGTAGCTGTAGATGCAAGTGCACATCTTGACATCAGCACTCAAATAATGTTCCAGCTCAGCTTGTGGTGTTGCAAGCAAGTCAAAAAGGTGCTTGGCCTTGAGACAAGCAGCAGCATCCAGTGCACTCTCACTGCAGAGCTTGAAATGCAAAGCGCAGGCATGACATGGGCAAGCGTGTTGGTGCAGGCAAGTGCAGGAGGCTTTGGAGAAGGCACAGGCGCAGGCTATTGAGCAGGCTGCTGCGTCCAGCACTGGACCTGCAGAGCTGACTGTAGGCAAAGCTATGGAAGCTAGCAAGGAAGCTGCAGCGCAGCTGGCAGCTCAAGGGATCAGTCAACAGGCTGGACCTGACCCAGCTGATGGGCCCAGCAGGTGATCCTTGTGTTGAGATCAGTGTATGTCAAACGGCTGTGAGATGTTTGAGTCTCAGTTGACTGCATCACCAATGCGTTTGGCCTGCCATGGGGAAATCCAATGAGAGGTCTCACGCAGATATTGACCAACTTTTGCAATGACCAGTTTATATTCCCAAGCGTGTTGTAAAAACCCTAAACCCTATTTGAAACACAAAAGTCACGGACAAACGCAGAGTGTGGCGCTTTCGCTTTCCCAATTGCGGCTGGTGCTGTCATGATGGTTGCTTCCTTGGTTTTGATATGCCAAATTGTTTGGCCTGTATCAAGTAGCATGCTGAGGCCTTTGGCAAAGTACAGGCAAAACATTTATGGATGAGCATCGACTCACTGATACATTCATCGCTGATCAACTGTCTGCAATCAAACCTGATTTATACATGTCTTCTGCCATTTGGTGTCAATGTAAAGTCTGCCTTGGCTGTTGCCATGCAACTTCTATTTGCAATCTGCCTGATGATGTCAGCACTGTTCACACTTGCTGCAGTAGCACCAGCACAGCCCCCAAGGATGACAGGGGGGATGCGGCAGGGGGCTCAGGGCGGCAGCCGGCTGATCCCTTTGCCAGCGGCAGCTCATCCCTGACTGACCTGCCAATGGAAGAAGAGTGCAGCGGGACCAGCAGAAGGCTGACTGTGGACAGCGAAGAAGATGGGTTTAGCTTCAACGAAGATGAGACTGAGTCACAAGAGGTGAGGCAACATCGGCCCCAGGGTCTTATTGAGGGCCAGACCCCGCTTGTCTTACACACACACACACCTTATTTCACATATGGTAGATGCAACTCTGCTTTGGAGTGTGGTCATGTCTGAGTTACCTCAAAGGCATCCTCAGCTTTGTCCAAAGCGCATTATGAGAACAGGTCACACTGCCGTGACTTTTATTACGTAAACTGCAACATCACAAAGCATGCAGCAGATGCAGGCAAAGGCATTTACTGTTTTGGCATTTGTCATACCTTACATGTTGCTGTTAGAGAAGCATTCAAAAATGTCAACCAGCACAATCAGATGATCAGAGCTTTGATGTTGGCATGTACAGTTCCAAGAAGCATTTGCTGCATGCAGAAATAGTATTAAACATGACTCAGATTTATTTGGCCCCCCTGGTTGCAGGAACTGATACAGAGTCTGCATCTTCACATTGACAGCCTGAAGAACCAGGTTGGCAGCTTGCTGGATGAAACAGAAGCAAAGGATGGGCTGGTGACTGCCATTAACCAGCAGCTGGACATTAGAGACAAGCGGATCAGGGACCTGACTAAGCAGCTGCAAGAGGCTGGAGGGCAACTGGCAGAAGCCTCATCTGCTCTGGAAGCCAAGAATGTCTTGCTCAAGGAAAAGGAGCAGGTTTGTGCCTTGCAACTTTCTGAGCATGCGTTGTCCCCATTTGCAGACTTAGCATGCTTCATGTTTTTCAGTCCTCGTTGTAGTCTCCCAAATGTGCAGGGTTAGTTTGCAACCAGAAGTGCATGGCATGGCTTAGCATAGCAGGTAGGCGGGGTAATGCTCTCAAGGCTGTGAGCTGAAACCTGCAGGAGCTCGCTGACAAAGATGCTGAGTTGTCATCAGTAAGGTTGATGCGCCAGCAGACGCCGCAGCAGCAGTTGCCACAGCAGCAGCAGTTGCAACAGAAGCTGCATAGGGATGGCAGTGTTGCCAGCACTAGTCGCAGGTGATAAAGCATGCTGTTCCACCACACATGTTGAAAAGGAGCTTGAGCGTGCATTTGCTGCCTTAAAGTGCTCATAATCAGCTATCAGAATGATTGATCACTGTGATAGGTTGTGTCATATCCTTTGCTCCCTGTTAACATAGTTTGTTGCTGACACAGCTGTCTATGCTTGTTTTTTGTTTTTGTTCTTTAGCAGACATTTTGAACAGCACCTGACAGTTAAATGGGTGCTGCAGCACTGTTGGTCTGCCTTTTGAGGAAAGCAGCGCAAGGAGCAGTGCCAGCAGTGACTCACATCCCCTCAGCCCTACCAGTAGCATGGACACCCCCACAGACCCCTCCCTGCACCCCTATCACAATCCCCTCAACCCCCACCATCGCCCCCAAAGCCACTCCCTTCACCACCCAGCCCACTCTGCGCATGCTCACACTCTCTCAAGAGACAACAGCAGCGGTACAAGTCACTCTCAGCGCGCGGACGGACTGAGTGAGAACGGTGGTGAGAAGGCAGGGCTTGAGCGTGCGACGGCTTCCACCCATGAGAGCAGCAGCCATGTGACTGACGACAGAGGCTCAGATAGGGGTCCAGACAGGCATGCAGGTGCAGCAGGTCTGAAAGCCACCGGAGTTGTGGGCAGTTCTGGCATTGACCAGAGCCATCAGAGTTCTGTACAGTCCAAGACAGGAGGCCGATCAGGCACAGGCCCCCAGCCTCAGCAGCCTTCAGCAGCACCACCCAATGCTGCTTCAGCACCGGGCAAGCCTGACTCTCTGTCTGCTGCGACAGCTGCAGCAGCGGCAGCCTTGAGGCCTGTGAAGCATGGCAATGGAAGGAGCCAGAGCAGCAGCACAGCCATAGGCCCAGGCAAGGGCTTAGTTGCAGGGCACTCCCAAGCGCTTCCAGGGCATCCCCACACTACCTCAGGGACTCATGCCGGCATGTCCAATGGCATCAGCGCAAAGCCCAGTCAGCAGCAGCAGCAGCAGTCTGCCAAGCAGGCAAATGCTCGCACACTCAATGGCAATGCTGCAGCCTTTGTGCCAGCTTCTGTCTCTGGAGGCATGCCAAGCATCAGCAGCAGCTTGTCACTCACTTCCACCGGCAGTGGAACCCTGAATGGCCATTCTGGTCATGCAAGTCACACCTCATACCGCAATGCTGCAGCTGGTGTGAGCACGCCTGCATCAGCTGCCCTTGCTACCACCTCAATGGCCCTGCCCTCGGGTGCTGACAAGGGCTCCTCAAGTCAGGGCAGTTTGTCACCTCGCCAGAGCGTAAGCTCTGGGCTGCACATGTCAGAAGGGGCTGCCCCTAGTAGTCCTGGGCCGGCTGTCAGCAGGGGCATGCAGAATGAGGATGGCATCTACCCATCAAGGGGACAGCAGCCGCAACAGTCCCATACCGTGCCCTTCACATCACCAGATGGCTCGAAGGTACGCTAAGGCCTGCTTGCACCCATGCATGCATTTGACAGAACAACACATCAGCAATGACATGCATGTTATCACACCTGGATGTGTCGAGGAGTAATTGGTGCTTTTTGTGGATCGAGATGACATCATGTGTTGCTTGTCTTGGGGCTTTTGTCAACATTTTGCTACTGATGATTGCAGAATCAAGGCCATGGCCCTATGGCAGACAGCTCCGGCTTGGAAGGCTTTGCCCACATGGGTCTCATAAATGATTTGCTTGCATGAATCCATGCATGGTTTGCTGGTTGCTTTTACATCTATTCTCCATATGCATTCAGGCAGATCCTACAAATAGTCTCAGGGCAAGAATGCATGTAACCATTGTATACAGATTGTTGGCACAAATGTAAAACACACCGTCACAGAGACCTTTATATCATTTTGATGGGGCGACCATACCTCAACAGACCGTGTGTGCGGCACCTGGCATCAGTCGTATGTCATTCCAGCAGACAATGATCATATATTCAACATAATGTCCTGTAGATTAGCCATGCACTTCATACAACTATATAGGCTACATACATAAGACAGGCTAAGTGTGCAGGTCATTGCAACGCAAAACCGTCCGACTGCTGCTGTATCACAGCAGCTCCACTTGTTGCTCCCAGTAGCGCACTGCTGTCTCAATGTTGTCAAGTGCATATCCAGCTGTGACCGGTGCTAAACCCTTCAAAGCCTCAAAGGTAGGCTTGACCACATATGTCAAGAAGGCAAGTTGACTCTTGGGCACCTCGACTTTCTCTCGGTCACATAGAGCTGACACTGGCATGCCTCTCTTCCTTTCTGTGTCACCCTGCATGCCGCGGCAATAAGTCGTGTTATGATGATCAGTTGTCACACACCAGTCAGATACGCTAGTGAATGACCTGGATCAGAGCAAGTCATTGGGCTAGAAGCAAGCCTGTCACAGTGGATTGGCTGACCCTGTGGGCCCAAAATGCCATTAAATGACATTGTTGTTTGCAACACAGTCATACTGCAAGTTGCACCCAAGTTGCCAGCTGCCTATGCTCATGCACCTCAACAAGGACACATCGTTTTCACAGTTTACGTGCTAAAAATCACCTGGTTAAAAAACTCGGTGACTACTCGCTGCGTCCACTGCAGCGCCAGGGGCAAGGGCTTGGCAGGGTTGGCAATGTCAGCACAGTGCACACACATGCGCAAAGCCAGGTTGCGCTGATCCGCGCCCCAAGCCTCTATGTCTGGCCCTAGCAGCTTCAAATTGGCAGTAAACGCCTGCAAGCGCCACAAAACGCTGCTACATATGCCAAGGGCGTCCTACTTCATGACCGCCTACTGCGTTTGTTCTGGACCTGGTAGTGCCGTGATGCTGCTGCTGCATCTTTGCATATGCACTGCACGATGTAGCAGGCAGAGTATGTGGTGTGCCAACACCAGTGCATAGCCGTGTTGCTTTGCATAACTGACAAGTGCCTGTGCTGTGTGCTGCTGCCGCTGCATCAGGTCTCCCACAACACACTCCAGCAGCAAACATGGTTGTGCGTTGTTGGACGTCCATGAGGCGTTGAAGTGTCTAGCCATGCTAGTTCCCTCAAAAGCTTTTGTTTTGTCAAGCTGCAACTAACCAGGCCTGCTTGTCTGCAGTAATCCCTGTTGCTTGCACAGGCATCATGTATTTAGCTGTACAAGGCACACCGCCAGACTTGATGCTGAGACTTCACTGAGCGGCTACACAAGTCCGGTACAAAGCAACTACAATTCTGCTGTTGCTGTGTGTGCAGCTGGCTGTGCAATATCTTGATAATGTGCTCATCAGCATGGCAGTTTCTGGCTCTTGCATGCCTTACTGCCTGTTGAAGAGGCACATAAGCCCACAGGACAAGCAGCTGTGATTGCGGCAGTCATATATAGAGATACAGATGTTGTTTCCGTTTTTGGCAACGGGTCCATGCAGGATGCTTTGACTGTTAGCGCCTGTCAAGCACCACTGGAGCTTGCAAACTTGTCAATACACTGCTAGATGCACCCAGCATTGCACTGCAGCAACAGCTTGCAGCAGGGTGACTAGCTACAGCGGTTGTGACACGATACAGCAGCAATCCTGCAGCAAGGTATCTGAGAGCAAATTTCATCGGCAATGAACAAAAACAAAGCAAAAGACTGGTTACCTGCAACAGCTCTGAATGACCAGCCATGTCAGTGGCCAGCACAATCTGGATGACAGTGCGTCTGAAGAAGCGGAACTGGTCTGGGGAGAGGTGCTCCCACAGGACATTGCCCGGCCTGCGCAAGATCTTGAAAGCCGTGGCCAGATGCATGTTCTCATTCACGCTGACGTCGTTGTACACCAAGGCAGTCTCATTCTTGGTGTTGACAAGGAAATCATTGGAAACGCCTGCAGGCAGTATGCTATCATGTTAAGCTGCTCACATGTACCATTTATGCCAGCTAGTTGCATGCAGGGCAGCTCCTAGTCATGCCTAGATTGCAGTGAGTAATGTGCAGCTTGCAGTCAGATGCCTTCCAACAGTTAATATGACAAATCTTGATTGCACACATATCTGCCACAACCACATCATGGAGTACCGAGACACTGCATCGTGCAGCAACAAACACCTTCAGGTACCGAGCACCTCTGTGGGCCACAGGTTCAATCTAAACAGTCAGTGAGATGGCAAGACACGCGAGTGGCACATGAGGCAGGCGGTGACCTGGGTGGCCCACATCATGAATGCATGTGGCAAAGATCATGGCTGCCACCTCCAAGTCAGTCAGCTTTTGCGCAAAGTCATCATTGGCCAAGAAGCACCCCAGAGTTTGTGTCACATCTGCTGCATGTATGTTGTTGTGATAAGGATTGCTGTTGTATGCCTGTTCTATATCCTGCACTGGCACCCACTTGGTACATTGCATGGCCGCAGATCACAATACTTCACGCTGTACTTCATGCTTTAAATCATCTATACGCAGAGGCAAACATTTTTATGGTAAGGGACATGCAGTGCATCAATGTAGGTCACAGCCCAAATGCAAAAATGCAGTCAGATACTACCGCTTGCAAGATAAGGTGTCACAATGGCATGTCCACACACAAAGTCAACATCAGAGTTGTCCTTTTGCTGCAATGACACTGGCAGACCATGAGGGATGCCTCCAATGCACTGTCAACAGGCTACCTTAGGCAACTCACCCTGACAAAATTTTGCAAGCGGTCATAGGGAATCTTGAGCTTTTCCAGCAAGTCATGGCGTGCAAAAAGTGCAAGGGTGACTGTTTCTAGCGGTTTCCCCTTTGACAGGTTTCCAACTTGGAACACGTCAAACCTGTTCCAGTTATCTATCTGCAGAGACATGTGCATCATGCTGAGAAATCCTTGATCTATTGTATACGTCGTGATCTTGATGGGTCCTGGTATTAACCCTGATAGCACCTTGCAGCATGTGCAGCTGGAAAGTAGAGTCAGACAAACAATTGCACGAGAGTCTACAGCGTCTGCCTGTGTGACAGCATGTCAAAAAAAATGACCTGGTGATGGGTGAAGGTGCAACACAGGACTGGCACATGCTTGCAATCTGTAAACAGGTTTGGATGGCACAGGTAAATAGGACTAAATGTTGACAAGCATGAAGCACCTGCAAGACCTCTTCTGCAAGGTGTGGAGTTGTCACGTCCAGGCTGCAGGTGCGGAGACTTGTTGTCTGCAGGCACAAAGATTGGGGGAGTTGCAGGCTGAATGCAACAAAGACGAGCAGCTTTGTCCTCGTTCTGCGCAGGTCATACATGCCGAGCAGAGGTGGCTTTACCCTTGGGGTTGGGCCTACAACACCACCTCGATCTGCCTGCATTGCACAGATACTTGAGCATGTCACCGACTACAGGCAGGATTGCCAATATACTGAAAAAGCAAGCAACCTACTGGATATGGTTTCCTGCGAGAATAGCTTTCTCTGTAAGACTTCAGATAGGAGAGAGCAGATCCATCCAAATTTATGTCATCTATGTCGTCAGCTTCATCCACCTCTTCAAGCCAATTGCACAGATGGCTGACAGCGTACTGCTCACTTTCGCTAAGTTGATTGTCAGCCTGGATCGAAGAAGTTACTGAGGCCAGCAAGCCTTTGCCATACTTATGATTTGCCACTCCGATAAGTTCACCTGGATTCTATTCAAAACCTCTAGCGAAGGAGCTAGAATTTCCCGGTGAAGGGGACTACCGTCCATACTTGCTCGCCGAGAGTCCCGTACTTGGCATCAGGCCTTCGACCTCTCACAGGAGCTTTCAAATTGTCAGCTTATTTCAATTTTCGCAGTTGGCTCAGCCAATGCCATGCAAGGGCACGCTTGACAAGCGTCACCTTGGGCTCATGCTCCGATCGGCTTGCATTGCAAAAGTCAAAGTTTCGTGAAAACCTGGCTGAAAAAACTGTTCTACTTCGCCAATTTACCTGCGTAATGCCTGCGTAATTTTACGTACAGATTTGATACGGACGCAGATTGCTGACTACGCCAGCAGCTTTTGCGCTGAGCAAAGGCTCCCCCTTCTTACTCTGCTGGTATAGGTACAAACACTGCTTCATCCTGCGACGGACCTACATGCTTTGTGCCTGAGCTCGTGGCCGGCAGCTTCTATCAGTTTGACCTAGGCTCAGCCTCAGATCCCTTTACAGCTGACAGCTGGCAGTATGTCAGCACTCAGCCAGCCCCTGTTGTAATACAACACTTCCGACATGCATATGAAACCCCTACATGCCTGCCGACGCATTTTGCAGTGACAACTCCATACGTACACACTGATCCCGGCAGTTTACTGAGCTTTGCTGAAGAGTGCAGCTTCGGGAAGTAGTCATCGGATTCATACCACTAAGAAAAAGGCTCCCCCACTTCCTGCAGGAAGTCTAATTAGATTTTTTCTTTTCACGCTTTGGCTTTCAGAGTTGGTCACATCACATGCAAGGCCATGCTGAGTCAGTCAGGTGTTCAAAGTTGAGATGCTGGGGTACACAACAATGCAACACATGTGGGTTACCCATGTGGGTTGTCATTCATGATCCATGCTGTAGGTATGGCATCGTATGCTACATAGTCTCCTTCAAAACTGGCATTGTGACCTTGTAGCATGAATGTCATGAAATATGGCCAGTAGGTCATGATACCCTGCTACACATCACGTATGCAAGAGAATCAGGCTTTGATGTACACTTCGAAGGGCAATCCCGACAAAGCAGGAGCTCATGAAGCACGCCTGGGAATGAAGTGCATATGATGCAATTGATTATGCTTTGCTATGCCTGATTGTATTGGCATAAAACATGTAAGCAGGTAACAGTGACATCATGATCATGGCAGACTGGCACTGCAAACAATGACATTGCAGATATCTGTATCAGCCTCCAGTCGGCTTGTCTGGTGGTGCACAAGATAAAGCGTGTGTGATTGGAGGGCAAAGGCACTTAGAAGTCACGAGACACCGGTACCTGCCACAAAAAAAAGTATATTGTTGACAAGCTAGTGACAACGTTGTTTAACCTTGCTGTAGTTGCAGACTGCAGACAGACAAGAGTATCACGCAAGCTGTTAAACCGTTTGAGCACCTCTAGTGAAACTCTCTGGCAGCTACTGAAATGGATCACCTGGTGACATTGAGCAAGGAGATCATAAGGTATGTACACCCATGACAGTTTGCAACTGTGCCTGGTAGTAAGTACCCATAAGGTAAACTGAGCCTGATCATGGTACATTTACTCTGCCACATGTAGCATAATGACAGATTTCAAAAGGTACAAGCTAAGTAGGGCATGACAAGAAAGTCTTATTAAAATGCTGTGGACAGCTTATTCTCTGTGTCAGCTGCGTTTAAAAGAGAGGTGAATTCTTGGAAGGACAGCCTGCCGTCACCATCCGTATCATGCTGTAGAATTGTGCTCTCAACAATCTGCCCCAGTTGTGAGTCTGACAACGCCCTGCCCATAAGCGTCTTCAAAGTGTGTGCCAGCTCGTCTGATGATACATAGCCATCACCATCTAGGTCATACATTCGAAAGGCAACTGCAGCCAGCACGTACATTCAACTTCGCACACAGGCTGCAGCTTAAAACATTGTCATGAGGCCGGACACGCTAAGGCTGCAGATAGCATGCTTTGTGGAGGCAATGACAAAGCACCTGCAAGGGGACTTGTCTACATGCAAATGATGCTGAAAGACTGTAGCTGACAAACGATGCAAGGTTGAAAATCTGATGCTGCAAAAGCTGACTGAGCCACTCACACATACACTTGTCTTCGCTGCTGTACAGCCTGCCAAACGATTCAACAGCCCTGATGAACTCCTCGAAGTTGAGACAACCATCCTGATCAGCATCAAACAGCTGGAAGATGCGCATGATGAAAGGGTTGCCGGCTAACTCAGGCACAGACTGAAAGTCTGCTAGTGCAACTTTACGCCCTCCTTTTGCTAGCCTCAGAAACCTGCATTAGACCGGGGTTCCGTGTGCTGTTCCATGCAGCCTAGTTTACTGTAAAATGGCTTGAAAGCCTAACCTACGGTGCATCCTCTCCAACTCCTTCTTTGTCAGGCCCCCGTCTGGCGCATCCCGTGCCAGGCTATTTCCCATGACAGACTGCAATGCCGGACAGCAGTAGCGACTCTTGTTGTCCGATCAAAGGTACGAAATCAGGCCAAGGCCGGTCACTGCAGGTTTCAGTTAAAGATCACTGTACAAAGGTGTCGAGGGGCAGATGCGGGCGCAACTTGCAGCTACAGAGGGATAGAGCCAGAAGAAGGACTTTGTGCAGTTCAACTCACGCGCCGATCGTGCCGTGAACGCAATCTTGTCATACCAACGGCACCTTCAGCTTGTATGCGGGTCAACGGTCAACGCCACAGCAACCTCGTCAACCAGCCAGCCAGGAAATCTGCATTGCCTCTGCCCCGTTTTACAACGCCGAACATGCTGGACAGGGCGTAACCCCAGCATTAGCTAGCTGTAAATTGCTTCTGCATGCAATGCTTTCGTCTGCTGCAATGCGATCTTTGCCGTTGGCCAAACGGTTGGCACCTCACATTTTGTCAGACCCAGTCTAGAAGACGCTGCAACGTCCGACCCGTGGCAGCCTTTATACATAGGCAACACGCAGCTGGTCCTAGACGGGTACGTTTACGTTGCAGCTGCACCTAGGTTGACCTCGGCATATGGTCACACGGCATATGCAAGGATCAGCAATTGTCAAGGTGCCCTGTCATGTTACACTGCCCAGCATGATGCTGTGCCGGTGCATATGACAGGCATCCACTGTATCAGCACTTGCCAATGGCATGCTGGGTGGCACAAGGCTGACCTCTGTTGCTCAAGACATTTGGACAGCATATGTTCAAGAAGGCGATACTGTGGTGGATGCCACTGCTGGCAACGGTGGTGACACTCTATGGCTAGCCAGGGCTGTTGGTCCTCAAGGCAGCGTCTTTGCATTTGACAAGGAGGTATTGAACACTGATGGTAGTTCTCTCTTAGGCACCAACTCTGAAGCATGCATGTGTCAACTGCAGGAGAAAGCGCTGGCTGGTACAACAGCAAGGATTCAGGCCTACATTTCCATTGAGAATATGCCCAGCATGCATTTCCATCACTGCTGTCATTCCCTAATGCAGGTCAGCTTTTTGGTTGGAAATTACCTGCATTCGCTCTGAACTGCTGCTGTGTTCAAATGCCCTGCTATGTCTACAGGATGTTGTTGCGCTTCATTCAGCAAGCCTAATATGCTTCAACTTAGGCTACCTGCCGTCTGCAGACGACAAGCCTCAAACTGCCACTGAACAGTACACAACACTTGCAGCAGTAGCAGCAGCCCTGAACATGGTCAATGACAGAGGCCTCATTAGCATCATGGCATACACTGGGCATTCAGGCAAGTTGGCAAATTACATGCAAAAGTGCTGATTGTCAAGGCTTTTTTCTGCTGCTGACATATGTATTCCCAGCAGTGGCCTTGTCACGTCTGCTTTTGTACTAGCGCCTGGACACAGAGGCACTGCTCTGGCACAGACACATCCTCAAAACATTCTCCATGTGCAATGGCACAGCAAGCTTGCAAGATGAGTTGCTGATGGGCTGAAGTGCAGGGGGTCAACAGGAATATGAGGCTGTCAGGCAACATTTGCAAGCACTCTCACCGGCCGAGTGGACCGTAAGTGAGCACAAGTATATCAATAGACCAACTGCCCCTGTCCTTATGTGTGTTGCAGCCAAGGGTTCTAAGTCTCACTGAGCACAGTTCAACGGTTGCCAAATGCCGTCAGCTGGTGTTTTTGCTTTATTGGAAAGTAGATACTTTCCTGAAGCTCATTAGACTACCAGTCTACTGAGTGCTACAAAGGTGCAGTCAGTGTTTGTATAAAAACAGCATATGGTCATCGAATTCATACCACTAAGAAAAAACAGCGTATGTATGATTTCAGGAAGCTAAGCATTTTATTGAATCAGATCTTCCCCTAGAGCAACACGATGGACCTACGCCTGTTTTGTGCTTGCCTTGGACGGTGTGAGATAAGGCTAACTTTGTGCAGACCGTATGTCGCACATGAACAACACCTGCTTTATGAATTTGATCTCATTTGCAGCTATTTTGGCCAGTGAAAGTAGCAGCTTACAGTTCTTGCTACCATCTATTTCTACTCAGTTCGTTTCAGTAGTCACTCCGTCCCCTTTGCATGTTTGGCAGATCCTCTGCATCCAGCAAGCTCCTTTCCAAACAAGGGACGTGCGTTACAATTGCAATACCTCCATTTGCCTCCATTTACCTCCATTTGGCGAAAGTTATATGTTTCCACTTCGACCTTACTGCCCCTGCAAGTCGGGCATACCCGAATGGCTGCAGGGGTTTCATGCAGGCCGGTGTGATGATCAGATGAACTACCTGCCTGAGGGGACACCTTGCCATGATCAGCTGTCTGATCAGCTTTTGATCGTAAGTAAGCAAGCAGCTGCAAACGCTTACCGCCTGTGCACCTGAGGTGTACTTGACGCGCAATTGATGATACAACTCTCGATCGGATTTGGAGAGTTGGCCGCTCATTCTGCGATCTGTCGCTGCTCAGCGGACATGTCCTGCCTTGGTGCCCATGTCCACACCCACACCCACGTGACCCCGTAACGCCTGCTAGGGTTAGTACGTGGCTAGCGTGCTAGCTTGAGAGTCACTGTGCTAGTTCATCAACTGCCGCGAACATATACCTTGCTGCTCGTACCAATTTTGCCCTCAGACAGTATGCGAGCGCCGAGCAGTATGATGTTACACGTGCTGCGGCAGCACGCCGCACAAATATACCGACAGCCGGGGCTGCAAGTGCACCCTCTGTTCTCAGTTTTACCCCATCTCTTAAGGCCTGAGGTCTCAAGCCTGGTGAGCTTATCCAGCTTCAGTACGGCTGCTGGATCGTCCACTCAAGTAATAGAACCACAATTCAAGGTATTTGGTCGCCTGATCAGCTTGGAACCTGCTGAGTTTGCACTGCCCGCTAGGCCCAGCCCACATATGCCAACACATGTACAAAGTCTGCATCTACTGTGCAGCGCACAGACCTGTTCAACGCGCATCCAAGATCCCTGCAATATGACCGGCCCACAGACGAGCCCAGACCTGAGGTAGCAACAAGCAGATTTCGGCAAGCGCTGCTTACAATCTCTGGATTTTACAGCAAAGAGAGTCAGCTTCTGCGAGGTTGGTGGGGCTCAGCAATGCTTGGCTGGTTGCAGGCTGTACTGTTGTTTAACTGTGCATCACGCCTGGAATGTATTGTGCAGGCAGTAAAAACTTGTACCAGGCTGTTGTGCAACAGGCCGCAGAGCCAAGGCTGTATGAAGGTAGATTCTTGTTGATTTACATCATTTGTTTATATTAAATCCTGTTGCACACCTGTTGTGCTCAGCCAGCCTGATAGAGATATGACTCACTTGACACAGACTCTCAGACACATTTGTGTGCTTTCATATGCTCTCTTGAGCAGCTTTGAGTGTGCTGCAGTCTTTGATCTACAAAAGAAGTTTGCCAATGAGTATAACATACTATGTCTTCATGTCTGGATGCTGTTGGTCCGGCTGCGATCTGAAGGCAAAGACGGCAAAGACATAGCGCAAATGGTGTATGAAACATTCCAAGACAATGTTGAGGCAAGGGTGCGAGGAGAAGGTGTCAAGGTCAGCACTTTACTCTGTCCATTGTCAATGGCATTGGGAACTATATTGAGTTGCCCACCAAGCTTGGTTATGCATGAGGCAGCTGTATCTCACATTGTATTGCAGTGCTGGCACATTTGCAGTTTTCCAGAAAATCTTGTTTGGGTTTTTTTGGGTACCCCGTGCAACTTATTGGAGTGAGATAGCAGTAACATCAGGTGGAGTTGCATTGTCAACAAAGCACCCACAAACACATTCCTTCTGGATTGCAAAAACTCTGTTGATAGCGTACTCAACACATGCACCTTGTTTGCTCATACTTTTAGTCCAAGCAGTCCTGCGTGACATTGTAGGTAATGTAGCCAGTCGCCTGTTTGCTTGCAACAGTGATGCCTTCATACAGGTACGCCTCAACAAGTGGCTCAATGAGCTTGAGCAGATGTTCTATGGCATGAGCTTTGCTTTTGACAAATCATTGACTGGGGATGAGGTCATCACTGGTGCTCTGCTCAGAAACTTCTACAATGATGACAAGAGCAAGCAGAAGCCAGCAGAGATCCTATCCAGATACGTCACAAGGTTAGCAATCACTTTAGTGAAGCTGTTGCTTGAAGTAGGCAATTGAGCCTGCAACTGCCCTGCCCTGTTTTTGTATTTGCTACCAGGAAGGACTCCTGGCGTGCCTGTTTGAATTCTGGCATATTTGCTCAGCAATCTGAATGTCAAGCACATGTGGTGTCTCTGGGGTGTTCGTGCAAAGTGCCTGAGAGCTCAGATTTTGTATGCAGGGAGCTAGCTTGCCTTGCCAAGACAGAATCGGAGCATGTTTTGTCAGGAAAAATAAAGTTTTCTGATGACATTCTGAGCAGATGACAGGTGAACAGCAGCAGCATGTGCATGCTGTTCTACAACCTTGTGTCATCATGCATGTATCATTGACGTGTTAGGAGGGTGGTGATCTGCATTTACATGTTTAGGCAATAAAATGCTGTGTGTTTGCTGTCCTGTAGTAGTTTATTCTTTACAGTTCTGTGCTCCAAGTTGTGACCTTGGACTTGGCCTTCCAAAGCGTTTGCTGATTGTAGTGGTAGAATATGCCGTCCATGAGTCGCATTTTGCACGTGAGGTTTGCACGCCATCTTGTGTTGAGGCTTATACTTGATGTCACCGTGTGTGTCTTGTCCATCAGCCAATGCAATCTCTGTGCCTCACTGTCAATGTAGCTGCATAGTGGGCCTTTGCAGATTGAAGCACAGGGACTATGCTAGTTGACATTGCACAGACTGGCATGGTAATATACAGTGTTCGAGCGCCTGTCAGACCTGACACACGTGCAGCAAGTGGTATTTGACTTGTCAGCCACGAACCAGGTCTGCTGCTTGCACTTGCACAGTTCTCCATCAGCTCTTCAATAACAATGTGAGTGCATGTAGGCATGTTTGAAATGCCTTGTTATATCTTGTACGTTGGTGACCTGTTACGACAGCAAGTGAGAACAAGCCAGACATATGGCACACACATTGAGCGCCTACAACTATCTTGCAGATGACAGTGACATGTAGCCATAACTCAGGTAGACCAACCAGAACTGCTACTGCTGTCACTGAACCCAACATGTCTTTCTGGGGACAGCGTTCTCATTGCTGTCTTACAGTTGCATGCAACGATGCACCTCTACAGACTTTGAGATGCACTGTGCAGTCGGCGGGCTTGCATAACAGGACCGTGTCTTACATGGTGTGTGTACTGTGTAGCTACTGACAACAGCTCTCCTAAGTGTGTCTAAACGCTGAGTGCAAAACACATATGTACAAAGTAATAGGCGGCTAGGTAAGGAACGCGGCCTATGCAACCATTACTAACTACCTGAGTAATCTTTCCATGAATGGTGTGACTGGATATTGCTAAGTGCTCACACTTTCAACAGTCAGCAATGACAGTGGACCGGAGCATGCTGAGTTACGCAAAATTGACTACACTCTATGCAGAAAGTGTATTTGAGCTATAAGACAGATGCTGCCCGCTAGCTCTGTCTTTGTCATCATAGTGCATGGCAAAGCTGGGCTACAGCCAGAACTGGAACTCAAATTGTGATCGAACACCACTACAGTGATGCTTGCTGGAAACATGAAATCTGCTGAGCGTGCGACGTGACATAAGATTTGACTTGAGGGCACCACATGCTGTGCTCTTTCAGAGCAGGCACTTCAGGATTACCTGGTCCCCCTCTGACTTAGCAGATGCACCGCAAGGCTACTTCTTCACTGTACACAAAAGCTTTACTACTGCTGCTTGCTGTTCAATCGAAACAAGCGTGGTGCCCCACGAGTGTGAGAGCTCCACTGCTCTGCGCCTGATTGAATCTCAGCTGTGATGTCTACTACCTCAAATCGCTTCCTAAGCTGTTTAAAAAAGGCAGAATCGCTCTTCCATCGGCGCACATGAGCCAGCAAATACCCTCCAGCAGCTGTAAATGAACATGCACTCTTGAGCTTGATGTGTTGTGACAACACAGGCTGCTACCTTGCCTTGTGAAGGTCATACATTGTAGCTAGAATGGTAACACGCGACAGAGTCGGTAGCACCTTGCATGGTTACTCATTGACATACAAACATGGTTGCACAGCATGATTACCTTCCTTGACTGCTCCAAGGTGCATACGAATGATAATACATTCACAACACAAACTTGGTTGCACAGCACACTTGCCTTTGACCGCATGCGCAGACAAGTGTACAATGCATACAATTGTGTGCAAAGTAAACATGCTGTCTTACCTAATGAACTCAAGCTTGACAGCAAGGGATCAAAGAGCTCCCGATGATAAACGACGTCTGCTGCAACCACCAGGTCAGGAGTGGCCCAACCTTGAGCCAGTGAAGTGACGGAAGTGACGCCCCATGTCAACTCACAGCACTGCACTGAGCCTCCACCTGCTGATATTGCTGCCTCATTCAGAAGCATGTTCTGCTCTAAAAGGCTCTGCACACATGATGGAAACATCTCACAAACAAAAGTCTTGATCAGGCCAAGAAGCACAAATAGAGAGTCTTTTGGACAGTCATACAAGAGCAGCCAAAGGCATGCTGATTGTACTGACAGTGACATTATTGCCGAGAATGATCAGAGGCTGTATCCAGGAGACATCAGGAGTACGAAGCTGATGTGCTCAGGAACTTTTGTGACCAGCACACCATGTTGGCCAGCAATTTGCAAGCACACGTGGCTGCTGACTGCGTGTGCATCACTCATCCCAGGCTTTCAAAAGGCCTACCAGCACATTTGGCAGGTCTGTAAGCAGTACTTGGGCACCCATTGCTGCAAACACAAGACCCACCAGACCACAACCAGCACCTAGCTCCAATACTCTTTTACCCTGCATCAGCCAAGCTCCTGAGGTTCAAAGCATTCAACGGCTTCTGCTGCCATCAGAAAAAAAATCAAGGGTTGCTTGAGCAGCGGCAACTTGCAAAACCTTCCAGTACCCTCTCTGTTGCAGGTCTTGCAGCTCTGCGTACGCAGACAAGGAGATGGCAGAAGGCCAGATCTGAAAGCTGAGACCCTACAAGCAGGTTTCACAGTTGACCATCACAGCAGACGGAATGTCACAACGAACAGATGTCACGTTTTCTCGTCGGTGTCTGCTGTGCATGGGGGTGTCCCACCTTGTCAGGCTGGGAGGCTATGGTCAGCGTGCGATCAAGTTGCTGCAGTCGGTAGCTGTACGGCTCGGAGTCGGTGTGTAAAGGGCCTATGCTGTCCGCAGCTGGTGCCTCTTCGTCGTCTGAGACGGCCGGCAGAGCGTCCCAGCCTGCTTCGTCCTCCGACTCATACGGCATTAGCGCACAGCAAGTATCAGCTTGTAATCTCTCCCTCTGTCTTTCTCAGCAAGACCCTGCGCTGGCGGAGAACACTTGGGTAGCTCGACAGGGACTCCTCCACGCTTATGAGCAGGACTCGAGGACTTCGATCATCGGTTCATCGTAGGAAAACGGAGTTGCAAGAACGACACTACGAACTGAGTTGTTGACTAATACTAGGGGAGAGGCCGCGCTCCGCGCGGCGTCAGTGATAGGGAACGGAACGCGTGAAATGACAAACCCTGGCCGATAACGGACGTTTGAAGAAGGACGAAAATTCGGGAAACAGGACGAAAAAACAACTGTTAAGGGCGGAGCAAATCAGAATTTTTCGAAAGTTCATACTGCAATCCCCAAAAGAGAATCCCCGGAAATTGTAACAGAGTCTCAGTCTTCATTATGTGGATGCCACTTTATGCAGCTCGACATGTAGCTATCGTGAGAAGCGGGGAAAGTGTGAGCTTGTCAGATTTTGAAAAGCCGTCGCATCCGGTTTGTTGATCCCTTGTCTGTGCTTGCCTGACACGCTGAGAGCTTTGTGGTGCATGCATACTTCAACTGAGTAGCACCATGGCAGCCGCGGGTGCAACTGTGCAGTCAAGCTCTGACCAAAGTGTGATACAGCAAGCGGCACGGCCAAAAGAAAGGCAAGATCATGAGTACCGTTGTGGCGATCTTCAATTGACGTTTTGTCTTTACTCTTGGTTTATCGCATGCAGAGAACCCCAAGTCCAGACAAAAGTGAAAGATCCAAAGACAAGCTTGCCAGTGCTGCTAGTCGTTGCCGCTGCTGTGACTGCCTTGCTCTGGTGGAGAAAGCGAGGAGCCTCCAGCAGCAGAGATGGCAAAGGTGATTCCTCTACCAGCAGAAGTCCCTGTGCATTTCCTGGAAAGAAGGTGCGGTGAGGAATGCATCATGAATCTGTGCAAAGCTATCACAAGGCATTCAATTTGTGAAGACATGCTCATGCCTCCTTGCAATGCCCATGTGCTGTTGGTTGGTAC
>JAABUO010001889.1_pt1 | contig 26320 bp, 26 predicted proteins | sample 5559291 | NCBI WGS metagenome assembly JAABUO01 (sample SAMN10711878, study PRJNA513372) | rock metagenome | isolation source: Antarctica rocks | place: Antarctica: Victoria Land, Finger Mt sud
TGTGGCCAAGCCTGAAGCTCCACCAGAGCATCAGCCATACCAAGGACCCATGGGGCCATACCCTGCAATGGGTATGGGGCTGGGTATGCACATGGGCATGGGCCCCCCAATGGGCATGGGGCCCATGAACATGCCCGGTATGGGTCCAATGGGCATGGGTCCAATGGGCATGCCTATGCCTTTAATACCAGGTGCTCTTCTCTGCATATGCAATCACAGTTTGTGGCAAACAGGCTGTGCAGCTGTTGTGTTGCATTGAAGGACATCACAATAGCCAGCATCGTGCAAACCTGTAAATGGGGGTGTGCTACACCATCCAATACTTGCATAAGTGCACAGCTGACAGGTGGTCACCGATCCTTGCACTCCACTTCTGGTCTGTGTCTTAAGACATCCATTTTGCTGGAGCAGCTGCTCAGAATAGCTTGCTGATCTTTCCTTCGGAAAGTAATGAACTCCTGACTCTGTGTTCAGCTTTCTGCTGCAAGCATGGATGTCTTCAGGAACATCTGCCTGTGTGGGACCCTGAGCCCAGCTGTTGTTTGCCTCTTCAGGCATGTTTCAGCCGCCTCCACCACCACGAGATTCTGGCCGACGACCAAGAAGTGACTACGATGGTTATGATAACAGCTACAAACGAAGTAGATACTGAGACGGCACTAGACGAAAATGTGGCTGCCTTGTCTCTGGCCCCCCTCTGCCCCGCTCCCCTCCTTCCCTGCCCCCTAGTTTGACTGAGTGTGTACTTGTGTCAAAGTTCATCCAAATGACAACCCTGCTGAGGTTGACGCCAATTCCAAATACATTGTGCCGCTGTGGTCATTGGCAACCTAAGCTGTAACCAGCAGCTTTGCTTGATGTGGCTTTTCTCTGATGCCAAGCTCAGCGGCTGTAGCTCAACATATTCAGCACACGTTGTTGGAAGCAATTGAGAACTGCGTATGGACAGGCAAGCTTGATCACACAGGAGTCACCCTGAGGTTGTCAAAACTTTGTTACCATTGCAGAATGTTGCTGTGCTCACATGGCAAGCTGGCATGGTAAGAGTATTCGTTCCATGCATATGACTGTGATTTCTCAGAGTCAGCATTTTTGGTTGCACGAAAGGATACTTCTGTGTCCCAAATCGTGCACTAAAATATTTAGCAATGTGTGCCGTGGCTCATCAAGTAATCAAGCACCTATGCAATATACAGAGATTAACAGACAGTTGAATGTCTTGGATATGTCACAGGCTTATGTTGCCATGGTTCGAAAATTCAATATGTATACAGGCAGTTCTCTGTTCTGCTGATTTGCAATCACAAAATAGCACATTTGCAGGCCTTGTGGTACAGTCACATAAACAGCTTATGCAAAGAGCTCAGTCCGCTATGTTCAATCTACTTGTGTGATTCAATTGGGAAGCAGATGCGGCATCTGTTGATACCATGTTCACAGACCTCTCCTCCAGCTCTGCGCTTCTCACGGCGGGCGGCCTGTTTGGCAGAGGCACACATTTGGCGACTTCATTCAAAAAGCAAATCAGGTCAGTCAATCAATTTGAGTGTTTTGGGCACAATATACCTGACGTGCATCTGTCGCTGCACGCTTGCTAGTGCTGTTGCTCACTGAGCGAACCTCCTTGAAAGCTGCTCTTTCAGCAGCTTTTCCCTGCAGGTAAGCAACAGCTTTAGGACACCTGGAATGACTCTGACACATGACTGCCGGTGCTTGGTTGCAAAATCCATTAAAATAATGTCGGAGAGACCACACAGTATATAGTCGCTTGTTGCTCACCTCTTGATTCTTTTGCTTGCTGGCCTGCAAAGCGGCTTTGTGTGCCTCCTTGGCTTCACGCTCAGCTTTTTTGGTCTCAGAAAGCTTATCTGCCAGCAAACCGTTTCACGTGAGCAACAAGACGTGACTCAATGGGCTTTGATGGTGTCTCACAAGGGGAGTGATCAATGAGGGCCGGCAAATGCAGCATCGAAACTCTGCACAAAGCATGAGAAGTGTTGCGTGCCTTTATGCAGGCTGGCCTTGGCATCTAGCATGACTTCACGTATTTTCTGTGTACGCTTGTGCAAGCGTGTCAACTAACGCGGTATGCAAGCTTTGCGACTCCGTGTATGGGTGCAAGCTTTGCATGTCGGAAGTTTTGACTCGGTTTCGGGAATGCAGCATTGTTTACTAATTGCCGGTAGTACTAATTGACCAGGACTATTGACAAGGATTGCTTGCGCAATGCCCAGCTCTTCCACCGATAGCGGTCCCAGCGTTGATTGCCAGCTATATGCAAGATCAACGGGGCAAAGCAGGCATCGCCGAGCGTCTGATCAAAGAGCAGAGCTTTCGAGAAGCAGCCAGACAAGCCTTTCAGCAGGCTGACCAAACCCAGACGTCGGACCTGCTGCAGAGGTGCAAGGCTCTTAACGCCTGCATCAGACAGGCACGTAAACGTTCGAAGCGCCCTGAAGCATCCTGTTGTAGGTATATGTGCGTCCCGGACAGCAATTTTGATGGCCACAGGGATTTGTCAGGCAGCCGGCGCAGCAAGAGGATAGTGCAACAGACAGCGATATCTGCAGCAGTCGCAGCAGTGCAGATAGCGAACTGTCAGACAGTGACACCGAAGAGCCGTTCGTTGCTGTGGCAACAGGCACAAAGGCAGATCAGAAAGCCAGCCCTACATACCCTGCGCTGTTGCGACGCCCCACCCTTGTTCAGCATGCTGCTGCTGCCACAATTCAGCGCAGCTTCAGGCAGCACATTGCAATCAGGAGCAAGCAGGGTAGTGTGCAGTGCTGCAGACCACTTTTGGAGGCAACGACAAAGAGTCTGCACTATTGCTTGCATAGTTCAATGAGCCCCACGATTGATGAGCAACGACACAAAGCAGCGTCTTGCTTACAAAGTTGGTGGCGCCAGCGCATGGCAGAAAGACGACATGTGCCTCTCACGCCACCAAGCACATATGCTCAGACAGCAATGACAAGCAGCTCCATGCTGTTTTCAAGGCCTGATAGTGCAGCAAGCAGCAGGCTGTCTGGTGAGCTTTGCATTACATCACTGCAGCATCATACGATGTAATGCACTTGCCTGTCACGTATTATAGCAGCTCTTTGTGTCTTCTTGTTCCAAGGGGGAACATTTTCAAAGGTGTTCTGGCTGGCATGTGCGTGTGACAGAGTGTGGTTAATCCTGCAGAAACAGAACAGTTATCAGAAGGTAGCGCCTATGATGGAGGTTGCAGAACGGAAGCGCTCACCACCCCTGCAGGCTTAGCAGAGCTGCGCGTCAGCACTGCTGCAAAGCTGCGCCGAATGAAGTCTCCTCTGACATTCTCATCACAGGCTCCCATCAAAGGCGCAGCCATGCTTGTTGTGCAGCGCACCTCTGACAGGGCTCAACAAGTAGAGGTGAATGCATCAGAAAAATCTCACATACAATGACCCTTTGCCCCAAGATACTGACAAATGCCCACCTCTATGGCTCACCATCATTAAATACTGCAAGTGCATGTGGGTAGTCATTGTCAAGGTGACCTTCAGGTAATATAACACAGGTACAGTGCTCAGGAGCCAGCTGTTGTATGACGCATCCTGGTCCATCACACTCTCTTTTGCATTGGATGCTATGCCAGGTAGGAACATGACCCAGCTATGGTTGCAGGCTATGGAGCAACAGAAATGGCTGGGAGCTCAGTTTTGCTCATGAAGGGGTACCCTTGATGAAGACTGGCCTGCTAGCAAACATGTGGGAGTAACCACAGACCACGCAAAACGCCACTGCAGTCCGTGCTTGGCTCCGCCTGCTGTGTCTGTAACATGCATACATCAGCATCCTGAACAGCAGCTGTGCATCTGAGAAAGTGTACTGAAGGTGGTGGTGCAGATCATGGGGTGCTATGACAGCATTCACCTTGGCATTACAGTATTAATATGCACACACTCTTGATTGGCAGCAGAGCTTGTCAAAGCAACTGTGAATGCAGAAGCCTTGAAGGCAGCTTTGCCAAGCACAGCAGTAATAGCTATTGCTCAGGTTGTGCATGGCATGTACGTTGTACTGGCATTTGTTCCTAATGAACGTGCTTGTCAACATTTCGCCATGCATATCAACGTTGTTGACACCAAGACTGATAGCTTAATATGTTGTCCTTTGTTTCCACAAAACATTGTTATTAGGTGCAGCAAGAATTCATATTGCATGCCAAGCTACCAAAGCAGGGCAAGTCACAACTGACTAGCAAAGCACACTGATTCCAAAACTTCTCCATTATGTTGATTGTTGATCACAACTCGAGCACAGCCAAGCACTCGGTTGCTGAACCAAATTGACAGTGACGCAACCAGAAGAGGCTGCATTTCAGAATGAGACACAGCAGAAATAGATAAGCTTCAGCAAGGAGCAAAACAACAAACTCTACAACGCGTTTCTCTAGCTAACAATCACGCAAAACCCCATTCAAGGGCTCCCGGCTAAGTGCACACTCATGACTGATTTAGCAACATCGGTACTTGAGAAAAGTGTTACGGACTACAAGCAGCGTCTGCAGCTGCCACAAACCTGTCGTTAGTTATGCTTGCATTTCTGATGGACGGTGCTGTTCAAAAACGCCATCGTTATATTGTTTGTTCAAGTCATCTGTGAGAGCAGCCATGATAAATTCAGCCATCTTCACCATTAGGGCTGCTGGTTTGTCCCTGAAGTGATCATACCTACAAACAGACAAGAAACGACCAATGAGTCAAGCTTCAGTGTCTGTTATTGAATACATGTCTTCCTCCAGGGTCAGTGTGTACAATAATTGTCTGTACAAGAGGAAGCAATGGTAACTTGTGAGCACAGTTAGCTTACAACATCATCATGGGGCATATGGCATCATGCCAAACGCATTGCTCACCTTGTCAACATAGCTTCGTAGTACCCCTGGACAGTTCCCCTGCTGCGCGCGTGTATCAGCAGATTCTGGAAGCGAGCCGATGGGGAGCCATGCTGAGCAGCATGCCTCATGCCTGGCCCAACAGTCATCCCAGCAACTGTGACAGGTTCAGCAAGCATGTGCACGCCATCCACCAGAACATCATCCAGCTGAAGCGCAACCTTGTTCATCCAACAAGACATCACAGTGACATCTGATTCGTGCAGACCAGCAACAGGAGGGGCTGACAAAATTGCCATCTGCTGTACAGAAGACAGAGAGCCCAGCAGCGGTGCAGCAAAAGCTCTACTGGTGGACATGCCACTAGGCTGCTGCTGGTCATGATGGCTGCCCACCATCGCTAGGCTGGTGGCTGTTGCTAAGCTTCCAAGGCCAGAAAGGGGTGAGGGTGGCTGCCGCTCCAGGCCCCTGCCTGTAGCTGGCATGCTGATTGCTTGCCTCAAAGATTGAGGCTCCCGCAATCCTGCAGCTGCACAGCAACTTCAGAAACATGTGTCCAAACCACATGAAAAAACACAAATTGCATGTTGCTCAGTTGCAGCTGAATTGGACAAAATATGCCGTCATGCACTATCCAGCCGTCATGCTACAGTCTGCTTAAGACCCTTCAGCTGTTGCGGGACGAAGCTAAGTGTATTGAGGCTACACAGGCTTGAGCAGAGCATGGACAGACGACATCAATGCGCCTCACGCTTGACATCCTCAGCACAGGATCGTCTGTGTGACTCGCTGAGCGTATGTGCAGTTGGCCAAGGCAGGTGAAGGGTAATGCACCTGTGCATGGTGAAGATGCACCCTGTGTTTGGTGAAGATAAATTCAGACAATGTATCTGTGTGTGGCGAAGGTGCATACAGACGATGTACCTGTGCGTGGCTTCTTAGGTATTGCAGGCGCGGTTGAGTCATTATCAAAGTTGTGCTGGAGGTGAGTGGAGTGGCTTAGACCAGAGAATCCATCCCCGGAATCCTGCAGGGTCTCATTGCAGGCCAGGGGTTGCCCCCCTGACCATGCACTTCGCCGTCCCCTGCCTGGTGTCACAGGCTGCTGCAGCCCAGCACTTGCCCTGCATGGGAAAGAAGTGTGCTATTCAGTGAGACTAGATAAGATTGGTGTACATGGTCCACTGTGGTGCTTGGTGCATGCCTGCCGTGATGAGTGCAGACATGCAAACAACTGAAGACATGAATGATCACAGAAAGGCCTGTGGTGGTGAGGAAGCATGTCCCAGAAGCAGGCTAAACTTGGAGCACAATCCTTGCAGTGGCAAGCCAAGAACAGCAGTATGTGCCCCTTGTCAATGCAAACGGCTTATGATTGTTTAACAGAGCAACAGTGCAAAGGCTGGTGTGCAAAGCTTCAGGTGCAAGGGGCAGAAATGCAGGCTGACAAGAGGCTGTGTGATGTGTACTTGGGGCTGGCAGCAGCAAGCGAGCTTGCATGCTTGCGTGTGTTGATCTGTCTCAAGCTGGGGTGCTGGTCTGTGGTGGTACTGGTGATGCTGGTGCCGCTGCTCTGATGCAGCAAATGGTAAGGCAAAGGTGCCTGAGCTGCTGCTTCTGCTGTGCCTGTTCCAGAGCTCTCGCCACACCCCTGAGGATGTTGCAACCAGTAAAGTACTACATCATTGTTAAGCGCCAGCTAAGGCCAATTGACCAGAACTGCAGAATGCAATATTGGGTCCACAGGACCACAGGTCGCCAAGAACACCGGTCAGCATGAGCTGCAACATTAGGTAACAAAAGGACATACATGAGGTCAGCATTTTGACCCTGAGGCACAACAAACATATATCTGGTCACGCATGCTTGATGTGTCCATGGCGCCATTCTACAACAACATACATGTCAAACAAAATACACTGCCATGCCACAGGCAGCAGTGTGCCAGAGCATGCTCATCAAAACATACCTGCAGAGCTTTGAGGCTTGAAGTGAGCAGAGAAGGCAACGCATTGGGAAGGTCCTGCTGCAGCACAGGCCGGGCAACAGGTGGCCAGACATGCCCCTCAGCCTGGTCTGCCTTGGGCACTTGAGGCTTGGCCTGCCCAAAGTCTATCTTCTCCACTGGCAAGTGCAACTCCTCCACAACATGTTCATTATACCGCACCTACAGTACAAAATGCAATGCTACCGGTGTTGTGTATTGATGCTCAGAAGCCTATACAGTACTTGTGATGTCAACTGTGTCTTCATAGCAATGCTGTTACGCTGACAGAATTGCCTTGCAAATTGTGCTGTATAAGTATGTGATTTTGAGTCTGCTAGCTTACTCCCACAGTTGATGCAGTCCAGGACAATCAGCAGACCTTATGTTTGCCGCTCTCCTTGTTGAAGGAGACAACTGTTCCATGGTAGAACTCTTCTTCATTGCACCAGCAGACCCACACAGAGCTGCCCACAACGTCAGGCGCCATTGCATCTGCCTGCCGCTTGAGCCAAGCAAGCAGAGTTGCCTTTGATCCCTCCCCTTCCCCCACCACATGGATGCTTTCCTTCCATTTTTTGCTCAGCTCACGACCTGCTGCCCTCTCAAAATGTGAGCAGCTCATAATGCATCCTCCTTGACTGGCATCAATCAAAGGCAGGTCTGCATACTCATGGCTCGTGCACTGGATGAACAGATCCCTGTCATGGCCACCAAGGAAAAGCCCTTGGAGCCCGTTGCAGTGCACCTCACACATGGTCTCATACCCAAGCTTCAGCACTGGGTGAATATCCTGCTGCTTTGCTGGTGCCTTGTTGATGCGCTTAGAAGCAGCGGAGTGACTTAATAGTCTTGCTGCAAGCTTCTTTCCTCCAATACTGTTTGTTGGGGTGACAGCAGCAGTAGTAGCAGGTGGCATGATCACTGGCGACCTGCTCTCTATCGATGGCTGCACCCGTGGCCTCTTGCTCACAGAAGCTGAACCAGGCTGCAGCTCCTCAGTGCTTCCTGTGATGGGGGATGAGGAAGGTCGGGCAAGGGTGTTGCAAATAAGACGACTTGTCGCGAGGACACGTTTTCACATCCCAAATACGGACTACAGGTAACGATCAACGACGCACAACTTGCCTGAAGGGAAATTGTCGCGGGTGGAGCTCAGAAATAAACTGGTGCTTTCGGCAAAAGCGGTGCCGGAACAGCTAAGAAGTAACTGAGCCTGTAGAAATCAAGAAATCCAGTTGTCATAAGCTGTGCAGCAAACTGCAGGGCCGGAGTCAGACGGATTCAGAGCGCATACCGCCTGGGCGTCCTCTAACGTCTGTTCGGCCATCACTCACCCACTCAGGTGACCTTGTCGGCGACACCGGCAAACTTGACGATCATGAGCAAATCAATACAGCAGCTGGCTCAACATCCGTTCTTAACAAGTCCATGACACTGTAACACGACATTGCGCGCAGTGTTTGGCCTTTCTCAACCACCCCGGCAAGTGAACGAAGGTGATCAAGGGAAAGATGTCAAGGGTTACGACGCTTGTCAACCCTCGAACTTTGCTGAGCAGTGCACGACAGCCACCTTCAACCTTCCCGGCTGATGAGCACTCTTCGTCCGGGTGAATGCAGTTCGGTCTATATCAGCAGCTTTTGCTTGACGCTCGGAGGGGTGTCGGTCAAGTGTTGCGAGCAAGCCCACGGCGGTCCGACAAGCTGGCGAAGGCTTAAGTGTTTGGCTTAAAATCGCTGGTAGGGTCAAGCCACGAACGCTTTATGAGGTATTTCTGGCCTGCGACAAAGTCTGCCACCGGTGACCGAGTCAGCAACAGGGAAAAGCAACGCCACATCATCACTACCCCTAGCTAGGGTTTAAGCTGCAAGGGCGGTATCAAGGGCGCCCAGGCAGGGCGCTAAGGCGACGCCTTGCAGTTCAAACTCATCGCTGTGCATGTTGCTCAACTAATTTCAACTCAGATGGCTCAAAAGGCCTGGTTGTGATGCTACCTGAGCAGGCAGATTAAGCGGAAACAATAGCATCCAGTAATCAAGAAAGTACCGGTCCCTCTCTTGTCCAACGGGCGTTGGGGTTTCTGATCAGTGTTGCAGCTTTGTGTTGTGCTTTACCATCGTTGCCTTGTCTTCGTTGACCACTTCTCATATACGAAAATGTTGCGGATTCGCGAGCTTGCGCCTTCCTCTGAGATCCCATAGCTTTTCAGTAGTGTGACTGCAAGTCTTACTAAAACATGGCAGCAGCAGGCCAAAAGGACAGTCCCAGTGTTGGCAGTATTTTACATTGCTCCCTGTTGCTGCTCGGCTACAAGGCTTCTGTGTATGAGGCTGACATCAGTGCTAGCATGTTTCACAAAGCTAATATAAGGGGCTTGGAGTCACTGTTGCATTTTCTGCTCACGAAATTGAGAGGCGTATCACAATCAAAGAAGGCAAGCCTTGCTTGCAACATGTGCACCGTGCTATCACAGCCTGGTCTGTCACTCACCACAGCTATAGAGACACTTTTTGTTGTAGGACTTCAAAGGTGTATGGCCTGTCAAAGACACGCGGCAGCAAAAAGACTACCGCAAGGTGTGCTCTGGTTGACTGTGCTTGCAATCACCTGCAAATTCTTTGGTCAAGGCAAAACCTGCAGGTCCACCTGCCACTTTCGTGGCCTGTAGGTGCTACACACACTGTTGTCAGAGTTGGAGCATGAGGAGAAGCTTCCTCGTAGACTTGTTGCAGCCTTGCAGTCCATGTTTACCACAGCGGCTGGTGCCAGGCAAGACTTGAAAGTAACACAGGATAAAACAAACTTTGTTGTAACACTTCCAAGTATGTATGTTTCCTGCAGAGTGACTGAATTGCTGTGCCACCTATCTTGTTATGTGCTGGGCCAGCAAATGCAAGAGCATTACAGTCAGGAAGCACGACACAGCTCCTATGGGCACACTAAAGGTATCCAATATATATGTTTGCTTACTCTGAAAGATTGTGGATGTAGATACCATTGGCCATTAGTAAGTCCCTGCCACGCTGTCCGGCAGCATGGACCATAGCATTTCATGTTTTGTCTCGCACCAATGCTGGTGTTGCTGACTGTGGTATCACAGCAATCTTTTCTTCTGCTGTCTTACTGTTTATGGCTTGAATGACATTTGCTGCACATGCTACTAGATGTATTGCTCTTGCTCTCATTCAAACAGTTCCTGATACATCTGAAATTTGACAGTACAGGAGACATTGGTGCCATTGGAGCTGATGGAGCCAGCCATGATGGTTGCTATGGCGCAGAGCAAGCAGCAGTGCAAACGCTTCATGGCAAATGCCGCAACATACTCTAGCATGCAGGTAGGGAGCAGCTCATGTGCTGTAGCATGCCCACCAGAGGACTTCAGCACAAGCATGTCTTGTTGAACAAGATTACAGCTCAAGCCATGCAAAGCCAACCTGCAACTAGAGCAACGTGCATGTTATGCTGTATCGCCTGGTATGTAGCATGCCATTGCATCATGCTGCAGGGGCATTGGCAATCAGCAGCGGATCATTTGATGGGTCAGTATAAGCATTTGCTGCAGCGGCAGCAGCAGCAACAGAAAGCAAAGGACACCCTCATCAAAGATGCCAGCACTAGTCGCACACTCAATGATGCGCAGCAGCAGGAACAACTGCATCAAGCTGAGCACATGTGGGATGGCCTGCAGGTTTGCTGTTTGGACACTGATTGTTTATGTTTGTCTTGGACTGGAACATGTCAGATGTGCAGTCCAGGTATGCACACCTGTGTACGTGTTAGCTATATTATCTGAGCATGTATCTGTAGCGACAACAGCTGAGTATTTTGACCTACAGGCTATGCGCCTGGACTGCATCTGTCAGTATTGAAATATATGTTCAACCGCACAATCTGTCTATTAAAGCCACAAAATGTCTGGGTAGATGATATGAAGCTGAGTTGCCCCATGGCACATTGCATATAGTTGTATGATGGGTGATATTACCTTTTACTGTTCTGCAAAAAATGCTTGACGGCGCTTTTGTTTGCTCAGGAGCACCTGCAGTCGCTTGTTGACCTGCAAAAGCTAGTGGACAGTGTAATTGATAGCACCACTCACCCCCATGCCATAGACGGTCAGAAGCTCAGTAGGCCTCTCCAGTCTGCTGATGATGATGCAGACATGCATAAGGGCACTGCCAATCAGCCACAGGCTGCACACTTTGCTTCCAACAGCGTTGACATAGTACAACTGCTGCAGGTGGGTTGTCTTGGAGTTGATTCATCACCTATACCTGCTGCAAATGCAAGGGTGTCTTTTGTCTTGTTCAACATGTTATCACACTTGTTGGCTGGCTGAAGCATTGTAATCTCTCTTTCTCTTGCTGAATGTAGAGCAGATGTCATAAGTGGATATGCACCAGGGCCTTGTGCAGTGATAAATGTGTGTGCACATCTACAGTCAGAGCAGCTTTGTTTTCTTAGCCTAAAGAGGGCCGCATGCTGAAGAAAGCTGGATGGTGCCAGCCAAGCCAAACTTGTGAATGGGCTTAAGACTTGGACATGTCTGCATGCGGAGCTAATCAGCATAATCATGTAACTACAATCATGCAATCGTGGTCCACCTTGATCTGCTGCTCATAGGGTCTAACTGAGGCAGTCGCTACATATGGGCCTCGTGTTTCTGCATTGGCAGGTATGTCTGCTGTGTTCCTCCCTATATAGGGATGCACTTCCTGTTCACAGGTCAGATCTTTGTACAATTCTTAATGCAACAAGTAACCCACCTTGCTGGCAACACCATAATAGAGTATGCGGGCTGTTGTGAGCATCCCTGTCTCACTGGCATTGTTGCACTCCTGCACATGGTGTGGCAAGCCAAACAGAACTGTTGCAGAGTCAGGCTGCTGGACTGTAGGTCATGGGGAGGCTGGCAGCATGACCCTGCTTGCATTGCCAGCAGAGCAGGGCGGACACCAGTCCCACCTTGCTGCAGCCCTTACCACCAGTGTCCAGCACTTGAACCAGCAGAAGCAGCTCCATGCAGCTTTGCAAGCTGATTTAGGCTCCATAGGCAAGTGCACACTCCTGCTTTGGAACTGTGTATGGCGCAGAAACAAGTCTATTGGAGAACAGAGGGTCAACTCATGTCAAGTGATCAGCACGACTCATGTCAGCTTATCAATAAGTCTTATTCAACATGATGCCATCTTGCAGCGCTTCCGGCTATTGCCAATCCTCTGACCACTCCAACCACCAATAGGCTGACTTTTGCTTGCAGCTGCCTATCGGCAGGCACTTGTGCATCAGGTGGCAGCTGCAATGCAACCAGCCTCAGCCAACAAGGCTGTTGGGCAGGAGAATGTCATCCCCACAGCAGGCACAAGCAGCAGCAGGCAAGAGGCCAGGCTGCATTTGGTCCCTCCTACTCCCTTGAGCACTGCACCCACGCAAGCCGCTGCCGCATCTGTGGCTGCAAAGAGGAACGTGCTGCAGGAGCGCACCTGGTCAGCCCTGACGCCCTCACAAGGTATCACTTGGACACACGTGTTATGCAAAGCGCCCAGAAAGTGTACACACAGCTCAATGGCCCACTTTCAAGGCAAAGGCAAGACTCTGTTCGTTTGCACAAGGCTAGCACTGGCTGAGAACTAACAGACACTGCCCCATGCACAAACTTGCCTTTGCCCCTTCATGGTGGCAAGATGAAAATTGATTTTATGCCAGCATGAGAAAAGCTTGATCTGCCTGCCCTGACGCAAGCAGCAATGAAGCAAGATGGCGAGTGTCTGCTGATGGTCGAATATCAACGTTTGAGAACTGCTGCAGGAGGGACAGCCATGAAAGCATCGGTGCACCAAGCAGCCATGGTTCGGGAGCATAAGTGGACCCCCGGGGGTGCCCGCATGCCCCTCAAACTAGCCATGCCCCCTAGCACCATCAGGCCTAACACCAGATCCAGAATGGACCGGCATCATGGCCCTGCCGTGATGACAAGTGTTGTCAAGCGAGGCAGAAATTTGCTTGCACCCTCACCTATTTCTGAAGAGGATGAGGGTGCTTGGGGCAATGTGACTGGGCCCCGCAGACTGTCTTACTCAAGTGAGGGCACATTGACGGGTTTTCAGTGCTGGGCACACAAGTCTGGCAGATGCATTCACCCTGGTTATGATACAGCCTTTGTTGGGGTACTGTGTACTCTGCATGGACAACTTATACCCAGCGTCATCTTGGCATGATCACTGTGTGGACAGATGTTGACAGTCGCACAGAGACATTGCAAGCAGCGTTAATTACATTCCAGTATGCTGAAAATGGCAACCACAGCAATGCTGTGGGCATGCAACACTTTTGCTCTGATTTGCAGGTCCAAATGATCAGGAAGGCAGGACGCCTGCTCAGCAAACACAGGAAAATGGGCATCAGAAGTTGACACCTGCTGATGCTACTATCTTCACAGTCACGCAGAGCACTGCAAAAGCAATTCCTGAGGCGCCATTGTCAGTTGCAGCACTGCTCGCTAGAATGCAGAAGCTCAAGTCAACAAAGTAGAGTGCAGCTGCACAACTTGTCTGAAAAGAGACCTATGCCTCACGGTGAGGCTGGCATGCTGCAGACCATGGTTAGTGCTACATCTATGCAACTCCACTTGCTGCAGCTTTTTGTTGCAGCTCAGCAACACGCTGTTTCAGGGCAGCTTCTTGCTTTGCAAACTGTGCTGACATTATGACTTGCAGTCGCTCCTGCAACATGCAATATGTAAGGTACAGGCAGACAGTGAAAATACACTGAGCAAAACGAAAATCGACCCACCATTTCCTTCTGCAGTGCTGCTTGCACTTTCTGGCTGATCTCGTCTGGCATCTGAGCATCAAAGCTGTCCTTGATGCGCTTTTGCCTATCTGCCTCATCTTGTGCTGCTTTTTCTTCAGCCGCTGTTATGGCTGCTTCTGCAGCCTGCATGAGTATGGGTGCTTGTGATCTGCCAGACAGCAATCAGTGCAAGCCATTCAATCAAGTAGAGCCTGTGAGGACAGCACTGGGACACATGAAGCAGATGCTGATCACCAGCACTGCAATGCATAGACTTATGGGTGTTGGCTCTGTTGGTATGTCATCCCTTTGATGGCAAGGCATGGCATGCTTGGAATCTGGTGATTTGGTTGTGTTGGTCTGGAAACAGGCACTATGCATTAGCAGTCTTGCTATATGTTCATGGGATTTTGCTGACCATTGTACTGAGCTGTTACTGTCCGCTCAGCAAGGTGATGTTGTGCAACAAGAAGCTGATGGCAGGTGTGCAGCATACAGAGTCAGCCTCTGGAGCATGGCAAACCTGCTTTTGCTGCTCTTCCACAGAGAGCTGATGCTGCTCCTCTGTGGCAGCCTCCAAGAGCGATGGCAGCTGTGGAGCCAACTCGACGACATCACCAGGATGATTTGAGGTCACCGTGCAGGAGACTCTGCAATCGTGCAAGTACAGTGGTGCTCAAACTGTACTACTGGTTACTTTGTATGTTAAACAATGAAACAACGTTTCACAGCGTATGTGATCAGTCGCTTAGTGACAGACCTGTTGGTGAAAGCATACTGATACAGCTTGTAGTGCATGAAGTATGACCCCAGAAGCCATTGAGTGATAGCTTGTGCTTGAGGCAGTGTGAACAGACCCAGGCTGTAGGGGGGCCTACAGTGGCAACAGCTGGCTTAGCATGCTTGGACTTTACAGTACAGGTGACAGCACTCTGCTTGATTGCAGTAGATACCTGTGAACACTGTGCCTTAGCAGCACCTGTTTGAAGCAGTCAAAGCTTCTGTCGATAGTCAAGCGCTTGTGAATAGCCTCATTGTGCACGGCCTTGACAATAGAGAACAAGGCTGACAGCTGCTTGTTTGTGAAGGACAGATCCTGTGCGGGTTTCAAATAGCTTAGACCAACTGATAACAGCAGGGTGTCCTAAATCAACCTTTGCTTACCTGTCCTTGTTGGAGTGTCTGCTTGTACAAGTCCAGTTCAATTGCTTTCTGCAGGTCTGTTTCGTTGTCTGTGTCAGCACCTGCTTTTTGCAAAACAGCAGCGGCGTCAGGTGTCTCGAGGCCGGCCTTCAAGACTAACTGCAGGTCCTTCTCACTCAAGTCTGTCCACACAAACAGCGGAGCCCGTACGCCCTGTCAAGTCACACAACCTCAAAGAACTCTCAAGGTCGGTAAGACAAGTCGTCTATAGACTCACCTTTTGCAACTGCTCAAGCCGGACCTGTTCCATAGCTGCAGGCGAAGCCCAGTAAGGCTGCGGGTGAGCGACCGCGCTCGTACGTTGCTATGGGGTGCAAGCCAAAGAAGAAGATGTCTGCTTGCTCAGGTGGGTGTCATCATGATGGGCTACATGAGATGGCTTTTGCCTCTGGCACAGCAGTACTCAGGGTCTCTTCTCTGCGTTCCTGGTATAGCAGAAGACGAACATTTGTTTGTGGATTGATGGTATGTCATCAGGAGTAGGCTCATTGACACGTGTTGGGATCCAGCCCCAATGCTGTCTTCCTTTATGCATGAAGGCGAAGTCATTGCTAGGTTTCTGAAGGAGCGGTTTCACGGTAGGAGCATCCTGGTAGCAACACACCCTGGTTATACCCCTGGGCTTATCAATACTTAGCTTACATTCTGGGCTTCAAACATGCTGTCTTTGCACTCTACTACGTATACTACAAGTTCTGCAATCACAGTAATGATGTACGCTTTAGATAAGTTTGTTTATCCTTTCAGTTCATTGGTCATTTTAGGTCATACCCAATATTAAGTCTAGTGAATGAATGACCGAATGATCAGCCTCAACCTCGTGCATCAATTGCAATAAGGTTTCGCCCCGATCATCAGCATTTTGCACAGATTACTGCTTGACGCACAATCTACACTGCTTCAAAATTTTCAAATGCAGGTCATGCATGAAGCGTGACTGAGAAAGTGCACATTCACCATGCAGAGCCAAAATAAGTTCGTAACAAGTGAGGAGGCAGTAACCAGTTTTGCAGAAAGTCAGAATTGAAAGTAAAGCATTGGCATCAAGGGTGCTGAGATCATTGGTACTGAAGAACAGAAGGGCAACTCAGGGCTGGACAACAACGGCTGTACAGCCACGTTGATGATGCTGAGAACAAAGCAATTGCAGAAAACACAATCACACGCTTGATACAGTGAATGACAGCCAAGCCAAATGCTGCCGGCTCAATGTTCATGGGCTGACATTGATGAAATATTAATGTATGGCTCACTCCTTGGCAGCAGCATGTTTCTGCAACATATACAGCTGGTGTTGCACAGGAGTGTATGTGGCAGTATTGATGATATCATCTGAATTGTAATGCTGCTCTATTGCAGTCAAACACATGCAGTGATCACCGAGTCAGCCATGGTGTCATCTATAACTTGCGGCAATATTAATGATTCATCTCCATTCCTTACACAGTGCATACGCAATGAACATGCGCTTTCTCTCCTTAAGTTCAACACAAACACTGTGTCTGCTACAGATTGCTTGTCACAGGCAAAAGCAAACCACAACACTGGCAGCAGAAATGGAGCACAAAGAAGCCTGATGGACCTCACCTCCTCTTTGAGAGCATCCATTTCAGCATCAAGCTCCTCAGCAGTTTTGCCACCACGTGACTCTCTTTGGCGTGGTGCACGTTCGCTGCGGTGGTCATCCCTTCTGTGCCTATCATCCCCTCGGTCTCTATAGCTGTCCCGTCTAGGTGACCTCTCACGCCTGTAGCTTCTATCATCGTCTCTTCTGCTGCGGTAGCTGTCATCACGCCTGCTCCTGTGATCACCATCATCTCTCCTTGCAGGCCTATCACCACTTCTGGCTGCATCTCTGCCAGCATCTCCCTCGATGTCTCTATCAGCTCGCAGACCTATCTGCCTCCCTGACAAAACAGAGTTTGCCCAAGCTTGAGAACTGATGCCGCAGATTTGCTTGAGCGGTATGCAGGTCTCTGAGAGTCTGTGAGTCAACAAGCCAAAGCTCACCCTGCAAGTCTGAGTTATCCAGCTGCTCGATAGCATCCTGAGCGTCTTGTCTGCTGGTGAATTCACAGACACCAAAACCCTGTATGTTCAGTGGAAATGAGCCTTCACAAAATTGGTATTTGGGTAATTATGGAGAGGAACATACTCACCTTAGATCTGCCATCAAAGTCTTGCATGATCTTGACATACTCCACTTGGCCTCCTGCCCCTCTCATGTGATCTTTTAGGTCCTGTGAGCAAACACAAGGACTGCTGCTTCTGTTCCGTCATGGTTTACAGCATCTCACAGCAAAGCAGCTGTGCACTTTTACCCACCTGCCATGATGTTCCGTAATCTAGATTGTGCACGTACACTCTGCACCCGGGGTCTCTATCACGCCGCCCGGAAGGTGCTGAATCCCGACCCCTTCAACACACGTTCATCTGCTTGCACCGGTGTGCAAAGCTTCAAATCCGCCAACGACCCTCTTGAGTAATTTCCCATCACAGATTGTAACTCTGCCACAACCGTCCACCACAGTCACCACGAGCTAACGATCTCTTATACCTTGCTGCCTCGCGAACGTCACGATTTGACCGGTATCCGCCGCCAGACTCGTAGTTCCTTTCCGTTCTGTCATCGTGGAATCCTGCCATCCTGCTTGAGAGTCAATGTACCCAGTAAGTTGTCCAGCAGAGCAGGTCAACAAAGCCGATAGAATAGCTGCTGCAGGCAGGGCGGAATGCACCCACAGGGCGCTTTGTAAGGGCGTCCTAGGCACGCTGTTGTGATGCATTGAAATTTGCAAACGTCTACATCAATACAGATAGTCCAAGTTTTTCAACCGGCTGAGTTCGATGTGAGGGATCAGCTGAAGCGGTACAAACCTTGTCTTAATAAATACCCTGGCACAAATATTATTGAATCCGCTTGTTGGCATTAGCAGGAACAACAAATTTGTTTTAAAAGTTGGTGTTTACCTTAAGGGCAAGCTTGGACACAGATCAACAACTGTGTTTCACTCAGCTTGGTGTCTCACAATTGAATACTACCTTGCTGCATCAGACTGGCACACTGGGCCAGAACGCTGTGCATTTTTTTTTACTAAACCTAAAGATTTAAGTCATCATCAGTACCTGTTCATGAATGGCATGAGTGAATAATGCTGAAAGCAAGGTGTGCAGTCTTGATGAAGTAATGGAGCGTTGCAGATTGACCGTCTGGACTATGCAGACCAAAGAGGCATGTTTTGTTGTACTCTGATGCAGCTGTGAATTTAGTTTTGCCCATTTGTATGTACGTGAAATAGCGTGTGTTGAAGTACACACTTTTTCTTAGTGGTATGAATCCGATGACCAATTTCCAAAACCGCACTCTTCAGCAAAGCTCGGTAAATTGTCGGGATCAGTGTGTGTACGTATGAAAGTGTCACTGCAAAATATGTCGGCAGGCATGTAGGGGTTTCATACGCACGTCGGAAGTATGGTATTACAACATGGACTGGCTGAGTGCTGACATACTGCAAGCTGTCAGCTGTAAATGAATCTGAGGCTGAGCCTAGGTCAAACTGATAGAAGCGCTGCCGGCCATGAGCTCAGGCACAAAGCATGTAGGTCCGTCGCAGGATGAAGCAGTGTTTATACCTATATCAGCAGAGTAAAAAGCCCTCAGAATGTGTGTTGAGGCTCTTTTGGAGAGTACCATCAGGCACAGGCAGGTACTGGTCCACAGAACCAGGCACAAGGCAGACAGGCTCGTAACCGGCGCGCTGAAGTTGCTCCTGCTGGCTGTCTGTACGTGCTTGAGTTCTCAGTCAGTGTGTGAAACGTGAAGAAGCCGCCTGTAACTTGACTAGCACAGAAAGGTCGCATTGCAATAGGGCAAATCCCGAAACGCCCAGGGCAATAGTGACAAGTCCCAAAGCAAGTAGTTACTTATGCACATGAATGCATTGCAATACACAGCATGCACCCTACATCCATGTCACTTGTATCTGGCTCAGCTATCAAATCAAAGAGGAACGAGGTAGCATGACTGACATTACACAGGAAATGCATAGGCTGTATATGCAGCGCAAATCGTGCATATCAGCACACAACATACAGAAATGTGCAAACTCAACAAATGAAACAAACCAAGCAGAGATGTGAATAGGCATACACCACCAGCTAGTCGCTGGTTGATGATGCCCTCACCTCAGGCCCAAACAGGGCTCCAGACCGCCCCCACCATTGCATTGTGATGCCAACATGCGCTGTTGGCTGTTGCTGCTTTTGTCACTACTGCTTGTGTCATGACTGCTGTTGTCACTGCTGCTGAGGTTGCTATTGCTGTCGTTGTCACTGCCGCTGTTGATGTGGCTGACAAGGGCTGTAGTAAAACATCACATTGTGTACGTACTTGTACGATGTTCACGCTTGCTGGGCTTGCCCAGCACAGCTGTCGAGACACTAAATCGACTAGGGTACTCGCTAGTCAAGACAAGCACCTGTGGAAGCGACGGGCAGCTCTGCAGCTGCATCAGACACGCTACCAGCGGCTGCGTTCGTGTGAGAAGCCCCAACATAATGACTGCAGTGGTGATTTCATACGCACGTTATGCAGCTTCAGTGGACACTCTATAAAACAGCTATGAACGCCGGATTTATGCCACTTCCACAGCTGTCTGATACCGCGGAACCCCACTAAACACAGAGCGTACCGCATAGCTATGAGATAGCTAGTTCATAGCGTGCTATGAAACCCAATCCTGTCGCACTTCTCCGATTTGGAAGCACAACGTAAAGGCGCAAGCGTAACAAGCGATGCGACACAACTAAAAGCAGCACAATCCACGCTGCAGATTTCGGCCTCGCTCTACAGAAGACGTCAGCGTTGCAGCCTCGCAGCCTTACCGGCAGCACCTGCTCGTGGCCTCCCATACCTCGAACGTCGATATGTTTAAATTACTAAGTTGAACTAATCGGGTTTCCCAAATAGATTCCTTTCTGACAAAGGGAAGCTAGGGGCACAGAGACTGACTGGATCAGGAGGTGTGGCTCTGTCCCCTGCAGCGCTCTTGATGCTTGGGGACCCAAGTTGTGCAAGAGGCAGCTGTGGGGGATACTCCACCATGTCCTTTCAGTTTCTGTGCCCACTGAGGTTGACCAGCCCAGCTCAGCCTTGCAGCCTAATAAGCCCAGCTGCAGCCCAGACAGCCCCTCAATTAATCAACACATGGCGCGCCGTGCACCACGAATTCGACCACCATAAAAGCAAGACAATGCATATGTACACACAATAGCTAGATGGTGCCACAATATCCATATGGCACATTGATGCATTAACACTCGCCATACCATATGCATACATGGCTTAGGCAAAACGCCCCATACACATCTGAGAAGTACACGAACATAATGGAGCTAGGACTGTGTGAGTGTGGCATGCAAAGACAGCTTGTTTAGGTGCAGCAGGCCGCACTTGGTCTGCCAATGACCTTGCATTGCTTGCAGTCTACATATTGAAACACCTACAGACAAATGCAGGTTGTAATTGCACAGATCCCCCTCTGCAAACCGATAAATTGTGTGACTTGTCATGCGTAATCTTGGTGCTGTGGTCTTATGTGTGTTAGCAAGCTACAAATACTAGAATTGCATTACAGTGGTGTTGAGATCCACCATGGTGGCTTATCTGCCTTTCATGGATTGAGGTCTGTGTCAAGTGTACAGAGCTGCATGCTGTCGGAGCTGGATGAGGACATGCTGAATTCTTTCAGCTCAGACAGATTTCAAATTCCTGTCAACACTTCAGCGCTGATGCGCCTCACACAGCTGCGATGCAAGTTCCAGGTGCTGACGAAGTAGACATGCACTGGCTGAACAATCTGAAGGCTCTGCGTGATTTGGTATTGTTACTGACAAGGTTGTGCTATGATCAGGCATGATCCCCGAGTTCCTGCTCACACACGATCCCTCGTGATCATGCTTCGGAGTTTATTCAGAACAGGTTGTTGCTGCTGACTGGGCAGCCTGAGATAAAGCTTGTGGCCACAGCTCCAACAGCTTCCCTTGTTGCCCCTTCTTCAAACACTCAAGCAGTTGTCTCTTCAACACAGAAAGGTCCTCTTGCCAAGCTGCTGCTAGCGCTGCTCTGGAGTCAATGCCGCGTTGGCGAAGAACATACAGTAGTTCCCCTAGTTGACTCTGCTGCAGAACGCTCTTCTTCATTGCCATGTGAGGCGGTACAAGCCAGGCAGTCTTCAAGTCTGCAGCAAAACAGTCACTACAACATGTAAGAGGGCCTCAATCTTAAACTATATGCTACCTAGCACACAATAAACAGAAGCATGATCTGCACAACAAAGTTACGCTGAACAGAACACCATGCAGAATGACAGAATGTAGAAGGAGCAAGCAGGGCAAGATCATGCAGACAGGCTGATCAAGCTGCAGGACAGCACCACATCTTTGCAGGTCTGGTCCAGACAGCATGCAGTGTTGTGTACCTTGGAACACCGGTAGAGCTTTGCCTTCAAGCAGAGCTGTGGCAAATACTGCAGTGCAGACATCACTGTCCTCATGCCTTGTCAAGACCGGCGGCAATGGCCAGGCATGCTTGCCGAATGTGACATGCTGCCAGCACTGTACTGCATCTGAGGCAGGGCTGTAGGCCGGGGCAGGTTCCAGCAGGGGGCCTGACCAGGTGCATAGCGGCTTTGCCACTTCACTCAGAGCACTTGGCTCAATTGCAGTCACCCCTGCAAGCAATTTATAGAATGAGTGTTGTGCGCTTCAACACTACATTTTGGTTGCAGAGCTTGCTGATGACACAGTCAGACGGCATGATTTCCTGTGGCACAGCTTGTGCAGAAGTTTGCAGAGATGCGCATAGGGATGACTGTGCACGCAGCACCTGGTCTGTTCTTTGTTAATGGCACAAAGCGTAATTTGCAGCATGCCACTTCATTTGACGTGCAACCTATTTGAGGCCATGCACTTTGTCATCACAGGCAGCACAGAACACAGTGTGGTTCAGGCATCAATTGTGTTGTGCACTCAGAGATGCACACAAGCTCAGTGGTGTTGACAGGCAGGAATTCGACCTGCCATGTAGGGCCTCTTGGCCGTACTGATGAGCTGGGTGTACACCACAAACTCTGGGGCTGTGGAGTGCAGACTGGAGCGGGGGTGCAGGTACACAAAGCCTTCCCTGGAACAAGTCTGGTAACGTACAGCTCGCCGCTTGCCAGTTGTATGCTCCCCTTCACTCACCTGCTGCTGTGCTCTAACTCTGCGAGCGACCTGCACAGGCCAACCTTGTAGGTCACACCGTGTTTGACATGTTGCTTGTTTGCCTTCCATGTGCAGTCCCTGGTCAGGACAGGAATTTGCTATTTGATGAGTTTATCTGAAGGACAGCTTTGTCCGTAAGAGGTTCATCTGAGAAAAGCTGTCAGCAACCTCAAAGGACCCTGGAGCAACAATTGGACCATTCTATTTTGCGCCACATACACAATGGATATGCTCTGAAGGGCTGGGACACATTGTAAGGTGTTGCACCCAGACCGATCTGCTCAGGTGTCTGCCTGAAGGTGATGCCTTAGACATGTACACGCTTCTCATATGCAGCAAGCATTCTGCCTACTGATGCTGGAGTCACTCAAGATGTTGACATGGCATCTTGAGCTGAATCAAGCCATGCAAAAGCTGTAACAGCAGCAGAGGTCTTACCTGGTCAGCCCATCCTGCAGCAAGGGCCTTTCGCAGTTCCTGCACAATGAAGGGGGAAGGGGCAGGCAGGCCCTCTGCGTCACCCGCTGAAAAGGCAGCTCCCATTGGCCTGCTGCCTTTCAAGCCTTGTTGCTGATGAGGAGGGTGCTGCAGAACTGCCCTGGCAAGCTGAGCAAACAGCGCTGACATCTCCCTTAGGTTTCTGGCATGCAGATGATGCTGCCTGCAGGAATGTCAAGGGCAGGCATCAAGAATAGCTACTGGACCTTTTTTCTAGTGGCAGCCATAGTGCTGACAGCATTTGAAACAATACAGGGCTTGCTGCGCTTAGTCTATGCACCAGGATTATTGCACAAAGCTTGGTGCATAGACAGTAACAGCATAGGCTAGACAGTCATAGAGAGTCAAGCTAGCTATGATAGTAATTGCTGTGCAGACAAGATTGATTGCATTGGATGGACTGAGGATTGTCATGGAAGGTGTTTTGACAGCACAACAAAATGACTACAGCTGAGTGAGCACAACTGTGACTTCAGATCAGCCATTTGCACTGTCATTTGGTACTTGAAGACCAGCACAGCTACAGAGGCCTGTGCTATGCATCGCAAGAACTGTTACAACTAGCACATTTGTGACCACTTGATGACCGTACCAACATACCTGCAGAAGGCTTCTGGAGACGCAGACTGCTGGTAAGCACATACAACATTCATGGCTGTGATGGCATCTCCATGGCTGCTGTGAAACTTCTTCTGATACCCGCGAGCTGACTGCCGCCGCCTCTTTGCCTCTTCCTCGTCCCCCTCGCCCTGCACGGAAAATGACAGACTGCTGATGTGCAGTGGCCTGATGAGCTGATGCACTCTCACTCGGTGCACCCCGTTTTGTGAACATCATGTGATCAGGGGACCATCAGGCAATGACTGTTTGATGCTGCATCATTACGCACATGCTGTGGCTGCTGCTGTGTGGTGCTTGCATGCACAAATGACAGCAGGTGATTTTGACTGAGGTGAGTGACAATGTGGCCAACAATGCAAGGACCACATGCATTCGATGTTGACTCTGCGACCTGTCAAAAGTGCCATTGCTCTGCTCACAGTAGAGATGCTGAGAGTGCTGTTGCCAAGCGCTTCATGTGCTGTTGTGGGGCACGCTGTGGCACAACAAAGTAGATGCCACACGTATGATGCATTGTGCTACAGGGTGCCCTGCAGCTGCATATGAAGCACTCGGCAACAACACTCTCAGCATCTCTACTGTGAGCAGAGCAATGGCACTTTTGACAGGTCGCAGAGTCAAGTTTCTTGCGTCAGGCATGATCAGTTGTCTGCTGGGGCAGCTGTAACACATACATTCAGCCAAACAGAAGCAGCAGCTGACATTTGAGCGTGTAAGCATGTAGGCAGGGTCCTGAACCAGACAAGGGACAGAAGGAGACAAACCGCGAGGTTGTCCATGTGCATGAATGGGGACTCTATACTCAGAGCTGCAGCCAGGGCCACTGCATATGCCACGACTGGCTTGCCCTTCTTGGGGGCCTTACCATCAAGGGCTGCCTGTGAAGCATCACATCCCACTGTTGTCATGCATATGCCCAAGTTGGATGCAGGTAGCAAGTTCTATGCTGCAGTAGCCAGGGCAGAGTTCAATACAGTTAAGTACCTTTGCACGCAAACAATGCTGTGCTGCTGGCACAAGGTGCTGTTTTTTGCGGCATGGCGCTGCAGGACTTGATGGCAGACTGACCGGGTTCCACATCAGTGCTTGGAGGCTGCTGCTGCCAAGGACAAAAGCCATACTGAAAGCAGTGTTGTGAGCATGGTGCATAGCATCCATGGCAATACTCAGGGCTCCACATTGGCAAACAGGCAATCAAGAAGACATGGCTTGCCTGCAAGAGCATCCTGGCATGTCGCGGCGTAATGGGATAGCGTGACATTGCCCTGCCAAGAGATGTCAGCCCAAGAGGGGTGGTGGGGTGGCTGGGGGGCTGCAGAGCTGAGAGGGCTACAAGGCAGTTCTGAGCGGCTGTGAGAGCGCCAGCCTCAGGGGGGGTGGGAAATGGGAAATGTGGTACCTGCAATCCCATCACCAAAAATGCTTATCCATGATGCAAACTGTCAGCTCGGGGCACAACGCTTGCAGAGCCACCCTTGCATTCACATGGTAGAGAAGCAGCTCAGTAAGGCAGAAGATTCGCTCTAGTTTATCTTGTCGTAAAGGATGCATGAAACTGCATGACAAGTCCTGGGCAACATGCGCAACACATCTTAGCAGCAAGGGCCATTGAGTGGCGCTTGTAGACCAACCTTGTCTACATGCATGGCCTTCATGAGCAGCACCAAGCCCTCCAGGGATGTGTTCAGGATCTCAGGCGGAGTATGTGCTGGAAAGGTGTCATTGAAATGTGCAGATGAGTACAACCTGCACATACCAAGCATGGACACATGTCAACAACTGCAGCCTTTGAATCACCTGTATTTGAGTCTGTACATATACACTGACACGAACCACAGTTACAAGTCAAAGTGATACAGAGCTTCACAGGTCTTGACTGTCAAGCATACATTTCCATTTGCCGGACACTGTGTGTTTATCACCTGTGTGCCAAAAATGTCATTAGCTGACCACAAGCTGCTACTCATGACTTCAACATTTCAAAACTTCTGTACAAGACGTTTTGTCCATGAAATGTCTGTGAGGCAGTGTGACTTTGTGGCTGCAAAGCAAGAAGGGCTCAGGCCCAGAGGTGGCATGGCGGAGAGCCACAAGCTATTACCAACAGGTTATGACAAGCATGACTGCAGACGCTGAAATGACAAGCATGACACTCAGGCTGCACTCAGCATAACACTCAGACAAGCATGACTGCAGCGATCATCATGCCTATGACACACACATCTCAAGTCTCACTGCACAATCAAACAATGCCTTGGAGGCTGGTGGACCTGTAGCAGTGGCCAGGGCCAGTTCGGCCAGAGCGGCCTGCCCGCTGCTGAGCTGAGGCCTTGCTGATCCAGCGCACATCGTACTGGGCCATGCTGCCTCCTTCCTGTAAGATCTTCTGCTTGGACCGGCCAGCATCCACCACATATCGCATGCCTGGAAGCCAAATGCCACTTCACAAGGCAGTGGCAGGAGCCCAATGATCACAACACGGTGGCAGCACCACATTCCCATTTTCATAACACAGTGTGGCAGCAGTCCATTTTTGCAATACAATGGCAGCAGCCAATTGCCGCAATGCGGAGGCAGCAGCCTACTCTCATGTTGTGGCAGCAGCTCAGCGGATGTGAAGTGATGCTGTACGCCCAGAGTTGAAGCAACTGCACAGTCAGGTGCATGGTGGAGACGGGCTGCTGAGCAGGCAGGGCTTATCTAAGCAGGTGCTGAGACGGGCCAATGCGGATGGCACGTAATGCATGAAACAGAACCTGGGCAGAGACTGCTGGCTGCAAAGACACCATTTTGATAATGGATGAGATGATGGTGATGATGGTGACACATCCACTAACACATTTCCGCCAAAGAGTAGGCCAATGACAAGGAGTATGAAGTCAACACTGACCCGGAATGGTGAGGGAGGTTTCTGCTACATTGGTGGCGACCACAATGAGGCGGCTGCCAGCTGATGGTGCCTCAAACACCCTGGCTTGTGCAGATCTGGACAGATTGGCATACAAGGGCAGCACATGGACCAGGCCTGTGCCCTGCTCCTGTTCCTTGCCTTGTGCTGATGACACACCCTGTCAGCAGAAGAT
>JAABUO010001891.1_pt1 | contig 26320 bp, 30 predicted proteins | sample 5559291 | NCBI WGS metagenome assembly JAABUO01 (sample SAMN10711878, study PRJNA513372) | rock metagenome | isolation source: Antarctica rocks | place: Antarctica: Victoria Land, Finger Mt sud
CAATCTTCACTGGAGAATTTGCGTGCAAGGTAGCAATCGAGTCCAAAACCAACCCTGAAGTGTTTTGACCTGAAGTGTTCTGTAATGGCAACTGCCCACAAGGTCTATGTTACCAATGTGGAGTACAGATTGTATCATTGGTGTCGTCAGTATTGGTCACAAGCCTGCACAGCATCACACGAGCGAAGTATACACAGCGGTCAACTCATGCTGTGATGGTGAACTAGTTCTATTGCTTGGACGTGTGGGCGCCCGGCCGGCACATGCATGCTTACCCATGCACATCTGGATTTCTAGATGCAGCTACGGTGTAGATCAACTAGGTGTGTCACTGTGATGCGGAAGTGGCTAACTAGTTTTCAATTGTAACAGCTTGACAGGTTATGCGTGACTTTCGCCAAGTTGTTGGCACGTGCCAACATGTGACTAAACATGCACATGGCCACTGGCACAAGCGCTTGCGGCGACAAGTGGCCGCAACCGCGCGCGCTCAAGCTCAAGCGACCACCAGCGTGTTTAGAAGGTAGAGAGAGCGACATCATGACCGTCCTGTTCGCGGCCCAAAAACGCTTGCGGGTCGCAGGACTTTTCCGAAGACGTTATGTAGCCGTGACTTGTGCGTTTGCACTGTGTCTGCTGCTTTTGGCCCATAAAGGCACAGGGAACGCCGAGCCCGAGACCACTCACGGGAGGTATGTTAGTGCCCTGCGACACGTTGCGGTGTCCTGTCACGGCAATTTGGCATGTAGCAACTGACAGCATAACCCTGCTTGTTGCCTTAGGATTTTGCTAGGCATCTGGGATGATCAATCGCCGGGGCCCAATACCCCTGTCGTGTGGAGCCCGCGTAACAGCGTCGCCATCGCTGCGGCATGCTTGGTAATTCGGGTTCTCAATCTGTGCTTGCAGTGCAGCGCCTGAAGGGAGATGTGTCATATGCAGCGCCTGTATGCAGTGTGCACTTTTAGCAAACTCTGCCGGCGTTGGAGGAGGCCCATTTTACGTACCTCTTTTGAACGTAGTCGTTGGTTTCAGCCTGCAAGAATGCACAGGCTTATCACACACTATTGTGGCTACCAGTGCAATAGCAAGCACCCTGTATGGTCTGACTCACCCAAGGCCTGGTCACCCAGATAGACCTCTGGTTGACCTGGATGTGGCACTCATTTTCATTCCAGCCCTGCTGTTCGGCGTGTCTATTGGTGAGCTGCATGTGCTTTTCCTGTCAATTGACTCTAGCTTGGCGCACTGTCATGCGAGGAACTTCTCATGTTGATCACAACTCAATTTCTATGGGTCAGGATCCGCTTATTGCGTCACACTGACAGTTTCATGCTTGCATCTGCATTTACAGCCACTGCACACATATCCAGGTGATCGTGAATACCAGCTTTGTTGTGATCAAATTCAACAGCATCACCTTGTTTGCTCCTGAGCAAGCCATGCCTTCAACTGCACATGCAAGACCAGAAGATTTGTCTGGCTGTACAGCTTGCTTTGCCTTCTGCAGGTGTCGTTTGCAATAATGTTGTTCCTGAGTGGTTGCGAGTGGTGCTGCTGACTGCTCTTCTGCTGTTTGTGGTGTACAAGACTGCCAAGAAGGGCAAAAGGTCGGGTCAAATATCTGCAATGCCATCACAATCTGCCATGCCTTGTGCATAGCTAAGACGTACAATTTGAGCACCAAGCACAACCTGTGTCTGCTGTCAAGCTGCACAATGTTTTGTTGTGCTCAGTGTACAACTCAAGCCAGTACGGCAAGCCATGCATCAGGAAGGCTGTGTTTATAGGTAGCAGCCTGGGCACTCATTCGTTGTTGCTGGAATGCTTATGTTACTTTTGATATTGATGCCGGACATTTGGCGACCCGTTGCAACACTAAGCCTTAAAATACACCACTATTGTCTGCTGCTGCAGTGGCCAGAACGCCCTGACTCATCAAAGACACAGTGTGCAGTCAGCACAAGCATGTTGGGCAATAGAACCCCAGCTTCTCAGCATGTTATGCATTGGAAATGGTGGCAAACAATGCTGCAAACTGACACACTAAGAGATGTTCTGACACAGGCAGTGGGAAGAAGAGGAAAAGCAGAGGAAGCAGCTTGCTGAGCCTATCCCAGACCATGACGCAGCAGAAGCGGGCGATGATGACACAGGCAGGAGTAAAGGTGGAGTTCTGCATGAGGAGGGCTTCCATGAGACCAAGATCATGACAGGGCAGAACACGCAGCACGATCTGGAACAGGCTCACAGCAGCAGCCAACGTGAAGAAGGCCTGCTTGAAGTTCTCAGAGTTGTTGACTGGTGGAAGGTACGTAACACATCCTCTGTCAGGTATACAAAGAGCTATGTTTGCGGGTGCTTCATGCTGTCTGTGCCAAATGTGTCACTGCAGCATTCAGTATGGCACAGCAGGTGTGCGGGATGCTGTTAAAAGTACTGATGTGTTAGGTTAAACTCGCTTGTACTGCTCAGCAAAGCTTTGCATGGTGCTCACATATCTACGTTTTGCAGATGGTTGTGACTATCCTATCTGTACAATACCTTCTACTCACACACTGCTAATTGACAAAATGCAGGTGTGACAATTTCTTTTATGGCCAGTCTCGTCGCCAAATGACTTGACACTTACACCGTATCCTTCACAGTACATGTTGCAATGGGCAGCTCCAATAACATCATGTGCCGGCCTGCCAGATGTCAAGAAGCTGGCCTCTGTACCGATGAGCCAGCTGCAATGCTGTTCCTGACTTTGTAGCACTTCCAGCAGTTTTTTGATCCCATACCCATGTCCTGCAGATGATCCAGTTGCTGATCCTATGGGCTGTATTCCTGGCATTCCAGATGGTGAAGAGCAAGTACGGTCACTGCACCAAGGAATACCTGCTGCTCTTCCTGGCTCAGACCATCTTCTGTATCTCTGTCACCGTCTTCTTCATCAGAGCAGAGTTGGCAGGCCTGGGCAAGCCTGCAGCTGAGCAGCACGGCGACCCAGAGATGCATGAGATCCTGCTTGGAGAGCATTCCATAGTGCCTGCCGGTATGCCTGCCTTAAGCAATATCAATGCTGGCGTTTTCGAAGCTCTCATTCCTGCCTGTTGAATGCCTTTTTGTTAACGGTACATCCATCTCTGAACTTCTGCCGCTGCAATCTGCCTGCTGATTGGCAGTATATGTGTCCATGCACATATGTCCTTGTTTTCAGGGCCCATGCAGTTATGATGTACACGATGAATGGGACCGATTTAGCCTGCGGCTGAAGAAAAGGAGAACAGCCGGTTTGTGCATTGCACGCAACAGCAAAGCAGGGAAGATCAAGTCAGGTTGGTGACTGTGTTCAGGTGAAAGGAAACCTGTGAGAGTGCTGCTGAAAGCAGTGGGCATACTGGCCATCTCTGGTGCCACAGCAGGGTTGTTGGGCATTGGAGGAGCCCTCATCTTCAACCCATACCTCCTACAGCTGGGCATGGACCCTAGGGTAAGCCATGCCAACGAAACATGGCCAGCACATTCGCTGCTGCCTGCCCGTTGCAGCATCCAGCTCATATGTCGCTGTGATTGCCTTGCATAGCGATAGCCTTGGACTAGCATTTTTGTGGCAATCAACAAGGTGCTGTATTTGTGGCAAGCAGAATTTGAGATGCAGCTGTTATTGATGACCTGTAAAGTGTGAAAGCACAGTTCAAATCAAGGGCAACCCTGTATGTGATGACCTGATGCCAAGGGCTGTGTGTTGTCTGCAGGTGGTGGCCTCCACAGCGGTGCTGATGATTCTTTTCAGCAGCAGCACTATCTCCCTGTCATACCTATTTAACGGCATGCTGAATACGCACTACGCTCTTGTGTTTGCCCCAATTTGTTTTGTTGCCTCCCTGGTGGGTGTGACAGTTGTTGGGCGCCTGGTGAAGCGCACCGGGCGATCCAGCATCCTGATCATAATCTTGACATTCCTCATTGCAACTGGCACCGTTCTTTCAGCCTTTTTTGGAGGTAGCAAAGCTATTGATGACATCAGGCATCACCGGAACATTGGTTTCCGGCCTTTCTGCCAGTGATAGTCCTGGCTGACAGACTATCAGAACTTGACAGAGAAGTTGATATTGACCACTGATCCTGCTGACTTCAGACATGCCTAGGCCTTGCAGTTTTGAAACTTCACCACTGGTAAATCATCAGCTAATTTGTGCATGCCGCCAACTTCGTTGTGAATACATATCTCATGTAAAGCTCTTTTCAATCGAGATGTGTATATTTTGACACAAACGTCCTGGATTCCGTTCGGGAATTGGTCATCGGATTCATACCATTAAGATCCTGGGGAAATCGCTGGGGCTACTTGAAAGTTGCTAATCTTCTTCTTCCTTTATGGAACTCCCATTTCTGGTGTGAAACTGTCTTTGGTGTTGAGCTGTCTCGGGCGCGTCGCCGTGGCTGTTCTTCATTGACACCTGTACTTTGACGCAACGTTGAGATGGGCCGCGGCGCCGCGGCAACCCATGTCACTTACCCGCTGCCTCATATAAAGCTGTTTGCAAGGGGCACAGGTTTCATATCAACGGAACTCCAGCCACTGCTGCGGACCTTATACCTCTGGGTTCGCCACCCGCGTGACCATTCCTTTCTACTTAGCTGTCTTTTCCAGCAGGATCAACCGAGCGTAAGGTGAGACAGGTTCCTGTACCAGCACAAAACGAGAATCGGATCACCTACGAGTCATCTGCAGCAACTTCACCAATAAGGTCAAAATCTGGTGTTGCCAGAGAGATCCTGATTGACGCAGATCCACGACCGCGCTGCCCTGTACCAGCGGCCTGAGTCGTAGCGGAGGCCTGCCGGTACCATAGCTTTGAGGGCGAAGCTGCTCACTGGGAGGTCAGCTTGTGACAGCCAATCAGCAAGCAGGTAAGGTGCTGCATGGCACACACATCACAATGGAGAATGAGACTGCTGCCCTCACACTGTCGATTACCTTTCACGCTGCACCAGGCTGCCCTTATCTGAAGCTACACCCCGTTGTGCAATTCTGGAACTGCACATAAAGTTGTACAATCAAGCTACCAATTCAGCAATGCTTGCAACATCCAATGCAACAACAATGCGTGCAGACACAGCACAGCATGCAGGGTGTTGCCAAATGCACAAGTTGTGCTTTTCTTTGTATAACATATGATACCTTGTGGCCCCATCCTGTGAAATAATGTGCAGTGTCTGAGGTATGCATGTTCTCAACAAAAGATGGACCTTCAAACCCCCCAGATGTCCTTGTTTTTAACATGAGCCAGCTTTTAAAGTGCTGGCCAACACAGCTATGTTATATGCAATTGGTGACAGGTTTGTGTCTTACATTGCAGGTCAATGCAACCATGAGCTTTTTCAAACATGCAGCCAAGAAAGTGGAGGGTGGTGTCAAGGACGCAGCTGACAAAGTAGGCAATGGTTGCAAGGATGCAGCCAAGAAAGTGGAGGATGGTGTCAAGGATACAGCAGACAAAGTAGGCGATGGTTGTAAGGATGCAGCCAAGAAAGTGGAGGATGGTGTCAAGGATGCAACAGACAAAGTGGGCAATGGCTGCAAGGATGCAGGAGACGAGGCTGGAGATGTGACCAAGCAAGTCGTTGACAAGATCAAGGAGGGTGAGGACATCATTGGTGACAACTTCAAGGTGGCTGTTGAGAAGATAGGGGAGCTTGTTGTTGACATTGCTCAGGACCCACACGCGACAGCTAAGATTGCAGCAGGGGCCGTCTCGGTCACATATGGTTCCATCCAAGTCAATGCTGGGCAGCCTATTCCAGGATTTGCATTGATAGTGGAAGGAACAGTGATAATTGGTCAGGTCATTTGGAGCAAAGTTGATGATGGCCAGACCACATTCCAGCTGCACAAGGACATGCAAGGTGAACCAGATGACATCAAGCGGGGGTTGGTCAACCAGGCTGTCAAGAAGTTTGGTGAGTTTGTTAGGGAAGCCTTTTCTGAGTATCTGAAGGTGTAACTTGAACTATATCAATTGATTTATTATGCGAGAAACCTTGTACCTTGAGCCATTGCAGTTGACTGCTGACCTTACTTCTAATGTGTGAATGGGTCCTAGGAGGCCTGCTCGGTGGCCTAGTTGAATGCGCTTCCTGGGCAGCCCTGTATAATACTTGGCTTCTCATTAAATTGACGCCGAAAGATGTAGTCTTTTCTTTTCTTTTCTGGAATGCGCTTGCTCTTGTTTGTGCTATCTTATTCTCAAAGAGTGATGCAAATCTGTTTGCCTTTCCTTTGTGACAGCATGTGAGTCATGACCAATTGATCAATTTTCGTTGATGATGTTAATGGTAGCCCACGGTCAGTCTACTTGTAGAGCTGTCGTAATGGACAAATCATTGCATGCAGCAGTGACCTACATAGTATGTGTTACAGAACTAAACCTTCTCTCAACAATTTTGCAAAAGCATGGGCATATGGAGTCCTGCACAGTGACTTGATTCACTGTGCTTGCTTTTTTGTGTGCTATTCTTGTATGCGAGCCGGTGGGTTTACCACCCATGAGACGCAAGTAACCTGACTGGTGGGATGGCTTATGCCTGCACCATCGAAGCCTCAAAGGCTTCTTTATGCATAATGTTAGCCATCAGCCAGCCTGTTTGTAATCACATTAAATCTAGTCATGACCAAGCTGTCATGAGGGACAAATCATTGCATGCTGTACGCAGCACTGACTCACACCAAAAGCGGAACCTGCTACACTTCCTGTCAAAGTCTTGCACATGTGCAGTGCACTGTACAGTGCATGCACAAGCAAACAATGCACGTACAAGGACATTACTTCAGCATCAGTGCTTTGAGCATGCCTTATACACCAGATGCTGTGATTTGCTCTTGCAACACAACCGCCAGAAGTACTGATAAAGAAGATCTGTGTCACTTCCAGCTGGGCAAGCAGACATTGTACAGATACAGACACACGCACCTCCAAAGCCTTAGTCACAGTAGGTTGTGCGTTTCAAGCACGTCTCGGCAGTGCGGATGACAATCTACAGGAACTTGCTGGTTTGATAAACAAGGCCGGACAAATCGTTGTGGAAGTGCTAATGTACTCTTGTTTGTGACTTGGGAAACCTTGACCGTTTTCGATGACTGAAGATGATTCGCAACACCGGCAGCAGCAGGTTGGTCTCTTGCTCTAGTCCTTCAGTGCTCGGTACGAGGCTTCTGGTTATCGGCAAGCTCACCCCCAGCGTCGGTGCGCAGGTTGCAGTCCCCCCTCAAGCAGACGAAGCTCATGCTTCATTGTCCAGCAGTTATTCGGAGTGGCCGACCCAAGATAACACAGAAGGCATCAAAGTTGCCTTCGATCATTTGGTTGGCGAGGATGGCCTGCTCGGGCTCGAGCAGCTAAGCAGTCTCTTGCAAGACGTGGGGCTGCAGGCACCCAGTGACGTTGTGCTTGGGCTTGTTGAGGCCCAGGCCTCCAGTCAGTGGGCGTTGACCTTCGACGAGACGTGAGTCTCTGCAGCTGAGCTCTGAAGCAAAGCGCTGCATGGCTGATGACCTATCAAGTCTTGTCTGCTTATTGTCTGGTTTCAGCTTGTCTTGGTTTGCATATGCTATGTTTTCCACATTTATCGCGCAGTGGCACAGGACAGAAGCCATGTGTGCGGGTTGCAAAGCAATATTAGTTTCACACGTATTGATGCTGGCGTGCAGCATGCGAGTCTGTGCATCCATCAGGGCGCAGCAGATTGGTAGGACCCAATCCTTGCCGCCACAATCCCCCTCAGGGTCCTTGCGAGCTCTCTCACAGAGGCGTGCATACATGGACAGCGGCTGGCTTGCTCAAGACCAGGCCGTTATTGCCTACATGAAAAAGCTGGAGCTTCACAAGTACGCCTCCATGTGATCCTGCATGGGCAAACACAGCGCGGGTCTGACGTATTGCACCAACATCGTGCAGCCTGCTGCAGGCACAACAAGCACAAGCATCAAGTGTCAACCCTTGACTTGTCATCAATTTATACTTGCCATTGTGGCCTTGATCTGCTTCGTCTTCAAGGCCATTTGCCTTGTTGTGCTACACACCATCAGTCTGCAAGCCAGAGACATGCATGCTGATCTTGTCAGGGCCCATCAGACTCATGTATCTGCACAGCTCAAGGCCTTATGAGCCACACATTCATGCATGATCATGCAGGAAGAGGTGTGAGAGAGATGGGAAGTATCTGGAAGCTCGCGCAGCCAGTGTGCGCTTGGCTGAGCTGAAGACACAGGAAGCGCAACGCATGCGGCAGGCCATCATGGAACGTCAGGCACGCTCACACATGTTTCTCTTCCAATCATGCAGCTGCATGCATAGTCAAACTTCAACACAAGAGCCTGCAGCTGCTCTTGAAGACATCCAGAGTCTGTACATGCACTGCTTGATGAAGCATGTGCTGTATGTTACTGACCTCGTAACACCCAACAGGTACGCGTGCTCTACCGCAAGCAGTAGCTGCCTCTACCACAAGCAGTAGCTGCCTACAGGAGAACCAGTCACTCTTTTCTTGATACGCATGAGTGAGTGAGCGCAAAAGACTATCAGGATTGTGACATCACATAAGCAGCCATTGCACTGTTTTGAAGACATCAAAGGGCGCTGCAGTGTGCACCTTTGTCAGGTCTGATCGTGTTTGCTGCTCAGGCTAAGACATGAGCAATGCAATACAGGAGGTAGAGATTGCTCTGGCAGAGGAAGCCTTTCAGAAGGACAAGGCGCAGCTGGCAGACCTGTGGGCACAACGCACACACCAGTTCCAACAAGCTGTGGATCTGCAGGTATTGTCAGCAAAGGAGCTGTCATTGCCTGCCGCACAGGTGTTTGTGAGTGCTTGGCCAACACTATGGCAGCTACATGCAGCTCCTTTTCCATTGCAAGTCACCAATGCTGACTGTGCAGCAGCATACAACGACTGCCTGAAATGTCAGCTTTTGGTTTGAGAACTTTGTCACTCTGCTGACAGTTCAGCAATGCAGCTTTGCCAATGTTCTCAATTGCAGCAAAATTGCAGCAAAAACACTGGACACCTGTACACGGCATTGATACAACTGGCAAGTAGACAGCACCTCATGATTCAGCATCTGCCCTGGCAGCCAGATGGAACATAGTAAGAATGCAGCAGCTTGCAGAAGCAAGGCTCATGATTCAACCAATTAGATGGGAACACTACGACAGCGGATCAGCAATGCCGTTCCAGTGACAGCTGTCTAATCATCCACATGCCACCGCAGCAAGCCGTGTCAGCAATGTGCAATGCAGCCATCAACTTCAGCATGCAGCCTGCATCATGAATGCAGTGCCATGTGCAGGATACAGCCAGCAGCATTGCAGACAGGGAGCGCAACTCCTACATGTCATTGCTGCTATAGGCTTGCTGAGTCCAGTCTCTTTCAGGGTGTCAGAAGCACCTTGCTTCAGACTGCATTTGGCTGTGCCTGGTCAGCCATTACTCTCTGCTGCAGGACACAACAAGATTATGGTGGCTGATACACATGCCCGTTCACATTGTGCTCTTGTGTAGGTGAACAAGCATTCACCAATGTATGGTATGCAGCTGAAGCTGTTCAACATGCAGTTAGCAGCCAGCTGCAAGCATCACTCAGTTGACCCAGTGCAGCGGTACAAGCCCACATGCATGAGTTCACACTGCCCTTGTGCAGACGAGTCAGCAATCCCATGAGCACACTGCAGATCTGGAGGTGACTCAGTACACAAATGGCATCTCTTTACAGCCTAGCCTTCCTGCAACAAGGAGCCCATTGTGACATCGTGGCTGAGTTGCAAAGTGTGGCATTGTGTAGGGAGCAGCAGTGCCAGCCGGGCGCTGCACACCCAGACGCAGTCCACTACTTTATGGGCAACGCCTACCCTCACTGCAGCAGCAAACTGATTTGTCCCTTGTACACACACTCATGCATGCATTCACTGGTTTGCCTCAAACGCAGGTGAGCAAACAGTCTCAGAAGCATGCAGCCCAGCTTGAGGCCTTTCAGTATGCGGTAGGCAGCCGGCGGCCGGCCAAGCCTCACTGCAGCAAGGAGCTGCTGAACCAGCGGCGCGTCATCGACTTGCTGGCAAGACAGGGCTGCTACAGCAAGGCAGCTGCCGTGCAGCAGGCTACCAATGGCATGGAGGCTGCTGAGATGAAGGCCACCCTTGCCACCTTTGAAGCGGAAGTATGTTTGCATCATCATCAATGTGCATGTCACCACCATGCATGCGACCATTTTTACGCTGCAAGAAGAGCTTGAGAGGTCCAGTGTCATGGAAAGTGTTTACAAACAGCAAACGGGCTCGTCTGCACAATTTTGCTGAAGGCAAGTTTCTTGGACGTCATCTGCAAAACTGCAGCAATTGCAACTCGTCACTGAATGTTTTCTGGCAGGGCTGCATGTAGAACAAACACAGGCTTTTGTTGTGCTGCTCTACTAAATCCTTCAAGTCTTAGTCCTGCGCATTTATCTGCAGCTGCCTGCAGAGCACTCAATCTGTGCATTCAAACTAGACTCTGCTGCAATTGCTTCACTGTTAATGGCATGGCAGTCAGCTGCAGAGTAGGAGTCTCACTTGGCTGTCTTTGCGCATCAATCCATGTGCTGTTGCATAGAGCATGACAATGAACACGTGCAGGTTGGTGTGAAAGAGGCCAAGCTGCGAGCTAAGCAGGCTCAGGAAATGGAGGTGCTTCAGGGCAGAGGTGCTAGGGGCCGAGACCAGCTCAAAAGGGCCCATGCACAGGTGCTTTGCTTCCGGATGTCAGGCCACAACAGACGTCCAATGCATCCTAACCATACTGCATGCTATATCCTTGTTGCATGGCACTGTGCATTTGCTTTTATTTTGGTCACAAGTTACGGTAGCACACACGAGATGCAGCAAGCACAGGGTCTGTCATGATGTTGACATCCAGAAATTTCTTTGGCAGCGCTGCTAGCTAGCTATGCCATGTTTGTTGCCTGGATCAGATCAGTGTACAATTGGTTATTTACAAGTGCTACATACTACTATTCGCCGCCACCACTGAGTCTTCAGTTGCTTTTGTGCAGAAGGGTGAGCATGTTAATGGGATGAGAATGTGTCACACTGCACTTATGCATGCTTTATATGGGACAGGCTACCTGCGTGCTTAGCTGGTGTATGAGTTCACAAGTCAAGCACAGATGCTGAATGTATGCCTTTGCCTTATATGCCTCGGCAAGAGGAGTGGTGTGATGTTGCTTGTTGTTGATTGCTGGCCGCCTGCAATGTACATGGCAAACTTCCAAGCATGTTGTGCATTTGCAGGAGCTGGAACAGCGACAACAGCGGCTGCGCAACCTCAAGGCTGAATTGCAGAATTTGCAACGATTGGAAGTTGTGCACTTAGAAAATTTCCTTGATGGCCAAGCGCGCGCTGGAAAGCAAATGCCACTGGAGGAGCGTGGCTTCAAGCGGGATGGCATGGACTATGAGTATGATCTGGTTGGAATCTAGCCTCACAGGATTGCAACGATCTGATTGGACGAGGGTGGGCCCACCTGCTGTCTCGCCTTCCGAAGCAAAGCATGATGGACCTCGGGATCTTAGTCAAGCGGCCACATGCATTCAATGTCGTACGATTAGGTATGGTTAAGGACACATTTACGGTCAGACGAAGGTCTGTTTATGTGACTCATCTTTGTGCAACTTCGGTAGCAAGGGTAGGGCATTCACCGGGCCACCTTGTTGCGCAAGCTGATCAAGCTTGCGATTCATTTTGTGCGATAACTGGTTGCATCAACTCAGTACGTATTTTCGCATAGTGTCGTCTTTGGTTGTGGCTGTCAGACGCCTCCCTTGACAACTTACACGACGAATAGTTGATGTATTTGCACTAGTGTCAGCGGCTCTCGCGCTGTCTCTCCTACATGCGATTAGCGAGAAGCACAATCACCTGCCCTGAGGATCTGCTATCACAAGCGCAGGTGCATCACTTGTGAGCTTTGACCCTTTCCTCGCAGGCGCGATGAAGTGCACGTGAGACGACTGTAGGCCACGGTGCGCCCAACACAAATGCTGCTCAGGCTCACGCGCAGATCACTTGCATAGCATCCCGCTTTCCTTAGCAGTTTTGCTTAGCTTTGCGCACAACATACTTCGTCTGCGGCTTGCAGATGGCAATGCATGCTTGGCTTCTTGCGTAGGTGGACGTCCCTAACTTATTGAATGCCTTTAAGCACGACGGCCGGTCTTCGGCACCTTTGAGCGTTGGCAGCGTCCCAAGCTCTCTTGTGAGCATCTGCAGCTGGAGTCTGCAGTCTACACCTGCTTCTGCTATTACTTTTATACCCTGCAGCAGGCACGAGGCATTTTGAATCTTTAGAGGATAGTGCTGCTGGGACAATCAAGGCATCAAGCTACACAATGTGCAGGATTTGAAGTGGCAGCTTCCTGCATTCACACAATGCAGGTATCGTGTCTTTCAAATTTGTACACAGCACTGCTAGTTGCAATACTCATCAACGAACACGGGTTGCAAACCTGGACTCATGTTGGCACAGGAACCTAACAGCGTGCTCACAGGGGCTCTGATGCAGATGCTTCTGTAAGCACCTCAGACTGTGCAAAGCAGCAGTTATCAAGTTGGCATTACCATTGATGTGCTGAGGGAAGCAAACACAAAACCTTCAAAATCATCAATGGCAGTGGATGTTGGCAGCAGCAGTCACAGCATCAGCAATCATCAGTCGCAAGCAGTCACGCACCTTCACAGAGACATCAACAGGCGAATCGTGGATGCCAACTCTGTGGTGAGGGTACTGGATATTGTGGAAGATGCCAGTCAGGATTTCAATGCTGTCAACATCTCCACAGCATTTCACCGGCTGGCCAGAATGTGGCGAGACTTGCCAGAGCTTTCATCGACTGCGCCTGGAGGGCAGGGCAGGTTGCACAATGCCCTTCAGACCCTCATGCAGCTGGCTGTGATTCACATCAAAGAGGTGCATTGTAGCTCAAATGCTCAAGCACAAACTAGTCACAACTCATGCTTGCTTGCTGACAATCTGTTACAAGACAGCATGTGAGTCAATCATATGTTTGCAAGCTGCACAGGCTGATAATGACATGCTGACACTGCAGCAACAATATATGTTGCTCACAAGACAACTGCAATGTTGTGGCTGTTTGTACTCCATTATCATCCTGGTCTAGTGACGATGCTGGCATGTATAGAAATCGATGTGAAGGCCCTTGCTTTGACTTGCACTAAGCTTTCTCGCTTCATGCTTTGGATTTTGCCATGCAGGTCCAGGGTCAGGGTCTTGGGATCATCATCTGGGCATTAGCAAAGATCTGCTATGATCCAGTCAAGATCCGGTCCCTGCTACAAGCATTTGCCCAGGAGGCGATAGACCGCGTCACTGAGGGGGTCCCCAAGAATGAGCCCAACCTCAAGCTGGGGCCTCAGTCCCTGTCTAACATGGTGTACGCATACGCTGTCATGGGGCACCACCCTGGTAATGATTTGCTGGCTGCCATTGCTCAAGGGGTGCAGGGGCAGCTCAGAGACTTTTCCCCTCAGGTACGCTGTCATCAGTCAGTCAATTGTGGCATGCATGTAGACAAAGCATGACTTGCCCACAGTGCATGAACGCCCTGCAGGTATTCTAGCATTATCTTGTTTGAGGTGTGTATCAGAGATGGGGTTTCATGAAAGTTGCACAACACAGTACTCATGCAGCATTCCCTCCATGAGTCATGCTTCTGTTGGCCTCGGCAGCCTGCCCTGCAGGTTGCATCATTGTCGTGTTGGCTCATATATCACATATCTGGCCATCAGCATGCTTCTATGTAAGTATGTTTGCTTTGTTTGATGGGTCAACCTGATATGCAATCTGTGTTATTTTGGCACATGGCCATCATTCACAGCTGTCATTGGCTAGTGTTGATGGGGTCTAGAAGCAATTTACATGCGACTGTGATAAGGAGTCATCTCTGTGCAGGGTTTATCCAATATAGTATGGGCATATGCCAAGTTGGGGGCTCTGCCAAATGCTCGGCCAGGCAGTGATGAGTCATCAGGGCTGGAGGGCAGGGCCAAGGGCAATGTGGGCGGCTTGCTAGATGCCTTGGCTGTGGAAGCTGTTAGTCAACTCATGGATGCACGCTGCAGCCACAAATTCATACCACAGAATCTGTCCAACATGGTCTATGGGTATGCTCCTGCTTACATGCCACATGTGACCTAATGTCATCCCAAACTATATCATGTGATGTGGTGCAATGTATGGCAACATCACATAATCATGACATGATCAGGGTTGCGCAAATGCAAGCCTGTCACAGTGGTTGACCAAGCATTTCACTCACAACAGCTCACAAAGAACACATGCAAACTGCTGTATTCACTTTTACCCCAATGTATTGTACAGAAACTCTGTACCCTGTTGTTACTAAGATAACTTTCAGTTTTCTTCACACACTCAATGTCAGGAGACACACAGTCTTGTCACCCATTAGCAAGCAGTACAACAACTTTCTGCATACAGATGGCTGTAGATGTGGAACTCTTTGCCATTTTCATTCTTGACAGCTGCAAATTGTTGCTCTTCCAGAGTCAATGACTCATAATAAGACATTTTGGTCGCAAAGTTTGCCTGGAAATGCCAGAATGCCCATCCAGCCACTTTTTGGGGCGCATGTTGGTTAAATATTTGTGTTACCACCCTCACTAGAAGATCCATGTTCCCTGCTGAATAGGCTTGATTTTAGCTGAAATGGGCTCATTTGGTTTGAGTGCTTTGCAGTCTGCTGGCTCAGATTGCTGCATGGTGGGTGCAGGTACGCAGTGCTAGGGCATGAACCAGGGGCAATGCTTCTGTTGGCTGTTGCCCAGCAGGCACTCTTGCAGCTGGACACCTTCAGCCCTCAAGAGCTCACCAACATGGTCAGTTCATCTCAAATCACACACAAGATATGTGTTTTTTACCTGTACAAAGAATGCACTGGAATGAATTGTTCACAAAAGCATTGCTTTGCTCATGTATTTGCATCATTACCATGCCTGAGCCTCATCCTGACCTGTCATTGCACAAGCATGCCACCTGGTCGCATCAGATGTCCCTGCTTGGCACTCAATTCAAACAACAACAGCTGATCAGAATCAGACTGGTCAATCTGCACATGAGCATTGTGGGTGTCATGTAGATATGCAACCAGCCCATGTAAACGTGCTTGCAGGTATGGGCATATGCAAAGCTTCTGCCCCAGGGTCAACCCCTGTTTGGCCCCCCACAGGCCCTGCTGAACGCTGTGCCCCAGCATGTGGTCAGGCAACTAGGAGACGACAGTCAGCATCACAAGGTGCATCTACAAATCAACCTATCCAGCCTTTCACACCTCACTGCTTGTACTCTCTCGTGGCACCGCTCTATGGGCTGTGCAGCTGCTAGTCCTGCCTGCGTAATCAGCTGTATTGACAAGCTATGTAGGCCATGGTCTGTCCTCTGACACAGGTGCTGCCCAGTCTCTCTGACCTTGCCTTCCTTGTTGGAGTTGTGCAGCAGGGAGGCCTACAGACACGGTACAGACAGACGAACACCTGTCTGTCTGTCTCTGCAGGTGAAGCCGCAGACAGTCAGTAACCTTTTATGGGCTTATGCCACCTTAGGTTGGGCTCCCACCCACCTACTCAATAGCTTGGCAGTTGAGACCCTGCGCCAGTTACCCTATTTCAAGCCACAGGAATTGGCCAACACCCTCTGGGCATATGCTACCCTAGGCTACACCCCCATGCCAGAGTGGCTGGCGCAGATGGGGGTGGCGTGTGAGGGACAGGTGGGGGGTTGCAAGCCCCAAGAGCTTAGCAGCCTGGTTTGGGCCCTGGGCAGCTTACGTCATCACCCTGGAGCAACCTTTCTGCGTACTGCCACTGAAGCAGCCAACAGGTGATCAACAAGCCAGCAGACACTACTGACTCACCAGCTGTCGTGTGCACTGCTTGCAATGACATTCTTGCCAAAGAATACTATTGTGCATGCAATACCAAATAGCAACAGCAACAGCATGAATCATGTCTGATTGACTTGTCTGCTGGAGCTTATCGCCTCCACCGGTCTTGTCGGTAGCCTTCCCTTTGGCCTTGGGCCTGTGACTGTATCACAATGCGTTCTGGCTCCCAGGCTTTTCTTCTCTCACATGCGTCAGTGTAGCTCATTTGCGCAGCAGCAGGCGTGTCTGCTCTCACAGGGCCACACTCCGTTGCTGTATATGTGCAGCAGCCCTTCACTGCATGTCTATGTCTATGTCTATGTCTATGTCTATGTCTATTTTTGGCGTTAAGGACTCATTGGTGTTGTGTACATACACTGCAGACAGCTGGACAAGTTCAAGCCTGCCGAGCTGTGCAACTTTGTGTGGGGTGTGGCGCAGCTCAGTCCTCAGGCTGACGTGGACCTGCTGCAGGAGGTGCTGCAGGCCTCACCCACCTGGTCAGAGGTCAGCACACACGCACTTGCACCCTCCATATCAGTTGCACTTTTACTTGCATTTGCACTGTCCAAGTTGATCACAAAATCTCACTGGCCCTTGCACTTTCACTTTCACTTGCACAATGCAAATTGATCACAAGCTCACTGGCACTTGCACCCTCCAATTTGATCACGGTCAGCACGCTTGTACTTGCTCTGGCCAAAATAATTACAAACTCACTGTGTGCATGCAGCAACCTGCATCAGTGTTTCGTGTCATGCAAGCCTGCCTACGTTGAGCAGTGCCTCGCCTTGCAACCATGAGTGGCATCTTCTTTGTGATACAAGACATTCTGCAGTTGTCAATTTGAGCAGCTTCTTCACCTGCACTGCCTTGTTTTGCTCACCTCACCAAAATTGCATCTGTTCCTGTTCAAACCTCATGCTGAGAGCGCAGGGCGCACACGACCACTTGTGCATCTCATGTTTCACTTAGTACTGTACAGTCTGGAGTGTGGAGCCAGTGGTGACTCATCAGACATCCTGGCTTGCAAGCACAGGTCAGTACGATGTGCGACAAGGTGAAGCTGGTGTGAGTGGTTGTGCCTTGCAGGGAGTTGGCCCTGTGGAGGTGACTCGCTTCTTGTGGGGCTTGGCGGTGCTGGATCACCTGCCCAAACCTGCAGCTGCCGGCCTGTATGACAAGCTGGCACAGATGCCTCTCACATCTTTCACGGCTGAGTGCCTGGATCAGATTCTTCAGGTGCTGCGCTGTGCTGTGCTGTGCTGCCTCGCGTTTGAGGGTCATGAGGTTGCATGCCATGCTGTGCTGCGTTTGACTGCAAGCACTCGTGATGACCAAATGTGTTCATATCTGGGTGGCCCCTTGTCAAATCTGCACAGATGACTCATGCGATCACTGGACCATTTGGCTGTCATTGAAGTCTTCTACACTAGCGACACCTGACACTCATCCCCAGACATTTCTTGGTTCCAAAGTTCACAGTAAACGGATGCTTCTCCAAAGACTGGTGACATGCTTACATCCCAGGAGCTGGATAACTCTGTTACACAGGAGCATGGTCTCCAACACAGCTGATGAGTCTGGGGTGCAAGGCTTCTGACCTTGTCTCCAGAGTAGACATTATAGGAAGGCTGGCTGCATAGCATGTTTCCACCTGCAGGTGGATGCTTTCCTGGAGTGCAGTGTGGGCAGTCTGATGCATCTGCTGCCAGTACAGCTGCAAAGGGCCCTACAGCTGACCTTAGTGAACAGCCTGCAGCAGCATCACTCCTCCCAGATGCTGCTGGACACCTCAGCAGGACTCTCAGCCCTCAGTGTGCCCCATTCAGCCCCATACCTTATGCAGGTGACAATCCTACCAAAAACGATACATGTCACCTGGAAGGAAACTATCCCCTTCAAGAGACAGGAAGATCAAGGCCGTTATTGTTACAAACCCTTTACTGAAATCGAGATCAAAGAGAAAATATCATAACAACATGGACGTGGGCTTGTCAAGTGTTTGTCCTTGACTGAGTTTGCTGATAAAGATCCTTGCAGGGTTTGATTGCATTAGGTGCATTCACGGAATGTAACTGATGAATCTGAATGCAATGCAGGACGGTCCTCTGTTGGTGGATGTTGCAATTCTGGGGCCCTGCCCTGCAATAGCCCTGCAGATTGAGGATCCAGGGGAGTTGGCTGTAAATGCCCCTTGGCTGCCTCTGGGGAACACACGTCTGAAGCAGCAGACCATCCGCAGCAAAGGCTGGCAGGTATTTGTTCAACAAAACGCATGCAACATCTATACATACACGCACAATCAGCAGCATGCCCTGAACACTTTCCACACATCATTGCACAGTTGCCTGCATAATGTGTTAATGTATCAATAACTATGTAATCATTCAATGTTTTGACACACTTTGTTGTTGCAAAGTCAAAGTAGATCCTGTCATGTTTTGGGGCTGGCTTCTGCACTCATTCCTCGGGCATTGCACAAACGGTGACCAGCTGTCAGTTCATCATGTCTTCTCCTGCCTGGCAAGTTGTGAGTTAACAATAGTTGCGTGCGCAATAGTAGCATGCTTGCAACTTGCCATGGTTTGTGCAGTCGCGGTTGATTATGCTTCATTTGTAATCATCAATCATGGAAGCAGGTGTCACTGCAACTGCTGCTTGATGCTGCAGGTGGTGAGCATTCCATTCTACATTTGGAACATGCTGGGAACTCTTCCTCTCAGAGCTGCCTACTTACAGCAGCTGCTGCACATCTGCCAGGCCATGCAATTTCAGCCTACCCCTTACAACTCCCCCACTCAGCCCGCTGCTCACTCCATCACTGCTCGCACCTTTTCCAATTCCGGCATTGAGCGCATCAACTCAGCGCTCGCAGCTCAGTGGTCGAACCCCAGCGCTGCGGCTGCAGCTGCTCATGCAGGTCCTGGCTTGGGTGACGTGACTGCTGACGCATCAGCTGCAGCTGGCAGGGCAGCTTCCTGCACACGTGGTCCAATGACAGCAGGTGCTGCAATGATGCACCAGCAGCTTGCTGACTCATCCCGGCAGTTATCAGAGCATGTGCGTAACTCTGCCCTGTACCAGGCGTATGACAGGCCTTCAAGCACAGCACCAGCCCCCAGTTGTGATTCGTCTTTGCAGAGCCCATTCCCTCAAGGCTTCAGACACAGCTCAAAGGCACAGTCACAGGCGCTGCAAGCTGGGCTGCAGTATGGCCAGGATGGACGCTCAGCAGCTGCTGCAGCAGCTTCCTGTCATGATGTGTCACCCTCCACATGGGAGTTGGGATCAAGCTCGAGTCAGTCTGGTGCGGTGCATCATCAGAGCCGCTTGTTTGAGGCAGATCTCTCCAAGAGTGACTCACAACAGAGCAGGACTGATTCAGGGAGGAGTGTGCATGATGGGTGGGCGGGGCAGGGGCAGGGCATGCCAGGGGGTGACCCCCCATTGGATGCAGCACAGTACGACGCTGTGGCTGCTTTACAATCGCTGGCATTGCAGCTGCAGGCCACTGGTAAGTACCACTCCCTCACTGGCGTCGGAGCTGGCAATTAATGCAACGGGAAAGACCCCTCCAATCAAAAGCAATTCTCTTGCTGCTTCAGGTTACTAACATCTTTGTCATTGGCTTTCACAAGCTGACAGCTGTAATGATGCGGCGTCATCAACTGGGTTGCTTTTGCTCTGTCGCGCCCTTGTCCTTACAGCAAAGCCCTCCTTTCTGCCAACGCTGCAATTCCTGTCAAGACCATGCTGAAAAGTCAGCAATGGTTGGGCACAACAATGCCTAGTCCTTACCACAGTGTCAAGGCTAGTTGTCGTGAAGGATGTAGTGGTGTGCAGGGCTGCAGTCCCGCCAGACAGACACATTGGAAAGGATGTGTGCTACTTCTGCTGCTCGGGGCGCCCCTCCTTCTCACCCCACCCACCCTGCCCACCGTGATGCTACTGTCGGCATTGCCAGGTACACCCAACTGCCAATTATGTTTGCTCAAAAAGTGCTTGATTGTACATTAAAACTGCTTGTCTATGACTTTCAAACAAAGAGTGAAAACCGTTTCCTTTAAAAGAAACAATAGTTCCAATGCCTGACTGAACAGTGCTCAGCTGAACAGGGCTTGGTTAGTCTGGATTTTGTGGTCAGCAGGGGTTGTGCAATTACCTCCGTCAGGAAAAGGAGCTTGACCTCTGCACAGCTTTCAGCAACTGCTGGATTGACGCAAGTACTGGCTGGCAGTGTGTTGCGCTGACTGAACCAGGTTCAAGCTTGCCTTGTCAGAACTACCATACATGCCATGTGTCGCAATCCATGCGCCATGCCAGCAATGCATATGGTTAAAGAACTGAGTCAACAACACTGCTCAGAGTAGAGGTATGTTGTATGCAGGCTCGATCCCTCCCCTGCGTTTTCTGTCAGCACCTCTGGTGAAGACTGCAGACCTGGCAGTTCTCATGATGCGTTTGCCTCATGGCAGAACGCCACCCCAAACACTGGTCCACCCCAACCCCTGTCCTTGTCAGCTCATCGCCCCCCCTGGGATGTATATCAAGCACAGCAAGACAGCATCATCAATCAAGGCGTCCCATGCATTGTGCTGCAAGCTGCAGGCTATGCACCAAGCTATGCACAGCCCCACAGACGCTAGCCATGTGAATATGCTTCAAGGCATAGGATGAATAACTCTTGGGTGAACATTGGCCCTATTATTTCATGCAGCCGGCTGCAAGATACAACACTGGGGTTGGGGGATGGTGGAAAGCAACACACACTCAGTATACCATATTCTGGGATGGGGTCTAAATTGAGTATTGTCACATTACTAGCAATGCTTGTATGAAAAACCCTGGCTCATCAAATATAGATCCCATAAATAATCTGGTTTGCTGCTCATGCCCATGAGTTGGGTGTGCATTTTGGTAAGGTCCACACTGCAGTGCTATTTCAGATCAAGTATCTATTCAACAAAATTCCTTTGACATGATGAAATGCCATTGAGATGATATACATCTATATGCTGTGGAAACTGCAAAGGATCAGTGCTCTTCTGCTTGATGGCTGATTCTCCGGTGCGCCATTGTGCACCAGAGACAGTCTACAAGCACTTGGCAGATTTTGAAGAGTAGTTGATTGCAATCAAACTGCATGGTGTTAAGTTTGCTCAGAAAACATGATAAATCAGATTGGTTCAAATGTTGTTATGAACAGCGTTTTGGTAGAGTGGGTAACACAGAAGCGTTATCTGTAGCATGGCCTATGACAGATAGGCAATTTGAAACATCTAGTGCTGACAATTCTGGTTAGGTGTTACAAGCTGTTAGCCAGTTTGTGTCACACTGCACTGAATATTTGGCTTCATCCCAAAAGCCTTTCAGCATATGTGCCGTCTCTGTCTGATTGTGCGGTTCTGGTGATTGTGAGTGCCAACTGCTTCTGTACTTCTATCCAATTTGGAAGAGTTGACTGTGCTAAGACGGTTACCAAATGATTTTTGACCTACACAATGCTGATCTACAGATGCATGACTATGCTCTGTCTGATGGGCTGGTCAAAGAGGTCTCACCTTTGTAGCAGATTATCTTTCTCGTCAAGTTTAACTGGTATAGGTGAGATGTTGTTCGTAACACCTGGGTATCATTGTCGGACAATCAGAATGCGAGTTGCTTTTGTGAGCAAGCTGTAAAGAAAATGCAGTGCAAGTCAATGGGTCTTTTGGTTCAAAGTCTTTGTTGACTGATTCCAGCAGCAACAAGCAGCAACGCATGTTCCAAACTAACATGCAGGAGCGACTCTGCTGAAGGCATGCTGGATGTGCAGAGCTTGCTCATTTGATGGAGTGCTTGAGTTGCGCCTGCTGCTGAGTGAGAGTCTGTTGAACAAACATCTGCATCTGGTTGGTCTCAGCAGGCCTCGGTTCGCTCAGAAACCAATCATCAAGCAGAGAATCGGCAGCGGAGCACCGTGCACCTGAAGCATCACCCATGAAGCAAATGTTGACAAAAAAATTTGACTGTGCGCACACAAACATTTGCCAAGCGTGCAATGAGACCATTTGGAAGCTGTGAAAAGCAAACACCCTTGTTTTTGTGCTGCATCATGTATAACATTATGCTGTTGAATGCGTCTCTTTGCCAATTCCCACCAATGGTAAGTTCTGGCATGTTGTGCAGCATTTGCCTCGAGCCCATGACAAGTGTGGCTTTGCCCAACAACATAGTCCGCACCTGGATCAAGCTGCAAGAGGCGGCCAAGCAGTTTGACTGAACCTGCAGAGGCATCTGGCAGGAGCTCTTCCAAGGGGAAGCCCTCAGCATGGGCAAAGCTGATCTTGCCGTAGTCTGGCATCTCAGTCACGCCCGGCCATGCCTCCTCTATTGATCCAAAAGTGGCAATCACTCGGCCCAGCTGGTCAATGTCAGTCTCTCCAGCAACAAGAGGGCATAACCCTGCAACCAAGGACTGGTTCATTCTCTATCCACCAAGTGTACAAGGAAGTGCAATTGAGTACTCACGATGCACCTCATCAAGCAGTAGGGAAAATGCCAAAGGTGTAGTCTGCCTTGCCATGTTACCAGATTCATTGATCATCTCATAATCATATTGTCAGATGAGCACTGTCGTGAACCAAGAACCTTTTGGATGTTAATGCTGATCAGATTCTGAAGCGCAGGTCAATGACATCCTTCGAGGTTCAACAAACATTCATCCTATTGAGCAGAAGGCAGTGAGCATCGCAAGACGATAGTCAAGCTGTTATTGTGGTGCAACATGGCTCACCCAGTAGTTCAGCAAAGATGCAGCCTACTGCCCAGAGGTCTACTGCTTTGCCATAGGATCTGGCTCCATATAGCAATTCAGGTGCACGATACCAGCGTGTTGCCACAGCATGAGTGTATTGCGGCCTGTCACCACCAGAATCAGGCCTTGCGTGTCCAAAGTCAGCAAGCTTCACAACGCCCTCTTGTGACAGCAACACATTGGCTGGCTTAAGATCTCTGTGGAGGATGCCTGTATGCTGGCAGCATTTTGTGGTTTAGAATTTCACCATACCAAGCAATCAGTTATAATGAGATAAAGCATGCATACCTGCTGCATGGCAGGCTGCTAGCCCTTCAAGTATCTGTTGCAGAAGGCATTTCACCACAGCTTCTGGTAGAGGCTGCCAGCTGCTGTAAATGACTTGTGCAAGGTCAGTACAGCAGAACTCTAGTACTAGCACCAAACTGCTGCCCTGTAGTCGGCAGGCAGACGTCGGGGCCTTTACTTACAGATTGCCCGATATCTCAACGATGCCCGTTTCTACCTGGCTAAAGGTTTCCAGCAGCCGCACGATGTTGCGGTGATCGAGCGTTCGCAAGGATTGGTACTCTCGAAGACGGTCTTCCGACACACCGACTTGAGGATTTCTGTTGAACACGCGTTTGAGCGCTCGAATCTGACCAGAAGGCTTGTGCAACGCTTTGACAACCTGCTACAAGGAACGCACGTCGTACCTCTGTTCTAGTAACTATAAACAAAGTTGATCTCTGCATTTCCCTGCCTACCTCCCCGAAAGCTCCCTGGCCTATCTTGTTTATCACTTTGTAATGGTGCAGAGGCAGCAAGTGGTCCAGTTCTCGCTCGTCAGGGTGCATGAGACCTGAGCACGCCACACTGAATTCCCGCTGTCGCTGCAAGTAGCATCTGGAATATAAAAGTCATGTCGGCATTACATACCATATAAGATTTTGGGTCTGCAGGCAGTGTATCATGGGTTTGGTATCACCATCTTGCCATTGAAGCTTGACCCAGTAAATGGCAAGCCCATCCAGGAAGCTGTGACCAGCATCTTGCACGTTCCTGCGTTTCTGGTGAGCTTTTCATTGCGGCGCATGCTGCACTTGCCATGTATGCCATTGACTCTTCCCCTTATATGTCAGCACCTGTATCAGGCTCATTGCTTTTGTACTGCTTTTCCATTTTGTGTGTGTTGGCAAGCTGTCCTCACGGCACCATGCTGGAGTTTTGTTGTCTGTACAGACAATGTGTTTGAGTGTCTGCCTGTGCTAGCACCATCCAGCGCTGACGGATTATGCTTGTATGCAGGCAAATGCACAACAAGTTCAAAAGCGAATGAGCAATCCCTGCACTCCAGCAGAGAGGGCAGCGGATGTTGTTGAGCAGGTGCTTGCAACCAATGGGGAAGACTACTTGCAGACCAGGCAATCTAAGCTGTACTGGTGGCAGCTTGCCTTGCTAGATGTCAAGCTGTTCCTTGGGGTCGCCGTGTCCCTATTGCTTTGTTTCACAGGTCTTGTTCTGTACTTGGCTTTCAAGGTCCTGCTGATTGCGCTTCACTGGGCACGGTCTGTAGGTGAGGCACCACCTCTTTCCCCAAACTGCAAGCGCAAGACCACTTGATGTTGCCATGCATGCAGTCTCAGACAGCATTGCCTGTGGGACTTCTGTGCTCAATCACACCGACAGACGCTGTCTGAGCCCGCAGCAAAGCACAACAGGGTACCTGTTCACTTTGCTATGCAGTACAAGAGTCTAAAAAGTCAGAGACACGAGTCTGCCTCTCACAGGTGTGGGCACACATGTGTCTTGCTACAGCAGATTTGACGAGAGGGCTGAGGCGCTATTGCCCTGGGATAGCAGCATGTGTGGGAAGTCTCAGTGTTGTCTGTGTGCTAGCTTGGGCCCTTGCATGGCCGTACATTCATGCCTTCCCAAGGTACTATCTGCGGTGCTGGTGATTTTGGTTCCCTCCTTTTTTGGGTCATTCCTGCCTGTCAAGTTAGAGGCGTGTTGCCTGGCATTTACAGTTCTTAGTAATCCTGGCACTGTAAACTGCTCGACGTTCAAACCTGATGTGGTCTAGGTTGATTGTTCGTGTCACTGGCAAGCCTGTGATGCTCACAAATGCGCAGGATGTGGTTGATTGCCCTTTGCTGTAGGTTTGGATACAAATTGGCAAGTCAAGCATTTGGTCTCATGCTCCTACACTGACGCTCTGCAATATCACATGCAAGTTATCTTGCTGTAGTTACACTACAGTATCACAAACAATACACAGTGGACAAGCTTGCGCGTGAGTGGTCTGACACTCCTCAACATTGCTGAAACACCTTGTGTGCCCTACACGCAAACTTTGATGGAAAACTCTGATGGAGGACCACAGACAAAAACATTTGTCAGTCACAATTAAACATGCACAAGGTGCAATCTCGGACGGCTTGTATCTGGAACAACATCGTTTTAGCTTGGAATGTGACGATTGAGAATGTCAATAAGCCAGTGGACATGCCGAAAGTGAGCTGTACCAGGCAGCTGTATGCAGGACTCCTGGACTGCAGACTGCCAGTAAGTGTATATACTTATGATGACAGATGACTGTTTTTTGTGCATGTGCTTTGTTGGCCCATGGCAATGGTATGGTAGCATGCAGCAAGCATGACATCATGAGAACACTAGAATAGCTAGCCGGCTCTTTTCATCAATCATGTAGAGGAGGTTCAGCAACTAGCTAATGTCAACAATTGTTTAGAAACTGTACAGTCAGTTGAAACCCTCTGGTCAGTCGGCCTAAAGCCGACTGCATAGCATAGGATAGCATTGTGCAAGATAAGTACTGCTAGCTGCATTTGCATGTTACGCTGTTATATTATAGCGTCCTTTTGCCTTCCTTCTCCTCATGACATTCCTGCCCCCTCGAGAACTTATCCTGCAAGACATGTCACAAGCAACAAATGAGAATAGAGCAGTCAAGTTGCTTAACAAAGATTGACACACCAGAAGCTGAACAAGCTGACATCCCAATCGACAGCAGTCTTACCGATTCAAGAAGCCATGGCGCCTTTTTCTGATGATGACGCTAGGTTGGTAGGTTCTTTTGGTAGCACAAAGCATGCCTTCTGCATTGTTGTCTATGATTGGATCTGCATTGCCATTCATCAATGTTTGTGATGCCAGTGAGCCTCACTGCTGCCTGTGACAAGCTGGTTACCTAGCTGCTCAATGCCTGTGCTGGCTATGCTGGTCAGCTGCTGTACTTCCTGCGTCCGCAGAACTGTCTGAACTTGAACAGGCATCAATGGCGTGTATGGCAGCGCCGAAAATCCAGAAAAGTGTGAATTACTGCTTGCTTGGTCTGACTTTGCAGCTGGCTGTGCCCACAGAGGCAAGCAAATGGCTGACTGAGCAAACGGAGAACTGTCACGAAGGCTCGGCAAAGCCGCCTGCACAGGCCTGGGGCCCTCAAGCATCAGCGAACACAGTGAGTGGTATAGCCGCGAACATGCTACCCCTTGAGGCATCAAATTCGCGGTCGCAAACACGCATGGTGTGCATAAAATACGCG
>JAABUO010001892.1_pt1 | contig 26312 bp, 27 predicted proteins | sample 5559291 | NCBI WGS metagenome assembly JAABUO01 (sample SAMN10711878, study PRJNA513372) | rock metagenome | isolation source: Antarctica rocks | place: Antarctica: Victoria Land, Finger Mt sud
ACATATGGCGTGAGCATTGCCTACCAACATCAGTGCGTTTACGCTGCACAACGATGATGGGTTCAGGCAAGACAACAGGCCTGATGCAACATGTTCAAGTGCCGCAGACCGGCATGCACAAGGCACGGACGTCAGATGTTGCAGGCTTGCAGTACTATGACAGACAAATGCAATCTATTGCAAGTTTGCACCATGCACCAGTCAGAGTCCAATATTCATTTACAAGGGGGCCTCACCTGCAACCCATAGAGGCAGAGGGGGCTGTGTCACCCTGAAGATGCCATCGTACCCTGAAGCACCCTTCCTGGGGCCCCCTTCCTCACCCACCTCACAGTCCATGTCACTCTGCTCATCTGACTCAGCCTTGTTCTCATGCCTCAGCTCAGCCAGTGCCTCAGCAGCGGCCAAGTCTGAGCTGGTGGCTCGAGCAGCTAAGTGAGGCTGAGTGCGAGTTGTGTGAGCCTGCTGGCTTCTGATGCGGCTGCTGTGCCTGGTGCTGCCTTCTGCATCCTCCCCTCCATGACTCATGTGTGATAGGCTGACGTCCTGAGACCTGAAGATTGCAAACACGATCACTCAGCCTGGGGTGACAATACATTTACATTGATTGTCAAGTGCAGCGCTGCCATGCTGTGTCATGCTATGCTGTGCTAAGGTGTGCTTTACAAGAGCTAAAGCAAGCCACACTGCCAACCCAAGTTCACTGGCATGCACCAAATCATACACCGCACATTGCACCGTTGTAGATGCTCATGCCCTCTATACTGTGTCATAGGCAAAAGCTAAGCTGTGTGCTATGCAATTTGACTTTGATCTCAGTGGATGCTTGCCTGGTGGCATATCCATTGGCTGGTCCTGATGGTCGGGCACCCCTGCTCCTGTCTGCCCTGCTGCCACCCACCTTCCTCCTCTTCTGGCTTGGTACCTGTGTTTGAGAGCGCAGGGACATCCTGGTGCGACCAGTCTGCCTGTCATCTGCCCTCCTCCTGCTGTTCTTGCCACCAGCCTGGTGCCCAGATCTTCTGTGTGAACCAGCCACTGGGACTGCTGCTTGGTGCTCAGCATCCATAGCTGGTCTTGTGACTGGTGACTCAGCTACTGCTGCCATGTCATGGTTTGACCGCGCAGACATGGTCTCTGCAGTCTGCTGCTGCAGCAGTGCTGGCTCACCCGGTGATGCCACGATCTTCACTGCCGGCTTTGACCGCAACAGCAGTGGCGCAGCGGTGGCCATTGTTGCGCTGCTGAGCTGTTGCACTGTGGCTTCAGCACTTTCAGGCTGCAGCAGCAGCCGGGTTTTGGGCACAGGGAAGTCTGTGACTACACTAGCAACCTGGTCCTGTGACTGCACTGCATCTGCAGCTTCAACAACTGCTGATGACTCGTCATGATGCTTGAGCTCAGCTGTGTCTGGACTTAGTGCCTTGACTTGCATCTCTGCAGCATCTGAATTCAGTGCCAAGACTTGCACTGTGGCGGCATCTGGCCGTTGTGCAATAGCAGCATCTGGAATATGTACAGCAGTTTCTTCGGGTCTGTCTGCTGTTGCAGATGCTGACAGGATAGCAGGACACCCCAGGACAGGGCCAGCTGGAGCAAGCTGCCTCAGCCCAGCTGGGCTCACAGCCATGGAGTGCCCCTCGTCATACCTTGTCTGCTCTGCATCATCAATTTCGCCCTGGCTGCCACCTGTATGACTGCTGACTCCTTCCAATCCATCAGGGCCTGCATCAGGAACAAGCCAAATGTCCACACAACTTCAAAGTATTGCAAGGCTGCCTGCAACAAGTCTGGTCAACAGGGAGTGCGCCTTGCATTTTGCAACTCAAAGATGTGATTGAGGTATTGGTCAACTTGCTCAGGATCAGCAGAGGTCAACGGGATGAGTCTGAATCTGAGACATATACTGTGTCACTTGGCTCATGTGACTATGATCAAGTGGCTGACAATTGTGTAGGTAGATGTGCACATGCACACAAGGTCCAGCGCCATGCTTCAAATTCAAGTGTAGACAGACTTGCTCTGACACGATGTTTGGATGCAGATGAATATGTTGAGCTGCATGTTCACCTATACATTGGAACACACGTATGCAAACAGGCTTTGGTCACATAGCAGTGGGATAAGGCTACTGTGAGTTACCTGACAGATGTTGCTTTGCCAGAGAGCCTCCTGAGCTGGACGGTTGCTGGGCGTCTGCAGTCTGCTGCCTGCTGGTAGCAATCAAGTGCATGGGCGCCTGCAGTGTCAAATTTGCTTTATCACAGTGCATGACTTACAGCTATTAGACACATGGCCAAAAGCTTCTGCCCTGCTGTCTTGAAATGCAAGCCAGAACATACAAGGTATGAAGTGACACAGTCAACCAGTTTGCTCAGGCTCACCATGCAGCTGACTACATTGCCAAAGGATGAACATTGCTGACCTCTGCAAGAGGTTGATGGCAAAGGTGTTGAGCCATCGCATCAGACTGCTCAGGAGTGTTTCTGGCAAATGGGGCACTGTGAGCAGGGTCCCCCAGATGGGCACGGCCGCTAGGCCCAACCAAGGCCCTGAGAGCCAGGACAGCATTCCCAGAGCCTGCTTCAGAAGTTGGTGTGCTGTGTGCAGCATCAGTTACTGAGGGTGTGATGTGAGTCAGTGCTGTGCCTACAGAAGGAGTGCTGTGGGCGACAGCATCTGGGCAGGCTGGCACAGACCGAGCAGCAGCCACCTCGTGAGAGGGGTGGGTGGGGTGGTCTGAGCGTGCTGGGGTCAGGAAGGCTGGGCTGGCAAGGGCAAGTCTGGAGCTGGCATAAGCTGTGCTCGGCGTGTGCTCGTTCTCCTTGTCCTGAAAGGCAGCAGATTCTTCATGATCATTACAAATTTGCAAATGGGCATGTGCATCCACTTTCTGGGTTTGGGGGTACATCACACCATGGGTTGACCAGTGGCTTGTTGTATACACACTACGTCATGAATACTACCACAGAATTGCCAAGATGATGCACTATCAACAGACAGCCCTGGGCAAAATCAGTCGGCAGCATTGCAGATACCTGTCCAGCTCTTGCCAGCCTTTTGTGAGATGTGCTGCCACCTTCCTGCAAACACAACAGCTGACTTGAGGCGAGGCTCTATAAGTGAGAGCAAGACAAGTAAGGATGTCTTCTGGCTTTGTATATGACCTTGCCAGATGATGTCAAGCGCCGCTTGGTGCTTGTTAGAGGAGTGGGGGTCTGGGCATATTGGCCAGTGCTACGCCTTGGCCTCTCAGTAGATCTAGCGTATGCATATGCGTCGCTAAAGTCTCGCATGGCTGCTTGCCCTGGTGGGTGGTCGTCAACTCGTGTATCCCATGAGAAAGGCGCCAAAGACCTCAGCTCTCCCCAACCTTTCACCATGATGTGCAGATTTGATGCTAAGGTAAGGACTGGACTTTTTTGCTTTACTGCTTCATTACGAGCGGCAATCAGTTAGATACAGCAGGCATGAGCAAGCTGTTCTGCAGGCTGTGCTGTTTATCAGCGTTTAACTTCTGGACCGATTTGCAGGCAGACTCGTCAGCGTGGACAACTGCCGAAGACACCGCTCTACCCTTCTGCGCGCACCCGGAACATTTGTATCAGACAGGACAGCACAGCCAACGCGACAGCAGATGCTTTGTTTTGACTATCCGAACTGTCGCTTTTGCTGCAGATGCTCACAGCAAGGGTTTCGAAATTGAAAGCAAGGCTCCGTAATGCTGTGACTAATCCGCCTCTTCTTGCCTCTTCTTCAGCCTGCGATACTCGATCCCGAAAAGGATATGTTGACTGCATTCGTTGACCTTGCAAGGCGAAGCTAGAATAAGCGCGTCGGTCTGCCTTGTTCTGCAAACATGAACGCCACTATCTCAAGCTCATCATGTGCCGCTCACCTGCACGCCCGCCCGGCTTTCAGCTCCAGGTATGTCGTCGAAGGTCCTTGTGCCTGTACGGATCAAAGCATGGTGCTTTATTTGTCTCAAAATGCACCTACTACCGATCTGCAGGTGCGATCGACGACCAGGTTGTTCTCGAACTCAGCACAAGCAAGCCTGCCGTGCGGAGGCATCTTTCAATGACCAGGTAAACCCGCTGCACAAAGCCGACTGCCACCAGCGCTGGAACACACACCTTTCTTCCGCTGACGTGTGCGTGGACTTGCAGGTTGCTTCAGTCAGCAGACGTGAGGCTGCCCTGGCAGGGCTAGGTGCTCTTCTTCTGTTGCCTGTAGGATCTGCCCAAGCAGGGCTTCTAGGTGGACCTGACAAGAATGAGGTCTACACAGCTGACACTGTAAGCTTTCCTTGCAGCATTTTTCTCTTCATGCAGGGTCCTTGTACAGCATTATAGACCGCAAAACACACTCATCAACATCCTCTTTCTTGCAGAGCTTGCTGTTAGAAAAGGTTAAGTCTGGTCTTGACCTACCCAAAGATGCCAGCAACCGGGAAGAAGTGTTCCAAGAGATTAAGGAAAAGACTACTGCATGGGTTGCCAAATACCGCAGAGGAGCTGCCTTTCAAGGACGCCCATCGTACAAGTAATATACTGTTCCCATTGAACACAGATTCCATATCTGTCTATTTCAAGGGCATGCAATTTGAGGAAGCTTGACATCTATCGCAAAAGACAAAGTCATCAGCTGTGACTGATAGCCTGTGTGAGTGTGTTTTCTTACATGATGCTGATGACCTTACGTGTTATGCTGTGCCTCAGTACTAAGCAAATCATTGAGATATCAGTGGACTGATGTATTTTGTGTTTGCTGTGCAGCACAACCTACTCAGCTGTGAATGCTCTTGCTGGTCACTTCAACAGTTTTGGTCTGACAGCCCCCGTGCCTAAGAAAAGGCTGGACCGTATCCAAAAGGTAAAATATGCATTGTGAGCTCTTGAAATGAGTGCATGTGCCCCAATTTGTACTTGTCTTGTGAGATTATGGAGGTTGTGTACTGAGCAAGTCACTCATGAAGAAGTATGCTATAGCATGTACTGTATGCTGCAGGAGATCACAGATGCTGACAGAGCTTTGAAGCGCGGCCGTTAGGCACTTGGTACCTTGTTAAATTGTTTGTGCAGTATCTGCCAGCCAAACATGGCTGAAGTTTTGCCTTTGTGCAGTGCAGACGTCCAATGTCCAAAACAGGACAAAAGTTGTATGTACACCACAGCATCTGTTGGGCTCAGCCTATGTATTGCTTTCAAATTGTTCTGAGCCCACATCTAGTAGACAATTAGGGTACTGACCGCAGTGATACAGCAATTTTTCAGGAACACATGATGGTGCTGCGTCTTAGTCAGCAAAGGTCTTGATGTGCCATCTTTATCACAGTTGCTATGATGCGTGCGTTGCTGTGTACGCTTGCATGCAAGTGAAAGGGGCCATGCTGATCTGTAGCTGACTTTGCCAAGCTGCCAAGGCCTGCAACCAATCATGGGCGTTTTTGTAGTAACCATCACAATAGTCATCTGCCAAACGCACAACCCATGTGGGCATTTTGGCACGTGCTATGGTCCGTGGCAAATTGGTATTTACAGCCAAAGCGGTTGATACTCAGCGCTTGCTGTACTTGAGTGAACTTGCACACAAGCTGTGGCAGGCGTGTAGCAGGCATGTAGCAGACAGGTAATGCTGTGGTGTATATTACACATGTACAAGGTCCTTGCAATTGGTGCAATCCACATTGTTCCAGTGAAGACACCCAAAACCAGACAGGTGTGCTTGCAATAGGCTTCAATCTGGGGAGGACTTGTCAGCATCATCGTCATTGGAGACATCCTCTTTTGGATACACATCCTGTCGCTGTTGACTATATCTATCTCTCAATTGTCGCACAGGAAGCATATTTCCACGAGCATCCTGACCTAGGAATAGCGTATACAAGTATACGTGGTCAAAAGAATCATACCCGTACACTTCAGGCCATGTCTCTGGATCCTGCAACACAGCACAGGACTGTGCATGAAGCGTGTCAATGTCGACAAGCTCATGACAGATGCAGACAGCGGTGTGGGAACATGACCGAGTAACAGCAACAACAATCACCAAAGATGTCATAGCCATACAACAAGCTTCAGGCTTCAAGGCCATGTGGCAGAGCTGACAGGAAAGCAATTACACATATTCTCAAGTTGCTGAGTTGTGGGTTAGGGACTGAAGCAGCAGGTTCACATCTGCTGCGTCATCAACCTGAGAAGCATAAAGCTATTAGCTCACCTCAGGAGCATCAAGCAACTCTTCAGCTACATACGCAACAGGAGGCCTCTCCCATGACGCTTCCCAGTCCTTTGCATCTACTAATAAGTGATAAAAGGTCTGTTCACAACCCTTCTGTAGATCTGCTACTCCAGCTGCCTTCTGCCATTCCTCTCCCTCACAGCAGGAATTGTCCCATCTGGAACAAAACATGCCTAAGCTGTAGTATGCCGAGACATGCGCTGTACATTCAGGAAAACATGATGAAAAGGCGACAGCACCATCATATGTTGCCCCATCTGTTTCGATGTCACACATAAACGGAGGCATCTTACAATCTGACTATCACGCATGCTAGAAAGGTTGCGCATCTTGGTGCATGTCTGGAGGGTTGATTTCACACTGCAGTGCATGAGGTTGCGCAACTCCAGCACATGCCATCACAACCATGAATGTGATTACATTACGATCAAAAGGACACTCTTTTGTTGTTATCTTGGGCATGCAGGTTGCTGATGCTGCTTACCCACAGACAACACCATCGTAACCAAGCTTGGCATGCTTCACTCGCTGCCCCAGCTCGTACTTGCGCACTGAGCTTGTGGCATTTTCAGCTTCACTCTGAGCCTGTTCACTCTGGCCTTGAACCACCTTCAAGCGATCACGGACTTCTGCTGCATCAGCATACCGTTCCTCATCGATAGCCCTCTGCAGCTCAGACCGCAGCCGCAAGCCTTCTGCAGCAACATCTGCTACAGCTGTCTGATTGGCACTGCGTGTTCCACAACCGGGGCCTTTTGCCTCCTGTGACAAAGGCAAAACAACATGAGCAACAGATTTCATCAGCATAGCTGCATGCAACAGAACATGGTGCGGATGTGATTTTTGAGCACGGTTGTGTATCTGCATACAGGACAGACAACTCCCTTTCATCAGGCTGAAATGATGCCAGAAAGCCATGACATGCAATATGCTGCTCACCAGCTGTTCTGCTACAATCTCATCGATTTGCTTTCGCCTCTTGCGTATCTCTTGAGCTGTGTCAAAGTCATCCATGTTCAGCATGCGCTGCAGTTGTGTATCCAGGTTCTGTAAACCAGGAAATGTGCAGTCAGCATCCAACTTTGCAGGCCACCTGATAGCTGCATCACTGCTAGCAGGCTCTGCTGCAGCATGTTATGCTCAATGTTACCATCCTTTCAATTTGGCCAGCAAGCCAAACAAGCACTTACAAGCTGGAACATGAAGTATATCAATTCTGATTCAGCCATCTTGCTCTGTTCAGTCTGCTGCTTCTGGTGTACGCGCTTTGCATCTCTTTGTGCTGAACATACAAACAATGCCCTGCCTACAGGGCTATTGCTGCACTTGTGTCCTCTAGAGACGCTGTGATTACGAGTGAGTCGATTGCTGGCACGTAAGCATACACGCCACCTGGTATGTATGCAATTGCTTGTGAAGATGGGCCCGTGCGTGCAGTGTCCGCTGCAATTTATTGCTGAATTCAGACTATGAAGCATGATATACAGACGATGCGGTCTTCGACTCCTCAGATCGTCATCATGCAACACACAACCGTCTATGGGCACGAAGGGCCAGAGGTCTATTCGGTGCCCAACTCAACTGGCTTGTTGACCTATCGTGATCAGTGCAACCTCGACAGACTAAGCTCGGCTTTCTTGCAAGAATAGCTGCACGCAACTCAACAACGCTCCCAGACAAATGAGGGGACGACAGGCTTACAGACTGTCGTGAGATACTTAGGACGATAGTCGCAGACTCGCGAGTCCTGTGTCCATAGTGCCGTGGCCTTAGGGCAGGTTGAACGGTGCCAAGCGCCCTTGCTGTCTCAAATCAAAGTCCTGGTCAAACAGATGTCTGTTGCGCTTCATCACAATCACCGGGATGAGGCAGTTGGCATTTGACGCAAAGTCATCCACCTGCTGTCATAGTTGCCTGCGTGCCTGTTCACGCCCCAAGCTACACAGCGCGCGTTACAAGCAGTTCACCAGCGCATACACACAGCGCGTGTACACCAGTAAGCGGAGATGTTATAGACGCATTAGCGCGCAGACCGACAATGGTGGTGAAAACGCCTCGCCATCTGCCGCTGCGACGCCTGCGCCGAGGGACGACGATGTGCGCGTGCTTTTCAGGAATTCGTTCAGGCGTTCAAGCGATTCCTCGCTATTTCACCATTTTCTGTTGCACTTCCAGGTCTTGCCAGATAGCTTGGGAGATGCCTTACAGCAAGCAAGTGAAGCTACAGCCTTAGCTATTGAGAAGGGCGCAAACAGATGTATTGTGAGTTGCTGCACAGCATATCACAGTTGCCCTGCAAGCAGCATGAGCTGTCAGTATGGCTCCGAAGATTTCTGGACATCTGATTGTGCACTCAGGTTGAGATCCTGCTACCTGAGTTCTGGGATCCCGCCAGTGGACCAGTCTTTGCTGAGGAAGGTGATCAGCAACGATTCTGGAAGCTCACCCGCCGATTCATTGACAGCCTTGCTCAGGGCAGAAATAGCAAGAACATCAAAGCTGTGAGTCCCTCTGTTTGTAAGCTGTTGTCTCTTCATGATCAGCATAAGGGCAATCGTCACTTGATGTCAACACAATGAAGTAGCTCAGAGGGTGACAAATTTGGCATTAAGCTGCATTCGACTGTAGATTTATCCAGACATGGGTGTGGCAGCAATGCTGAAGAATCAGTGGCCAGACGCCGGCTTCAGGTTTGCCAGCCTGAGTGATCGAAAACCTGTGTCGGAAGATGATGATCTCATAGTGCTAGCAGCTCCAGATCCTCAAGGTTGGTCACTGACTCTTGCAATGAGCTCAGAAGTTACAAAGTGCAAAGCTGGACACATTGTAGCATTGCATCGTCGTTGACCTGGCAGGCTTGGTGCTCATACCACAAAATTGAACGGTCAGGAGTGACAAGCTTCAATGAGCTCATTGACTGCTTCAGTTTGGTCAAATGATGCACTTGCTTGCGTTCAAAACATGCTAACAGGGATCTTTGAGTGCAGGACTAGAGGCAGTCAAGAAAGCTACAGCAGCAGCTGAGACTGTAGCACCCATTATCCTTTTCAACCCCAGGCTCGCCAGGTCAGTCGTTGCTGAAAAGTCGTCTAGCCATGCCAGGCGCTGAGATTATCTTCATTTGTACTCTTGTGCAGACATTTAATCTGGCTTCAATTTGTGCATTGTAACTCTGCTATGTGCTTGCTGATACCCTTGTGTGGCTGATATATTCCAGCTGTATAAATGCATGAGCCAACCCCATTTGCCCTGCTGCAGCGGTGATGCTGGAGTAGGCTTGAATGTGCGGCGGCTGACCAAGCAATTCACCTCCACCTTCACAACCAGCTACTCCTTGCGACCAGTTGCAGATGTTGGCAGCGTCTTCCGTCGCTACCCGGGCCAGTGGCAGGTCTTTGTTGAGGATCCTTCTTTGGAGCCCGGCCGATATCTGCTTGCTGCAGAAAGGCCCACTCGCCCTGCAGGTACTGCCTGTCACCAATTGCTATTTTGCAATCTTGCATGTCATGTGTTTGCTATATGTGCCAAAGGGCACATCTCTGAAAACGTTTCAGGTATGTCGTTGGGTCTTCCAAAGCTCTGCCTGAAAAGAGAAGACCAATTTGTCTTCTTGTGCTTCGTTGTACATTGCATGAAGTGCTGCAGCTCGTACCAGCTTGGTCAGTCATAAGCACAACTGCTCCCATGATGATTTGGTCAATGTGCAGCATGTGAACATCACATGGTGTCTATCAGCTAGATCATGATCTGGATGTGTATCTCACAGAGACAGTGGTGCACTGATTGATCTCTTTTGCTAATAGATCGTTTTGGCTTTGCAGGTGAAGCTTTGGATGCAATCATTGAGGAGGCGCTTGGCCTGCAGACAGATCCCGACGGTGGGGGAAAGGGGATACTAGCATCAATTGGCAGCACCATATCTTCCCTCCAGCGCTTTTCCAGATCCTTGTCACGATGAGAGTGGTCCAGGTCACCAAGTAAACACCAGCCAGTATAGTGTCTATTATATATATTTACTTCGATCTGTCCTGCTCTATCAATATTGAGGTCTGGCCCTCTTAGCGCACATTCCGTGTCAGTCATTGTGCATGACAAACCAATACACAATATTTATTGAATAGCAGACTGCTTATTATACAATGTAACAGAAGCCGAAGTCAGACTTGGAGGCTCTGATCTTTGTTGTGCCGCTGGACTTGCCGTCTTTGTAGAGGCAGCGGCGCTACTCTAGTACCAGCTGCACCTGAACCCAATGCAGACAAGCATTGGTGCAAACTGAATTTTGATGTGCTTTCAAACAACATTCAAGCTATTGGGTTCAGTGTGCATACAGCTGAGCTGCAGAATACATGCCAGATTCGTCTGTTGTTTGCCTATCCTGTCGAGCAATCTCGTAAGCAACCCTGACTCGAAGGCAAGATTGCATACACAATATCAGTAATTCATGCACCGGTCGGTTCACATAGCCAAGACAGATCTGCGTTTATTGCTGTAATCACACACCTGTTGCAGGACCCCTGTCCACTGTGATGCGCTGCAAGATGCCATCGCTGCTGCGTGGCCTCGACTCCTGCTGGTTGCTGGACACAGGCACTGTCCCCATCTGCCCCACCCTTTGTGATGTCATTGTCGTGCTGGCAGTTGCCAGCGGCTGCACTACAGGACTCTGCACAGTCTTGACAGCTGCTGGGACAGCTGGGGCTGCATGCATGTGCTTGGCAGAAGGGGCTCTAGCTGGGACAGCTGGAATATTTCCCCACCCCCCTAAGGCTGCGTTGAAATGAATTGCACTGGATTGCCTGGTCGGTCTTGTCGCTGCCTCAGCTAAATCTGCTGCAGTTGCAGAGCCTTCCTCTGCATGAGCTACAACACATAAGCGCTCTGAACAGGAATGCAGCTGGTGCAGTGACTGTGCTGAAGAAAGGCTTGCTGCCAATGTGCACCAGGAGGGAAGCCAGCAGTACTGTGCGTGATTGCATGTGACTGCTAGATGCACTTGCACAGCGCTGATGAATGAACAGCCGGCAAGGCTTTGCATGACAGTACAAGCTGCATGTGATATGCATGTGACACAAAATACTTGCCAGGTGTACGTCAACAGGCATGAGCAAACCTTGCCTTGCACAGAAAAGGTACGGTAGGGAGACTTCATTCCCAGAATCGGGTGGTGCATGTCTCCCAACGGAACAGCATCTCTCTCCTCCTCAATCACGCTCAATCTGTCCTGGCCCTCTTCATTGCTTCTCTGGGCCTCTTCAACCCCATCCTGACCTGCATAGCAATCAGTGATTTAGTATACTGCAGTACACTGCTATGCATAGCACCTTTGGTCCGCTGTGCTGCATAGACTGCTGTTCACTGCTGCCCTTCACTGTAAGGATGCTGCACAGCAATGCCGCCCAGATCGAGTCCCTTGACATGCTCGACATTGATGACCTGAGGGCTGTGACATGAAAATAGCCTTGATGACTAGCCTTGTGAGCTAAAAAGATACATCACATTCAGCACACTCACAAGTGATGCACTACCTTGCTGTTGGGGCTCAGCTGCTGCAAAGCTGGCTACATCTGGCTGCCTGTCCAGCTGCTTGACAGGTGAGGCATAAGGTGCAGGGACAGAGACCTTGATGGGCACAGGGTTGACGCCAGCTGGGGGCATGCCACGCTTCATCACTGACATTGCCTGTCATGTTCACAGCCACAATCTAAGGAAACCTGCACAGCTGTGCATGATGCAATGCAAACACTCACTCACAACACCCTTCAGGAAACAGGCCTGCTTGACAAAAACACCTCTGCAAGCGTATAGACACAGTTGTGGAATGCAGCATGCTGCCATGAAGTTTTTTTGGTCAAGACTTGGCAGGAACTTGTATAGTGTAAATATTGCCATGCTGGACCAGGCTGCCACTTGCACCACCCCCATCTCTGCATCATGTGTCCAGAGCATGCAAGCTTGCTCTGAGCTTTGCATCACCTAGCTCAACGCAGTTTTCATTAGTGGGAAGGAGTCTCACCTCCAGGTTGATGGCACACACACTGCGCATGAAGGATTGCTTCATGTCTTCTTCCAGCTGGTCTCGGGCTGCCCGCTCCTTGCGCAGCTGCTGCTGAGCATCAGCCAGGGCAGCCTTCAGGTCCTCAATGATCACCCCTGCCTCCCCCCAGGCTGCCTGCTTCGCTGCCTCCTCCTTGCGCTGTATCACTTCTTGCCTCTGAGACAGGCAATGCCATGATGTCAGCACCGGCATAGGAGCTGTGTGTTTGACCAGTTTGGCCAAACTGACGTATGACAGCAAGCTGATGATACTGATGGCCACGCATGTCAGCATCAGCAAGCAGCTGATGCAAGGTGAGCTCAGACATTTGGTGCACCAACACACACTCTGATCACAAGTCCAAAGCTTGCAGTGTTCATGGAACAACTGCTGATGGGGAGGGCACAGATGCCAGCAGGTCATACTTTATGTTGCACAATGGTCTCATTCAATTTTGAGACCTACATTAGTGCGTCCTTCCAGATTGCACCAGCGCTTCCAGTGTTGGAAAACTTGCCCTTGCAGCTTGCGGCTATCATAGTGCTTCACAGCCTGCCGCAGGTGCTGCCGCATGGCCTTCTGCTGCCGTGCAAAGCTGTGCCACTCGAACATGGCAAGTGCCACCAGGTGATTCTGATGAGCATAGTGACGAGCAGTTGCATATGAGGAAGCTACCCTGCGATGTTCTCATTTGAAGTCAGGCGTTTGGCGCCAAGAGGTGCCAAGAGCTGCAGTGTCTGTCAGTAGCCAACAAGAAGTTGGCAACAGCTATGTGATTGTGCATGGGCAGAAGCTTTTGTGCTGTCAAACTTGATCTAAACAGGTGTTTGCTGTATTTCTGTTGCCATTCGGATGTTTGCCTCTTGTGTGGCATGCATACTAGTTGCTCCTGACTTCCATCTGCAGATTGAGGTCTAGCAACAGGCAAGGACAGCTGGACATGCAAGACGCAGTGATGTGCTTTGGGGTCACCTGTCCAGGACTGCTTCAGTCTTTGCAGTGACTTGTCTCTCATGATGCAGCTCTTGCTTGAGACTTTCTAAGCGAGCCTGGCTCTCTGCCAGCTCAGCAGCCCCCTTGAGCTGCTCTGCCTCAGCTAGAGCCCTTCCCTCAAACGTCAACTTTGCCTTTGAGTCCAAGAAGTAGCCCTAGAAACAGCAACATATGCAACTCAGACTTCATGAGTATGTGTCATCAGAATACCGTCATACGCCAGGCTTGGTTGTGAGCATGGTGGGCTGATTGCAGACTTAGTGCATCAGCAAGAACTATGGCTCACCATGATCTCTTTTTTGAAGTAACGAGAACAGTCATCCAACTTCACACCCAGCAAATCAGCATCCAAGTCTGTAACTGAAGCAGCTCTGCCCGAGAGATTGCCCTCCTCTGTCATACTGCTTTCGGGGCTGGACTTGGAGGCCTTCAGAGCATCTGTAAGTAGTCCTGCTTGCTCAAGCAAGCTGTCTACACTGCTGAGCTTCCTGTCCATATGAGACACGTGGCCAAGTCTTGGACCGCGACAGTGCCGTGTACAGCACTACTCCTGCAACAAGGCGTAAGTCTGCATACTGAAGTGTGGCTTGTCGAGCTCATTGCGATCCGGCATCGAACGAAGGTGGCAACGTCTGTGACGAAAGACGCGGTGCGATAGCGGCTGAAGCGTCATGCTGTCTGCGTGGGGGAAACAACAGCAGCTCATGGCGTTTTTCAAATAAGTCGTTGGCGTTACACTGGCGTTACACCTTTTCTTCTGATATCTGGAACTGTGTCAGAAAGACCTTCAATCATAAACATGTAAAGTCTGAATACCTCGAAGTGTAAAGAAAGGAGAAACAAATGCTCCTTGGACTGCAAAGCAGAATCTTGCATTCATGATGCTGTTCCTGCAAGAAGAAAATGATTGCATCTGCGGCACCCCAGCATTTATGCATGCGTGTGCAAGCAATACATCAGCAAGCTGTACATATGTAGGAAACCGCGCGGTGCGCGCGGCACCTAAGCGACTGACAGATCCATGCTCACGGACACCCCATACTGTGTGCCACGTGCTGTCTTGAAGCATGCTGCTGCTCTGAGCTCTGGTTCAGCGTCAACCATCAAACTGGCACCCAGCATATACAGCATGTGTTGGCTTTGGCAGTGTCACTCCTTTGGCCTTCTGTGTCTGTAGCAAGTTGTCCAGGCGTAGCATTGAATGCACTCACCACTGCTGGACCCTCACCGCTCTGCACCCACCAATGCTGGGTCCTCCTCGCCCTGAAGGACAAAGAGTCAGCACACAGCATTTTTCTGACTGCCATTGACTGCACATCTGAGCACGCTGTCGTGCAATATGCACCAAGCTGAATGTCAAGATGTGTCAGACAAGGTGACCATATTGCGTGTGCAGCTGCGGAGCAGCACAACAAGCATTATAGCATACAACTGCAAAATGGACTGTATGAACAGGAAGGAGGAAGTTGCCAGACCAGATTAGCAGCTTAATTTGTATGAATTGGCCAGCATGCAAGCACAGAAAGCTATGCTTCAAGATACAGCTCTCTGTAGCTCCATGCAGCCCAATGGCCAATTTGGCAGCAGACCAGTCAGTAGCAGCCTGACACCCTGACAGGCACTGTGGTCAGCGTCTGTGCAGTATGGCTGGAGCTGTCAGAGTAAGGTCAAGTTAGACTGCTGGGAGAGATCAATGACAAATGATCCAACTGAGGCCAGAGCTTGCCGCAGCCTGACCGGTGTCTGACTACATGGTGCTTGGGAGTGGCATGACTCACCTGCAATGACATGTCATTGCTGCTGGCTGTATGTGGGACTGGACCGGCGGGTGTGCTGACTTGCTCTGCTTCTGAGGGGTCATGCATGTCCAAAGAGAGATCATCACTGAGCTGCAGACCTGCGCAACAGCAGCACATGGACCTGAGGAAAGCCCCTTCTTGTTGCACTGCCTTACTGGCACATGAGGCATGCTGTGCAGCGTTGCATTGTACTGCTGCATGCAGACTGCAGGGCATACTACACTCATCAGCCTGACGGAATCAGATTTCAACAATTGCAATGCAGCATCTTGTTTTTGCTATATAAGATTAGATTTTGTCAGATTGCATTAGATGTTGTTACACAAGACGTGGAGGTACAATCAGACATGTGTGTTCAATGTGGACATAGAAGCACGTGGTTGAACACTTGACCTATGTGGTGGATCTGAGAGACCGTTGCTGAGCCATCAACATCATACCTGCATGACTGTCATCATTCCCATCCAGGGCTTGGCCGACTACCTGCAGCTTTCTGGTCAACAGGGACCACATTATGTCATCGCTGCTGCCTGGAGCAATCAAGTAGCGGATCAGCACACTGCTCTTCTGGCCAATCCGATGTGCCCTGTCTTCTGCCTGCACACCAGGTCACAATGTTACAGCACCTCTCAACGACATATCTCGCAGGGCTATAGCCCTACGATGCAGCGCAAATGGGACAAAAAAGAGTGCATTGTTTGCTACCAAGCTCAAACACCTTCAACATAGGCCTTGTCAATCCATCATGTACTGAAAAGAGACTGCAACTCAACAGTGTACATGTGTGCTGTGTCTGTGGTGCTTGCTCTTGTAGTTTTTGATTCAAACATATGCTGACAAAGTCTTCAGAAAGTCATGAGATGGGAACCGTTAATCAGCTTTGACTGCAGCTGTCCAGCTCAAGGATCCAATTAAGCTGCAGCACTGGCATCAGAGCAGAAGCTGAGGATGCAAAATACTGAAGTAGTCAGCGGGAAATACAGCCAATCACCCTGAAAACGCAGCCAATCAGCTTGCCCTGAACCTGCCCCGGTAGTGACTTACCAACAAGCCAATGGCAATTGCATTGTACTGTGCCTTGACAACTCTGTTGAGACAAGCTATTGTAGCCACACATTGCTGTGACAGCATATTGACTGCAGCAACAGCATGAATGTGGTGGCCTACAAGGATCTGCTGGAACACGGTCAGAACAGATTCTGCAGTACTACAAGGACAGAGAAGAGCAATGAAGTGGTTGCTGCTGAGTCAAGGAGATGATGAGGCGGTGAGAAGGCTTTGACCTGAATGAGGGGTCCTGGATTCCAATACAGCTCGGCAAAGATGACACACTGAGCCGCTGTCAGAGTGATGCCAACCTGCAGGCAGCTTGTCCAAACATCAGGTCGTCTGTCTAGTCATGCAGCTGTGGGAGCACACCAGACATGCAGCAGCAGCACCCAGTTGGTTGGGTGCTGGTGTAATTGTCATATTTGGCAATGCAGAGGCAGGTTAGGTGCAGGCATGTCAAAAACAGTCAGCAGCACCTGTGTGGAAAGTGTGTTGCACATGGAGACATACTGGCAGTCAACAGAGGCAGTATCTCAAAGCACGTCAGAGGCAGCGCAGCATACAGTGCAACTGCATCAAGTCCACCGTCACCAGAAAACTCAAGAGTTTGTGCATTGAAAAGCCGTGTGCTTATGTAGGCGCAGCAATAGATGTGTGCACAGACGTGACAATTCTACGCCAATGCTACTTTGATATGGTAGACAAGGCTTTGCCACGTGTATGAGGAGGTGGTGTCTCACCCCTGCAGCGGTGATAGACAGGATAGCTAGCTTAACCCATGGCTTCTGTTGGAAATCATCCATAGCTTTCTTGCGCGACTCCAAGCTTGTGCTGCCATTGATGCGTATGGCGTGGTGTGCCTGGCCCAAAGTGTGCTGGATTCCATCCAAGACATTGAGGTGATGTGCAAACACTATCACCTTGTTTCCTGCACCACGTGTCATGCAGTTCAGCTACTCTTGCCAATTCTCAGACGAGTGAGAAGCTTGTGACTTTACGGGCGCTTGGACTCCTGCTCGTTCCCTTCCAGCCCTACAGGTCTGCTTTGCTGTCCTTGCCCTAAATCCTGGATGACTGAAGTCATCACTGTTGGAGTGGAAAGCAAGTTCCAAGCCAAGCACGTGTGATGCATGCTGGAAACAGCGGCCGTGATGGAATCCATGAAAGAAATGATGTGTGGGCTCTCACAGCAGTACCAAAACCAGCGTAACCCTAGACAAGGCGGCAATGCACCAACACTGATAGGTGTGAGTCACAGTGGCGCCGCCAGGAACTCTATTATCTGCAGACGACATGCACTGCACAGTATGACTGGATCATAAACAAACCCAGCACATCATGTACAGTGCTGGCTCTCATTTGACCGCATTAGACTTGAGAAGGCCATATGGCCCTGCATTCTAGAAGGACTACCACCTTCTGCAAGGGCTGCTTCGATCTGCTCCACAGCTCCTTTGATTTTGGCCTCCCAGTGGCACAGTACAGTCGCTGCAGCTGCACATCCCTGAGGGTCTTCTTTCTTCCATCTGACAGGTTTGAGTCTGACGTGATTCTTTTCATCTCAGTCCAAAGTTTCTTGAATTCCTGCACAAGCAAGGAACGGATTTCCTGCACAGGGAAGGGAAGGGAAGGGAAGGGAAGGGAGGGGAAGGGAAGGGAAGGGAAGGGAAGGGAAGGGAAGGGAAGGGAAGGGAAGGGAAGGGAGCCCTGTCCCATATACATGGAAGCTGTCAGAGGCTTGTGGATGACAACTAAAACTGCCACATGCAACAGCAGCTGCGAAGTCAACCAGCACTTGCACGTAGGTATATACGCACACAATCTAGCTTGCAACACCTGACCTTCAACAAGCCTCACAGTCTTCTGTTTTGCCCTTGCTGCTGTACAGATGCAGATGGGCCTGCCATCATGTCTGGTGTCACACCATGCAGTCACATTTGCCTTTGCAAACTCACGCGAGAGTGCTTTGCTGCAACAGGGATGCATATCTGCTGCCGGAGTTTTGGAGGCAAGTCTTGCAGCACATCCTTCTTGAAGCGTCGAATCATGAGGTGTTGGCACAGGACAGCGTTCAGCTCCTCCAGATTGCTGCTTCCTGTCCATTCTTCTACTCCCCGTGCCACTTTCTCCTTGAAGTATCCGCAGTAGCGCTCTCCAAAATCATCCCTATCACCCAGTAGGCCCGGCAAAAGCATATCAACCTGCATTGGCAATATTGACATGCTGCTAGCCGCCTTCCCACAGGCTGATGGCAAATAGCCAACAGCTTCTTGACATGCAGAGACACCTACTTTGTCTTGCGTCCTACAACATATGCTTGTCAGACCATGCACAAAGACATCATACTGCACCAGATACATTGTCAGATGACGGCCCTGACCATTGTACCCGCTCGCAATCTGCAACATGAGGCTGGGCTAGGTCTAGCAGCAGGGTGGTAGGTCAAGCATTATTCAGGGCTCAGTCAAGTCAGATAACAGGCTAGGGTCTGGCCAATTTGCTTGTCCATTGCTTGCAAGGGGCATGGTCTGTGCTAGACTGCGCAAGCTTGTGGCCCCTGTTCCTTGACAGAGCAAAGGTCCATATGCTGAGTGATGTGGATGAGTGGTCACCAAGGCAGACCTAAAGCGTCAGATGCCCTCCTGTGAATTTGCCTTTGATGACGTTCTGGTCAGAACAACAAGTCCTTTCCACACAAGCCAAGACAGGTTGAATGCTAGGTATGCACCTTCTAGGGTAGACGCTTTGCAATGCTGTGCAGCAGGCAGGCTACATGAAGCTCACCTGAGTGAACAATTCAATGGGTCTGGAGGGCGCAGGCGTACCGCTGATGAGCACAGCTCGTCTTGCCTTCTGCACCAATGGCCACACAAACTTGCATCTCTTGGTCTTGTGGGATTTCAGCGCATGGCTCTCATCGCATATGATCATCCCAAAGCTGCAGCAGAAGAAGGAAATGCATAGAAGCTAAAGGTCTGAAACAGGAGAATGCGAACAATAGAGCTCAATCAGCACCAGAAGTAGCTGATGGCATGACGTGCTTCAGCAACAGATGCAGGTATCTGGCTGCAGTAGCACAGCAGAAGATGGCGCTTGTGTTGAAGCACTCTTGCATAATTCTGGCAGTCTTATGACACACAACAGCAGCAGAGACTGACTGGCAAAGCTGCTGCAGGTAACACAGATCATGACACTGCATGATGAAGGGTGGCGCAAGGCATGACGCATGCACATATGAGCTGTGCAAAAGCAGCCCTGGCCCAACGAGCTGGCTTGCAGCATGGTGCAGTGGGCCAAATTCATTTTCCAGGAGCTGCTTGCTTACTGTTCCTCATAGCCTTGCATTTTCTGGGCCAGGTCATAGGACGTTATCACAACCTGGTGCTTGGGTGGTGTGTTTGCTGGGATTAGCTTCTTCTTGATGTCCTATAGCACGCATAACAATAGCCGCTTGAAATGGAAACAACAGCTGCTTGTAGCTGCACCAGCAGACGCTTGAGCAGCCAAAAGGGTGGGGTTACAACCTGCAGGCAGCCTTGGAAGCAACAGTGGGAACCAACAAAAGCAAGCAGATCCTGTTCAATGTACAATATCAAAGCTGTAACAAAACATGATTCATCAAGAGGGTTCAGATTGCACAAGCCAGCAAGTAAACATCAGATGCAGACAACTCGGCTTGCAACCGATGTCATAAGCACAGGCCTTACAGAGTTCAGATGAGTCACAAATGACTAATCTTGACTCTGCAAGGCCTATGGGGGTCAGTGCAACCGATCTCAAACTTGGCAACACCTGGAAACATAAAGACAGATGTATGCATAAAACTGGACTCTACTTGCAAAAAGCCTCACAAAGCCACTTCAGGGAGCAGACCTTGCCAGTCTTTATGACAGTGATGGTGTCTGGGTTCAACAAGGGCTCAGGCAGCCATTGTAACAAGGCGTCAAGCCAGACCAGCCTCAAGGATGACGGTGTGATGATAAGCAGTGGCCAGTCTTGAGGGTAACAGGCAGCAATGCAGATGGCCTGCGCCACACAAAGCTCTGCAATGGACGCATTGTGCATGTTTGCTCACTGCGTTGTGCTTGTGCAAGGCTGCTTCAGAGCCATGGTGTCAGCATTCAGCTGATCTACATGTTTTGCTACCAGGGTGGGAGTTGTATGCTTGTGGTGGCCTTCATGCTGTACCTGCATTGTCTTGCCCAATCCCATTTCATCTGCCAGCAGCGCTCTGCCTTTATGTTTTACCCCAAAGCGCACTCCCTCTCTTTGAAAAGGGAAAAGCCGAGTGAATATGGCATTTGGGATATTGTGCGCAATCACAGACTGTACATCCTCGTCTGCCAGCACCTTTGGTGCAGCAGTCCAGAGCGCTGAAGCAATGTCAGCATCACTGACGCCTGTGTTGTCATCATCATCATTATCATCAGCATCATCATCATCATCATCGTCGTCATCGTTATCGTCATCGTCATCGTCATCATCCCTCCTCATCATCGCTGCCAGCTGTCGAATGGCTTGCTGCTTTTTCTTGGCTTGTTGTTTCCTGGCTTGCTGTTCCTTTGCATACTTCTCAACAGATGCCTGCTCCAAAATGTCTGCAAGCTTTTCCTTGCCGAAAGCAGCCTACGCAGTGCATCTTATGGTTTGTGATAAGGCGTGCAGATGCTAAACTATTGTGTCTGCAATCTGAAAGGACGTGACGAAAATGGCACATGTTACTGTCAGAGTTGTGCGTACACAGCAGCACAGCCCCTCTGCCTGTCTTCAAAGCCTGTGTCTCTGCTTAATGTATTTCGAAGGTGTACTCAAAGTTTATGGATGTGTATATGTAGATGATGACGGCTGGCAGGGTTGAATGTACGATTATGGCCTTTGTGAGCTCAGCAATTTTTCAACTGTCCTCCTATCTGATCCGCTCACGTTAACAAGAGTGCAGTCACCTGCAACGATCTTCCGAGGATCGTCATCTTAGAGGCATTGGCAGCCACCTCCCTCTTCTGCAACCAACTCACGGGAGTATGCGTATGTGTATCAGCGCTTCACTTCGAGCTTGACTCGAAGTCTTGGAAACTTAGTGTGGCAACCATGTACGCGATACTTACGCGCACTCACATTGACACTCACCTGAGGTCGGAGACGATTACATCGGTACAACTTTAGCAGGTGTTCCGTTCTGCACGAAATCTCAGAGCACGGTACGGGTTGCATGCTTGGCATCATGAGTAAGGGTCTCTTGGCTTCTGGGCTGCGGCAAACCGTGCCGTCACTGTAGTACTGTTGCAGCGATGCCTGCGGGATGTTAGGCAGACATGACGAAAACGGCTCAGCAGCATAGCTGTTCTAGGAAGTAACTCTGCTGCCATCTTTGCAAAGTAAAATCAATCAATCGACCAATTTACCTTTCCTGTTTGTCATCATCAGGGGAGTCAACAGACAATATGTGGGAAACCAACATACACTAAGCACTAAATGTTTAACGCGTTCGACCATCAAGCACCAAAGAAATTGCGATACCGTACCGCTTTCAATGTTGGTCGATCAAATAAATAATTCAAGAAACGGCGACCCCCTTTACACCGCCGCGGATTTAAAATGCCATTTTAAATTTGCGGTGGTGTAAAACATAAATGTAATTGTCTATGCCCTCGTCCCCTATTTAAAAAATAAGGATAATGGAACAAAAATGCCGCTTTGAGCGCGAAAAGCCGTGCTAACGATCTAGCTTGTTGTTGCGCACGCCCTAGGCTTTTGCGGCGGTCCTGGCGACCACTATTGACTGACTGTAACAACATCATGGCAAGCAAACGAAAGCAGACCAGATTGCTGCGCTTCGGCATCCACGACGCTGTGAACCCGAACCTTTTGCCTGTGTTTGGTCCAACTAACTTGCCTGTGTATGGTCCTCAGCCAAAGCCACAGCGCCATACATCTCATGCATACCTCTCTGCCTCCTCTGTGCTTACATCGCAGTGTCTCTCTTGAGATGTTACCATGGCTGCATGCACCTTGTCTGTCTTGCATGCATACTAACTTTGTCATCCGCATTACATGTTGTGTTGCACTACTGACACCAAGCACGCCGTAAGCCATGTTCCAGTGCATGCTGCCTGTCATGTGCTTCATTCATAATGTGTGTAGCTATTACTCAATAATGCCCAGGGCTGTCCCTGGGTGCCCTTTGCATGGCCTTAAGGGTGAGCAAGCTTGGTGAGCATTGCAGGTGGCTTTGCACTATCATAACAAGGAGACAGATGCGCAGTCGGTGTGGATCGTGTTACAGAAGCAGCCGGTCACGAGTTATTGTGTACTTTGTGCCTGGAGTCGGTTCTTGTCTGTGCCTGCAAGATGCTTCAACTGATCTGAGGCCCTATACAAAATCGTTTGTCTTTCTGGTTTTTCAGGTATAAACACTTCATCCTGCGAAGGACCTACATGTTTTGTGCCTGAGCTCGTGGCCGGCAGCTTCTAACAGTTTGACCTAGGTTCAGCCTCAGATCCCTTTACAGCTGACAGCTTACAGTATGTCAGCACTCAGCCAGCCCTTGTTGTAATTCAACACGTCCGACATGCATATGGAACCCATACATGCGTGCCGACACACTTTGCAGTAATACTTTCATATGCATACACTGATCCCGACAGTTTACCGAGCGAGCTTTGCTGAAGAGTGCAGTTTCGGCCATACCACTAAGAAAAGCCACAGCGCCCTAAGACAAGAGTTGCAGCTGATTGTAATTTTTTGCAACCTTCAACAGCAGACGACCTGTATTGAAAACATTAAAAGTATTATTTGCAGTGCCGACCCTTGTTAAAAATATTCGATTAAAGTTTTAATCATTAAACTGCGCAAATTACCCGAATCCCCCATGAGATTTCGTGCCACTCAAATCGCCACTTATCAGCACTCAGCGTAATTTCGAAGTGTTGATCCGGTCAACTTTGACCGAGACCTCATGCTCGCATCGTTGACATCTTTCAACTGCATCACGCAACTTTGCCGCGATGTGGGTTTGTGAGGCCGTGTGCTAGCCCACTTGTCAAATGTGAAGTGGCGCGTCGCACCGTTGCATAGATCTTTGGTAACACGTGTTGATATCGCTTGCGTCGCACAGAGGGCGGACGGCATTGCCTGATGGCTACAAGGGACTCGGCACAAGCCAGCTCACCGGCAGGTAGCTTGTGTTCAGATGCTGAATCAGCTGAATCAACCTGCCCTCTTGATACTACTCAAGATGCTACTCAAGATGCTATCAAGATCTTCTTTGAAAAGCTGTATCAGTACAATCCTGCCTTAAATACAGCAGCGTTCATGTTGGACAAAGACAAGTCAGAGCACTATGCAGCAGGCAGCGTGATCATTGATAGAGCTGTTGAAGGCATTCAGCCAGCCATTCAAAAGCTTCAGTCCCTGACAACTGACCAGTTTGAGCAGACATGGCAGACAAGTGCTGCAGCAAATGGGCACTGTGTGCAAGTTGGTACAGCTTGTCAGCTTGAAGTAGGTCAGCTGAGCACACACACTGGTGCAGCTGCAACTGCAGAGTACATTGAGTATCTGGCTGCACAGGCTGCTCATGAAGAAGACCTGCAGCTGGGTGGTTCACTGAATACCATTGCTCCTGCACCACCATCATGTCCTGCAGCCTCTGATTACCAAGCTGCTCTGCTGTGCAATGCTATTCAGCTCAGAGACAGTGACTGAAGCTGATCCACAAGGCTCTCTAGATTACTGTGCTTACGCAGTGCCTTTGTGATCCCCAGTTCTGAAGCTGCAACCTCATGAAAGCCCAGCATAATGTGCACATTGCTGCCTGGGATACAGTTCTGCCTCAGCCGCTGCCATTGTGTGCCTTTCTGAGGCACTGCTTGCATTGCCTGCTCACTCAAGACATGGTATCCGCTGGCGTGTGACTCCAGGTGAGCAGCTAAAGATGGCTGCTATTGAAGGAGAAGCTTGATGCCTGGTGGTAAATGCAAGGGAAGATGCAGGTCTTGCGAGTCGGAGATACACTGCAGCACAGCAGGGCTGCAGCTGGTCGAAGTGCCAGGCTGCTCTGCCAGAGAATGGAACCGATCTGGAAATGCTTCTTGTGTGTGCTGGAAGCTATGAGCTTTATAGTTTGGGTTGGGCTGCTTTGCTGCCAAGTGCATGGAAGCACGCCGCTTACGAGGCTGAGTCATACCACCACGCTGCTGCATTGCATCTCTTTGGGCTGCAGGACTTGCTGGTTTGGCTGCATCCTGTTGTCTTTGCCTGCACAAGCCGTTGTGCGTTAAACACCCTCAAAGCAAAGTGCTGGTGCGCAAGCAGAGGTAGGTGGTCACCACATACTTCAGTTTCTCCATCTTTGCAAGGTGAGGGTCCTGTCCATCATCCTTCACACCAGAGTAAAACTCATGAAGCAACTGATCAGCTTTGGCAGTGCCTAGTTGCTGGCTCTCAATGAGGTGCAGACCACACTGCATCTTGGACATTGGCACATGTGTGATGTCACTGTATGGCACGGCCATGTTTGATGACAAGAAGGTGGTCTGGGCGGCGACTTTACAGGACAACCTCCACCTGATATTGTAAGGATCAGCAACATGTAGAGGCACAGGGACGGGCAATTGCTGACTCTGACTGCCGGTGTGCCCAGAATCGTCATTCTCTTGGCCGACAGCAGCCATGCCGATGTGATGCCGCAGCGCTGAGGCCAAGCTTATGCACAACAGATGCAAAACGTGCTGTTCATACTGACGAGGCGGACATTTAGAGCGCCGAACTTCTACGAGGACCTAAGAGACACCGGCATCCTTATCAAGTCGCAGCGAGTATATGCCTGCGCCAAATGCTGTGCCAGTCAATGCGAGTTCTTGGTCAAAACTTCGAAATTACGCTAAGTGCTGAAACAACATAAAAGCGGCTCTGTAAAGTTTAGAAGCCAAGCTAAAATTGGACGGCCTGCGGGCCAACACAGATTGTCTTTGTGCACAACAAGTCTTGAGATAACTGCCTCACACATTGCGTTGGTCAGTAGCCAGAAAACCTGCTACTGAAGACGAAGCGTGATGGAAAAAGGTGGCTGTACTGCTGATGTATGTGACTGTATGCGGGGCAGTCAAACAGAAAATGATGTTCGCCCTCAACTGAGCCAGACATGCACACAAGACAGACCCTGTCCTCCCTGCTGCAATGTTCACTACCTTTGCCAAAGCGGCCTGTGTCAACATGGAGGCCATGGCAACCACACCTGAACCCATGTGTACTTATCATGATCAGTCTCCTGTGGGGATAGCATTTGACAGTACACAAATAGTCAGAATACTGGCAAACTGAATGTTTGGCTTCGTAAACAGTCCTGTAGAGTTGCAAGCTGCTATGGTCTGTGTCAAAAAGAAAGTCCTCAACCTGACGCGCTTTTTCTCAGTGAATAATGATGGAGATATCTCACTCGTCATGTTGACATTGCGCAGACTTGCAAGCTTGACTTGACCTAATGTTTACAAGAGGACTTGATCGTTAACTGTATGTTCGGTGAGCCAAAGTCTGAAGCTTATATAGTACTCAACAGGCCGCTAGGTCACAGGTTAGTAAATGCAGCTACGGAAGCTGACCAAGTGTTACTAGCATGTTCTAGTATGTTCATGAATGGCTTGACCGAGAATCCAAGTGCGACTGCATAATTCGACATTTTTGCATGGTAGCATCTGGAACAATTCAGCCGTATTAGCACAACTCATATCCTGATCAGTAGATTGCCACTAAGCACGTCTCAAAGTGACAGCTGTGCATTGATGAGAAGCCATCATGTTGCATCATTGTTTCTGCTCTGCTGCCATGGCAACAATGGTACAAGACACTCTTGATTACATCAGCTGTATTGACGGGAAGCCCTGCAGTGACAGGCTTCCTACCCCTGATGATTCACTATTTGGAATCCGTGATGTGCAGAGTACCCTTGCCCCTTCAGTTTGACAGTCTAAACTCAGCAGAGCAGAGCAATCTGACGGATGTCTTCTCTCTTGTTGATGATAACACCATACCATTCTACACTTGAGCACAACTGCACATTAAGAGTCAACACTAGGTATTTGGTGGCATTTTCAATGGTTTTTCAGCCGATATGTGCCCCATGATGCAGCAGAGTGCATGCAGTTGCAGCGGTTGCGGCAGTTGCAGCGCCATAGGCGGCCATCCTGGGCAC
>JAABUO010001895.1_pt1 | contig 26268 bp, 27 predicted proteins | sample 5559291 | NCBI WGS metagenome assembly JAABUO01 (sample SAMN10711878, study PRJNA513372) | rock metagenome | isolation source: Antarctica rocks | place: Antarctica: Victoria Land, Finger Mt sud
GCCTTGCTGGCTGCAGCTTTTGCTGCTGCTTTAGTCTTTGTCTTTGGGCTCTCCTTAGCTTCAGCCTTTGCCGCAGGCTTCTTGTCTGCCTTGAGAGCTGCCTTTTGATCTGCCTTGCTGCCCTTTGGCCCCTCTGTCTTGGGCCTTTTGGCAGCAGCATTTGCCTTTCGAGTCTGTGCGGCCTTCTGGCCAGCAGCCTTGCGAGAAGCTGCTGGGCGTGCAGCTACAATATCACAGCACACAGGGCATTGGTTTGCAGCAACAGGAATGAGTTCGCTTCACTGTACAGCACAAAAGCTGTAGCATGCTTGCGCAGCAGCAACAACACAGGCTGAAAGAGGAGCAAGCAAGCCAGATACAACATGCCTGCCAATCCATGCGCAGACAGGAATTGCTCAATGCCTGCAAAGCAATTGCATGACATGGAGACTGCGTGCTTGCTGCTGGTGCCTGCAAAGTAGTAGGCAATTGCAGGTGCTCAAGGGCCATATCACACTTGACAGTTATGACAGTGATTGCTGTACCAGAGGCTTTGCCCCCCCTCTTGCCCCCAATAGCGCCCCCCCTCTTTGAGGGCTCATCATTGATGACCTTGTCAGTTCCACTGCCGCCCTTCTTGGCCCCGCCTCCATGCATCTGCTGCCACATACAAGATGTTGGGTCTGGTCAAGGGCCAGCTGTGCTAACTGTCAGAAAACAGCTCAACAATATATATTTCTTGAGTTTTGTTCTCATTTCTGTCTGGGTACCCTTACTTTGCAGGGTGACAACATGACTTGGTCCTGGACAGTTTCTCAAGAGTCAGTTTCGCACCTTGTTGACGGTCGCCCAAGCTACCTTCTTTGACCAGCCTTCATCTTTGCCGCGCTTCTTGTAGCCCTCAGCAATGTGCTCAGCTTCTCGGACTTGCTTGTCACTGTATTTGCTCTTGTCACCTTGTGGCATTTTCGCTTGTGAAGCACAGTGACAACGGGCACGCTAGTTGAGTACTGTAGCAAGTGTTTGTGCAGCACGCAGCTTGTCGACTGTGCGCTAGGCTCCTTGGTGACGGAGTGACTGTATACGGAACCCCAGAAACAAAGCGCTGCAGACACCGTACCGGCATACACCGTCTTGCAAGGTACGTTCTTGTTATGCAGCCCGCCGTTTTATGTCCAACAGCCTCGCTCTCTTCTTGGATTCTTCATTGTTTTGCTGCCAAACTTAGGCGCGTCCAACACTGCTCAGCATAGCCTGCACCTGCTGCGGTACCACAACAAATGCTCACAAAGGGCATAAGATACACAAACATCTAGGTGCCAACCTGTGGAAGCTTGTCACAATCCATATGCCAGGCACTGCAGGCCACATGGGGGTTTTGTGCAAATGAGCAAGAACTGAAGGCCTTCTTTACCATCCTAAAATGTGGAGCAAATATGCTGCTCCACTATGGCAGAGCCAGGTGACAATACATGAGCAGCTAGCAAATACTGACATAGAGGACTTGGCGGCGGCTGGTGTTACAGTTCTGCAGCATGCCATTGACGTCAAGGCCAGGTCACGTGATATAGGTCAGCTCAGTCTGGTCAGCTCCAGTCTAATCATGATGAGCCCTGTATCGTATTAGTGTTGCCCCTTCATAGACTGCACACTGCTACTTAAGCACTGCAGACAAACAATGGCATGATGTTGCTCAAAGAACAAGCACTTTGACATCGTTTGGCCCTTCAGCCGAAGACAAAGTTTGCATGGCATATCAGATGGCAAGAGAGTGGGAGCTTCTCTCGCCAGCCCGTGTGCTTGACTTCTATGGGAGACGAGCTGGCACCCGGATTCAAACTTGCTGTCTAGGGGTTCTGGTGTAGAAAGCTTTGAAATTGCAATACAGCTCAATTCATGCTGAACTTCTTTTGAGGTCCTATGCTCACAGGGTCTACCTGGGCTGGGGAGCGTCCAGTGACTAGCTTTCATTTTGTAGCTTCTGCACAAGTGCAAGACCAAATCAGAATCTTGGTCACTTCGTGTTGGAAGGATTCTGCAGTGCAGTGTACGTAAAGGCAGCTGTGTTGGCTTGCACATCGTTTTGTATGATTTGCGCAAAACCCATATGCAGCAAGTGGGCAAGACGAACAGCCCAATTTGCCATGGAGTACCTCAGCACTGGCAAGCAAGCCGCTTTGTTTGTCAGTGGACTATGCAGTAAAAGGCATACTTCTCCAATCATTGAATGTGCCACGTCTGGCTTTTGGAATGCAGCTATGGTAAATTTGGTGTCTCTTGGAGGCTAATAGTCCAATAACATCGTGGCAGGGCCAATAGTATCTGCCCTGTCACAGCCATCAGCTTGAGATAACATGTTGTACAAGACCGCACAGATTTTGTCAAGCTGGGAAGCTGCCCACCATCACAGGCACAATGTTAAGGCATGTTTCTCAATGGGCTATGCAGTACAACGCATACTTCATGATCTGATCTTACAGCACTTACTTATGATCATCAAGACTTTCGAGATCCACTTGGACGAGATGGTGTTTGCACTCAATCTCTATAGGAAATGGATTCAGCAACAGAGCACTGGTAAGATCAATCCCTTGTGCTGTCAACTGATCCAACAAAGCCACAAACTGCTGTATGTTTGGTCGATAATGACCAGACATTGGAGCAAGCTTGATGATCCTGCCCTCATTGACCATGACTGCGCCTGCAGACCCTACCGAACCTCCTGAAAGAAACGAGCTGTGCTGAAATTCCCCCTTGACTTTTGGAGCAATGTAGAGCTGCTTCTTGTCCGTGCTTGTCACATAGATCCATTTGTTTGCATTTCTTCTCTTTTTGGCCTCTTTGCGCTCTTGAACCTCAGTGTCCGACATGCTGCTTTTGTCTGGTTTTGGGGCATGAGCCAAAGCAACAGCCTTAATTTCTTCGCGCTTCCATTTCCCAAAGTTGGTGTCAATCTCCTGCTGCTCTTCTGCACTCAATGTATGCACTAGCGCACCATTGTGCTGAAAGTGCAACAGTTTGTCACCACCAATCTCTGTAGCGTACTGTTTGCGTTCCTGTTTTGTGCAGTAATGCAGTCTTTGCCCATCTAGCTCCTCTCGACTGACATCTGGCAGATCTACATCTTTGCCTTCGCCATGATCCAGCCAGAAGAAAAATGGTTGGGCTGTGGATGACTGCATCCAATGCTCATGGTAAGGCGTAAGATTGCTGCCGTATCTGTGCTTGATGTCAACCACCTCCAGCCTACAGCATCAGCACAGCAAATGCTGTAAGCTTCTGTCAATGCATGTGTTGTGCTTGCTACAAGCCTGAATAAGAATGCACTGGCAATCTGTAAATCTGTACTGATGCCAACAAGACAGTCCAGCAGCATAGCTTGCAAGTCAAGCAACTGCGCACCAGTGTTCTTTCTGAAGCAGCAACCCTCCATCACCTTCTGCACTCCCCTAACAGCAGTTCAGTCCAGACTCAGTATTTAGGAATTGGCAAGGACACATGTAGCATAAGTTTTTACACATACTCTGCCAATGGCTCCTGCACTGCCGAGACATCTGAGCCATTTCCCTCGCACTGATAGCTCTTTTGGCTGGGCTTCCTCGAACTGTGAGCTTCTCAACAGGATGTTGACCTGCTGCAAGAGAGTACGCCAGTCGCCTTTGGACAGCGCAAAACCCGCCATAGCGCGTCTGGTTCTGAACGCTCTGTACCGCGACTGGATCTTGAGCGCAGCATTGTGCGCGGAGTCTGTGTCAGACATAAAAGAATTCGCTTTGCAGCCAGATCAGCGAAACCTGAAGGATGCGTGTCTCGGAGCGGCCGACGGCAGCCAAATAAGGGATGCGCACATCTCTATGCTGCAAAGTTGATACGGCCAGTGCGTCAATTCGCGAAGCTTGCCAGTCAAATCAAGACTTCGCTGTTAGGTCAACGCTGAACAGATGCACAACACACACACGACAGCTTGCTCAACTTTCAGCTTGCAAGTATGGAGGTGAATCAACAGCTCCGAAAGCAAATTTGGCACCTATTGATATCGGCATAGATACACGTAACGGCTATCAAAAAGTTATTGACGATAATGCATGCTTGACTCCAGTTCAGCAGGAGTTGAATGCTTGTTGACAATTTCAAAGGAGTCTTGAGCAAGCAAAGTTCGCGGAATATTTACTGACCGGGCACGCGAACGTGCCTGTGTATTGTCATAATCAAATTCTGGAGCAAAGCAGCAGACCATGCTTGTCGGTGTTCAGGCAAAAGAAGCACAATGCTTCACAAGACTCAGCTCTTTTGCAGGCTGCTGGAGCAGCAACTGGGGGCTGCAGATACATACGAAGCCCTTGAGGGTTAAGCACACGCACAGAACACGTCTGTGGGTGTGACGCACCCGCAAAATACAGCCGAATCATATTGTAGACATAAGCGGTGTGTAAAACCAGTCAGAAACATCATACAGCTCATCGCTCCCTCGCGTAAACACCATAGGGCCATGCTTGTTGTCTACAATGGTTGGGTGTTCTTCTTAACCCATGCCAGCAAGTCTTTGTCGTCCTGCATGCGTGGTGACGCCTTCTCCCAGACCTCCTTATGATAGGAGTTCACCCACTCAATCTCCTTCTTTGACAGCACCTACAACAGGCACAGTCCCAGTCGTCTTGCGTGGAACGCAAATCCCCACGAGGGCAATCATTCTACTCAATGAAAATGATACGTGAGAGCTCAGCAAGACACAAGCTTGCAAATGAGCAAAACAAAAGGCAGAACAAAAGGTCACACAATGTGCAAGGGCTGACTGAACCGCAGCTGCCGCCTTGAACATGTTTCTGGCATAGACAAAGCCTTTAGCAGGACTCACATCAGTCAAGATCATCTTCCTCTGAAGCGGGATCATGGTCAAGCGCTCAAACCCAAAGTACGACTGGTCCCCAAACTTGAAGGGTGTGTCAGCCTCCCTGATGTGCAGCAGATTCTCTATGCGAATCCCAAATGCATTATCCTCATAGTAGCCTGGCTCATTGCTGACAATCATGCCGGCCATGAGAGGCTGGGTGACCCATAACCTGCAATTATTTCCCCCAGCAAGCCTGGGAACATGGCATACCATCATTGCATGCATGTGCATGTGCATGTGCGTGCGTGCGTGTGTGTGCGTGTGCATGTGCATGTGCATGTGCATGCCCCTGCATGCAGTTGTGCACATGCATACTTTTTGTCAAACTGATCAATGTGTGCAGCTGTATGGTAAGTGACGATGACCATGCGTGACTAGGTACAAGTTTCAGCTTATAAGCAGCAAAATTGAATTCTAGTGTGTTTGAAGCAGCCATGCAATATGCAATGTACAATATACATTTGAGAGTCAAGAAATATTCTTGCTTCATGTCATGCAGATGGAGAATCATATGGATGTGGTAATGAAGCAAATAGAAAAATTATCTCCGGAAGTGGATGTGGTATCTCCCTCTGTTCTTTGATGACATCCATACATTTCTCCATCTGTGTAACATTCATCAAGAATTTCTTCCTGACCGACGGCTCTATGTACATACAAATTACAGTTACAGTAACATTACATTTTTCCCCGGCCAACACTGCGCTATGTACAAGGACTGTTTCGCATCACAAGTCACATGTATCAGCTCATTGTGCTGCTTGCCCTACTGGGGATGATGCACTGCTGTTAAATCATCAAACCACATTTGCAAGAAGAGTTGCACCCATACCTGGTGCTGATGCTGTGAGGACCCTCATGCACATTCAGGGCGGCCCCCACACCATGCCCTGTGCCATGCCTGTAGTTCAACCCCAGGCTCCAGAGGGGGGCCCTGGCTAGGGTGTCCAGGGCAAGCCCAGGAGTGCCCTCAGGGAAAATGGCCTGGTCCAGGCCTATGTGCCCCTGTAGCAACCAGACAGATATATTGCCGCTCAGACTGCTAAAGATGAAATAAAGAACAGAAGATGCAGACCAAGTCAAGTCACAAACAGGCACAGAAATTCAGGACAAAAAGCTGGCTTGTTCCTATAGGCAGTTGTGGTCTCAGAATTGTGCACTTTGGCACTGAACACAAGACATCACAGTACAAACAACAACAGAGCACAGACGACATCAGAATGGCAACATCACAGGCTGTTGCTAAGCATACTTCAAACACTCTAATAGAGTTGCTCTCTGTTGATCAGAAGCTATGCCAATTTGCACGCATTGTAGTCCAATCTGCCTGGTGTAATTTGCACAATCAAAATTGCACAGTCCAGTTTCTGCAGCCCAATTTGCACAATCCAATGTGCACAATTCACTTTGACCTGAGCGATATCATCAAGAGTGTGATAGTGAGAAGCAAAGAAGAAGGAAAGTGGTACCTGAAGCACTCTTGTGAAGCACATCTTCTGGTGGTCAGTGGGTGTGCCAAAATGCATGGTGCGCGTAACATCTGTGGTGCCGCAGTCAAATTGTCCACCACTGTCCAGCAGCAGCAGTGTGTCCTTGTCCACCTTCTTGCAGCTGCCCTTCTCAGCTCTGTAATGGATGATAGCTCCATTCCCACCTGCTCCTGCAACATGGCAAGCAACCACTTAGTAAAGGGATGCTCGGTGTACGAGGTAGGCGCGTGTCAGTCTAGGATGTATGGCCGTGAGTGGAGTCGGCATGAGGAGAGCATGTGCAGCTCTATAGGTCAACGCATGCAGACCATGCTGAATTTGGCATTGCTAGACATCGGCTTCCTTACAGGTTCCTGCGGCCGCAACTGTTTGAAAGTGATGCGCAAAGGTGAACACCTGATGCCTTTCTGCTCTATACATTATTGTAAAGACTCTGGTGCCAGTGCTCATGACGCTCAACACTTCCCTTGCTTTTGAACTTGCATCAGCCAATGGCAGTGCATGAGCTGGCATGCACACATGAACCTGTGAACTACTTCCACTCTCAACTGGCTTGAGTCAATGCCAACTACACAAGCAGACCGCGTTTATGTCTCTGCTTGTGCACTGGCATTGACTGAAAGCCTGACCCAAACCACAGATGGGGGTATTCTGCACTGGCACTGGCTCAAGCCTTTCTGAAGCCACCACCTGGCGTGTGTGCGTGTGTGCATGTGTGCATGTGGGTTTCTAATCAGTGTTGACAAGACTGAAAGCTGCCCATGGCATCTGTGAGTGTCGCACAGGCGGTCATGTTGACACTCACGCAGTATGTCAAAGCGAGAACACGTAACCTGGGTGTTGACATTCGCTGCACAATGCCTTTGCTGAAGATGTATGCTGTGATTGGTGGAGATGTGCAGTGTGGAGGTTGCATGATGCCAAACAGGTTGCAGCCCAGCTGTGCAGCATTTATGCGACGCACAACGTGCATGGACTTAGATGTTGATCAATGTCATGCAAATAGAGTAGGACATGAATGGGGTGAAATTACAGAAGGAGACATGTAGTGCCTTTCAGTTCCTGCACCACATCCATACAATGCTCTGTCTGCACGACTCTGATCAATGATTATCCTGACCTTCCAAGGCAATGTGAAAACCTAAGGACAGCAACTACATACAGCTGATGGGATTTGATGACAGTGAGGCTGATCCCAAATCTTCACCATGACTAAGGTGCCATCCCAAATGTCATGGACACTAGAGACTGCAAACATCTGCCAGTCAGTCTCACCACACCCAACAAAGCAAACAGCTGGGCAGGCGCTCCCAGATATACATCACATGCTGCTGCTGCATGCAGCACATTAACAAGCGATCTGCAAAGATTGTTGTATTGCTGCTGTAGGATGCCACTGCAGTTTACTAAGACTGGCTGTAATCTACAATGGTGCTTGCACATGTAACACACCCAATGGCGCTGACACAAACACACCGTCAAAACGTCAGTTCATGATCTCACATGGCTGGTTCATGATGATGTCAATGACTGAGACCTGCATGATGCTTGGAGGGCAATGCCGATTCAATGACGTCAGCTAACATTGTTGACGAGGTTGACTTTGGCTTCTGCTCTGGCCACTGGCCTGGACTGAAACTCTTCACAACAAAAGCGTAGCTCACAAGCTTCCACTGGCAGTACATGGTTGATGCAGTCAACATGCAGAACAATATATGCAGGTGCCAGTGGGAAATCACTGTGGTGAGAGCTGTGTCAATAGTGCATACGTATGCAGTCGTGAGATCTGAGTCGTGACAGCCCATCTCAGTGTAGCTTCAGCAACGCGTTCTTCAGCACATACCTGACGTGTGCTGGCTATGCACACTTTATACAGCAGTCACAAGACTGATGTCAGCTGCGACTGCAGTGCATCCAGCTTGGGGCAATGACCATTCTGATATCTGTTAGGCATGCACGTTGCATGCTTTAGGTTGCTGACATTGATGTTGGCTTTGACTGCAGTGCAGCTACATGATCTCATGCAAATTGCATTACAATTGAGAACCCCCTCTCAACGACACTGTGTTGCGGGCGCAAACAGCTGCAGCTCAGCTACAGTGAAATGAAATCTCTATTGCTGGTTGCTTGGTATCGATTTGCTTCACAGCTGCAGCATGCCTGCTAGCGCTGCTTGTGCAAGATCCACACTCTGCGCTTTTGACTATCGCCTGTAGATGATTTTGTTAGGAGCACATGTCGCCATGTGTACTTTTGATGTGGTGTGGCTGTGGTTCTGAATAGCAGAAGCGGTGGCCTGTTGACATATCTTGCTAACTACCCGTTCTACATTGGATAACTATTGTATGTAAGGCTTTCTGCTTGTGTTGCGCAGCCACTCCTGAGCAAATGAACAACCTGCCACTGCCACTGTCCAGGCTGGACATGTTGCGCTGCACACATGCACATGTCACACCATCTGTAAGACTGCACTACAAGGGGGTCATGTAGCTCAAGCAGCAGCGGGCATGATCGCCTTGCAGTGCAAGTCTCACAAATCATGCACCTTGAGCATCTACACAGCCAATGCTGAGTCAGAACCGCTACAGATGCTGACTGCTCCTTTGACAACAGGTATCTACTGCAGCATAGGAACAGCTTTTTCAACACACAACAGCTTGACCTGTTCTAGATGTTCATCTGGCAGACGGCATCTCAGATTGCTGTAGCCGCTAGCATGCAAAACATGGTTATCTGTGGCGAAGGTTAATGTTGTCAGCCACGCTGCAGATACACGGTGAATATCTTAATTTGATGAAGAGACAGCCCAGGTGCCTTTGACAGGCTGTTGCATGCTGTCACTTTCATTTTCTGTCCTCATGAGGACTGAGCACGTGTACTTGCAGTTGATAGGGAAGCTAGTCTGTTTCATTTTGGGTCCAAAGACGGACAAAGCATACCTGCAAGGGTGCTTGAGCTAGTCTTGTGCATTTTGATATGGAGACCCAGGACGCATACCTGCAATGGGGAAGCTAGTCCTTTCCCATTTTTGGAGGGGGAAAATGGACATGGAGATGTCAACATTTCTTTGAAAGATGACAGTGCATACCTGTAATTGTAGGGAAGCCGATCCTTTTTTGAAATCGAAAATTTAAAACAGCAAAAAAAAAAATTTTTGAAGACTAAAAAAGAAATGTCGACATGTTATGAAAGATGAGGCTGCGTACCTGCAATGGTAGGGAAGCTAGCTTCAACAAAGCCCGGCTGGGCCTTGCGCCTGGCTGTCAGCTCTGCATCCACCTCCACCTCATCCATCACCCGCCCATCACCAATCTGCAGCCATTGCACAATCTGTCACAGACACAAACAGATTTCCATTTTGTGCGACTTTCCGGCTCACAGATTGCATCCTCTCTGTAGCGCTGAAGATCATTAACAGTTTGCTCTAAGGACCAAATGAGTTGACACACCCAGCGGACACATTGCATACAGCACAGGTGGCTCATGAGGTCTGCATAACTATATCCAGGGTTTGAAGGTTTAGTGTTTAGGGTCTGGGGTTTAGGCTAACCCTTGGGTAACCCTACCAATTCTATGACAACAGAAACAGGCAGATCATGCTTTGTGCTGCAGTGCATCAAGCCAATGTACCAGCTGCGTCAATGGGCAAAACCCTTGTGGCTCAAATACACATCCTACACCAGCAAGGCATTACAACAGGAAAATGCTGAGCGCCTAGGCCTGGAACACAACTTACTGGGCCAAAACCCTTTTATAGCGAAGGCAACACACACCAAACACCATCATGCAACATGAACAGTGTATGAGAGTACTGGACAGGTGGTGAACAAGAACAGATGGGTACAGGCAGTGAACAGGGGCTACCCCTGTACACCTGCACCCCTGTTCGTCATTCCGCTTGCACCCAGGGTAAATGGGGTAAAGATGAACAGGGGTGCAGAGGTGACGATGAAGAAGGGTGCAGGGGCACAGGGGTATAGGGTAACAGGGGTACAGGGGTAATGATGAACAGGGGTGCTGGGGTAATGATGAACAGGGGTACAGGTGGACATGAATACGGGGGTACAGGGGTGCAGGTGGCGAGCAGGTGGCGAGCAGGGGTACAGGGGTACACGGGTACAGGGGGGGTATATCGAAAAGGGGTGGGGGGGGTCAATGATGAACAGGGGTGCAGGGGGTCAATGATGAACAGGGGTGCCTGGGTACAGGCTGTGAACAGGTGTACCTCCTTTTCCAGGAAGGCCAACAGGCCGCACAGAGCCACTGCATCCCTGAGATGGGCCTCACGCATCCCCTCAACCTCCACCTGCAAGCCACTGCTACTGCTCAACATTGCGGGCTATCACTGGACTTCATGAATGAGAGAATGAAACCCTAAAAGGTAAACTCCTCAACCTCTACCTGCACGCCACTGGTTTTGCTCAGTATCAGGGGCTGTCGCCGAAGACATGAAAGAACAAATCCAGTAGTCAACATCACGGGCCAGCTCCTTTCTGATGGTAGCAGCAAGTTTCCCATTTTCATGGGTAATTCGCCAGATTGTCTGAGATCGATATTGCATTGTGTTCTGAGATCCGCTTGCTGTTCAGGTAGGTCTGCACACCATGGCACCACTGTCACTGCAATACACAAACCCCTTGAATATGTGTGAATATAAGCACGACAGCAGTGGGCATCAGCTCTGGGGAGGTGTCACAGTTCCATCACAGTATGCAGCAGGTTTTGTTAGCCCTATGTTTTCGGCGGGCATTATTGCAAGCTTGACCGCTGAGTTGATCACTGGGTAAGAAGACCTGCACCGTTTCTGAAATGTGCACATACTCCAGAGGTTCGTGGTGTTTCTCATGCGCTATGGTGTCCTCCCAGCGCAACCATGTGGTGGAGGAGGATGCCTTAGCTCTTGAGGGGTATGTGCACATTTTTGAAACACTTGCAGAGTGCAGATCTGGATTGGTAGGTTGGTTTGTTCTGATCTGCATTGCAGTCCGCCGTATTGCCCAGGCAGCTTTGGATTTTGGTGGCCTTGTTGGTGACTAAGGAAAGCTGAACACTGCTTTGATCATGATCTGTCACTGTTGCTCAAGATTGACAGGGCATGTGCAAACACATGGGTACCCGGAGTAGGGGCATGCCCTGGGTCGGACTTCCAGGGTTTGACCCTCTAAATCTGCATCAAAATATCTTCAACGTGTGGCCTTTGGCTGCACAGGGGCAAGACGCTTGTCTGCATAGGGGCAGGGCGCTTGCCTGCATAGGGGCAGGGCGCTTGCCTGCACAGCTTTTAGGTGAGCATTCAGACCCTGCTGTTGCTGTCCCTCATTGTCAAAACTGAGCAAACAAACATTTTCCAGAACGCAGCTTTGCATGAGTGTAAATGAGAGAATATACAGTACATCAATGGCATCTACCTTGTTTTTGATGGCTTTGGCCAGAGCGATGGGTGAGCCCTTCTCAACAAAGAGGGCAGAAGCATGGGCTGCCATCTGATTGCTCTCAGTCCCTCCGTTGTCAGTGCGAGGCCTCTTGCGGGGCGAGGCCTTTCCTGGAGGCCCTTCCCCAGCTGCCTGCCTGGCAGATGCCGTGATGGCATAACTCACCTGCAAACCATGAATTTAACTTATTACAAATGCTGTGGCTACACTGAGAAGTGATTGCAAGGTGTAGCACCTTCAACATTCAAGTACTGCAACGACACAGTCAGCCGTAAAAGCAAATTGTACCTGGTGCATATGAATCCATTTTTGCATACTATCACTGTTCACAAGGTCAATAGCCTGACACATTGTTCCCACAGATGATCAAAACCGATGTCTGCAGCCAGGACACAGATTTTGGCGTGCAGCTCTCTCGCAGTGTCAACAGAAGGCAGTCAAGCAAGCTTGGCTCTCCATCACGTAAGCTAGCAGGGCGTCATCACCTCTTGCTGCTCATGGCTTTGTACACAAGCGCTGCTATCACAAAGGGCTGCGACAAAGACTAACCAGGCAGACTCATGAGACCAGTCAAACCTTGCTCGAAACCAAAAAGAGCAAGTCTGCTCACGAGTCTATTCATGCTCTGCTGTGATTCGACAGCAGGATGTATGAGCTTGCCTTTGTGGGGTCAGCCCAAAGCTTGGTGTGGGCTTGAGCCAGGGTCTTGATGTCCCCCAGCAGCGCATTGTAATCCTTCACATTCACTCCAGAGTCCTTCAGGTGCGTGGCTACCTCTTCCCCAACCTGCAAATATTATCAACAACAATTCTTGAAATGCAGGTTTAGCCAACAGGCATCAGGTGCGTGAGACACATGTCAGCTCCCTCCAAACAGGCTTGTTCAGAGCAAACATTGTATCATTGGATATGGAACATTGTGAACGTGTCTACATCCTACTTGGAGGTGGGGTGATTAGGTAGTACACGTATGGAAACACGTGGCATGCTTATGATCCTGCCATGCATTCCTATACTGGCATGTTGCTTCGTATCAGCAGCCCATGCCGAAAAGAAAAGGTGGGCAGGCTGCAAAGCGCTGCTGTTCAATCACAACTGAAACCCTGCCAAGAACGTGGAGAAAGCTTGTTCAAGCATGCAAAGACAGAGTGCAACTGGCTGTGGACAAAATTTACCAGAAATTGACACTCACCTTTTGCTGGTCAACATAGAGAGTTGCTGTGTGTTGCTCCACAACGACGTAAGAGACAAAGACAGGGTTGTAGGTGACATCGCCTCCACGTAGGTTCAACAGCCAGGCGACCTCATCCAGGGCTGTTACCAGAAGAGCTCCTGCACCAGCCTCTGCAAACAACAGCCCAGGCTGTCAGAAGAGTCTTCATACAGGCAAGACTGCTAGAAGGCTGACCAGTGATGTCAGCAATCAAGCCAGTTTACCAAGGGCAATACTGGCCGTCATAGGGGTTAGCAGAGCATGCTTTGCGCATCCCAGAGGGTACAAAAGTTGGCACCAACACCAATGCACAGCATGCCATGGTGCAAATGTTCATGTCCGTAATATGACAAGCTGACCCACAAGGCAAGCCTACCTTGCATGTCTTTGCGCAGCTTGATAAGCTTATCTTGCACGCTCTGTCCAGCATGCTCCATCTTGTGGATCCTGAGGGGGGCTTTTGGGGGGGCGGGTCTGTCTGCGCCCCACACCTTGTCTACCAAGTTTCCCTCCAGAATTGGGACCAGTGACTTGCCTGAATCCCTCAGCTTCTCGGTCAACTGCTTGGCATTGGTCACCTGCGCATGGTCATGTACAGACGTAATGCGTGACTCAAGACTCAATGGCTTATCAGATGCTTGCGCGGGTATATTTGGCAGCTCTGCCTGATGCCCAGTCCGCATTTCACCTACTTGCATGCATGCAAGCTTGAATGTTGCAAAGACATACTGCCCACTTGCATGTGTACAGCTCAAACGCTGCAAAGGCGCTTCTTGTTACAGAAGTTGAGCTAGCTACACAACTGCAAGGAGGACAAATGCAAGGAGGAATGCATGCCAGACACCAAAGTGATCATTGTACTTTCCCAGCCGGGAAGGGCAAGACAGCGCAGGGGGATGGGCACAGGAAGAGGCAGGGCCAAGGGCAGGGCCAGGGGCAGGGCCAAGGGCAGGGGCAGGGCCGCAGGCAGTGTGTGGTATGTCAGGGCAGGGCAGCAGCACATACCGTGTGAAGGAAGGGATCAATGCCAACTCGGCTGCCATCAGGCAGACTGGATGCCAACCAGTCCTGGATCTCAGGACACTTAGGTGTGCCTGCTCGCATCAGAGTCCAGCCTGGACCTAACTGTTGCTCAGCCTACACAGCGTGACACAAAGTCTCTCCAAGGCATTGATGCAGTCAGCTTGAGTGTGCAAGGCTTAAGACCTAGTGCTGTTGGTTTGGGAGTGTGACTATGTATATGTATTGAATTCAATGCAAAGTTTGCTCAGCTAATGCAAGACTCCCGTCACTTACACGCAAGCAGGTTGGGTGGGCGCATGCGGACTGCAGATGATGCTGCAGACTGGAGGGACTCGGGTGCTGAGATCTGACATGGATTCGTTCATTTGCACTGACTCCGGTCTGAACTTTGGCTCAGCCTGTATGCTCAAGCCAACAGCAATTGCAAAAAGGGTAAGGTGTTGTTGCAAAAGACATGCTGATGACATGACATAGATGCCACTGCTACACTTTTGTTCAGCACATGTCAGATTCTACCACTGGGCAAAAACATGGGTTTTGCTTGAATCGGGGGAGAAGAAAATGGAGAGGGGGATGGAGAGGGGGATGGAGAGGGGGTGTATGAATGTGGCAAGCTGTTGCTTACCTGTAAGAAGTAGCGTCCATCTGTCCAAAGTGCAGCTGAGTCAGTGGTGACAACAGCAGTTCCAGCTGACCCTGTGAAGCCTGAGATAAAATGCCTCCGCTCATCACAGGATGGTGCATATTCGCTCTGCACTCAGCACAGCAGCATATCAAATCATATGCAGGTTGGTCTTGTGCAAAGATGCAAAGCAACGCAATAGTGGGTTGATGGTACCTCATCAGCAGATGACAAGTCACAAGCTGGTGTTCAATTGAAAATGGGGTCAAGCAGGCATTGCAGGCACGGTCGAATGGCATAGCATGCACATGATCAATGTCGTTGCCAGCGTGTGCATGTACTGGCGTGGCAACATAGTGCTGTTATCGTTACATCAGTGTACGTCTGTTCTCATGCATGTGTGCATTGAAGTTACCACCAGGACTTGTGCCAATGCATTGCTATTTTCCTATGTCGGGTGCATGGATTGAGATGATAAAACTTCAGGTGGCAAACATTGGGATTCGGAGGTAGTGACAGGCACTTAGGTCTGACAGGCGCACCATGTGTGGATCTTCAGTAGGAATGATGTACGCGCTGACACCCCTGCCACCATCTGCTGCTGCCATTTCTCTGCGCAGCTGCTCTACATTGTAATTTGCAATCTGGCCAGGAGCACTAACATTCTTGGCATTGCCAACAATTTGCATGGTGCTTGCGAAGGTCCGCACAGCTCTGAAGTTGCTACCCCGAGTCGCAACTGTCGCCTGCTTCAATGCCTGCAAGATGTGGTGCCTCGCATGCTATATGCAATGGACTTGTCACAACGTGGATAGGTTTAGGTCAAACGACATCGAGGCTGAAGCTGGCAGTGCGTTGCTGTGGAAGTTTGACGATGCCAAAGCAAACAGAGAACATATGCAAGGCTGGCCTACTTTCCGAGATGTTGTCGCAGAACTGTCGAGCCTGGACGTGATCAAAGATTGCCTTGTTCTTACATGCCTGGCCGGAAACTTGGAAGATACTCTTGGGACGCAGACGGACAGCTGAAGTCCTGACCTCCAAAGCTGCAAGGGCATCTCAGGCCACGCACCGTTTGAGACACGGGGACAAATCACGCACGGTCCTGACTGTTTGACACTCCCTTTGACGCTGCATGCAAGCACAACGCACAACGTGCAACGCTATTCAAATCACGCACGTCGGGACTACACGGACACTGTACAGCCGGGCAAGTAGTCTGAGTCTCAGATCGTCGTGAAAAGCATACACGTTGGAAGCGCCGGTTTCGCAGCCTTCCTGACTTGTTCTGCGCTTTTGAGTTTTCCTGGCGTGCAAAAAAGCTGTCTGCCAGTCCTGATTGTGACCTTGATCGGAAAGCAGAACTGCTGCTTGCTGCGAACTCGACCTCGCAAGCTGGAAATCGTCATTCACAGCGCTTGCAGCGGCAACTGAGTACCTGACCCTTCTGGCAGCTCTGGCTCCTGCAAGGCCATGCACGCCCATGCATCCCGGAGCAGCCTTCACGTTACGTTGACAGACCTCTCAGCCCCAGGATCAGTCTCTTCAAGCAGCATGAGAGCGTGTGCGCATCTCCATAGGAATGCCAGGCGATTCACTATGCAGTCAGTCAGACTTTGCCTACACACGCAGTCAAAGCGTGACAAAACACAACACACCACAGCAGCAGCTTCCTTCAGCAGCAGGAATGCTGACAATGATCTGGCTGGCGGAGGCAGTAGCATACCTCAGCCACTGGCATCCAATGCAGGCTCAGCGTCAACCCCCACATCGAGTGCATCGCCGCCCAGTCCTCATAGCAATGGCTCCACTCCTCCCTCACAAGAGAACAGCACTCAAACCAACACCAATGAGCTGTCACAGCTGAGAAACGAAGTCAGCAAACTAAGTGAGCTTGTCACCAATCAAGCCCGGATGCTTCAGGGTCAGATGAAAGACCTAGAAGATGCCAGATCACTGATAGACATGCATGCAATGACAAACACTCTGAGCATGGCAGCGCCAACCCAGACCATCAGAGCTGGCTGGAACAAGGACGTGCAACCCTTTGAGGTACAGAGAAATGCCATAGGAGATAGGCGATACCTTGGCGGCTATGATGCCAGATATCACTCCACTAACATGTGAGTGCTGTCATGACCACATCTTACATTTGTAGCCATCCCTTAATCTTTGTCACAAATGTGTGCTCATGACAAAGCAATGGTCAGGCCAGATTGCTGCATCTGCTTTTGATTGCACGAGCCTGACGTCTTGAGCATAATACATGTTGCAGCGTTGTGTCTGAATTGCATCAGCAATGTGTGCATGCTGGCTTGTTTCCATTTGCAAGGTGGTCAGTACAATGCAGGTCTGTATCACATTGTATCATCACTTCATCATCTTTGAACAAGCTCTTGACTGCAACAATTGTATGCATGCAGGTATTTATCTCCCTGACCCATGTTTTGTATTTATTCCTTAATGCATGCAGGGGAGCCACTCCTCGGGACCACCGCATCCTGCCCCGGCGCATCATCCTGGTTAGACATGCTGAGTCTGAAGGGAACATAGACAATTTCGCCTACACGTATGTGCCAGACCCACAGGTCCCCTTGGTGAGTAATGTCTTGGCCATAGCAATGCTATGCACACCTGCACGTTCAAGGTGCCACTCAACGGCAGCTTGGACTACACGTTTTGCTTGTGTCAGGCTGTACGTTTGCTGACTCACCAAGTTGTGACCCTTGTGTTGTGCAAACTCACCTCACTACATCATGCACATGTGCAAGTCGGATACAAGTCCCTGTCAGACTGTGCCACTTGCACTGCCGTGGCAGAGCTTGGCGTGCTGTTGCGAGCTTTGTTCATGTCCTTCTGCCATTTTGTTGTGAGTCAGTGAGTTTCTGTGCCTTGGAAGACTCTGGAGCAAATTCAAGTAACTTAGCCTGGACAAGACAAGTATAACTTAGCCATAGAATTTGTGCTGCAGACACTGAGAGGGATGCAACAAGCTGAGCAAGCAGGCCAGAAGATCAAACAGGCAATGGACAGTGATGGTCAGCCTTACAACTTGTTCTTCTACACATCACCTTACAAGCGTTCACGCCAGACGCACGACAGTGTGAGCTCATGCTTTGCTGCTGATCAGCTGAAGGGCGTGCAAGAGGAAGTACAGCTGAGAGAGCAGGATTTCGGCAACTTCCAGGTTAGCTGCTTGCATGATGCGCATGATACTAAACACCTGGCCTGCATAAACAGTGTGTGTCAAGATGCCACAGTCAGTGCTCACAGCAATCAAGGCAGGGCATGCCTAATGCCTCTCGAGCTTTTGCTGGCAATCACAAGAGACAATCAGACAATCAGTGAAACGGCTCTTGTTATGAGCAATTGGCAAAGATGTGTGTTGCGACCTACCAACAAGTAATCTGTGGTCATCTGGTTATCTTGATGTAATACTGCTGAGCACTACATCTGGTTCCAGAGCCTTCTTGAGACCACAGCTCTCTAAGTTTTCCGCTGCGACACCCTGCGAAAGATTGACCTGCTGGTGTGCACATCAGACGGACATTACTCAATGCATGCCAGTAGTGCCGACATCTGTTCGCAAGTCAGTGAAGTCAGGATGATATACACAAGGCATGTGCCGTGTGTAAGCGTCAGTCATTGCATCCGCTGAGCAATGACAAAAGCAGAACTTCCACATGCAGATGCATTCAGCGCTGTCTGTATCAGGTGCCATAAGCATCTTTTCACACAAGTCACTCATGACTGACAAGAAAAGCTTGGCTCCCTGTAATGCTTGCAGGATGCTGAAGGCAAGCAGAAAGAAAAGGCAGAGAGGTTACGCTTTGGTCGATTCTTTTATCGCTTTCCAAATGGAGAATCAGGGTACGGTCATTTGCTGTTCAAACCTGCGTCCCTAGCTTGAGCCTGGTTTCTGTCAGCAGATGTTGGGGCTGCGCCTCATGCATACACTTCATACCAAGCTTGTGCATCTATGTGCCTATTCTTGACAACAGAAATATACTGCCTTGTCAGAGCAGTTCTACAGTGCATGTACTTGATTGTGGTGATGTTCACATGGCAGATGTTCAACTACACTGCTTGGTTGCGTGCTCATGTCCAAGTTCTCATGCATTGGGCTGATTTATACAAGGATGCTTTCAATTGTAGGTCAAACTAGTGGAGAAAAGTTCCTACACCAGCTTAATCGAACTGATTAAGTTGGGCTGGCGTTGGATACAACATGTTGTTGCTGATAAACACCATATCTTGCTCCAGGGACACTAGATTGCTGAAACATACCTGACCATGTGTGCAGGGCTGATGTGTATGATAGGATGACTATTTTTGAGGATCACATGATCAGGGACATCAACGCCGGCCGCTTCAGGGACAACACCTCCCTAGTGTTGCTCACACATGGCCTGGCGCTCAGAGTGTTCCTCATGCGATGGTTCCACTGGACTGTGGACCAGTTCATGAACGTGTACAACCCTCCCAATGCTGAGGTGAGAAGCATATATTATGACTCGACTTAGGGTTTAGGGTTGACAGTTGCTGCTTGTGATAGTATTGCTTCTGTTAGTAGAGACACTGGGCGCACTTTGCAATTGTGTACAAACTTCCAAATGGTGAGTTAAGAACTGCATTTGTCAGTGCTGCCTATGCATAGGCAGCATCTCGTGTGATGACATAAATCATCAGGTCTGCAGGTGCATGTGGCGCCCATGAGCATCCTTCAGTCTGTTTGTGTCTTTCAGAGCTGCATATGTTTGGCCAGGATGCGCTTTTGTGTGTACCTATCACTCCTGTTGCCACACAAAGTGGCCGATTTTTCCAGTGCTGATGGTGAAAAGCGCTCCTGTGACGCATTAATATCGCTTTTCCATACTCCTATAAAGCGATATATCCAATTGGATAGTGCAATCTGAAAATCAAAGCAAATCCAACCACAGCAGAGTAACACTGCTGTAACTGCAAAACTCAAGCAGAGGGCATGGGATGTTCTTTTGTAGTGCATGCTTCTTTCTGATGTCATTGAGTCCACTGCAAAATTATCATAGTTGCTGTTGAATGCAGCCACTGATATTGGAGCGCGTGCCAGAAACCTCTGAGGCTAGATCAGGTGGCCCTGTCGCCTGGATTCACACAAAAGCATTGTACCGTCTCACAGAAGAGTCCAGAGAGGTCATTCAAGGTTGCACAGACGAGATGTGCAGCACATCGTGTCTCCCCAATGGCACAGATGCCCTCTAGATTCCAGCTTGGACTGTCAATGAACATGCTGCACTTGCAGGAGCTGTGCACGCATGACTACGCATTGCTCAAATTGTTGCATTGAGAAATCATATTCAGATTCTGCTGATGTTCTTTGCTGTGTTTCCCAAAGCAATGACAGCAGTGATACATGCATTGCATGGCACTGCATCAAGGTTTTGGTGATATGTTGACGTGAAGATAGGTGTTCTGAGCGTTTTGTGAACACTAGTCTTCATTGACTCATTGAGCCAGACGCTCACACCTATTGTGCATCAACACGTTATACACTGAATGTCATTAATGATCAATATTGAAATACTGTGTCTATGTTCATAGCTTTTCACAGTGATTCTTTAAGTAGCCACTTTGACCAGATGGTAGAAGTGTCAACCTTAGGCAACCCTGCTTGGTAGCCGCAAATTCCTTTGAAGTGACGTGAATCATCTGAGCCTATGGACACTGTAGACACCAGGAATTGCTTGAGGCATTGCCAGCACTTTGCAGCTGTATCTCAATGTCTTGAGTACAGCCATGGGAGCTGCATCTGTATGGGTCTGCAGTGTTGCAGAAGTGCCTGTCATGTCAGTGAGGCTGTCTGTCTGTATGCTACGTCAGCTGATCTGCATGCCGTGCAATGTTGATTGCCTGCAAATGAAAACTACTGGGTCTTATTGGTGATTTCCATGTAATTTGTGATGCCTTTATCTAATGCCTGTCTGAATGTGCGAGCCTGTTGCATGATAGGGACTGCCAAAATTGCATTATAGCCACTTGCTGACAGCAATGCAATGCGTTGTGAATTTGCACGCACATTGGCTGTTCAACATTTTCAGGTAGGTCATTGTTACATACAGCATTTGCAGAATTTACAGACATAAATTTCTAAGCTGTGCACCAATTTGCGTTGATCTTCAAGAAGGCTTCATATTGCGTATTGATACCGCCTGTGACTGTCACAAGCCTGCACTGACAGGCGTGAGTGTAATGGTGTTGATCATGCAGATGCTTATGTTGCTTAGAACACCGTAGTACCCTCCAATCTATGGGGATGGTACACTTGTAGGCCAATAGTGGGTCACCACGCCAATTGGAAAAAAAAGAAGTCCTGAGGGAGTGTACAAGACAAGCAAGGTCGACACCATCTAGAGCTGGTACTGTAGGGGCAAAAGCAGTGTCACACGATATCGATGCCACTTGCAGCTTTAGCTGGGCCCAGTACGCTTTGCTGCTTTTGATTGTTTAAAACCATGTATTGGTGTTCACAAACCCACAGAGTATAGCTGGTGGTCCAGGTGATGAGAAGTTTATTGATAAGGGCGGGACCTTGGCTCCTGTTTCGTCTGTCAGCGTGACATGCTAAGGAATCTGCTGCTGCTGTATACTGTCCGCATCCGCCAGGTAGAGTCTAGCCACATCATTGTCTATCCTGGCCACACGGGCTGTCAAATGCTGCTTGATCACAACGTATACCACTTTGTCCAGCTCGTACGAGAAACTCCCTTTCTCGCCAAAACACACCTCAGTCAATGATCATCATCAGGCAACTTATATTTGCATTTTGATCAGGCTTTAGATGCAATAGTATCACGCCATGTTAAAAGTTCATGTGTTTTGAAGTTGCATGCCTAATACAGACACCCTTACCTGCTGGCTTTGCCTACCTATACACAGCAGGCAGGCTTGTTGCGCTGTGTGACTTGACGAAAGATGACGCCCAGAAAGGGGCGTTGTGCAGCTGTTGTGCAGCACTCGTACCATGTCTCTTGTGATGCATGAGTGTAATTGCTCCGTAGGCTACGATCAGGGCTACGATAGGATTCCGTGGACCGCTTCCCGGTGAGTCTGCAAGTAAGTCAAAGGCAGCTTCCGCTGGACATTACGAAGCTGTGCGACAACAATCGACTTGACCCTTACATCAGCGTTGCGACATCTTGGACCTAGCATACGATAGTGAGATCGAACCTCCCGTTGTCTTTGAAGCGTAACGCTGCAACGGAACAGCTCAGTCATGAACGCAGCCTCTAAGTGCACTCACTTTGCTTTTTGCGAGCTAATTTGGGAACGTCCGGGCCGTACGCCTGTGTTCCCTGCACAAAGTTGAGCATTCAAGCCGTAGAATAGCAACAGGCATTCCGATACCTTTAATTGTTGGCACCGCCGTCGCCCGTAAGCCCATGGCTCCTCACTGGTATGAGTTGGTTCGGCAGTTACAAACTTCACCAGACAATGATAGCGGCCAACCCCGCAAGCGCTTGGACCAGGCCAATGTGAATTCCCTGTTGACAGAAGCTGTCCGTGTGGCAAGTCAGGACAGTGACTGGAACAGCAGTGGCCTGCCCGAAAGCCTACAACGAGCTCTGGACCTTTGCGATAAGCAAGGTCCTGCCGCAGCGTCCGCTGCTGCTCTTCGTCTGCTAGACTTCCAGCATATTGTGGAGGCGAAGAGCAGCAACTCGCCGAAAGGCAGCCCGAAGCAAGGTCGAGCTCGCGCTGGTCGTCACAGTTCTTTTTCCTGAAAGCACTTTCCACAGTAGCTTAAAACTGACCAGCTGCCAACTTGTTCAGGTCCAGCGTTGGCATCAACGACAGAGCTGCATGTACCAAGAGTAGAGCCACAGCGCAAAGATTCGCAGTCTCGCACCTCTGTTCCAGTGATCACTATCAAGAGGAGTTCAGAGTCCAGGTCCATCCCAACTACCACCACCATAGTACTTCAGCCCAGCTCAGTCCAAAGCAGTGCTGCTCAGCACAGCAGACCAGCTTCAGTCAGCCCACTTGCAGAACCCACTTTGAGTTTGCAAAGCACCCCTCGCAATAACGGTGCTCATGAGAGCGCCAAGCTGGATGTGTTGAAATCCAAGAATGGCCGCTCAAACAGCCCCCAACATACAGCTCTCAGCAAGTCATCTTCAAACACTGATGCTGCAGCCAACCAGCCATCTCAGATAGTGCGTGAGGTTTCAAATGGTCAGCGCCCAGAACCGTCTGTTGACAACAGGCTAGACACAAACACACCTGGAGGAACTGACTGGAGTGCTGAACCAATGCGTGCTGATTCACCACCTGCACATAATGCAGCCATTAGCACAGGCAGCCTGGGTACCACCAGAACAGATGCTTCAGGTCAGACTCAATCAGAAGCAAAGCCTCAGGCGCAGGCAAGTCCCTTTGAGGCTGCAGAAGCACAGTCTCACAGTCGGGAGTCACTTGAATCGCGCCAGTCAAACTCAGATTCAGACAAGTCGTGTGAATCAGCAGGTCAGCTTCTTTAGTCTACGCATCGCCATTATGTTAATGTTGCATTGGTCTGCCCTATGTTGCATGTGTCTATGTGCAGATGTGTCTGTGCACTGTAGCAACTGTGCATTTCAGTTTATTCAACAGCAAACACCTGTTTTTAAGTGATCCTGAGGCTGTGTAACTGTATGCGGAGCTGCGCTCGCACCAACTTTTGGCTTTCTCATCTTCAGGTACAGCAAAGCGCGGCAGACCTCAGAGCAACGGTGCCGACTCACCAGCTGTTGCTGAATCCAGCAAGCGACAGAAAGGGTCGTGTGGATTGGAGCGTGTTGTGTCACTAAGCACAGTGCTGCGGTGCGTGGACACCCGAGCAGACAAGGAGGGCTCCTTTGATGCTGCTGTGGGGCAGCGCCCTGCCACTGTACATGAGGTCACCGAAGGTACAGCATTTCATGTTGCATGCCATGATGCGACATCTGTGTGGTTACCGCATTCATAAGCAGAGTTACGCTGCGCTGCTTTTGAGAAATGGCTGGGAGGTGTGCTTGATGCTGGCTTGAGGGAGGAAGCTCTATGAGCTGATTGGAACAGCCCCAGGTGGATTGTGGGAGCTTGATGATTCAGTGCTGAATAGCCAGCCTGGTTTCTACTGTGTGCTGTGTTATTGACAGCAAACGATGAGCAAACAGTGAGTCTTGCATGCTGTGGTACTTGGTGGCATTGTGCATACTACGTGTATACTGTTCATGTACACTGTCCATGTACACTGTCAATCTACACTGCCACCAAGGTAGGTTTGAATTTCCTGGAGTATAACCTCATTTCTTTTTACAGTTGCTGACTGTAATGGTTGACTGAAGTTTTATGCTGCTTTCCATCAGGTTGTTGAACGTCTGCTGTCATGTGTTTTTCTGCACAGGCTCACCGCTTTGTCTGCCAGCATGCGCTCATGACACCTCCTCTGTTGCAGACAGGCAATTCTGTCGGCAACATTTCTTTTGCTGTCTGTGTGTAAGTGACTGTTCGCAACCCCCTTCGCATAGAACTTATGTTGTAAGACAATCGTTGCACAATGCAGGTGTGTCTGGCATTCAAAACAGAGCAGTCATGTCCAAGTTGCACTTTCGATCTTCTGAAGAAGATGCTTCCAAGAACCCAACGGTCAAGGTGGCATCCACAAGTACCAACAGGGCATCCCCAGGTGCTAATGGGGCATCTCCAGGCAGTAGTAGGGCTGGTGAAGAGAAGCCAGCCACCATGACCATCACTTTGTCAGCTGACTCTGCTCAAAGACTCAAAGCTCAAGCTGCTGAGTCTGGTCTGCATCAAAGCGACAGTGGCCTTGCAAGTAAGCTGGTGTTAGGTTGCAAAATCTCACAGAGAATCGCATTCTGAAGGTGCTGCAGATTGACATGCTGCGGTTCAAATGATTGATCTACTTCTGCATGGTAATCTGCTCCCCCCCCGCCTGTGGCATCCCAGAGTACATGCATGAGTTCCATTGCAATTTTTAAGGATGTCAACATTTTGCCCTTGAAGCAAAACGCACATCAATGCTAGTAATGTAGCTTGGTGCATACTGCATTGCACTTGTATCAGCTGTGCAAAACACATTGGATTTGTTTGTGTGCACCTGCTTGCATGACTTTGTTGCTTCAACAGTCAGTGCTCACTGCAGGGGTACTTGGAGACAACCCTCAGATCTTTGCCAGTGTCATTGGGCCACCCATTTCAGGCCAGATCAGCCCTCTCTCCTTTCCTCCTCTTCCATTATCCTCGCCCCCACCCCTTATCCAGGTGCCCATGCACATACCCCCTCTCAAACTGGAGCCTTTGCCAGGGGGTAGTTCAGGGGTCCGGTTTGAGGCCAATTTGCAAGACCCCAGGCAAATTGATGGGGCCCAATTGCAGTCAGGTGCTAGTGCAGAACTGGACCAGGGCTCTTTGCAAACATCCCTATGGAGTGGGAAAGTCAAGCATAAGTTAGGGCACAGTATTGTGGACTTGTTCTACATGACTGCACTGATTCCTGAGGAATATCTTGAGCAATTTCCACCAACGTTGTTTGTGACTAGCCTTGCAACACAGAAGGACGTGAAGCTGGGCAGGCACTTTGTGATGCGGTGTAGGCTAGATTTTTTGACTGAAAAGCAGCTAGGAAAGCTTCAGATGTTGGCGCAGGGTAAGGTTGTTGCAATATGCAGGTTGCAGCACTGTACAGTTACTTTGGTTCCGTACTATGACAAGCACCGTGCTCTTCGTGTTGTAGGCTTCATGTTATCTGATGAATAGGATGCAATGCTACTCCAGCTGCTGTGATGCATGTTGATAGACATTTTATTCCATTGCTAATGATGAATTTCACTGCTCAGCAGTGTGTCTTCTCAATGCAGCCCCTTGTGGGCAGCCAATGTGTGTGTACTGTAACCTATGTGTTTTATTTGAACTGCACTTTACCATATGACATAGCTTCTGACTGATGCCTCTTGTTCAGGGCATGCATAGCTGTTGTAGTATAGCCCTGAGGTAATGATTGTGCTATACCCGAGTTCTTTTGTAACTCAGGCGCTGAGGCTGCAGCAGGTCTAGATGGCAGCATCTATGCCTGCCTGCAGCCTGCCTTGCAGTTACCTCTGATTGTGATAAATGGAATTTTCTTCTGCCATTGTTCTGCATTTGTACGGCGAGCCGCACAAGGTGATGTGTACGTACTTTTCAAGGGTCACGCACGTCTCAGTCATTCAGATTCAGAACAAGACTAAAAGACTTACTTGGCTACTCGGCACAGTTGCGACGTGCTGTGCGCTGCAAAATGTCCAGCAAACTGCGGGCCGCAGTGGGTTTGAAAGCATTGCGGTCACGTAGTTGTCCTTGGAACACCGTGATTGCGGTACAGAGTCTCTGCAGCAGAGACTGTAGCTGAGGCACAGCCTTTCTGTCCAATCAAGTAGTCACCTCGTTGAACGGACGGATGGCGAACCTCTTCCTGCTGGCCGGACCTGATGCAGCAAACATCGAGGAGTTGATGGATCTGCCTGAGGGCATGTCCATCGTCGGGACCGGCAGACCTAACGAAGAATGCGCAGGCGAGCGGAGCAGCTGGTACTCTTGGCGCTGTGCTCTATTCACGGCTGC